>Ga0207701_10000090_pt1 | contig 80289 bp, 77 predicted proteins | sample KBSSwiSSwithPhiX_FD_184294 | JGI IMG/M metagenome (GOLD analysis project Ga0207701, IMG submission 184294) | Switchgrass rhizosphere bulk soil microbial communities from Kellogg Biological Station, Michigan, USA, with PhiX - S5 (SPAdes) (version 2) | ecosystem: Environmental > Terrestrial >...
TTCGAGTGAGCGGGAGACGGGGGTCGAACCCGCGACCCTCGGCTTGGGAAGCCGATGCTCTACCACTGAGCTACTCCCGCGAACGACCCGTCGGAGGTACTACGGCCGCCCCCGGCGTTCAAGCCGGTTTCAGACACCGCAGCCGAGCTGTGCCCGCTCGTCCTGGATGTGCCGCTCGAGCTCCCAGGGCACGAAGTCCGCGCACCAGCCATGATGGTCGCTCGACGCTTCCCCCTGCGCCGCGTGGTGCAGCTCGTGCGGCAGCAGCTCGAAGTGGAGCTGGCTCAGCTCGATGAGCCGCTCGTCGTACCAGGTCAGCCCGCCGTGCCCGAGCGCGTCCACGCGTTCCCCGGCGCGGATCCGCACCGTCCACGCCTCGAGCGGCACCCTCCCCCACCGCTCCTCGTACACGGCACGCCACACCCCGACGAAGCGCCCCGTGTAGCTGCAGGGGCTCTCTCCGGTGAAGCCACCCAGCACGCCCTCCTCCACCTCGATGCGCACGCCGTCCACCGTGCAGCTGGCGGCGAGCGACACCGAGGCGGGCCTCACCGCGCGCACCGAGCCCCCGCTCGCGCCGCCGCAGCCGGCGACCCCGAACCCGAGAACGGCCCATCCCGCCCGTGCCGCCCACCCCATCCTCCCCGCCTCCTCGCCGCGCCGGACACGGTCGGGACGGGGGTGCGGAGGGGCAAGCAGGCGAGAGTGGATGGACGTCGGCAGTGCTCTCGGCCGGACACATGTGCGGTCGCCGTGCCTACCGTACCGGCCGGATGGCGCGCGTCCTCGTCGGCACCAGCGGATACCTCTACCGGCACTGGCGGAACGTGCTGTACCCGGAGGGGCTCGCCACGGCGCGCTGGCTCCCGCGCTACGCGAGCCTCTTCGGAACGCTGGAGCTCAACACCACCTTCTACCGGCTCCCCACCGCCGCCGCTGCCCGGCGCTGGCTCCACATCACGCCGCCGGAGTTCGTCTTCGCCGCCAAGGGCAGCCGATACATCACCCACATGAAGAAGCTGAAGGACCCGGCCGAGGCCGTGGAGCGCTTCTTCGCCCCGCTCGTGCCGCTCCGGCCGAAGCTCGACGTGGTGCTCTGGCAGCTTCCGCCGCGCTTCGACGTCGACGCCCTCCCCCGGCTCGACGCCTTCCTGGGCGCGCTCCCCCGCGGCGTCCGGTACGCCGTCGAGTTCCGGGAGCCCAGCTGGTACCTCGACGAGACCTGCGCGGTGCTGGATGCGCACGGGGCCGCCTTCTGCGAGCACGACCTCGTTCCCCTCTCGCCACCGCGGCTGACCGGCGGTTTTCGCTACCTGCGCTTCCACGGCGCGGGAGCGAGGTACGGAGGGCGGTACGGCCCCGGCGCGCTGGACCCGGTCGCCACTGACCTCCTCCGGACCCGTCGCCGCGGCATGGACGCCTACGTGTTCTTCAACAACGACATCGGCGGCCATGCGGTGCACGACGCACTCACCTTGCGCCGAGGGCTCGGGGAAGCAATGTGCCTTGACACCCTGCACCTCGACGGACAAAAGCCCGGGGCCACCCCATGAAGCTGGCGACCCTGCGAGACGGAACCCGGGACGGTGCGCTGGTGGTGATCCGCCGCGACGGTGCCGTGTTCGCCAGGGCGTACGACGTGGCACGCACGCTCCAGGCGGCGCTGGACGCCTGGGACGCCACCGAGCCCGGCCTTCGCGCTCTGTCCGAGCGGCTCGACGCGGGGAAGCTGGACGGCGAGCCGCTCGACGTCCACCAGCTCCACGCGCCGCTGCCCCGCGCCTACGAGTGGGTGGACGGCTCGGCGTACCTCAACCACGTGCGGCTGGTGCGGAAGGCCCGCGGCGCCGAGCCCCCTCCCACGCTGGAGACCGACCCCCTCGTCTACCAGGGCGGCTCCGGCGTCCTCCTCGGCCCCACCGAGGACCTCGTCCTCCCGGACCCGGCCTGGGGGATGGACTTCGAGTCGGAAGTCGTCGTGGTGCTGGGCGACGTCCCGATGGGGACGAAGGCCGCCGACGCCGGCCGGTACGTGCGCCTGGTCACCCAGTGCAACGACGTGAGCCTGCGCAACCTCATCCCGCCCGAGCTGGCGAAGGGCTTCGGCTTCTTCCAGAGCAAGCCCGCGACCGCCTTCGGCCCCTTCGCCGTGACTCCGGACGAGCTCGGGGCGGGCTGGCGTGACGGCCGGGCGAAGGTGCGGGTGCGCTCCACGCTCAACGGCAAGGTCGTCGGGGAGACCGACGCCGGCCCGGAGATGCACTTCTCCTTCTTCCAGCTTCTGGAGCACGTGGCGCGGACCCGGGCGTTCACCGCCGGCACGCTGCTCGGCAGCGGCACCGTCAGCAACGAGGACCGCGCACGGGGCATCAGCTGCCTGGCCGAGCGCCGGATGATCGAGACCATCGAGCAAGGCAAGCCGACCACGCCGTTCATGAGCGTGGGGGACCGGATCGAGATCGAGACCTTCGACGCCGCGGGGAAGAGCATCTTCGGGCGCATCTCGCAGACGGTGAGGGCGCCGGGATGAAGCTCTACGGATACTGGCGGAGCGGGTGCACCTGGCGGGTCCGGATCGCGCTCGCGCTCAAGGGCGTCGCCTACGAGTACCAGCCGGTGCACCTCCTGAAGGGGGAGCAGCACGGCAACCCGTTCCGCAAGCTCAACCTCCTCGAGTCCGTGCCGATCCTCGAGTGGCACGAGGGCGGAGCCATCCGGCGGCTCGCCCAGAGCCTGGCGATCATCGACTTCCTCGACCAGCGTTTCCCCTCGCCCCCGCTCCTGCCCACCGACCCGTGGCTCCGGGCCCGGGCCCACCAGCTCGCAGAGATCGTGAACTCGGGCATCCAGCCCTTCCAGACGCCGTTCGTGATGGGACAGGTGAAGGCCTTCGGCGGGGACGACAAGGCGTGGGTCGCCCTGTTCCACGCCCGCGGCCTCACCGCGCTGGAGGAAGAGACCTCCCGGACCGCGGGCCGGTTCTCGGTCGGCGACGCGCCGTCGATCGCCGACTGCTGCCTGGTGCCCCAGCTCTACGCGTCCCGTCGATTCAAGATCGACCTCACCCCCTACCCCACTCTCACCCGCATCGAGGCGGCGTGCGAGGCCCTGCCCGCCTTCCAGGCGGCGCATCCGGATCGCCAGCCGGACGCCGAGCAGGCACCGCGCTAGACAGGAAGACCACCATGGCCAAGAAAGAATCGCTCGGACTCCTCGGCGTCGAATCCGCGCACTGGTACGTGCGCGACCTGGAGCGGAGCCGCCGCTTCTACACGCAGGGGATGGACTTCAAGGAGATCGGCGGAAGCGATCCCGACCTCACCGCGCGCGGCCGGCAGCAGAGCCTCGTGTTCCAGGCCGGCGACGTCGTCCTCACCGTGAGCGAGCCCAGGGGCAAGGGCGGCCGGGCGTCCCGGTGGCTCGCAAAGCATCCCGACGGCGTCGGCACCCTCACCTTCGCGGTGAAGGACGTGGAGCAGACGTTCCGCATCCTCGAGCGCCGCGGCGCCACGATGATCGACGACATCCAGACCGCCACCGACGGCCGCGGCGGCAAGCTGAGCTGGTTCTCGATCACCACGCCGTTCGGCGACAGCACCTTCCGGTTCGCCCAGCGCGACGGATACCGGCCGCTCTTCCCGGGAATGATCTTCCACGAGAAGCCCACCGGGGGGCAGAACCGCTTCGGGTTCAACCGGGTCGACCACGTCACCTCGAACTTCCGCACCCTGATGCCGGCCATCCTCTGGATGGAGCACGTGCTGGGGCTCGAGCCGTTCTGGAAGATCGAGTTCCACACCGACGACGCGGCCGACAAGCTGGAGAAGGGCTCGGGCCTGCGCTCCACGGTGATGTGGGACCCGGAGTCGGGGGTGAAGTTCGCCAACAACGAGCCCGCCCGACCGAACTTCAAGGCCTCGCAGATCAACATCTTCGTCGAGGACCAGCACGGCGAGGGAATCCAGCACCTGGCGCTCGGGGTGGAGAACATCATCCCGGCGGTCGAGGGAATGCGGAAGACGAAGGCGGTCCAGTTCATGGACACGCCGGACAGCTACTACGACCAGCTGCCGAAGCGGCTGGAGGTGTTCGGGATCCGCCGCATCGACGAGAACCCGGACGACCTCCGGCGGCTGCGCATCCTGATCGACGGCAACAAGGAACACAGCTACCTGCTCCAGATCTTCATGAAGGACGCGGCCAGCCTCTATGGCGAGCGCGAGGCCGGGCCGTTCTTCTACGAGGTCATCCAGCGCAAGGGTGACAAGGGCTTTGGCGCGGGGAACTTCCGCTCGCTGTTCGAGAGCATCGAGCGCGACCAGAAGGCCGCGGGCCGGATCTAGGACGAGGAGTCGAGGCGATGATCGAGCGGCTTCAGTTCGGTACGGTCCCCAGGAAGCACCACATCCAGCTCCGGCTTCCCGGTGGCGAGCTGGCCTTCGAGGAGTGCTTCACCCAGGAAGGCTTCGAGGGCCCGTACACCATCGGCTACCACCAGCGAGCCCCGCACACCCAGCGTCTCTCGGAGGCGAAGCACGGTTGGGCCAGGGCGGTGGACGCCACCGAGGGACGCCGGCTCGCAAAGCGCCACTACAAGACCCAGGACATGAAGCGGACCGGCGGCGCGCCGGTGAACGCGCGGACCCCGCTGCTCTTCAACGCCGACGTGACGCTGGGGATGGCGTTCCCCGACAAGCCGGACCCGGTCTACGTCAGCAACGCGGACGCCGACGAGCTGTTCTGGATCCAGCAGGGGGGCGGGACGCTGCGGACCGCGCTCGGCGACGTGAAGTTCACCGCCGACGACTACGTGTTCGTTCCCCGAGGGCTGCTGAACCGCCTCATCCCCGACGCCGGGCCCCAGAGCTGGCTGTGGATGGAGCTCAACGGCGGGCTGCACCTTCCGCGGCAGTGGCGCAACGAGGTGGGCCAGCTGCGGATGGACGCGCCCTACAGCCACCGCGACTTCAAGCGGCCCGAGTTCAAGGGGCCGATGGACGAGGACATCCGCGACCTGGTGGTCAAGAAGGGCCAGGCGTTCCACGGGTTCCGCTACCGGCACTCGCCGCTGGACATCGTGGGCTGGGACGGGACGGTGTACCCCTGGGCGTTCCCGATCCTGAACTTCCAGCCACGGGCGGGCCTCGTGCACCTGCCGCCCACCTGGCACGGGACCTTCGCCTCGCGAGGAGCGCTCATCTGCAGCTTCGTGCCACGGGTGGTGGACTTCCATCCCGAGGCCATCCCCTGCCCGTATCCGCACGCGTCGGTCGACTGTGACGAGTTCCTCTTCTACGCGCGGGGGAACTTCACCAGCCGGCGCGGCGTTGGGCCGGGCAGCGTCAGTCACCACCCGGCGGGCGTGCAGCACGGGCCGCACCCCGGAGCGTACGAGGGCAGCATCGGCCACAGCCGGACGGACGAGCTGGCGGTGATGCTCGACACGACGCTCCCGCTGAAGACCACGGCGGCTGCGCTGGGGGTCGAGGACCCGGGGTACCAGGACAGCTTCGTCCCGCCGGGCGACTGACCTTCGAGCGCCGCGGCTCGCGTTGACCTGCAGCGATTCCGCCGCGAAATTGCGGAGGACGCCTTGACCTGAACGCCCGTTCACGCCCAGCATCGGCGGGCATGAAGCCGCAGGCCTGGTCGAACCCACCGAACCCCTTCGCCCCGACGGCGCTCGAGTACCTCGAGGAGGACCACCCCCGGGCCACGGTCCACGTCTGGGACGACACGACGAAGGGGATCCTCGCCACCAACGACAGCCCCGACGTCGGCTTCAACTTCAGCGTGAATCCGTACCGGGGCTGCATGCACGCCTGCGCGTATTGCTACGCGCGGCCCGGTCACGAGTACCTCGGCTTCGGCGCCGGCACCGACTTCGACACCCAGATCGTCGTGAAGCGCCGCGCCCCGGAGCTGCTCCGCGAGGCGTTCTGGAAGCCGTCGTGGAAGGGCGAGCTGGTGGTGTTCAGCGGGGTCACCGACTGCTACCAGCCGCTCGAGGCGTCGCTCCGGTTGACCCGCGGCTGCCTCGAGGTGTGCGCCGAGTTCCGCAACCCGGTGGGCATCATCACCAAGTCGCCGATCATCGAGCGGGACGTGGACGTCCTGCAGCAGCTCGCCCGCGACGCCAGCCTCAGCGTCGCCGTCAGCCTCCCCTTCCACGACCAGGACCTCGCCCGCGCCATCGAGCCGGGTGTCGCCACTCCCAAACGGCGGCTCCAGGTCATCGAGCGGCTGTCGGCGGCCGGCATCCGCGTCGGGGTGAGCATCGCCCCGGTCATCCCCGGGCTCGACGAGGGCGTCTCCCGGGTGCTCGCCGAGGCAGCCAGCGCCGGCGCTCACTTCGCGGGCTACGTCCTGCTCCGGCTGCCCGGCTCGGTCCGACCGGTCTTCGAGCAACGCCTCCGCGAGGCCCTCCCGCTGCGGGCGGAGAAGGTGCTGCACCGGATCCAGGAGACCCGCGGCGGGAAGATGTACGACTCGACCTGGGGACTGCGGCAGCGCGGCGAGGGCCAGTACGCGGACGCCATCGCCTCGCTCTTCGCCGCGCAGGCGCGGAAGGTGGGTCTCGAGCCGCGCTGGCCAGACGACGCGCGGCCCGAGACCTTTCGCCGGCCGGAGCGAGCCGGCGACCAGCTCACCTTGCTCTAGCCGGGCCCGTCCGATCGACGCCGGTCAGGGAGCCGGCGCGGGTCGTGCGTTCCCCCCGTCGAGGAGAAACTTCCAGCTGCCGTCCGCCTGACGCGCCCAGATGGTGATGTACTTGCTGAAGGAATCGATGGCGATCGACCCATCGGGGTTGCGGAGCACGTACTCGCTGTTGCCGGTCGTCCACGCCAGGTCGCCGCTGAACGTCGAGCCGGAGATCGTCGGCGTCCAGGAGAGCGTCTCCACCGGCGTCCACCCGGCCCATGCGATGCCGATCACCTCGTCCGCCCCCCAGTAGACCGGGCCGGCGACGCTGGACCCATCCTCCGCCACGTAGGCGGTGAACGCGACCGTGTAGCCCTGGTCGACGGACAGATCCGCGAACGTCCGGTCCGCGAGCAGAGCAGAGGCGGCGTTCCAGCGCCGGGGCGCCCACCGCGGCGTTCCCCGGTCGCCCGGCTCGAAGATGGCGAGGCCCGGCGGCGGGTCCGTCGGCTGGAGCGAGCTGTAGTTCCACATGGTCGCTTCGACCTGCCAGTGAATGCCCTCGCGGCGCCACGCGGTGATGTAGAGCGTGTATCGCGAGAGCACCGATCCGTCCGCCTGACGGAGCTGCGCCGTGCCCCGGCCGAAGGTGTAGCCCAGGAAGCCGTCGTGCGAGACGTTGCCGGTGTACGTCGATCGGTCGAAGGTCGCGTCCGCCGGAGTGGGGATCGCGGCCCGCAGCGCGGCGTCGGCAGCCTTGCGACCGTGGGCGATGTTCTGGCCGGGGACGTCCACCACTGCGTCGTGGGTGATGGCGTCGAGCACGGCACGCACCATCCCGACGCGGTGGATCTTCGCGTTCAGGGCCGCGTCGGCGGCGAGCAGTGATGCCCGGAGCCGGTCGGCCGTGTCCGGCCGCGTGTGGGCGCGGACATCGTTGAACGCCAGATCGTCATCCGTCGACGGGCTCGCACGCGCGGCGCTTGCCACGGCGAGCAGAGACAGGGGAGAGAGCAGGAGGAGACGACGCATGAGTGGCTCCGGTTTTCTCCGCCCGCACGTGCGCGGACGGGCGACCCCGTTCTCTCCCGGAGGACCCGCGGCGTGGCGTGGACCTCCGGCGAGCGGTCCCCCGCTGCGGTCGCCCGGCGCGATGTCCCGGTGAGACGGTCCGCCCCCGCAGCGAAGCGCGCAACCTCCCCGACCCCGACCACCGGGTTGCGCGCAGGACACCCGGTAACTTCCGGGCGTCACGCGCATACCTCCCCGGGAGACCCTGCACCGCATGACTCCAGAGACACCGACCCCGGCGCGCCAGGACGAGGCCGAGGCCGTCACCCAGCTCCTGGCCGCGCAGCTGGAGGAGCACGCCATCCCGCTGACCCGCGAGCTGCTCGCCGAGGGCGTCCGGGCGGCGCTCGCCGACGACGGTCACGCGCTGATCCTCGTCACCCGCCAGGACGGCCGTCCGGTCGGCGTGGCCTACCTCTCGTTCGGGTGGATCCTCGAGCGCGGCGGCCAGGCCATGTACCTCGAGGAGCTCTACGTGGTCCCCGAGCTCCGCGGCCGGGGCATCGGTCAGGCGCTGCTCCGCGCCGCCCTGGACGTCGCGCGGACCCGCGGGTGCCGGTCGGCGGAGCTCGAGGTCGAACGGAGCCACGCCCGCGCGGCGAACCTCTACGCGCGGGCGGGCTTCCGGCCGCTGGAGAGGGTCCATTGGACCCTCCCCCTGGACTGAGCGGCTACCAGACCTCGCAACGGTTCTGCGCCACCATCCGGTCGTTCGCCTTGCACCCGAACGCCTGCTGGAACTGGGGCAGGTTCGAGAGCGGCCCGTTCACCCGGAATCGCGGCGGCGCGTGGGGATCGACCGTCACCCGCCGGCGTGCCTCCTCGGGGCGGGTGTTGGTGCACCAGGCCTGCGCGTGCCCGAGGAAGAACTGCTGCTCGGGAGTGAACCGGCTCGCGGCCGGAACACGGTCAGGGTGCGCCTTCGCGTAGGCCTGCATCGCGGCGAAGGCCAGCTTCAGCCCACCGAGGTCGGCCACGTTCTCTCCCAGCGTCAGCGCCCCGTTCACGTGGAGGTCGTCGATGGAGACGTAGCCGTCGAACTGGCGCTTCACGCAGGACACCCGGTCCACGAAGGCCTTGCCCGACTCGGGCGTCCACCAGTCGGTGAGGTTCCCCTTCGCATCGAACTGACGGCCCTCGTCGTCGAAGCCGTGGGTCAGCTCGTGGCCGACGACCATCCCCATCGAGCCGAAGTTCACCGCGTCGGTCGCCTCCTTGTTGAAGAACGGAGGCTGGAGGATGCCGGCGGGGAAGACGATCTCGTTCATCGGCGGCTCGTAGTAGGCGTTCACGGTGGGCGGCGTCATCAACCACAGCGTGCGGTCGAGCGGCTTGCCGATCTTCTTCAGATCGCGCCCGTTCTCGTAGGCCATGGACCGCATGTGGTTCCCGAGGAAGGTGCCGCGATCGGTGACCAGGCCGTCGTAGGTCTTCCACTTGTCGGGGTACCCAATCTTGTCGAAGACCGCCTTCGCCTTCTCGCGGGCGCGGGCCTTCGTCGCGGCGTCCATCCAGCTCAGCGTGTCCACGTTGGCGTCGAAGGCTTGCTCGATCTGCTCGACCATCGATTTGGTCACCGCCTTGCCGTCCGCGCCGAAGGTCTGGTTGACGAAGGGCACCGCGAGCGCCTCTCCGAGCCCGGTGTCGGTGGCGGCGACGCACTTCTTCCACCGCGGCTCGTCCTCCTTCGCCCCGGTGAGGAACTTGCTGCGGAAGGCGAACGCGGCGTCCTCGAACGGCCGGGGCAAGGCGATGACCTGCGAGGAGATCAGCCGCCACGCGAGGTAGGAGCGGAGCTGCGGGCGGGAGAGCTTCCGCACCAGCTGCCCCACCCCGGTCGCGAACGCCGGGTAGGTGACGTTCAGCACGTCCACCCCGGGAGTCCCCACCGCGACGAAGTACTGGTTCCAGTCGAAGCCCGGCGCGGACTTCACCAGGGCCTTCGGATCCATTCGGTGGTAGACCTTGTTCGGATCGCGGCGAGAGACGCGGTCGAGGCTCGCCTGCGCCAGCCGGGTCTCCACGTCCATCACCTGATCCGCCTTCTTCGCCGCCGCCGCCGGGGCGTCCCCGAGCAGCCCGAACATCTGCGCGACGTAGGCGCGGTAGCCCTCGCGGATCTCCTTCATCTTCGGGGCGTCGCTCAGGTAGTAGTCGCGGTCGGGAAGCCCCAGGCCACCCTGATCCACCACGCCGATGACCTGGGTGGCGTCCTTGTAGTCCTGGGCCGATCCGTACCCGAAGAGCGCGTTGGCCCCGGCGTCGTGCAGCCGCGCGAGCTCGGTGGCCACCTGCTTCGAGGTGCTCACCCGGTCGAGCCGGCGCAGCGCGGTGCGGAGCTCGGGCAGCGCGTCGTCCAGCTTCGACTCGTCCATGCAGGTCGCGTAGAAGTCGCCGAGCTGCCTGGCGTAGGGCGTCCCCGGGGGGGCCTTGCCCTCGGCGATGAGCTCGAGGATCTCCTTGAGCGTCTGCTCGTTGCGCTCCTCGATGACGTTGAATCCCCGCCCCCAGACGCTGCGGTCCGGCGGGATGGGCGTGGCCTTCAGCCATCCGCCGCAGGCGAACTGGTAGAAGTCGTCACAGGGGTTCGCGGAGGGATCCAGCGCAGCGGCGTCGAGCCCGGCCGGCATCGGAGGCGCGGCGAGCGGGGTCGGCGCCGTCATCGGCGGCGGGGCAGGACGGTTCGGGGGCGCAGAGGCGCACCCCGCGGCGAGAAGTGCGGGGACGAGGAGACGCTTCACGGTGCCTGTCAGCTCCTTGATGGGTTCGAAGGGCCCGGCACCCTAGCGGAAAACCTCAGCCGCCGAGCAGCTTCCGCTTCAGATCCGCGTCCGCCGGGTCCGGGCCCAGCCAGCAGGAGAACAGCGCGTCCCCGAAGTCCTTCCCGGGGATCACCGTCTCCTTGGCGACCCCACCCACGACCACACCCTTCTCGGGGACGTAGGTCAGCGAGAGCACATCGCCCTTCTTGAGGTCGGGCACGGCGGCGGCGAGCTGGTCCAGCCGGGCCTGCAGCGCCGGCATCTGGGCCTTGGAGTTCTTCTCGAAGCCCTCGCGGATGCTCTCGATGATCTTGTCCTTCCCCACGTCCCGGAGCATGTGGAGGTTCATCCGCTTGATCTGCTCGGACTTGATGAGGTTCGCGGCGTTGAAGGTCGGCTTCTCGGCGTAGAGCGCGCCGATGTAGACGTCGAACATCCACTTGTTCCGGATGCCCGCGCCGATGAGGGAGAGGGTCTTTCCGTCCTGGGTGGCGGTGTCCGGAACGGCGTGCCCGTCCACGTCCTTCGCGGTCACCGGGAACGCCAACAGCGAGCACAGCAGCAGAAGCGCGATGCGCAGCGTTGCAGCCATCCGTCCCTCCAGTGGTTGGGGCCTCAGCCGTTGGCCTTGGCGAACGACTCCATGAACGTCACCAGCGCCCGGATGTTCTCCGGGCTGACCGCGTTGTAGGCGCTCACCCGGATGCCGCCGGCGCTGCGGTGGCCCTTGAGGCCCACCATCCGCTGCTTCTTCGCCTCGGCCACGAACCGGTCGTCGAGCTCCTCGGTGGGGAGCCGGAACACGATGTTCATCGTGCTTCGCGCGGCCTTCTCCACCGGCGCGCGGTAGAAGCCGCTCATCCGGTCCAGGGCGCCGTAGAGGATCTCGGCCTTCTCGTTGTTCCGCCGCTCCATCGCCACCAGCCCACCCTCCTTCTCGATCCATGCGAGCACGTTGCGCATCAGGTAGATCGCGAAGGTCGGCGGCGTGTTGTAGAGCGAGTTGTTCTCGGCGAACGTGCTGTAGCGGAAGATCTTCGGGATGTCCTTCCGTCCCGTCGCCATGAAGTCCTTCCGGATCAGCACCACCGTCACGCCGGACGGCCCCAGGTTCTTCTGCGCCCCGGCGTAGATGAGGGCGAAGCGCGAGACGTCCGTCGGCCGCCAGAGGAAGTCCGAGGACATGTCCGCGACCAGCGGGACCGAGCCCACGTGCGGCCAGGCATGCCACTGCGTGCCGAAGATGGTGTTGTTGCTGGTGATGTGGACATAGGCCGCCTTCGGGTCCAGCTCGAGCTCGGCCTGGCGAGGGATGCGGGTGTAGTGCTTGTCCGCTCCGATGGTGGTGCATGCCACCCGGGGGGTTCCGAGGAACTTCGCCTCGTCGAGCGCCTTCTCGCCCCAGGTCCCGGTGACCACGTAGTCCGCCGAGCCCCCCCTGGGGAGGAAGTTCATCGGCACCATCGCGAACTGCTGGGAGGCCCCACCCTGGAGGAAGAGGACCTGGTGGGTGTCCGGCATTCCGAGGAGCCGGGTGAGCAGCGCGATCGCCTCGTCGTGGACGGCCTCGTACTCCTTCCCCCGGTGGCTGTGCTCCATGATCGACATCCCCGACCCCTGGAAGTCGATGAGCTCGTCCCTGGCACGCTCGAGCGCCGGGAGAGGCAGTCCGGCCGGTCCTGCGTTGAAGTTGATGGCGCGCATGCCCGGCCTTCTACACCCCGCACGGGAGGGGTAGAAGCACAGTCCGGCATGGAGCGGATACGAGTGTCGGCATTCCTGGGCGCGAGCCTCGACGGCTTCATCGCCGAGGCCGACGGAGGCCTGGGGTTCCTGAAGCCGTTCGAGCAGGAGGAGCACGGGTACGCCGCCTTCTACGCCTCGGTGGACACGCTGCTCATGGGCCGCAAGACGTACGAGACGGTCCTCGGCTTCGACGCCTGGCCCTTCCCCGACCGGCGCGTGGCGGTGCTCACGCGGCGCCCACGCCCCTCCCGCTTCGGGGAGCGGTTCCTGTCCGGTGAGCCCGCGGAGGTGCTCGAGGCGCTCGCCGCGCTCGGTGCGCGCCACGTCTACGCGGACGGCGGCGAGGTGGTGACGCGCTTCCTCGCCGCCCGCTGCCTCGACGCGCTCGTGATCACCGTCGTCCCGGTGGTGCTGGGCACGGGCATCCGCCTCTTCGCCACCAGCCCCGGGCGGCACTCGCTCCGGCTGGAGTCGGCGCGCACCTACGCCTCGGGGATGGTCCAGCTCCGCTACCTCATCGGGGCGACGGAGAAGGAGTGACCGTTGCTTCGGCCCGGCGCAGCACCGAGCGGCGTGTCCACGCCGTCAGGCCAGCCGCGCTCAGCCACATCAGCGCGCCGTAGGCGATCCCCGGGACGAAGACCCGCGGATCCCCGAGGAGGGTGAGGCTGACGAACGCGCCCAGCCCGAAGTTGAAGAGCCCCGAGGCGACCACCACTGCGAGCGTCTCGCCCGGCGCGAGGCGGGCGAGCCGTCCGACGAGCGACGCCCCGACCAGCGCAAGGACGTTCAGCTGCACCGCCAGCGCTCCGGACTCGACCAGGGAGGGGATCACCATTTTCCAGGAGGAGACGACGACCAGCACGATGACCGGCACCAGCAGCGCCACGGCGAAGGGGGTCACCTTCGGCTCCATCCGCCGCGCGAGAGCCGGTCGCCCGCGTCGGAGCGCCATTCCCAGGACGGTGGGAACGACCACCAGCGCGCCGATGCGCAGCGCGACCCTGGCCAGGCTCGAGGGTTCGACGCGCCCGTCGATTCCCACCAGCAGCGAGCCGAGCGCGAGAAGCAGCGGGAGCATGACGGCGCTGGAGAGATTGGTGGTCGCGGTCAGCGCGATGCCGAGCGCCGTGTCCCCACCGCCGGCCCGGACGAGCGCGGGGGCGGGCGTGGCCGGGGGGCAGGAAGCGACCAGGAGGAGGCCGAGGGCGATGTGCGGGGCCGGCCTGTCGAGGAGACAGAGCGCAACGGCCAGCCCCGGCACGACCAGCCATCGACAGGCAAGGCCGATGAGGAGCGCCCGCGGTTGCTGGAACAGGCGGGCCAGCTGGGCGCCGTCGAGCGTCAGCCCGAGCGCGAAGAGCATCAGGACCGCCGCAGCGGGGACGACGACCTGGACGGCGACGTTCATCCGCTCGGAGCTCGTCCTTCCCCGGCCCGCTCTCGACGCCCGGTGGCGAGCGTCAGTTGCTGCTGCCGTGCGGGGATTCCATCTTCTTCATGGCGCCCTCGATGGCCTTCCGCATGCTCAGCGTGTCGGCCCCCTGGCTCGGAGGGAAATCGATGAGGGACTTGAGATGCACGGCGAGGACGGCTCCGGCGGCGGTGGGCGCCCAGAGCTTCTGGGCCAGGAACTTCTTCCCTGGGTACCCCCACTCCTCCGAGTCCGGGGTCATCTTCTCCATCGGGTCCATGAGGAGGTTCACCACGTAGGGAACGCTCGGGTACGCCTTCTCGTCGAACCACGAGCCGTGGTGCTTCACCCCGATGTGCATCTTCCACGCATCCACCCGGACCGCCATGAGGTCGGTCTCGTCGTAGTAGAAGATCTCCCGGCGCGCGGACTTCTCGCTCTGGCCGGTCCAGTGCGCCGTGTTGTCGTAGCCGTCGAGGTGGACCTTGTAGGTGGTGCCGCCGATCTTCTTGCCGGTCAGCAGCTCCTGCTTGAGGTTCGGCAACCCCGCGGCCGAGGACAGCGTGACGTACACGTCCTCGTGGTTCTGGATGCCGTTGGAAACCGCGCCGGGCTTCACCTTCCCCGGCCAGCGGAGGAGCATCGGGACCCGGACCCCGCCTTCCCAGGTGGTGCCCTTCTCGCCCCGGAAGGGGGCATAACCGCCGTCCGGCCAGAGCAGCAGCTCGTTGCCGTTGTCGGTGGTGTAGACGACGATGGTGTTGTCGGCGATTCCGAGCTCGTCGAGCTTCTTCAGGATCGAGCCGACCTGCTCGTCGTGCTCGATCATCCGCGCACGGACGACGTCCTCCTCCGCCCTCCCCTCATCCACCGCCCGCTGCAGGAACTTCTTCGTCGGGTGTGACCAGATGTGGATGGCCGTCGAGTTGTACCAGCAGAAGAAGGGCTTGCCTCCCTTGCCCGCCTTGTCCAGCCACTTCAGGGTCTCGTTGGTGACCTCCTGGTCGAAGGTCTCCATCCGCTTGCGGGTGAGCGGACCGGTGTCCTCGATCCGCTGCTTGCCGACGCGGCCGAACTTGGGATCGGTCGTGGCGTCATCCTTGTCGGTCGCCCAGGTGTGCAAAGCGCCGCGAGGGCCGAACTTCTTCGTGTACTCGGGGTTCTTCTGGCCCGGGTAGTCGAGCTCCTCGGGCTCCTCCTCTGCGTTCAGGTGATAGAGGTTGCCGAACCATTCGTCGAACCCGTGGACGGTCGGGAGGAACTCGTTCCGATCCCCGAGGTGGTTCTTGCCGAACTGGGCCGTGGCGTACCCCAGGGATTTCAGGATCTCGGCGAGGGTGGGGTCGCCCTTCTGGATGCCTCGGGTCGAGCCGGGGATGCCGATGGTCGTCATTCCCGTCCGGATGGGCAGCTGCCCGGTGATGAACGCCGCCCGACCCGCAGTGCAGCTCGGCTGCCCGTAGTGATCGGTGAAGAGCATCCCCTCGTTCGCGATGCGATCGATGTTGGGGGTTCGCCCCATCATGCCGTGGGTGTACGCACCCACGTTCCACGTCCCGATGTCGTCGCCGAAGATGACCAGGATGTTCGGCTTCTTCTGAGGTGGTGGCTTCTGCTGGGCGAGGGCCGACGCTGAAAGGCTCAGCAGCAGCGCGAAGGTGACGGATCGCAGCGCGGGAAGGGCCATGGCGCGAAACCCCCAGCCGGCCTCGCCGTGAGGCCTCAGCGCGCGATTCACCCCATCTGCGACGGGAAGGCGATTGGACGAAGGGCCAACCTCGAAACTCAGAACGGGTGCACGAAGAGGCCCGAGCGGAGCTTCGGCTCGAACCAGGTCGACTTGGGGGGCATGATCTGCCCCGCGTCGCTGATCGCGAGCAGCTCCTGCATCGAAGTCGGCCACATCGCGAACGCCGCCTTCGCCTCGCGCCGGTCCACCCGGGCCTGCAGCTCGGACGAGCCGCGGATCCCGCCCACGAACTCGATGCGCGGGTCGCGCCGGGGGTCCTGGATGCCGAGCAGCGGCCCGAGCACCGCGTCCTGGAGGATGGAGACGTCGAGCGCGCGCTGGGGGTCCGCGGGGATCGTCCCCGGCCTCGCCGCCAGCCTCCACCACCGCCCGTCGAGGTACACCCCGAAACGGTGTGGGCCGTCGGGTTCCGGCTGGCTCGCCGGCGTCACGTCGAAGCGCGCGCGGAGGGCGTCGAGCAGGGCCGCGCTCCCCCCCGGACCGAGCTCCTTCACCAGGCGGTTGTAGGGGAGGATCTGCAGCGCCTCGTGTGAGAACACGACCGCCAGGAACCAGTCCGTCTCTCCCCCACCCTGCCCTCGGGACCGGCGCAACGCCTGGACCCGCGCCGCGGCCGCGCTCCGGTGGTGCCCGTCGGCGATGTAGAGGCCGTCGAGCTCCGACAGCGCCGCCTCGATGGCCGCGTTCTCGGAGGGAGGCAGGATCCAGACCGTGTGCTCGACGCCGTCGTCGCTGGTGAAGCGCAGGTCGGGCGAGCGCTCGGCCCCGCGGCGGAGCACCGCGTCCAGCGAGGGACGCGCCCGGTAGGCGAGGAACACCGGCTCGTCGTTCGCCCCCAGCGCATCGATGTGCCGGGTGCGGTCGTCCTCCTTGTCCGGCCGGGTCAGCTCGTGTCGCTTGATGGCCCCGCCGGTGTACGCGTCCACGCTCGCGCACGCGACGAGGCCGGTCTGCACGTGAGAACCCATCCGCTGCCGGTAGAGCGAGAAGCGAGGCGCATCGTCCAGGACGAGCCACCCCTTCCGCCGGAACTCGTCCAGCGCCTCGCGCCCCCGGGCGTGCACCGGATCGGAGTGCTCGTCGACGTCCGCGGGGAGGTCCACCTCGGGGCGGCTGATCCGGAAGAAGCTCTCCGGATGCCCCGCGGCCATGGCCCTCGCCTCGGACGAGCTCACGACGTCGTAGGGGGGCGAGGCGACGGCCCGGGCCAGCTCGGGCGGGGGACGGAGGGCACGGAAGGGGGCGAGGAGTCGCATCGGGCCGACCCGCTTCTAGCAGGCGACGCGGCCGATCGCGCGGGGCTCAGCGACCGTCGGGCGCCAGGCGATAGAGCGAGACGCGTTCGCCGGACGACTCTCCGGGAAACGGCGGGATCGTGACCACCGCCGGCTGGACCAGGACCAGCGCCGCGCCCCGCTCGACCAGCGCCGGGGGCGGTGGCTCTCCGGACTCCAGGGTGCCGACGAGCACCGGGCGCCCGCTCCGCAGCGCGGTGGCCCAGTCGGGGCGGCGGTTCCACTCCCCTTGCCGGGGCACGGGCACGACGACGCCGGGCGGAAGCAGGCCCGCGAGGGCGTAGGTCCGCCAGTAGCTGAGGGTGAGCACCGCACCGGGCCACCGCGCGGAGATCGCCTCGGCGGCCGGCCGGAGCACGACCTCGCGCGGATCCGGACGGGCCACCGGAGCGAGGAGCAGCACCCCGACGAGGCCGACCACGCCCGGGATGCTGGCCGCCCCTGGGGCGCGGAGGCGGAACGCGGCCGCGTGCACGGCGAGGCCGGCGAGGACCGACGTTCCGAGCGCCGCCAGCGAGAGGGCCAGACAGAGGTAGCGCGGGTTGTAGCCGTTGTCCCGGACGTGCCGGACCGCGATCACCACGAGGAGCGAGGTGAGCGCCGCCGCCCCGGCGCCCGCCACGGTGCGTCCCCCGGGCGTTGCCCGCCAGCGCCGGACCGAGAGCGCGGCCGCCGCGGCCCCGAGGGCGACCATCAGCCAGGGAACGGCACCCACCTCCCAGACCGTCTGGACGACCGCCCTCGCGTTCTGGAGGAGGTGCCCGGCGTCGAGCGAGGCCGGGGTCCGGACGTCGGGCCATCCCCGGGCACGCACCGCCCGGTGCCAGCTCGTCCGGACGACCGCCTCGACCACCACCCCGGCCAGCGCGGGGAGGAACAGCGCCGCCCGCCGACGCAGGCTCCCTCCCGGTGAAGCCTCCACCAGCGCGAGGACGGCCAGGAGCGGCGCGCTCACGAGGGAGGTCCAGGTCGCCAGGGCGCCGGCCACCAGCGCGAGCCCGAGCCAGCGGCCCCCGCGCGGCGCGTCCGCGGCACGCCGGAGCCCCCACCACGCCCAGAGCAGCGTCGGGACCTGCCAGCCGTCGACGGTGCCCAGGTCGACGAGCACGCGCTCCAGGAGCGGGTTCAGGCCCGGAAGGACGAGGAGCCCCGCGGCCGCGACCGCCCGACCCCGCCCGGCGAGCGCGAGCCAGGGCACCAGGGCGGCCACCATCCACAGGGTGCGGAGCACGTGCATCCCGTGCGGGGTCCAGGCCCGGTGGGCCAGCGCGCCCGCTGCCCGGGCCACGAGGAACGGCCAGCTGCCGAAGCGGTCCTGTCCCCAGAAGAGCCAGTCCACCGGGGCGCCGGTGGCGAGGTTGGACATGAGCACCGGGATCGCGCTGTCGGAGTTGTAGAGGCCCCCCTCGGGCACCGGCCCGAGGAAGGGCAGCGCGCGGAAGAGCATGAGGGCCACCATCGCCCCGAGCAGCAGAGCCATTGTCGTCTGCTCGGAAGTCGGCGAAAAGCGCGCGCGCACGGTGGATCCGGCCCCGCTTCTACACCGGCCGACGGCACGGAACGTCGGCCCGTCGCTCGCCGCGGCGGTACTGGCCGCCGCTGCGGCGCTCTTGCTCGCGCACCACACCCTGCTGGCCAGCGGCCTGCGCCGCGTCCCCGGCGACCCGGGCGACGTGCGCTTCGTGCACTACTGCATCGAGCACACCTGGGCCTGGCTCACGGGGCATCCGCTGCACCGTCGCTTCTGGGACCTGCCGTTCTTCTTCCCCGCGCCAGACACCGGCGCCTACAGCGACGTGCTCCTCGGCGTGGCGCCGCCCTACTGGGTGTTCCGCGCGCTGGGCGCGGGTCCGGAGGGCGCCTACGCCGGATGGCTGCTGGTCTCCACGGCGCTGAACGCCGCGGTCGCGACCTGGCTCCTCCGCGGCACGCTCGGGGTGCGCTGGCTCGCGGCGGCGACCGGGGGCGTGCTGGTGGCAGCCGGCGCGCCGCGCATCCACCTCCTCAACCACCCCCAGCTCATCTGCACCTACTGGCTCCTCGCGACGGTGGGCCTGGTCGTGGTGGCTCTGCGGTCGCCCGGGACGCGCCGGGCTGCCGGCGCATGGGTCCTGGCGGGAGTGGCCGCCGCCGCAGAGGCGTGGTCGAGCTACTACCTCTGGTGGTTCCTGGCCTTCGGGATGGCCATCGCCCTGCTCGTCGGGCTGGCCCTGCCCGTCACGCGCCCGCGGGTCCTCGAGACGCTGCGGCGCGACTGGCCGGCCCTCGTCGTGGCCGCGGTCGTCTCGCTCCTGCTCGTCCTTCCGCTGCTCCGGGCCTGGTGGAGCGCGGCACAGGCGGTGGGGCTCCGCGACGCGCGCGACGTCTTCCTCGCCCGGGGTCAGTCGTGGCTCAACGTCGGTCCGGACAGCTGGTGGTGGGGCGGCCTGGTGCGGGGCAGCCCGGGCATGCGCTACCAGACCAACGAGCAGCAGTACGGCATCGGGCTACTGACCTCCGCCGTGGTGGCGTTCGGCTTCTGGCGGGCGCGCCACCGCGGGGGCGTGGTGGTGCTCGGGCTCACCGCGGTGCTGCTGGTGCTGCTGGCCACGCAGGTCGGGCCCTGGCACGCGGCCTCGCCGTGGAACGCGGTCTACGCGCTGGTCCCGGGGGCGCGGGGAATCCGGGCGGTGCCCCGGGTGGGCCTGGTCGTCCTCGTGGCCTGGGCCGCGGGCCTGGCGCTCGCGGTGGACGGAGTCGCGCGGTTCCTGCCATGGCTCGCTGCCGCGCTCGGGGTGCTCTGCCTCCTCGAGCAGGGGGTGGCCTACGTCCACTTCGAGCCCGCGCTGGACCGCCAGCGGGTGGAGCGAATCGCCCGGGAGGTCCCGGCAGGGTGCACGGCGTTCGTCTACACGCCGCCCCCGGACGGCTGGCCGCCGTGGCACGCCCAGATCGACGCGCTCTGGGTCACGGACGTCGTGGGGGTGCCGACCCTCAACGGGTACTCGGGGAACGCGCCGCCCGGCTGGGGGCTCGAGGACTGCTTCGTCCGGGGGCCCGCCGACCGGGCCCGGCTGGACGCAGCGGTGGAGGCCTGGGTCCGGCGCTGGGGGCTGCCCGCGCCGGTGTGCCGGCTTCCCGCCTCCCCGTGAGGGCGACATCCCAGAGCGTCGGAATGCTTGTAAATTTTCGACGACGCGCGGCGTAACCCTGCGCCGTCGCTGACCATTGGTTTGTAAATCCAGGCCGGCGCTGCTACAGCCAGCCGGGTGGGTCCCGGGAACGGACCCCGTCGCGGATGAACGAGAGCAACCTCAACGCCAGCGTCGGCCTCAAGCTCCGCACCCTCCGCCTGGCGCGTCACGTGAAACAGGCGGACGCGGCGCGCGACCTGGGGGTGTCCCCGGCGTACCTGAACCTCATCGAGAAGGGGAAGCGGGTGATGCCCTTCCCGCTCCTGTGGAAGGCGCTCCGCTACTTCGACCAGGACCCCGAGCAGTTCATGGGCTCCCTGGGGCAGGGCCCCGTGGACGAGACCCTGGCGAAGCTCCTCGACGAGCCGCTGCTCAAGTCGCTGGAGATCGACCCCGAGGACCTGCAGCACCTCTCGGCGGAGCCGAAGCTCGCCGGCACGGTGGCGGCCCTCTTCAACCTCTACAAGAACACCCGGACCCAGCTGGAGAAGGTCGCGGCCCAGCAGAGCAACGGGACGCCGAGCGCCACGGTGATGCAGGGGGCGGACCTCCCCCTCGACTACTCGCCCTTCGACGAGGTCTCGGACTTCCTCCAGGCCAAGCGCAACTGGTTCCCCGAGCTCGAGGAGCACGCCGAGCAGCTCCGGCGCGACTACTCCCTCGACCGGCAGGTGACGTCGCACCAGCTGGTGAAGCTGCTCCACGACCGCTTCGGCTACCGGGTGGAGTTCGCGACTGGCCCGGGCAGGAGCTCGGTGGTGCGGAGGCTCGATCCGGAAACCCAGACCCTCACCCTGTCGCCGACGCTGACCGAGCAGCCGCTGAAGTTCCAGCTCGCGACCTCCATCGGCCTGCTGGTGATGGACCGGGACCGGCTGCTCGAGTCCATCATGGGCGACACGCGGACCCGGCACGCCGAGACGCCGAAGCTGATCAAGGTCAACCTTGCCAATTACTTCGCTGGGGCGCTGCTCCTCAGCTACCCGGACTTCTTCCGCGAGGTGCAGCGGACCCGCTACGACGTGGAGCTGCTGAGCCAGATCTTCGGCACCACCTACGAGACGGTGGCTCACCGGCTCTGCAACCTGAGTGACCCGAAGCAGCTCGGCGTCCCGTTCCACTTTCTCCGGGCGGACCTCGCGGGGAACATCAGCAAGCGCTACAGCGGAGACGGGCTCAAGTTCGCCTCCGGCGGCTCGTGCGGAAAGTGGGCGGTTCACCTCGCCTTCCTCAACCCGTCGCAGCTCACGCGCCAGTACTCGATGATGCCGGACGGGACGACCTACTTCTGCTTCGCCAAGGTGCAGCTCCAGCCCATCGGCGGGTCGATCGTCCACGGGACGGCGTACAGCATCGGGCTGGGGACGAACGCCGAGAACGCGCAGTTCCTGGCCTACGGTCTGCCCACCACCGACCTGCGTCGCGACGCGGTGCCGACGGGCATCGGCTGCCGCTTCTGCGAGCGCACGGACTGCAACCAGCGCGCGGCGCCGAGCTACCGCTTCGCCTTCTCCTTCGACGAGTACACGAAGAAGGACTGCTTCTTCTCTCCCCTCCTGGTTCACGAGGCCGGCAAGGATGCCGGCTCGCGCCGCCGCCGCGACGGCGACTGACCTTCCCCATGCCCGACACCTCCACTCCTCGATTCGCCCTGGCCTCCGGGGCGCCGGCAGGTACCCGCGCCGACGTCCTGGTGCTCTTCGCCGACGAGGCTCCTCGCGCGAACGGGGCCGTGGCCGAGATCAACCAGGCGCTGTCGGGACAGCTCGTCCGCGCCGCGACCGAGGAAGGCTTCCGGGGGAAGGTGGACCAGACGTTCGTGATCCACACCCACGGACGGCTGCCCGCCTCCCGGGTGGTGCTGGTCGGGACGGGACCGCGGGAGCGGATGGATGCCGAGGCCCTCCGGCAGGCCGCGGGGCGAGGCGTGAAGGCGGCGCAGAAGCTGCGGGCCCGGTCGGTGGCGATGGCGGTCCCGGGGAATCCGGGCGAGTCGCTCGGTCCGGTGGCCGAGGGCGCGGCGCTGGGCGCCTACCGCTTCGACCAGTACCGGACCGAGGGACGCGAGGAGCGGGTGCCGCTGGAGGCGGTGCGCCTGCTGCTCCCCGATGGCGCGGCGCGCTCGAAGGCGCTGGAGGACGTGCTGGAGCGGGCGCTCCACGTGACGGAGGCGGCGAACTTCGCCCGGACCCTGGTGAACGAGCCTGCCGGGCGCCTGACGCCGGAGGCGCTGGCCGAGGAGGCCTCGCGCGCCTCGAAGGGGCACGGGCTCGAGGTCCGGGTCAGCGGACCGAACGAGCTGAAGAAGCTGCGGATGGGGATGTTCTCCGCGGTGGGTCAGGGAAGCCAGAACACGCCCCGCCTCATCGAGATCTCCTACCGGCCGAAGAAGGCCTCGGAGGCGAAGGCCCGGCCGGTGGCGCTGGTGGGCAAGGCGATCACCTTCGACTCGGGCGGGCTGTCGCTGAAGTCGTCGGAGAACATGGCGGACATGAAGACCGACATGGCCGGGAGCGCGGCGGTGCTGGGCGCGCTTCAGTTCTCGGCGGAGCTGGCTCCGCCCTTCCCGGTGCTCGGCTATCTCGGTGCGGCGGAGAACATGCCCAGCGGGGCGGCGTACCGGCCGGGCGACATCCTCGTCTCGCGGCTGGGGAAGACGGTGGAGGTCACCAACACCGACGCCGAGGGGCGTCTGGTGCTGGGGGACGTGCTGGCCTACGCGGTGGAGCAGAACCCGGCAGCGCTGGTCGACGTGGCCACGCTGACCGGAGCGTGTGTGGTGGCGCTCGGGCACTGGGTGGCGGGGCTGTTCTCGAACAGCGACGCGCTGGCCGGTGAGCTGCTCTCCGCGGCGGAGCGTGCGGGTGAGTCGTTCTGGCGGCTCCCGCTGGTGGATCTGCAGAAGGAGACGCTGCGGTCGGACGTGGCGGACATGAAGAACCTCGGCGACCGCTGGGGCGGAGCGATCAGCGCGGCGATCTTCCTGCGCGAGTTCGTGGGAGAGACGCCGTGGGCGCACCTCGACATCGCCGGCCCGGCGATGGCCCCGCGCGAGCGTGGCTACCAGGGCCGTGGCGCGACGGGGATCGGCGTGCGGACGCTCGGAGCGTTCCTGGAAGCGCGGGCGCGCGCCGGGAAGTAGGACGCGCGCCGCTCATCGCGGCGTCCCGCTCGGTCCGGCGGAGGCAGAAGCTCAGGTCGCCGATGCGCCGGACGGTGTCCGGGTCGCGACGGCATCCTCGTCGAGTGGTTCCCCGAGCCACGGCCAGCGGCGGCGAGGAGTCTCGACGAGACGTTCTCGAGAGGTGGCCCGTCCGAAGCGTTCGCGGTCGACGCGGGCAAACGGCCGGACGAGCGCATCGAGCCCGTCGATCTCGAAGGCGAGCGCGCGGCGCCAGCGGAGATCGTCAGGGCGTGGCGCAGCGAGCGCGCGGTCGATGCGCTCGACCAGGGTCTCCTTGAGGACGAGCGTCTCGGGAGTGACCTGGCGGAGGCAGATGCCGTACTCCCCGGAGAGGTAGTCCTCCCAGTCGGCCTCGCGGGTATCGGGGGCGATTCCGAGCATCCGGGCGGCGAGCTCGGTCCGCCGGGCGAAGTGGTGCGGCAGCGCGTCGACGTCGCCCGCGGCGCGGACCAGATCGAGGAGGTCGGGCGGAAACACCGGCGTGCCGTCCGGCAGCAGGTAGGCCGGGCGCGGAAGTCGCGCGCCCTCGATCCATGTGGCGAGCCGAGCGACCGGTACCTGCTCGCGCCGGGCCAGCGCCTCGAGCGGAACGTAGCTGGAGCAGACGTACTCGAGGTCGGCGCCGGTGAGCGTCGGGTGCGGACGATGGGGAACGAGCCGGGACATGCGGGCAACCGTATGAGTCCTGCAACACACGTTGCTTCGGCGCTGGCCGAACCGTCTCGGCGCCCTCGAGCTGGACCGCGACCTCCTGGCTCAGCCTCTGGTCGCGCCCGGCTGACCCAGCGCCCGTGCAACCTCGTCGTGCAGCGCCTTCGCCGCCGCCGCCGGGTCCGCCGCGCCGTGCAGGGCCCGTCCGACGACGAGGAGGCTCGACCCCGCGGCGATCGCCGCCGCGGGCGTCTCCACCCGGGCCTGGTCTCCGGCCGCGACTCCCGCCGGCCGGATCCCCGGCGTGCAGAGGAACAGCTCGGGATGTCTCGACCGGAGAGCACGCGCCTCCTGCGCCGAGCACACCAGCCCGCCCGCGCCGGCCTTCACCGCGACCTCCGCCAGCCGCGCCGCCATCTCCGCGGCCGACGGGCCGAACCCGAGCGCCTTCACCTCGGCGTCCGACAGCGAGGTCAGCGCGCTCACCGCGAGGATCCGCGGCGGCGGCACCTTCGCCCGCTCCGCCCCGCGCGCGGCGCCCCGCACCGCGGCCCGGATCATCTCCTCCCCACCCGAGGCGTGGACGGTCAGGAACCGCGCGCCCAGCGCGCCGGCCGCCGTCGCCGCCCCCTCGACGGTGTTCGGGATGTCGTGCAGCTTGAGGTCCAGGAACACCGAGGCGCCGGAGTCCCGGAAGAGGCGGACCGCCGCCGGGCCGTGCTCCACGAAGAGCGACAGCCCCACCTTCACCACCCCGACGGACGGCGAGACCAGCGGCCACAGCCGGAGCGCATCGTCGAGCGGCACGTCGGCCGCCCAGGCGATGCGCTCGCGGGCCCGGGTCACTTGCTGGCGAGCTCCGCGTCGATGACCTTCTTGAACTCGTCGATGGGCTGCGCGCCGTTCAGGAAGATCCCGTTGATGAAGAACGCCGGTGTGCCGCCCACCCCGGCCGCGAGCCCGGCCTGCTGATCGGCGTCCACCGCCTTCTTCTTGTCGCCGGAGTCCAGGCACTGGCCGAACTTCTGCCCGTCCAGCCCGACCTCGCTCGCGTGCGCCTTGAGCTCCGTCGGCTCGAGCTTCTTCTGATTCTTGAAGAGGACGTCGTGGTACTCCCAGAACTTCCCCTGGTCGGCGGCGCAGAGCGACGCCTCGGCGGCCTTCGCCGCGTGGGGGTGGAAGCTCAGCGGGAACTGCCGGTACACGAGCCGCACCTTGCCGGCGTAGGTGGTCATCACCTGCTCCACGGTGTCGTGAGCCGCGCCGCAGTAGGGGCACTCGAAGTCCGAGAACTCCACGATGGTGATCTTCGCGTCCTTGGGGCCGCGAGCCGGACCCTCGGCCGCCACCTGGATCCGGGGCTGGGGCAGGTCCAGCTTGAGGTTCGCCTGCTTCTGGAGCTCGGTGACCACCTGCTGCACCTGCGACTGCCGCTGCTGGTTCACCAGGGCCTGGCCGATGCGGTCCTTGATCGACTCGAAGGTGGTGTCCGGAGGAATCTGGCCGCCGCTCTTCAGCCGGTCGTAGAACTGCCGCTCCTGCGCCTCGGTGGGCGGCTGCACCGGAGCCGACTCGACGCGCTTGCGCATCCAGTCCTGCTCGCTGAGCCCGGCCTTGGTCGCCTCGGCCTTGACGATCTTCTCCATCGCCATCTGCTCGAGGGTCTGCTTGCGAGCCTGGTACATCTTGTTCTCCAGATCCGCGATCTGGGGCCGGACCTCTTTCTCCAGCTCGCCGGCAGTGATCTGCCCACCGTTGAAGGTCGCGACCACCTTGTCGGGCGCTGTCGCACCGGTGGCGCCGGGCGCCGAGGAGGCCGTGGCGGCGGGCTTGGTACAGGCGCAGGCCAGGGCGAACGCGGCGAGCGCCGCAGGGGCAAAGAACCGGGAAACGTTCATGGGGAGGGGCACCTTTCCAGCAATGGACATCGCGGCGCAAGCCGGAAACCCGCGATGCGGCTCCGGTCTTCCCGCCTCGTCAGGACCCGGTAACGGGTCGGGACTCAGATCGACTCGAGCGTCAGGGCGAAGTCCGGCAGCCGCAGGTCGAGCCGTTCCAGCTCGCGGCGGCGCGCGCGGACGATCGCGAAGGACGAGGCGTCGGCGAGCACCCGGCTCACGAGCCGGTGGTGGAGCGCGTGTCCGCTCTTCCGCACCTTGAGGTGCCCGATGACCGGATGCCCGAACAGCGCGAGGTCCCCGAGCGCGTCGAGCATCTTGTGGCGCACGAACTCGTCCGGATAGCGCAGCCCCTCGGGGTTGAGGATGCTGAACTCGTCCACCACGATCGCGTTCTCCAGCGAGCCTCCGCGCGCCAGCCCGGCCGACTTCATCTGCTCCACGTCCTTGAGGAAGCCAAAGGTGCGTGCCCGGGCGAGCTCGCGGGTGAAGCTGTTGCTCGAGAAGTCGATGGAGAGCGCCTGTCCCGGGACCAGCGGGTGGTGGAAGTCGATGGCGCAGTCGATGCGCAGCCGGTCACAGGGCGAGAGGGACGCCTCGCGGTCCCCGTCTCGCAGGACCACCGGCCGGCGGATGACCACGAACGACTTCGGCGCCTCGAGGATGCGGATGCCCGCCGAGCGGACGAGGTAGAGGAAGGGCCCGGCGCTCCCGTCGAGGATGGGCACCTCGGGCCCGTCCACCTCGACCCGGACGTTGTCGATCCCGAGCCCGCTCAGCGCCGCGAGCAGGTGCTCCACCGTCCCGACCCGCGCCTCCGCGGTGCCGAGATTGGTCGCGAGCGCGGTGTCGACCACGTTGGCCGCGGTGGCGGGGATGCCGGGCGAGCCGGGCAGGTCCACCCGGTGGAAGACGATGCCGTGGTCGGCCGGGGCGGGCCGGAGGGTCAGCGTCACCTGAGCGCCGGTGTGCAGCGCCACGCCACGGGTCGTGACCGGCTGCTCCAGGGTCCGCTGATGAAATGACGCGTCGCTCATGGGCTCTGAGGCTTGGACACCGATCGGGAACCGAAGTTGTGCACGGCTGCAGACTCCCCCCCGCATGCCGCAACGTGGCAACGGCGGTACACTTAACCAACAGGCAGCCGACCACGCAACTATCCGTCCTGTGGGACTTTTCTGCTGTCCTACTTCCGACCGGGTACTTTTCTACACCTGCTGAAACCGCCCGAGGACGGCCCGGGCGTGCGTCTCGTCGAACCGGCGGCCGGCCACGTCGGAGCGGCGTCCCACGGCGACGAAACAACCTTCGGCGGCCTCCGCGAATGCCCGGCACTCCTCGGCCAGGCGAGCGCGCGCCATCGGCCCGGTGGGGATGGCGCCCGCCTCGCGGAGGATGGCACCGAACTGGTCGAAGGCCTGGAGGTCCCCGTAGCGGAGCAGCTGGTAGCTGACGTCCTGGAAGTAGGAGAGGAACCGTCCGAGGGCGTCCACCGCCTCCACGCCCTGCTCGGGCCCTGAGCGGAGGGCCTCGTCCGCGGCGCGTGCCAGCTGGGCGAACACCCAGAGGTCGTTCCGGAGGCGCTGGGCGAGCACCACCGGCGAGACGAGCCGGGTGAAGCTCTGGTCCGCCGGAAGGCGCGCCTCGACCGCCGCGGCGAGGCGAACCACCTGCGCGCGCAGCTGCTCGGCCGCCGAGGCGGCGATGTCCAGCACCGACTCCGGCTCGTCGCCTTCCTGCCGCAGGCGCCGGCCGATCTCGTCCGCCACTCGCGAGAGGTCCTTCGAGGCCCGGAGCGCGGCGCCCTGGTGCCGGCGGAGCGAGGCGCGGGGGGCGAGCTCGGTCCGGAGGTAGCCCACGAGGGTGAGCGCCTCGCTCCGGACGAGGGCGAGCACCACGCGGGCCCGCCGCTCGACCCCGCGGGTCGTGGAGCGCACGTAGGTCAGGTAGTGCAGGAGCCGGAACAGGCCGAGGAAGACCGTGGTGAAGAGCCGCCGCTCCGGGTCTCCGAGCTTGCGGAGCGCGTCCAGCACCGGCACCGACTTCACCCGATCGAACTCGAGGCCGAACTCGAGCGGCCGGAAGGGACGGAAGTACTGGTTGTGGACGACGGCCCGGAGGACGAGGTTCCCCAGCTCGTGGAAGACCCGGTAGCTCACCGTCTCCAGGCGCAGGAGCGAGTCCACCACGGTGCGCAGCGACTCGAAGCTCTGCCGGAGGAGGAAGAGGCTCTCCTGAGGCGTGTCCTCCTCCAGCTCCTCGTCGAGCAGGGCGCGGCGGGCGCGGTCGTCCACCAGCTGCTCCTGCACGTAGCGGCGGAACATCATCCGCTGGTCGTCGCCGGGGTCGAGCAGCCGGCGCGCGAGCTTGATGGCCTGGCCGAGCGCATCGCGGACGTCCCGCAGCTCCTCGGAGAAGTCGCGGGTGACGACCGGCCGCGCCACCGAGTCGATGGGGAGGTTGTGGAGCTTGAAGTACCGCTCCATCGCCCGGAGCAGCAGCTCGAACTCGAAGAGCCGCTCCTCCCGGCCCTCCACCCGGCAGCTGCGGAGCCAGCGCTCGCGCTCGGCGGAGAGGCCGGGGTGCGGCTGGCTCTCACGGACCAGATCGCGGAAGTAGTCGCGGGCGAAGCGCACCTCTCCGCCCGGACCGAGGCGCGGGAGCGGGATGGCGGCGCTGCGCGGGTCGGCGGGGCTCAGAACAACGCCCCCTGAACGTCCGCCGGTGGCGGCTTGTCGAAGTACCTCCAGCAGCGCGCGGTGGCCATTCGCCCGCGCGGCGTCCGGTGGAGGAAGCCCTCCTGCATGAGGAAGGGCTCGTAGACGTCCTCCACCGTCTCGCGCTGCTCGCCGACGCTCGCGGCGATGGTGTCCACGCCCACGGGGCCGCCACCGAACTTCTCGAGGATGGTGAGGAGGATCTTCCGGTCCATCGGGTCGAGGCCGCTCCGGTCCACCTCGAGTCGCTCGAGCGCCCGGGACGCGACGTCGCGCCCCACCGTCTTCACGCCGGCCACCTCGGCGAAGTCGCGGATGCGCCGCAGGAGCCGGTTCGCGATGCGGGGCGTTCCGCGGGACCGCGTGGCGATCTCCTTCGCGCCGTCCTCGGCCAGCTGCACGCCGAGGATGCCCGCGCTCCGGGCCAGGATCGCCTCGAGGTCGGAGGGCTTGTAGTAGTCGAGCCGCTCCTGGATCTGGAACCGGTCGCGCAGCGGCGAGGTGAGGAGGCCGGTGCGCGTGGTGGCGCCCACCAGGGTGAAGGGCGGCAGGTCGATCTTCATCGCCCGGGCGGCAGGGCCCGAGTCGATGGTGATGTCCAGACGGAAGTCCTCCATCGCCGGGTAGAGGTACTCCTCCACCAGCGCGGGGAGCCGGTGGATCTCGTCGATGAAGAGGATGTCTCGCGGCTGGAGGTTGATCAGCAGCCCGGTCAGGTCGCCCTTCCGCTCCAGCGCCGGGCCGGAGGTCACGTGCAGCCCCACGCCGAGCTCGGCGGCGAGGATGTGAGCGAGCGACGTCTTCCCGAGCCCGGGCGGACCCGAGAAGAGGCAGTGGTCGAGCGCGTCTCCCCGGGCCTTCGCCGCCGCGACGTAGACCTTGAGCTTCTCCACCACGGTGGACTGCCCCACGTACTGCTCGAAGTTGCGTGGGCGGAGCGACGCCTCGAGGCGCTTGTCGTCGGGGCTGGCCACTTCGGGAGGCACGCGAGACATGGTCGAGACCGGGGCCCCGCAGGGTACCACCGGCTACGACGCCGTGCGCAGGGTGCGGAGCGCCTCACGCAGCAGCGCCTCGAGCTCGCCGGGCCCCAGCTTGCTCAGCGCCGCGTCCGCTGCGGCCTCGGCCTGCGCCGGGCGGTAGCCGAGATTGGCCAGCGCGGAGACCAGGTCGGCGCGAGCGCCCTCGTCGCCGGCGCGCGTCGCGGTGGCAGGAGTCGAGCGGGGCAGCACCTTCACCTTCTCCCGCAGCTCCAGCACCAGCCTCTCGGCGGTCTTCCTCCCCACGCCGTGGATGCGCGTCAGCCGGGCCACCTCTCCGCGCTCCAGCGCGACGACGAGCTCGTCCACCTCGAGGCCCGAGAGCACGGTCATCGCGAGGCGCGGGCCCACATGAGACACCGAGGTGAGGAGGGCGAACATCGCCTCCTCCACCGGGCCGAGGAAGCCGAACAGCTCGAAGGCATCCTCGCGCACCACGGTGCGCACCCGGACGCGCACCGCGTCGCCGACGGCCGGCAGGCGGGCCAGGGTGAGGATCGAGAAGGCGACGCGGTAGCCGACGCCGGCCACCTCGATGATGGCCTCGTCCTCGGACTTCTCGAGCACGGTCCCGTTCAGGGAGGCGATCAAGCGATCACACCGGGGCCCTGGTCGGGCGCACGACCGCGGGGCGGAGCCGGTCGCCGAGGTCCACGGCGGAGCGACGCGCGCGCCGCGCCAGGAAGGGCGAGCCGGCCCGGTGGAGGTGGCACACGGCCACCGCGAGCGCGTCCGTCGCGTCGGCGCGCGGCACGTCGGAGAGCCCGAGGAACGCCGTGACCGCTCGGGACACCGCTTCCTTCGCGCCGCCGCCGCCCGCCCCGACGGAGCGCTTCACCATCGCCGGCGCGTACTCGAAGACCGGGATACCGGCACGGGCGGCCACCAGCAGCGCCACCCCGCGCGCCTGGCCGAGGACCAGCGCGCTGCGCGCGTTCCGGAACGTGAACACGCCCTCGACCGCGACCGCCGCCGGCGCGTGCCGGGCGAGCGTCTCGGTGAGCCGGGCGAAGAGCTCGACCAGCCGGAGCTCGAGCGGGGCCGAGCCGTCCAGCCGGAGAATGCCGTGGCCGACGTGGGAGAGCCCGCTGCCTCGCCGCTCGACGACGCCCCAGCCCACCACCCGGCTCCCGGGGTCGATGCCGAGGACGCGCGTCGGACCGAGCACGGAACGGATGTGTAGCACTACGCCCCCATCTGCTCCAGTTCGCCATCCGGGATGTCGGCGTTGGCCCAGACGTTCTGCACGTCGTCGTTGTCCTCGAGCAGCTCGAGGAGCTTGACCACCTTGCGTGCCGCGTCGCCCTCGACCTTGACCGTGTTCTGCGGGAGGTAGACCCAGCGCTGCTCGCCGAGCTTCAGGCCCGACCTCTCCAGCACGCCCGAGACCTGGTGGAGGTGCGCCGGATCGGTGCGCACCTCGAACCCCTCCCCTCCCTGCCCCACCACGTCCTCGGCGCCCGCCTCGAGCGCCGCCTCCATCACCAGGTCCTCGGTCGGCCCGGGCTTCACGGTGATGCTGCCCTTCCGGTGGAAGTTCCAGGCCACCGAGCCTTCCGCGGCGAGGTTTCCTCCGCCCTTGCTGAAGGTGGCCCGGATGTCGCCTGCGGTCCGGTTGCGGTTGTCGGTCAGGACCTCGACCAGCACCGCGACCCCGCCGGGGCCGTAGCCCTCGTAGGTGACCTCGTCGTAGTGCACGCCCTCCAGCTCGCCGGTGCCCTTCTTCACCGCCCGGGTGATGGTGTCGCCGGGCATGTTGGCCTCGCGCGCGGCGAGCATCGCCGCCCGGAGTCGGGCGTTCCCGGCGGGGTCACCGCCTCCGAGGCGGGCGGCGACGGTGACCTCCTTGATGAGCTTGGTGAACAGCTTCCCCTTGCTCGCGCCCATCGCCTCCTTCTGGCGCTTGATCTTCGACCAACGGTTGTGACCGGACATGGCCCTCGCCCTTACGGGAGTGTCGAGAGCAGCGCGCGCGCCTGGTCCGCCCGCGGCCCGGAGGCCTCGAGGTGGAGGACCCGGCTCAGCTCGGTGCGCGCACGCTCCCGTTCCCCGGTCCGGAGGTGAATCCGGCCGAGGAGCAAGGGCGCCCGGGCGTCCGAAGGGTCGACGGCTGCCGCTCTCATCGCGGCCTCTTCTGCCCCGCCGTCGTCGTGGGCGTCAATGCGCTCCGCCGCGCGGGCAAGCAGCCGGTCCACCTCGGTCTCGATGGCGGGGCCCGGTGGCACGGCCGTGCCCCGGGGGACGGGCCGTGGCGGGCCGGAGGCACGGAGCCACGCCGTGGTGCCGACGAAGGCCAGGAGGAGAACCCCGAGGCCGACGACGAACAGCCGCCGCGACCTCCCGGCGCCGGAGGGTTGCTCGAGCGTGGCCCCGCGAGCGGCCACCGCCAGGGGGGACTCCTCGCCCGCCTCCAGCGCCACCGGGACGCTGGGAGGCGTGGGCGGCCGGTGGAGCGGAGGGGGAATCACGCCGGCGGCAGGCGTGGTGCGCGGCGCCGCGGGGACCGCTGGCGGCGTGGAGGCGCGCGGGGCGGGCGCCTGCACCGGCTCGAGGCCGAGCGGGACCGAGCGCATCGCGCGCTCCAGCTCTCCCACCCCTGTCCCGCTCTCCCAGCCGCTCACCCCGGGCAGATCGGCAGCAGCACCGGCTCCCGCCCCGGCGGGCGGGGTCGCCTCGACGACGGTGGGAGCGAGCGCGGGGCTCGGCGCGGGGGTGTGCCCGGTGGACCACGGGACCGCCGGCGTCGACGTCCGGGGCAGCGGGTCGTCCCAGCCGGTGCGGATCCGGCCGGGCAGGGGCTCGAGGCCGCGCGCTCGCGCCACCCGCGCCGGGAGCAGCGCCCCCGAGGCGTAGAGGCGGTTGGCGACCTGGATCACGACGGGCTCGGGAAGAGAGGACTCGAGCACCACCGCCCGCACCGTCCGCTCGCCGTCGAAGAGCCGCACCACCGGCTCGACCTCCGGAGGGAGCTGGGAAATCTGTGCGAGCAGCATCCGGAGGTCCGGGCAGAGCACCGCCTCCAGCGGGACGCTGACCCGGGTCAGCGCGCGCCAGCCGGCGAGGGCTTCCGCCCAGGGCCCGCAGAGGGCGCGGAGGTCCACGGAGAGATCTCCCGGCACACGGACCGAGCCGAGGTGGACCGCGTAGGCGCCCTCCCCGAGGAAGAGCATCCGCCGGAACGCGCGCTCGCCCTGGACGCTCCGGACCTGGGCGGAGACCACCTTGCCGGCGCGGAAGAGCAGCTCGGCGCTGGTGCCGAGCACCAGCCTCCCGCTCCGGGCCCCGGCGAGCAGCGCCCGGAGCGCGGCAGCGACCGGCACCTCGCGGGTGGAGGCGACGAGCGTGGGGCTCCCCGGGGCCCGCGACGACTCGAGCCGCGCGAGGGAGACCAGGTCCCCGACGAAGAGCGGCTTGCTCAGGACGTCGTCCGCGCCGGCCGAGAGTGCCTGGCTGGTGGCCGCCGGCGAGGGCTGCGCGGTGAGGAGCAGGATCGGCACCTCGGCCAGCGCCGAGCGGCGGAGGCGCGCGCAGAAGGTGACGCCATCGAGGCCGGGGAGCTTCGTCTCGCTCACCACGAGGCCGGGCGGCAGCCCCTGGCGCAGTACCCGCTCGGCCTCCTCGGCGCTCCGCACCGACGTCACCTGGAAGCCGGCGCGCACCAGGCCGAACTGGAGGAGGCCGCGCGTGGATGCCTGGGGCTCCACCACCAGGACCCGCCGCGGCTCGGCGGTGGCCCCCCGCACGCCGGCCGGAACCTGAGCCGGAGTGACCGTCCTCTCTTGCGAGACCGCCATCGCCGCTCGGACCCCCGCCTCGTGGACCGCAGCGCGTCCGGGCGCTGCCGTCTCCCGCGCGGCCGAGTCTATGCGCCTGCCTCCTTCGCCGGGAAGCGAGCGAAAGAGGACCTCACCGCTCAAACCGCGGGCTCACCTCACCTGGCGGAGCGTCTCGGTGAACTTCTCCGGCCCGAGGAAACCGGTCACCCGGGGGTCATCCAGGACCTTTCCCTCCGACGACACGAAGGCCACCGTGGGAAGCCCGTTCACGCCGAACCGCTGGTACAGCGCATCGATCGGATCCGGGGAGTTGGTGCCATCCACCTTGATCCGGATGAAGCGCGAGGCCTCTTCCACCACCGCCGGGGCGACGTAGGTCTCGCGGTCCAGCTCCTTGCAGGCCGCGCACCACTCCGCGAAGAAGTCGATCATCACCGGCTTGTGCTCCGCGCGGGCCCGGGCGAGCACGGCGTCCACCGGCCCCGGCTCGGTCCCCTCTCCGGCGTAGCGCAGGTTCCACACGAGGCCCGTGCTCTCCACGCCGACGTTCAGCGCCGAGAGGCGGAGGAGGACGGCGCCGGCGACCATCGCCACCCCGGCTCCCTTGAGCACCGCGTTCTTCGCCCCTCCGCCGAAGCTCCGGTGAATGGCCCCCAGGAGGATGCCTGCGGCGGCGAGCGCGGCGGCCACCCACGTTCCTCCGTGCGCACCGAACGACCGGGCCACCGACGTGGCCGCGGTCCGCAGCGCCGGGAAGGCGTCGCGAACGTAGGTCGCCGCGAGGGCGACCAGGAGGATGCCGAGCGCGCTCTTCACCCAATCCATCCACGCGCCGCTCTTGGGGAGCTGCACGGCGAAGACGCCGATGAGGAAGAAGGGCACGCCGATGCCGAGCGCGTACACGAAGAGGAGCCCGGCCCCGAGCGCGGTGCTCCGGCTGGTGGCCACGTAGGTGAGGAGTCCGGTGAGCACCGGCCCGGTGCAGGGCGCGGCCAGGAAGCCGGCGACGCTGCCCATGAGGAACGCGCCGGCGAGACCCGCGCCGCCCACCGAGTTCAGCCGCAGCGCGAGCCCCTGCGGCAGCGCGATCTCGAACGCGCCGAACATGCTCGCCGCGAGGACGAGGAGGAACACCGCGAGGCCGATGGCCACCGCCGGGTGTCCGAGGAGCTGGCCGAACGCGGCGCCGGTCCGCGCGGCGACGACGCCGAGCGTGGCGAAGACCACGCCCATGCCGACCACGTAGCTGGAGGTGAGGAGCACCGCCTTGCCGCGGCCGACCCCCGGACGGGCGCCGAACACTCCCACGGTGATGGGGATGAGCGGATAGACGCACGGCGTGAGCGCGGTGAGCAGCCCGCCCAGGAACACGAGGAGCGCGCCGGCGCCGAGCCGCCCCGACCCGAGCGCGCCCGCGGCGTCGAGGTTGGCCGAGGGGCCGGTCGGCAGCAGGGCGGGGAGGAACGCGAGGCCGAGCGCTGCCAGGACTGCCAGGCCGAGGACCCAGACGGCGCGCGTCGATGTGGTCGTCTTCAAGGGAGTTTCACTCCGAGGTTCGAGCACGAAACGCCCATGGTGGCCGTGGGCTTCCGTCTTGATGTCGGGACCCCCGTCGTTATAATCGACCTAACCGGTCCACATTGGTAGGCCAATGTAGGCAGACGGACCGACCGACCCGAATGAGCCTTCCGATCTACATGGATAACCATGCCACGACCGCGCTCGACCCGCGCGTGCTCGAGGCGATGCTCCCCTACCTGCGGGAGGACTTCGGGAACGCCGCTTCTCGCAACCATGCCTTTGGCTGGCGTGCCGAGGCGGCGGTCGAGCAGGCGCGTGCCCAGGTGGCTGCCCTCATCGGCGCCCAGGCCAACGAGCTCGTTTTCACCAGCGGTGCCACCGAGTCGGACAACCTGGCTCTGAAGGGCGTCGCGGAGTTCTACCGGTCCAAGGGTGACCACATCATCACGCTGAAGACCGAGCACAAGGCCATCCTCGACTCGGGCAAGCGCCTGGAGCGCATGCGCCAGGAGCGCCTCGAGGAGCTGAAGCTCCTCCGGTTGATGGAGCTCACCGGCGGCGAGGTGAAGCCCGAGGACGCCGACGCTCTCTCCGCCCAGTACAAGCTCGACCAGGACCCGGTGCTCCAGCGCTGGGCCGCGGTCGTCCGCGCCGGCGCGCGGGTCACCTACCTGGACGTCGAGAAGGACGGCCGGGTCGACCTCGGCAAGCTCGCCGACGCCATGACCGACCGGACCATCCTGGTCTCGGTGATGCTGGCCAACAACGAGATCGGCACCGTCCAGCCTCTGGCGGAGATCGGCAAGCTCTGCCGGTCGCGCGGGGTGCTCTTCCACACCGACGCGGTGCAGGGCGTCGGGAAGGTCCCCTTCGACGTGGAGTCGATGAAGGTCGACCTGGCGTCGATCACCGCGCACAAGCTCTACGGACCGAAGGGCATCGGCGCGCTCTACGTCCGGCGCAAGCCGCGGGTCCGCATCGCCCCGATCATCGACGGCGGCGGCCACGAGCGTGGCATGCGCTCGGGAACGCTCAACGTGGCGGGCATCGTGGGCTTCGGGAAGGCTGCGGAGATCGCACGGACCGAGATGGCCGCCGAGTCGGCGCGCATCCTCGCCCTGCGGGAACGGCTCCGGGCGAAGCTGACCTCCGAGCTGGACATGTGCACCGTCAACGGCTCGCTGGAGCACCGCCTGCCCGGGAACCTCAACATCTCCTTCGCCTACGTCGAGGGCGAGGCGCTGATGATGGCGATCAAGGACGTGGCGGTGAGCTCGGGGTCGGCCTGCACGTCGGCTTCGCTCGAGCCGTCCTACGTGCTGCGCGCCCTGGGCGTCGAGGAGGACATGGCGCACTCGTCGATCCGTTTCGGGCTCGGCCGCTTCAACACCGAGTCCCAGGTTGACGCGGTCGCACGGTTGGTGGTGGAGAAGGTGAAGAAGCTTCGCGAGATGAGTCCCCTTTACGAGATGGCCAGCGAGGGCGTGGACATCAAGTCCATCGCCTGGACCGCGCACTAAGGAATCAGCCATGGCCTACAGCGACAAGGTCGTCGACCACTACGAGAACCCCCGCAACGTCGGGACGCTGGACAAGAGCGATCCCAACGTCGGCACCGGCCTGGTCGGCGCTCCGGCGTGCGGCGACGTGATGCGCCTGCAGCTCCGGATCTCCGACGAGGGCATCATCCAGGACGCGAAGTTCAAGACCTTCGGCTGCGGCTCGGCCATCGCCTCGAGCTCGCTGGTGACCGAGTGGGTGAAGGGCAAGACGGTGGACGAGGCGACCACGATCACCAACAAGGAGATCGCGAAGGAGCTCTCGCTCCCGCCGGTGAAGATCCACTGCTCCGTGCTGGCCGAGGACGCGATCAAGGCCGCCGTCGCGGACTTCAAGAAGAAGCGGGCCGAGCGCCAGGGCGTCCTGGCGACGGCCACCACGACTTGATGACTGCTCCCGCCCACAACTCGGCGCCTGCCGCCTCCACTCCCTCCCGCCCCGCCCTCAAGACCTTCGGCGTCTCCGAAGGCGCGGCCGCGCGGATCAAGATCCTGCTCGCCCAGCGCAACACGCCGGGCGCGGGGCTTCGGGTGGCGGTGCGCGGTGGGGGCTGCTCGGGCCTGGCCTATGTCGTCGAATGGGCCGAGGCACCGAAGGAGCGGGACAAGATCTTCGAGAAGGACGGCATCCGCGTCTTCGTCGATCCGAAGAGCTACCTGTACCTGATGGGTTCGGAGCTCCGGTACGAGGAGACCCTCATGGCCTCCGGCTTCAAGCTGGAGAACCCCAACGTGAAGGCCGCCTGCGGGTGCGGCGAGAGCTTCGCGGTCTAGGGAGCCGGGCGGTGCATTGCTGGAACTGCCAGTCGGAGGTTGGCGCGGCGGAGGTCTGCCCCAGCTGCGGGAAGGTGCAGCCGGTCGCGGCCGGCACCACGCTCTTCGACGTCCTCGGTCTTCCGCGAGGCGTGGACGTGGACCGTGCCGAGCTCGAGCGCGCCTACCGCGAGCGATCGCTGCGCATCCACCCTGACCGGACCGGGAAGGACGACCCGCGTGAGCGGCGCCTGTCGCTCGAGCGCACCGCCCTCCTCAACGAGGCCTACAAGACGCTGCGCGCGCCCGAGCCGCGGGCCTTCTACCTCCTCAAGCTGCACGGCCTCGACCTCCAGAAGGACGAGGCCCGGGCGGTGACCGTTCCTCCGAATGTGCTCGAGGAGGTGCTGGATCTGCGCGAGCAGCTGGACTCCGCGCGGGCGGCCGGCGACGACGAGCAGGTCTCGGCGCTGTCGGACCGGGTGCGGGTCCTGTCAGCAGCCGCGCTCTCCACCGCTCGGTCGGCGCTGCACCGGCTGGAGCGCGACCCGCGGGACGCAGCGGCCCGCGACGAGGCGGCCCAGGCGCTGGCCCGGCTCCGCTACCACCACCGGTTCCTCGAGGCGGCCGAGGGCGGCGATGAGGACGAGACCTAGATGCCCGGCGGGCTTCTCCAGATCCACGATCCCCTGAAGCCGCGCGGGCACGCGGTGGGCATCGACCTCGGGACGACCAACTCGCTGGTCGCCGCGGTCGTCGAGGGGAAGCCCGGCGCCTTCCCGGTCGACGAGGGCGGCTCGCTGCTCCTCCCGTCGGTCGTGCACTACGCCCTCGACGGCTCGGTCATCGTCGGGGCGCGGGCCCGGGTGCTGGCTGCCGCCGAGCCCACCAGCACCATCGCCTCGGTGAAGCGCTTCATGGGCAAGGGCCCGGAGGACGCGGAGACGAAGGCCCTGGGTGCCTACCGCTTCGCGACCGGTGGCCCGGTGGTGCGGTTCGAGGTGAAGGGCGGCCCCCCGGTGACGCCGATCGAGGTCTCGGCGGAGATCCTCCGCACGCTGAAGCGCCGGGCGGAGGCCGCGCTCACCGGCAAGGTGGAGCAGGCGGTCATCACCGTACCCGCCTACTTCGACGACGCCCAGCGACAGGCCACCCGCGACGCCGGGCGCCTCGCGGGGCTCGAGGTGCTGCGCCTGCTGAACGAGCCGACCGCGGCGGCCCTGGCCTACGGGCTGGACAAGGGCAGCCAGGGACGGTTCGCGGTCTACGACCTCGGTGGCGGCACCTTCGACATCTCCATCCTCGAGCTGGTGGAGGGCGTGTTCCAGGTGAAGTCCACCGGCGGCGACTCGGCGCTCGGCGGCGACGACATCGACCGGGCGATCGCAACCCGCTTCCTCGAGGCGCACGGGCTGGCGAGCCCGGACGCGTCTGCGATCACCGAGCTGCTCGCGGCCGCGCGCAGCGCGAAGGAGACGCTCACCGGCAAGGAGAGCACCGAGCTGTCGGCGCTGGGGAAGACCTTCCCCGTCTCCCGCGCCGAGATGGAGCGCTGGATCGCTCCCCTCCTCCAGCGGACCGGCGTCGCGTGCCGGCGGGCGCTGAAGGACGCGGGCATCTCCCGCGAGGAGCTGGACGGGGTCATCCTCGTCGGCGGGAGCACCCGGGTCCCGGCGGTGCGGACCTTCGTCGCGCAACTCTTCGGGAAGGAGCCGCTCGGGGACATCGACCCCGACCAGGTGGTGGCCCTGGGGGCGGCGGTCCAGGCGGATCTGCTCACCAATCGGGAGCGTCAGGACGAGGTGCTGCTCCTCGACGTGATCCCGCTCTCGCTCGGCCTGGAGACGATGGGCGGCGTGGTGGAGAAGCTGGTTCCGCGCAACAGCGCCATCCCCACCGCAGCGGCACAGGTCTTCACCACCTTCCAGGACGGCCAGAACGCGCTCGACGTGCACGTGGTGCAGGGCGAGCGGGAGCTGGTGACCGACAACCGCTCGCTGGCGCGGTTCCGTCTCACCGGCATCCCGCCGCTGCCGGCGGGGATGGCACGGGTGGAGGTGCGCTTCGAGGTGAACGCCGACGGAATCCTCTCGGTCTCGGCGAAGGAGCTGAGCACCGGGGTGAGCCAGGCGATCACGGTGAAGCCGACCCATGGCCTCACCGACGAGGAGATCGAGCAGATGCTGCTCGACTCCATCGAGCACGCCGAGGAGGACATCCACCTCCGGCTTCTCCGCGAGCAGCAGGTCGAGGCGGACCGGATCCTCCACGACGCGCGGAAGCAGCTGGCGACGTTCTCCGACCTGCTTCCCGGCGACGAGCGGCGCGAGGTCGAGGCGGCCATCGCCCGGGTGGCGGAGCTCCGCGACTCGGCGACCGACTCGCAGCCGCTGGCCGATGCGATCAAGGCGCTCGACGACGTCTCGCGTCCGTTCGTGGAGCGGATCATGAACCGGGCGGTGGGGACCCTGCTCGAGGGCCGCCGCGTCGAGGATGTCTAAAGTGCTCCGGCCGGGACATGCTGAGCGCTGCGGCGGCCGATCCTCTCGCTGCGACGCGCAGCCTCGTCGCTCCGCTGCTCGACGTACCGCGCGGTACACCTCCGCGGCTCGCTCCTCGGGTGCGCCGTCTCGCTTCGGTCTCGGCCACCTCGCCGTGCTCACCATGCCCCGGCCGGAGCACTGAATGCCTCGCATCCGCTTCCGGAGCCCGTTCGACGACGTCACGATCGAGGTCCCGGAGGGTACGAGCATCCTGGAGGCGGCCGAGCAGTGCGGCGCGACCGTGGGGCACGCCTGCGGCGGAGTCTGCGCCTGCTCCACCTGTCACGTCTGGGTGAAGAAGGGGCTCGAGTCCCTCTCCGACCAGGAGGACGCCGAGGCGGACCGCCTGGACCAGGCGTTCGACGTCCGGGCGAACTCGCGCCTGTCCTGCCAGTCGCTGGTGGGCAGCGAGGACGTCGACGTCGACATCACCCAGGAGTCACTGCAGGCGTTCCTCGACGAGAACCCCGACCTCCGGCACCGCCTCGAGGCCGAGGGGAAGTGGCCCTTGAAACGGTGACCCTCCTCCACCTATAAGCCCCGGGCTCCGCACACCGCCCAGGTGGTGGAATTGGTAGACACACTAGATTCAGGGTCTAGCGCCGCGAGGCATGGAGGTTCGAGTCCTCTCCTGGGCACAAGCGTCCTTCCCGGGCCGCTGTCGGCGGGAACCGTCCATGTGTGGTTCCTCGATCGGACCGGTCCTCCGGAACCCGGGTGGCTGGAGATCCTCGACGAGGAGGAGCGTGAGCGCGCGATGCGCTTCCGGAGCCCGCAGCAGCGGGACGCCTTCACCGCATCCCACGCGCTGGTCCGCACCGCGCTCTCGGCATACGCGAGCTGTGCGCCCGCGGGCTGGCGCTTCGCGATCTCGCCCCAGGGATGCCCCTCCGTGCTCGGCGATTCCGAGCTCAGCTTCAGCCTGACCCACGCCGCGCAGCGGGCGGCGGTGGCGATCGGCAGGGGCCAAGCGCTCGGACTCGACCTCGAGCCCATCCGTCCGGAGCGGGATCCGCTGACGCTCGCCCGGCGCTTCTTCGGCCCCGCGGAGGCTGCGTGGCTCACCGGGCTGCTGCCCGGCGAGCGCCCCGCCGGATTCGCCGCGATCTGGACGGCGAAGGAGGCGGTCCTCAAGGCACGCGGCTGCGGGCTGACCGAGCCGCTGCAATCGGTGGAGGTCGAGATGGATTCTTCGGGCCGGCCAGTCCAGGTTCAGGGCCCAGGTGGTCCGTGGGCGCTGCGGTCGTGGTCGCCCGAGCCAGGGTGGTGCGCTGCTCTCGCGGTCCCCGGCGACGGAGCGATCACCGTCTCCACATTTCGTGCCCGGCCGCTCGGAACTCCGGTTCTCGCGCCGGAGATGGGGCCCGAGGGCTCGATCTCCTAGGGGACCCGCTGCCCCGCGAGCAGGGCACGGTCGAAGAACGAGGCGAAGCGCCGTTCGAGCTCGACGGGGTCGACCCTCGCGTAGTCCCCGTGTCTTGCTCCGGGAACGATCCAGAGCGTCGATCCGGGCGCATCGGCCGCCAGCGCCTCCATCACCGCCGGCGGAGTATCGGGGTCGAGTGTGCCGGTGAAGAGCAGAAGCGGGCGCGGCACGATTCGCTCGACCGCCATCCGGGGCTGAACTCCATCCACGTCGATGGAAGCCCACCGGAAGATCCAGGCGGCCAGGGTGGCCGACCGGGCAGTGGATGGCGGAAACTCGTTGTGCAGGGCTGCGCGCAGCGACGGCCAGGTCGCCGCCAGCGCCACTGCACGGACCCGGGGATCGACGGCAGCCACGAGGGCGACCGGAGCGGCGGCCACCGAGAAGCCGTAGGCCCCGATCCGCCGGGGATCCACGTCGGGCCTGGACGAAAGGAAATCGAGCGCCGCGAGCACGTCGAACCGCTCACGGTCGCCCCAGGTCGCCAGCTCCCCCTCGCTCTCGCCGCTGGCGCGAGAGTCGAAGAGGAGCACTCCATGCCCATGCCTTGCGAGCAGCGCCGCCTCCCCCAGAAGCTGGGCGCGATTGGAGAAGAGCCCGTGGACGAGCGCCACCCCTGACCGGGCCCTTCCGGGAGAGAACCACCCCTTCAGGCGAAGTCCATCGCCGGTGTGCAGCTCGATCGATTCTACGTTCCCGAGCAGCGCGCGGGCCTCCGCCGTCTGGGCCTCGGTGAGGGGTGACCGCACGGGATGCAGGAGGATCCGCGCCTGCCGCGCGGTACGGAAGCACACCAGCGCGGTCCCCGCGCAGATCACGGTCGCCACCGTGAATGCCGTGCGCCGGAACACGCGGCGGATGGGACGCACGACGCCTGGTCTATCAGCGGGCGCGCTTCCGGGCGATCACCTGCGGACAGGGTCCGTCCCCGACCCGACCGTTCACTACCGGGCTCCTGGTCTCCCCCCGATGATCTCGACTCGATATCGGAGCCATGCAGTTGCGTGAGGTGTGCTTTCTCATGCAGGGCTATGGCGCTCCGGGACGCGGGGCCTGAGCACTGCTAGGGGTCAGCGGAGGAAGGCGCCGGTCCCTCGCGGACGCCAGGCAGACGAACATGGGACTCACGGTCTCGACCCTCCGAACGGTCGACGAGCTCAGGGGCCTCGAGCCGGAATGGCTCGAGCTGCTCGGGCGGATGGGCGGCGACCTCCCGTTCCTCAGGCCCGAGTGGGCGATTACCTGGTGGGAGCTCTTCCAGCAGGAGCGGGCGGTCATCCGCGACAGCCTCTGCGTCAAGGCGGTGCGGCGTGACTCCGGGGAGCTGGTGTGCGTCGTTCCCCTGATGCTCACCCAGCGGCCAGGGGTGGGCCCGGCCCGGGTCAGGATACTCGGTTTCCTGGGAGCAGATCGGTATGTCACCGAACAGAGGGCGCCCATCGTCGACCCCAGCTGCGAGGCCGAGGTTGCGAGGGCCCTGGCCGCTCACCTCGCATCCGGTGCCGAGTGGGACTGGATCGCGTGGGAGGGCTTGAATCGGGAAAGCGAGCTGGCAAAGACGCTTGCCGGAGCCATGAATCTCCGCTGGGAGGCTTCCCAGGCTGGGAACATCGTCCACCTCCCGGCGAGCTGGGAGGAGTTCCGTCGGGGGTTCCGGGAGCACCTCAAGAAGTCGGTCCGGCACGGATACAACTCGCTGAAGCGCGAAGGATTGAGCTTTCAGTTCGAGGTGGCAGCCACCCCGGAGCAGATCACCCCGGCACTGGAGATCTTCTTCCGGCTCCACCGCATGCTCGAGATGGCCGACCCGGAGACCCGCTACGATCGGTTCGCCGATCCGATCGCCCGACGGTTCCTGATCGAGATCTGCTCCCGGCTGGCCAGACGCAACATCACCCGGGTCTTGACGTTCCGCATCCAGGGCGTCCCGGTGGCGAGCCGGGTGGCGTTCCGGCTCCCCGGCTGCCTCTACCTGTACCACTCCGGTGTCGACCCGGCCTGGCGCAAGTACGCTCCGGCCACCACCATCGTGGCCGAGGCGATGAAATACGCGATCGGAGCTGGCCTTCCCCGCGTTCATCTCTCGATGGGAGCGGACCCGTCGAAGTCCCGCTGGGACCCGGAGATGCCGGTCTTCCATCGCGCGGTGTGCGTGAGACCCCAGCTCTACTCCCGGGTGGCGCTGGGCGTGTATTCCTGGGTCCGAGACTCCGGCCCGCTGGCGCAGGTGAGAGGTGTCCTCGGCCGTCGGTTCGGCTGAGTCCTCCGCGATCGTTCCTCAGCTTCGGGCAAGGAGGTGCTCGGTCAGAGCGTCGCTCACCCGCCGCTGGGCCTCCATCGGAGTGAAGGCGTGGTCGGCGCTGGGAATCTCGATGCGGAGGAATCCATTCACCCCTTGCAGGTCCCGCATCGACTCGGCGGCATGGGCATCGACGTAGGCCACACCCGGATCGTTGCGGCTGATCACGAGCAGGGTGTCCACCCCCCGCTGGGCCATCTGACGGAGTGACCGTGGCACGTCCTCGACCGAGGCGGTGGCAGGCGCTCCCTCGCCTCCCTCGACCGCGGTGAGATCCAGCACGCAGAACGTGCGGGGATTCAGGATGAAGGCTGCGGTCACCCTGGGATCGCGCGCCCCGACCTGGAAGGCGTAGTCCCCGCCCGAGCAGTGGCCGGCCACGATGACCCGCGGTGCGTCCAGGGCACGGATCGCGTCGTCGATGTCGTCCAGCCCTCCGGGCGGATAGGTGAGGTTCTCGGTGGCGCCAGGAGCAACCGGACTGTCCCCGATGCCGGAGAGATCGACTCGCAAGACTTGATGGCCCAGCGAGGCCCATCGGCGGGCCATCCGCACGCTCATCCGGTGCAGGCCCGAGCGATTCACGCAGCCGGCGTTGAGGATCAGGATCGGTGGCCGACCGGGCCGGGCATGCGCCGGATCGGCCGGAGTGAGAATGCCGAACAGGGGTCGTCCCCTCCCGAATCGCAGCGCGCGCTCGCCGCACGGCGCGGCGCCGGAGGGTTTGAGTGGAGGAGACGCAGCCCCGGGGCTCGCCGGATAACGGTCCCCCAGCCAGCCGACAATCGACTCCAGGATCTCGTCGGGTACCGCGGCACGGTGAGAGACGGTGATCAGGAACTTGTGACCCGGATGGGACCGGAGCTCGGGCTCGGCGCCCAGCTCGCGCAGACGCGCCATCAGCGCATCGCGCCCCTGCACGTTCCCCCCGTCGATGAACAGGACTCGCTTCGCCGGACGGCGGGTGACGCCCAGGAGATCTTTGCTGGAGAGGTCGGCGATCAGCGAGGCGGGCAGGAACATCCCCAGCGCCTCCTCCCCTTCTTCCTGGATGGGAGTGGAACCGGCCAGCTCGGGATCGATCCGGAGGTAGAGCTTGTGCAGCTTGGTGACCTCGCCGACGAAAGCCTTGCCCGAGACATAAGGGCTCCAGAGCACGAGCGAGTCCGCCTCTCCGCTCTCGGCGGCGTGAAGCATCGTCAGGGTGGCGCCCAGCCTCAGGCCGACCAGCGAGATCCTCTCTGCCCCCGAACGTTCCCGGAGCTCACGGACCGCCTGGGACACGTCGTCGAGCCAGGAGGCCAGCAACCCGGGAGCGGACTCGTCGCCTCCGGAATCGCCGGTGCCAAAGAGGTCGAAGCGCAGGCAGGCGAACCCGGCCCGGGAGAGCCGCTCGGCGAGGTGACGATAGGCGCGATCGGATCGCGTCCGATCGGTGCCGATGGGCGGGACGAGGACCGCTCCCACCCCGCGCCACGAGCCGTCCTTCGGCGGATGGTAGAAACCCAGAAGCGGTCGACCGGCCGCGCCGAAGTGGATGGCCTGCTTGGGGCCGGAGGGAGTCTCGATCTCGATCGGTTCCACGCGCGTTCCTCAGACCATCGCGGGCGGCAGGGCGAAGTCGCTGTTCCGTCTGAGCACCCACTGCCGACTCCGTCCGTCGCTCTCCCAGCGTAGCCACTTCACGCCCGGGAGCCCAACGGCGGTCATGGTCGCGATGACCGAGAAGCCCATCCGCTGGTGCAGGAGCAACGAGAGCTGGTTCCAGTCGTAGATGAAGCCCCGGACCTGCCGCGCCCCATGCATCTCGAAGATCTCGTTCAGGGCGACCTCGAACAGCTTGGCCACCACCCCCAGCGCACGCATCGGCACCGGAGCCATGGCGTCGTAGGACCAGAAGGTCGCGTCGTCCTCCAGGGCCCAGCGCGCGAAGATCGCCCGCTCCTCGTCGAAGGGCGTCGGCCCTCGGTGAAAGCAGGTGGCGCAGACCACCTGCTCGTCCAGCTGTCCGAGATAGATCAGATCACCGCGGGCGAGGCGGGCCTCGAGCAACGACACCGGGCGGTTGTCCAGCGCTGCCACCGCGGAGACGTCGGCCGATCCCGCGCGACGGATGGCCAGATCGGAGAGCGCCCTGGTGGCCTTCGGTTGCTGGCGCGCCTCCACCATCACCGCCCGCTCGACGATGATCGCCGGAGCGAGCCGGAACGAGTGGGTGCCCCTTTGCATCACCCGGAACAGCTTCCGTCCGGCGGGCCCGGGCTGTTTCAGCTCCCGCGCAACCGCGGCCAGCTTGCCGGCGACGTTCATCCGCCCCGGTCCTTCGCTGCCATGCTGGCCTGGACGTACTCCCCGATGTCGCCGAGCGACCGGAGCTTGAGCACGTCACGCGTAGCGATGGTCAACCCGTACTCCGATTCGAGGGCCGCCATGAGATTCAGGTTGGCGAGAGAATCCCAGCCCTCGGTGTTCTGGGGTGTCGAATCCGGCCGCAGCGTCGCCTCGGGAGCGCCCGAGTAGAAGGACAGGAGTTCTCGCAACCTGTTTGCAATTGCCGCGTCAGCCATTCAGAAAAGAAATCGTAGCGCATCCTTCCGATTCAACTCCGTCGTGGGTTTCGTGGCGCAGGGATAGGTGAATTTTGCCCCTCCTCCCCCGACGTAGGACCGTGTGTTAGAGACCTCCACGTGCCGGAGGGGGAAACCTTGGAGGCCTGCGTTGAGCGTCTGGTGCTCGAATACGCACAGAGCGTCCCGGCTGAACTGCCGCTCGAGCCACGGCTCTCCCTTCGCAATGACCTCGCCATCGAGTCGCTGTCCCTGGTCTCGCTGGCGCTTCGATTGGGCGGCGAGCTCGGCGTGGACATCGTCGAGCAAGGCGTGGAGCTCGGCAGGCTGAGCACGGTGGGGGACCTGCTCGATGTCGCGCGAACCTTGACGGAGCAGACGGTACGAGCCGGAACGCAGAACCAGTGACCACGGAGAAAATAAAATGAAAAAGGATACAATCAAAGAACGGCCGGTCCGAGAGCAGCCACCCGCGGAGCCGAAGAAGGACTCCTCGGGTGACGAGACCGAATTCAAGGTGACCGTCCGCAAGCTGGAAGTGCCGGTCCGTCCGCGCGGCGTCCTCGCCGACGGATGACGCCCCCTCCGAGCGCGGCGAGGTGAGCTTCCACGCCTTCGCCGCGCTCGCCGCCAAGCAGCCTCTCGTTTCGTACCAGTACGAGCCGCCTCCGCTGCGGCCTCAGGATGTCGAGATCGAGATCTCGCACTGCGGGGTCTGCCACAGCGATCTCCACCTGATCGACAACGACTGGTCCTCCAGCGTCTACCCACTCGTCCCCGGTCACGAGATCGTCGGGACGGTGGTCGCAGCCGGCAGCGATTGCAGCCTGGTGCCCGGTCAGCGGGTGGGCGTCGGCTGGCAGCGCTCTGCCTGTCTCCAGTGCGAGTTCTGCCGCGCCGGCGAGGAGAACCTCTGCCCCCAGCAGGAGGCGACGTGCGTCGGCCACATGGGCGGCTTCGCGGACCGCATCCGGCTCGACGGGAGGTTCGTCTTCCACCTCCCTGCATCCCTGGAGTCGGCAGCCGCCGCGCCTCTGCTCTGCGCGGGGGCCACCGTCTTCGCTCCTCTCCGCCGCTGGAACGTCCGGGCCGGGATGAAGGTCGGCGTCATCGGGGTCGGCGGGCTGGGTTCGCTGGCCCTGCGCTTCCTGCGGGCGCTCGGCTGCCACTCCACCGCCTTCACCTCGTCCCCTGACAAACGTGAGGCAGCCTTGGCGCTCGGGGCGGACGAGGTCGCGTCCTCCACCAGCGTGAAGGAGATCCGGGCCCTCGCCAACCGGTTCCACTTTCTCCTCTGCACCGTTCCGGCCCGACTGGACTGGATCACCTATGTGCTGACCCTCAGGCCCAATGGAATCCTCTGCCTGGTGGGGGCGCCGCCGGGGGTGATGCAGATCCTCGCCGGACCTCTGCTGCTCGGACAGCGCGTCATCTGCGGGAGCGACATCGGCAGCCCCCGGATGATCCGGGAAACCCTGAGCTTCGCCGCCGAGCACGGCATCGGCGCTCAGGTGGAGACAGCTCCTCTGGACCAGGTGAACGCGGCGATCCAGCGGCTCCGCGCGAACCAGGTGCGTTACCGGATGGTGCTCACCCGCTGAACCCGGGCTCGTCGGCCAGGGGGGTGATGACCATCGCACCCCGGTGACCGGACCACCGAGCGAACCAGGGCTCCATCTTTCGCCGCTGAATCTTGCCGGTGTGGGTGCGGGGGACGGCCTCGGACCCGTGCAGGACCACCTTGGGTCGCTCGGGGATGGGCAGCGTCTCCAGCGCTTGGACCAGGCGCTGCCGAAGCCCGGCGTCGAGCTCACCGACCTCCAGGTAGGCCCCCACCTCCTCGCCGTGCTCGTGGTGGAGGAAGCCGAGCACGACGAAGCGACCCGACAGCTCGGGGAGGGCCTGGACCAGCTTTCGCTCCAGGGCGAGCGGGCTGTACTTCTCCGCGTCGCGGATGATGAGTTCCTTGAGGCGCCCGGTCACGAAGTGAATGGGCCGGCCGCGGTGCAGCCGGAAGAATCCCTCGTCGCCGGTGTGAAGCCAGCCCTCAGGGTCGATGGTTCCACCGGTGTTCTCCGGATCTCGGTAGTAGCCGAGCATCAGGGAGTGGCCGCGCACCATCAGCTCGCCGCGAGTCCCCTCGCCCAGCGGACTTCCGCCGGCGTCCACCACCTTGACCTCGGTTCCTTCCAGGGCAGGACCGATGGAAGGCACCTCCCACGAGTACATCAGCTCCGCATGCTCGTCCGGAGAGTCGAACGGGGACAGACAGCAGGCGAAGTTCGTGTACTCGGACAGCCCCCAGCCCTGGACGAGGGGAATGCCGGTCCTGGTCTCGAAGGTGCGCGCCACGTCGGTGGGTAGCGGGGCCGAGGAGACCATCAAGTGTCTCAGCGTCGGGACCTGCTCGCGCTTGACGCCTCCGGCCAGGAGCATGGGCAGGAGCGCGGGAACGACACTGGAGACCTCGACCGACTCGGCGCGCACCACCGCGGCCCAGGTGAACGGCTCCAGCCGCTCCGAGAAGACCAGATGGCCCCCCGTGGAGAGCGCGGTCATCAGCCCGAAACCGAAGGCGTGCGCGTGGTACAGCGGGAGCACTGCGAGCTGGGTCGTTCCATCCAGGCCGAAGTTCGTCGCCATGCTCCAGGCGTTGGCGATGAGATTTCGCTGCCGGAGACCCACTCCCTTGGGAGTACCCGTCGTCCCGGAGGTGTACAGGATTGCGGCCAGCTGCTCGGAGAGGCCGGCCGGAGCGTCCGGAGGTCGGCCGGCCAGGCTCGAGACGCCGTCGATGGGCAGGACGAACTCGGGCCGGGCCCTGCCCTCCACCTTCTCGAGGAGATCGGCGGTGCCGGAGAGCCCCCGTGCTCCGGCGTGGGTGAGGATGTACCTCCAGTCCTCGGGAGCAGCGGCCGGATTCAGCGGGACGACCACCGCCCCCAGGCGGAGAAGCGCCAGCACCAGCACCGGCACCTCCATCCGGTTGGGCGTCAGCAGCGCCACCCGGTCTCCCGGCTTCACGGCGAAGCGCTCCGACAGTCCGCCGGCGACCGCCTCCACCTGGGAGAGCAGCTCCGCGTACGAGAGTCGTCCCTCCCGACCCTTTCCCCGGTAGAAGCTGAGCGCCACTCGGTCGCCGTGCTCCGACAGACGCGCGAGCAGCGCCGGGAACTCCAGGGGCGGCGCGGAGATCATGGCGGCCTAGTACCCGACCTCGAACCCGTACTGGTAGGACGCCTGGAGGCGCTCGGAGAGCACGTTCAGCGCATCGGTGTGAAAGCGCCAGTCGATGTCCGGCGCCGCCTCCTCGAGCGTCGTCACGCCGAAGTAGAGCGGCTGGAAGCCCATGTCCACGTAGGCCTTGGCCAGGCTGGAGGCCACCGCCGTCTCGTCGGGAAAGATCGGCTCGCGGTGTCCGAGCCCCTTGAAGCTCGACTTGGAGATCGCGCCGATCCGGCCGCTGGCGGCCCAGTAGAGCGCCACGCAGTGGCCCACCTCCTCGCCCGACTTCGGATCCCGGCGGTGGATGGCGAGCAAGCGACGCTCGACCTCGGGGCAGAGGAGCTCGAGCAGCCCGTAGGAGAGGATGGCGGCGTCGATGCAGGTGATGCGCGAGCTGTGAAGGGACGAGCGCACCGACTGGATCCGGTAGTCGGCCCGCCAGTCCTCCAGGTACCGATATCCGTCGATGATCCGCCGGACGTCTTCCGGCGAGGACAGCGGCCCTCCCCCGGAGACCTCGAGCAGCCGGCTCAGGTCCGCCTCGGTGTAGCCAAGGCGGGTTCCTGCCAGCTGGAGCGGTGAGGTTGCTCTATTCGGAGAGGAGGTCACATGGCAGGCGCGGCACGACTTCAAAGTTCGCGTAGAACGTGTCGATCCCGTCCATGAAGAGCAGCAGGTGCTCGGCCATGTTTCGGGCCACGTTCAGCGCATCATTGACTTCGCGCATCGTCAGCGGCGGCACGCTCTGACACATCAGGAGGAACGCGTTGGCGTGATCGAGGTTCTGGTCGGCGCGGGTATGAGCGATGAAGGAATCAATCACTTTCCCGGTGTAAGGGTAATGCTTGCGCATTGCATCGTAGAACTCGCTGACCGCCCCCGCCGCGCCTCCGTCCTCGTTCTCCGTCATCTGCAGCAGCTCATTCCCCGCGTAGTATGCGAATGAGCTCCGCTGCGCCGATTCGTTCAGGTAATTCACCAGCGCCCGGGTCGATGGCAGTGGCTGCGAGTGGAGGACCACCTCGTCCGGGAAGAGGCTCCGCAGTCCCTTCCGGTAGATGTCGCCGTGGGTGTACTCCTCGATGAAGTGCCGGGCGAGGTGCGGCATCATCTCCGGCGTCGCGTTGGCCGCGGCCAGCCCCATGTGCTCGAAGGCCGCCTCGATGTAGTGGTACTTCTCGAAGGCGAAGCCGATCACCTGGGCCCGGCTGGCCCTCCCGGTGACGACCCTCTCCCAGAAGGGATGCCGGTAGACCGCCTCCAGCCAGTGATTGCAGAGCTCGCGGTGCAGCTTGTAGAAGTCGGTCCCGCTCATCAGGACCTGCTCGCTCTGACCCGAGAGGAAGGCGACCACTCCCGCCTTCTCCAGCTCCCCGCAGAGCTTCTCGAGCCGCGCGGGCGCCTCCCCGAGCTCGGCCGCGGCCGAGGCCAGTGGGGTCTTCCCATCCAGGTAGCGGCCGGCCCGAAGAAAGAGCTGGGCGGCGGCTCCCTCCAGGGTCACCTCGTCACGGTGATGCCGGATCGCAACCTTCTGGTCTCCGGGAATCACCTCCGCTCCGCGTCGGAGCAAGGGCAGATCCTTCGGGCCCGGCACGGCGGAGCCGTTCGTTGCAGTCGCAGTTTGCATTCTCACACCTCAGTCAACTCGGACGTCGAACGGGCGCCGCGGTACCGGGTTGCTCTCGACCTGGTAGTACTTCTCGATGTTGTCCGTCCAAAGCCAGATGTGCTCGACGAGCTGGTGCCCGTAATCGAGGACCGTGGAAGCTCGCTCCGCCGACATCTCCGGAACGTGCTGCAGGATGTCGCGGAACAGATCGGAGTGCTGGTACTTCACGTCCAGATCGAGGTGCGCGTAGATCGGCTGGATGGCCTCTCGGGGGATTCCATACAGCTCGCCGGACTTGTCGTAGTAGGGATTGTACGTCTTGCGGTCGGTGGTCGTTCCCTCCAGCACCGCCGAGCAGATCGAGTACGCCAGGATGTCGTGGCGAGCCGCCTGCCTCATGAAGTTCGACAGAGCCAGCGTCATCGGCAAGGGGACCGACTCGGCGATCTGCGCGTCGGTGTAACCAAGGGCCTTCAGGGACTTCATAAAGTAATGATAGTGGTTCCACTCCTCGGCGTAGTGTTTGGCCCGGAGCTGCTTGATCGGCTTCTCGTGGGCGTGGGCCGCGGAGAGCGGCATGTGCCGGTTGGCATTCTTGGTGTAGTGGTAGAGCTCGATCAGCCACCCGGTGAAGAGCCGGGCCGAACCCTTTCCGCTCATCATTCGTTCCCAGAACGGATGGGAGAACGCCTGGGTGAGCCAGCTGTTGAGCACGGTGCTGAAGCGCTCGTGAAACTCCAGACCGGTCATGCTCCTTGCGCCGGCATCGACGCGGTAGATCAGTCCTGACTCCTCGAACGTCTCGAAGAGTCGGGGGACCCTGGCCTCGTCGAGCCCGAGGTCGCGCGAGAGCTCCGCCACCCCTTGCACGCTCGGAAGCCAGCTGGCGACGCGCTGGTACCAGCCGAATTCGCGCTCGCCGAGCTCGACGACGCGATCGCTGAGACGAAGCTCGCGGCCGCCTTCGGACGGTCGGATCTCGTAGACGCGACGCGTGCGATAGTTGCTCTGAAGAGTTGTCGTCACAGGATCTCCCAAGTTGTCGGGCAGACTAAAGTGCGCGCGAAGACCCGGTCAATCGAACTCAGGAATCGCTTTTCGAGGATGGGTATGTACCGACCCGACGCTTTTCGACTCGACGATCGCGAGACGCTGCTCGCGCATGCGATGACTCATCCGTTCGCCACGGTGATCACGCAACGCGGTGGTGTGCTCACGGTCAGCCATCTTCCTCTCCTGGTGGATCCGGACCGTGGAGTCCTCCGCGGGCACCTGGCACGCGAGAATCCGCAGTACCAGGACCTCGCCGCGGAATCGGAAGCACTCGCCATCTTTCACGGCCCACACGCCTACGTTTCGCCGTCGGTCTACGAGGAGCAGCCCAGCGTGCCGACGTGGAATTACGTGGTGGTTCACGTCCGGGGACGCGGCCGGCTCGTCGACGAGGCCGTCCTCCGGACCATCCTCGACGATTTGGTGGGTCGTTTCGACCCGACTGGATGGCGGCTCGACGCGCCGGCGGAGTACCTCCGGTCGGCCCTGGACGCGATCGCCGGCTTCGAGATCCCCATCGAGCACCTGGAGGGGAAATGGAAGCTCAGCCAGAACCGATCGCGCACCGACCAGAGGCGGGTGGCGGCGTGGCTCGAGGGCGGAGTCGAGTCCAGCCGAGCCGTCGCTGCCCTGATGCGCTCGCGCTTCTAGTGGAGCGTCTGCCGCTCACGCAATTCAGATGCATCTCTAGTGTGGTCGAAAGGCATAAAGTTTAAATGCCCCCTTCCGGGATTGCCATGCGAGTGGAACAGTTGCGCCGCGGAGATCTCGTCGAGGTGAAGAGCCCGGCGGAGATCCTCGCCACGCTCGACGAGCGAGGGGATGTCGAAGGTCTCCCCTTCATGCCGGAGATGGCCGCGTACTGCGGGCGTCGCTTCACCGTGCAGGCCCGGGCGGACAAGGTCTGTGACACGGTGCAGTTCTCGGGCAGTCGCCGGATCCCGTCCGCGGTTCTCCTGGACGATCTCCGCTGCGATGGAAGCGCCCACCATGGATGTCAGGCCGAATGTCGCTTCTTCTGGAAGGAGGTCTGGCTGGAGAAGGTCGCCCCGGACGCTCACGCCCGCCGTCTCTTTGCCGAGAGCGAGCGCGCCTCCTTGGTCGAGCGAACGTCCCGTCAGGTGTGTTCGACCGCCCAGGTCGACGGCAAGCAGGAGATGCACTACCGCTGCCAGATGACGGAGATCGCCAGCTGCTCCAGGCATCTGCGGACCTTCGACCCTCGGCCCTATGTCCGGGAGCTGACCTCGGGAAACGTCTCCCTCGGTCGCTTCGTCCGGGTCATGGCCAGGGCAGTGGTGGTGGAACCGAAACGGAAGCTGGGGCTCGTGCCCGAGGTCCTGACCGGGAACGCTCCGAGCGGGGACGGGTTCGAGACCCTTGGCCTCCAGGTTGGAGAGCGGGTGCGGGTCAAGTCCAGGGAGGAGATCGTCAAGACGCTCACCCCCAAGGGGACGACCAAGGGGCTTCGCTTCGATCATGAGATGTTCGCGTACTGTGGCCAGAGCTTTCGAGTCAGGGCCCGCGTTCACCGCTGCATCCACGAGATCAAGCGGGTGATGGTGGAGCTGAAGACCGAGGCACTCGTCCTGGAGGGGGCGGCCTGCACAGGGGACCACAACCCCACTCGCTGGTTCTGCCCCCGGGCAATCTATCCATTCTGGCGTGAGTGCTGGCTCGAGCGTGTCGATGCTCCCACGACCGACCGTTGAGATGTCCTGTCGCGTGGGTCACCGGAACGTCAGTTCTGGCGTTCCGAGTTTCGCCTCGAGCGCGACCAGCGGCAGAGCCTGACCCCCGATTCGACTGAGGACGCGGCGGTGGCGGGCGATCGGGAAGCCCTTCACCTCGACGTACTCACCCCAGAGATGGGCGCCGTGGGCCCAGGCGCCGATGATCTCCGCAACGTAGTCGTGCCGGACGATGAGCCCGTCCTCGGCGAAGTAGATCGTCTGGACCTCGGAGTGCGTGTGCACAGCGCGGGGGAACCTCACGGTCAGGGCATGGGTCGCTCCGCTCTGCCGCGTCTGTCGAACCGCGAGCCCCTCGGCATCGCGGAGGCTCCACGGCAGCGAGTGGTAGTGCGTCAGGGCGTAGCCGAAGAAATACAGGGCATCGAGCGCTGACCACCGCCGCCGCTTGCCCGCGCCCGAGAAGCTCGGGCGGTGCTCGACCGGCTCCGCCTCCCCGAGCGCGACCCGCCCCCTGTCGAAGACGCCGCGCTCGCCAGGACTCGGGTAGTCGACGAAGACTGCACGCACCCCGACCGGATCGACCCGCACGAGGCGCGGGAGCCCGAAGCTCCGGGGGTAGCCCTTGAGCCACGGAAGAAAACCGGAGAGCGCGAGCACCGGGAGCTCGACCGCCTCGATCCTCGACCAGCGCTCACCGCCGTGCCGGGCGATGGCCCGCTCGACCAGCCTGAGCGCCTCTGCGTCCATCCCCTCTCGCTGCTAGCATGGGCCCGTGCGAAGCGTCTCTCGTCGATCGTCACCCGAGGACGACCTCGTGGACGTTTGGTTCCTCGACGGGCCCGCGCCTTCGCCCCTTCCGGAGTCCTGGGTCCAGACCCTCGACCCGGAGGAGCGTGCACGGGCCGACGCGTTCCGCACTCCGGAGCTCCGCGCCCGGTTCGTCGCCGCGCATGCGCTCGTCCGGACCGTCCTCTCGTACTACGCCCCGCTCGGGCCCGACGAGTGGCGATTCGCCCAGGGGCCTGAGGGACGACCCTCTCTCCTCGACCCGCCGATCGATCTCCACTTCAGCCTGAGCCACGCCGAGGACCATGCCGCGGTCGCGGTCGCGGTCGGGCGGAGACTGGGGCTGGACATCGAGGATCTCGGCGCCGCCGGGGACGTGCTCGGCGTCGCCGGCCGGTACTTCACCCGGTCCGAGCAGGCGATGCTCCGGGCCTGCAGCGGAATGGAGCGCCCCGAGCGCTTCGCCACCCTCTGGACGATCAAGGAAGCGGTGCTGAAGGCGCGAGGCGCCGGACTCTCCGCCGGACTGATGACGGTCGAGGTGCAGCTGGACACCTCGGGACATCTGCTTCGCCTGTCCGCCCCCGATGGCCCGTGGAGCGTTGCGTCCTGGTCGCCGACGGACGGACTCCGGGCGGCGCTCGCGATCGAGGCCGTTCCGATGCCGCCAGTCCGGAGCTTCCGGGCCGTGCCGCTGGGAGCGCCGCGTGACGCTCCTGAGCTCGGACCGTCCTGAGCCGCAGACCGCGTCAGCCGGCGGCGCTCCGCGGCTGAGCGAGCCCGAGCTGCTTCGACAGCCGGACCACCACGCGCGCGACGAGCAGCTCCTGCGCCCAGACCTGCTCGAAGCTGTGCGACGGGCCTTCCACCACCTCGACCTCGAAGGCCGGGGAGCGCGAGAGCCGCTTCACGACCGGGCCGGCCTGCCGCCTCAGAGCATCCAGGCCCTCATCGTCGGCGCCGAAGAGGAAGTACACGTCCGTCCCGCGCTCGACGAGCCAGCGCAAGCCTCGCCCGACGTCGCTCTCGTCGCGCGATCCGGACCGCCTCCGCTCCACCAGCCGCCCCCAGCCTCGGGAGAGCAGCACCTGGCCGATCTGCCGAAGGTGCAGCTCGCCCTTCAATGCCTTCCGCCAGGTGTCCATCCGGAGCACGGCCCTCCGGTAGTAGCCCATCGATTTCAACGTCTGGCGTTGCCGGACGTCGAGCGAGTCCCCTTCCTTCCAGACGAACGTCTGTGGATTGACGCCCACGATGCCCACCACGCGCCGGTCCTGAACTCCGGAGTGGTATGCGAGGTACGCGCCGGAGCAGAGCCCAATCAGGACGAAGCGTCGGGCCCCGGTGGAACGCTCCAGCGCATCCATCGCCTCGCGGACCTCGGGAACCGACTCGGTGCTGTAGGCGTGGGTCGGGCTCTCTCCCGGCAGAAGGACGCTGTCGCCGACCCCGGTGAGATCGAAGCGCAAGGTCTGCAGGCCCAGACCGGAGAGCGCCCGGGCCAGCCGCACCCAGAGCCGATTCGGCCCGATGTGCTGGTGCGAGGCGGTGGTGAGGAAGAGAACCGTCGGGAGCCCATCGGTCCTTCCGCGCGCCGGCCGGGAGAGAACCCCGGCCATCATCCCCCCTTCGCCGAAGCTGAACGCCTCCTCGACCACGTCCGGCCCGGCGCTCCAGCTCCGCTGGTGTAGCTCGGGATGGGTCGACTCCGCCGCGGCACGCACCCGTGAGCCGGCCACTCCGGCGAGGAAGGCGACGACCCTGCCGAGTACCTTCTCGGGAACCACCGACTTGCGCGGCTGCTGCATCATCTCCTGCCAGCCGCTGCCGGCCTCGGACGTCACCTCGGCACCGCGCTGCTTCCACGCTCCGGAGAGGGCCTCGTCCACCCCCTGGTCGGGAGAGAGGAGCAACACGCGCGGCGCGGGGGCACGCGCGAGCGCGCGGAGATCCAGCGCCTCCAGGTCGGCGAGCGTCGACCGGGTGAACCTGTAGCCGGCGGCCTCCTCGTGGGCGTCCGCACGCGCACCGTGTCCCGGGAGAACGTGGAGGCGATGGTAGGCGCGGATCTGCCGGACATAGGCCCGACCGGTGCGGAACGGCCCCCACGCCACCAGCGCTTCGACGTCCGAGCGCCCGGCGGCGGCCTGTGCCGCCAGGGTCGCCCCGAGATGAAGGCCGGCGAGCGCCACTCGCGGAGCACCGGACAGCCGTCGGGCTTCCTCGACCGCCGCGTGCACCGAGGCGATCCACGCCGGCACACGGCCCGGGTCCTCGTCCGAACCGGGCGCGTCACCCGTCCCCGCATAGTCGAACCGGAGCACCGGGAACCCGGCCTTGGCGAGGTTCTCCGCCCAGCACACCATCGTGCGGTAGCTGGCCTCGGCCTCCCAGCCGACCGGCGGGCAGAGCACGACCGGAAAGGCGCGGACCCCGGCGCCGGTCGCCGGATGCCACCAGCCCGGAAGGCTCCCCGCGCCGCAGGCGAAGGCAATCTGCCACGGCCCGTCCGGACGGGGCACGTTCAGCCCCGTGCTCACGCCTGTCCTCCGATGCGCGTCGGGCCCGCGGCGTTCAGCGGCCATGCCGTCCCGGTCGGCGCCCCCGCTCCGTCGCGAGCGACCAGCCTCACGCAGTGGGGAACCCCGGGCGCGAGGTGGAAGAAGTCATCGTCCGGGTCGACCCCTTCGAGCTCGAGGGACACCGCCTGCGCGAATCGGTTGGCGCTCAGCTCCAGCACGGAGCGACCATCGACGTCGAGGCTCCGCGTCTCCAGCCGCAGCGCGGGATCGATGGACGACGGGCGCCCGAGCGGGAAGTGGAACGCATCGGGCGCGAGCGGGTGGTCACCCTCCCCGAGCCAGCGGGCCACCACCAGATCGTGTCCCGGCGGACCGAAGCGAAATGCGTACCCCACGTCGGCGAAGACGCCGAGGACCTGCTCGGCCCAGACCCGGGTCGAGCCTCGAGGCTCCACCCGCACCGGCTGCTCGGCAGAGCGCAGCGGCATCTGCCCGTCGCGGTAGAGGGTGATGCGCAGACGGCCATCGACTGGCTCCGGCCGGTCGTTCAGGAGATGCGCGGCGATCCCGTTGGTCCCCTCGTCGGTCAGGAACAGCGCCCGCGGGGCGAAGGCACGACGCAGCGCCCAGTAGGCCGACTTCGGCCGGCCGTGCGCGTCGATGACCCCCCATCCCGCTCCGGCCCAGAGGTCGCGAAGGAACCAGACCAGGGCACCGCTGCACGTCGAGCCGTGCCGCCGCCACTCGGCGAACGTCGCCGCCATCACCTCCGCGCTCACCGCCCGGCCGAGCGCGAGATACCGTTCCGGGTCGGAGGCACGGACCGCGACGGCGTCCACCCCGAACAGCTGCTGGAGATAGAAGTCCCGCACGTCCTCGAAGTCCCATCCGACGCCACGGTCGCGTGGCACGCGTGCCTTCCACAGCGGGTCGCTCGAAGCTACTCGGCCGTCGCCGAGCAACGCCTCCACGGTCCGTCGGTCGGGCACGTTGGCGAAGGCAAGACATTCGGTGGCGAACGTCACCTCGGCCCGCCGTGCGTCCTCGAGCGGGCGCCGGTATGCCCCGACCCCGTAGTAGTGGGCCACGCCCTCCCCGGGCTGGAACGGCAGGGCCCCTCCGGAGGGCGAGCTCGGGACGTAGGGGACGTCCGAGCCGGTTCGGACGCAAGCCGGAAGGACCTCGGCGAAGAGGGCGTTCCTCCACGTCTGCCGCTCGAGTCCGAGCATCGCGGCCTGCTGTTCGACCTCGCTGTTGCCGCAGAACACCGCGGTGCTGGGGCGCCAGCCGATGCGGGCCACCAACGCGTCCGCCTCCGCACTGGCCTGAGCGAGGAACCCCGGGTCGTCGGCGGGGTAGTCCAGGTTGGCGAACATGAAGTCCTGCCAGACCAGAATGCCGAGGGCGTCGCAGCCGGTGTGGAAGGCGTCGTCCTCGTAAGCGAACGGGCCCGGCAGCCGGAGCATGTTCATGCCGGCGTCGCGGGCCTGGCGCAGCGCCGACCCGAGGGCCGCCGGCGTCGTCGACAGGGACAGGACGTCCAGCGGCGTCCAGCTGGCCCCCCGGCAGAAGACCCGCGCTCCGTTCACCCTCAGCCCGAAGCCGCCGCCCGTGGTGTCCGCTTCAATCGTGCGGAAGCCGACCGGCGAGAGGTTCATCTCCCCTGCCCCCGGGAGCTCCACGGAGAGAGGGTGCAGCGTGGGAGCACCGTGGGTGTGCGGCCACCAGCGCGCGATGCCCGGGACCTCGATGAGACCTCTCCATTCCGAGGTGCCGTCGGGGAGCGCCCGCGCCTCGAGCGGCCGCTCCCGTCCACCGAAGCGCATGCGGGGGGCGGCTTTCCCGGCCCGCGTTCCGATCCGGAGCGACAGCTCGAGGCTTCCGTCGTCGCCAGACAGCAGCGGTCGCACCCGCGTCTCGAGCACCTCCGGACCGTCTCCGTGCTCGAGGCGGACCGGCCGGTAGGGACCAACCGGCGGTGCCGGTGGCGTCCAGGCGGGGATCCGGCCAAGGAACGTCGTTCGCCACCATCGGAGCTGCTGCTGGGCCACCAGCCGGGTCTTCCAGCGGGGCCGCGGCCGGCGCTCGGCGAGCAATGGCCCGAGGGCGAGGAAACGCAGGTGGAGGACGTTCTCGGAGCGAAGGAGGTGCCCGACGTCGAGCCGATGGGCTTGCCACATCGACTCGGAGCGAAGGAGCCGCGTGCCGTTGAGCCAGACCTCGGCCACGGTTGCCAGGCCATCGAGGTGCAGGGAGACCCGCTCCGCATCGTCCGGCCTGCGGAAGCGGACGCGGTACCACACGTCGTCGCCGTCGAGATCGCCGGCGGCGAGTGGATCCATCCCCCGGGCGCGGAGGGCGCTGGCGAGCGTGCCGGGGACCACCGCCGGCATCCAGCTCTCCCCGAGCGCCTCGACCGCGGCCGGCGCTGCGGCCGCTCCGGGGCGCATCCGGAGCAGCTCCCAGCCCGTGTCCAGCCGGGTCGAGGCCAAGGTCAGACCCCGAATCCGCTGCTGAGCGCGGCCATCGCCGTCCCCCACGCGGTCACCATCGTCGAGAGGAGAGGAGCGAAATCGGTCCTCTTGCCCGTCGAGACCGCGCGCGCTCCCTTGAGGATGAGGGACTTGGCCGACAGCGAGACCTGATCCAGGGCCGCTGCCGCCTCCTCGAGCGGCGCACCGGGGACCGCGGCCTGCAGCCATCGGAGGTGGTGCGCTCCGAGGTCCGCCGCCGAGCCGGCCTGGCGGACGGTGGAGAAGGCGTAGAGGTGATAGGTCTGCAGCGCTTCCGGCGCGAAGGCGGCGATGGCCGCGGGGAAGCTCGCCGCGAAGCGGGCCAGCGGATTCTCGCGGGGCCGCCGGCGCAGGTGAGCCCGGGTGCACTCGAGGGCCAGCGGCAACAGCTCGTCCCGGGGGCGCAGCCGCAGGCTCTCCAGCCGGAGGAACTCGACGTAGAGCGGCAGACGGGTCGGGTCCGGAGCAGCATCGAGGCCGAACAGCCCGCGGAAGTCTCCGCCCTCCAGCTCGAAGTACCCGGCGTTGTGGAAGTAGCCCAGGCGCTCCGTGCGAAGGTCGATGGACCGGATCGCGATGGTGGTCTTGGTGTGCTGGGTCCGGTAGTCGGTCCCCGACGTGTCGGGAAGCCAGTACGCGTCCACCTCTGCCAGGACCAGGCGGCGCCGGCGGACGAACTCGTCCACGTGAAGGTGCAGCGGCCGCCACACGTTCAGCTCCTGCACGTCTGCGCCGTGAAGCGCGGCCAAATCACCAGAGCTCTGCTTGAAGAAGGTGAACTGGTCACCCTCGAAATCCACGGCGAGGGTGCAGCCCAGCGTCGCCAGCGGATCGTGGCCCTGGGAATGGAGCACCTCGATCCACAGGTCCGCGAAGCAGTTCGTCTCTGGCCAGGGCCGGTCTCCCTGGTGCAGCGGGTGACGCCGGTACGAGGCGGCGGACGACGGCTGCAGCGCGGCGGAAGTCATCCGTCGAGCACCACCCGGACCGCTGCAGGCCACTCCCTCGGGTCGAGACCGTGGCGGCGGAAGAGGGCCAGCGTCACCCGCTCCAGCCCGAACCCGAGGCAGGCGGTGTGAGCCACGTTCCCATCGGGCAGCGAGATCTCGAACAGCTCTCCGAAGTGGGCCTGGTGATAGTTGAAGGAGCAGACCGCCGTGGGCTCCTCCCCGGCGATGGGCACCACGATCTCGAACTTGAAGCCCTGCTCCCGCTGGCTGGCGGCGAGCATCTTCCCTGCCCGCCCGAAGAAGGGATCCGAAGCGTGTACCGCCCGGGCCTCCAGCCCGAGCGCGCCGAGAAGCGCCAGCGACCGATCCAGCCACGTCGCACGCCAGGCCAGCACCGTCTCCGCCCGCCCCACCCGGATGACCTCGTGCATCCGGAACAGCTGCATTCGCGCCGGGTCACCCGATGGCTCGTGGCGGAAGCAGTGGTTCTGCACCTCGAGCGTGCGGCCCGCCTCGGGAAGGCGGCCCTGCAGGGTGGGGTACACCGGGTAGCAGGCCGCGGGTGTGAGCGCGACGTCGGTCTGGGTCACCAGCTCGGCCCACGGCTCGCCGTCCTTCGCCCGGCGGCCCAGCTCGCGGGACTGCGCCTCCGAGCCGGTGAAGGAGAAGACGGTGCCCGCCAGATGAGGGAACGAGTCGAGGTATCCGGTGCGCTCCAGCAGCCGGCGGGGAATCAGCGGCGGGAAGTGGAGGCGCTCGGCTTCCTCCCCCGCGGCGAGCGTACTCACCCGGTCGTCGAATCGCCGGAGCACCGACTCGAAGACCTCACTGCGGGCCCAGATTCCCGGTACGCCCGAGGGAACGATGAGCCGGTGATGGACGAGCTCGTCGTGGAACGCCATCTGCCCCGGCGTGGTCGACACTAGATCTCCTTCTGGACCAGGAGCGCGGAGGCGTTCGCGGAGTAGATGCGGTCGTTGGCCACCATCAGCGAGGCGCTCAGCGCGTCCCGGAGCTGGCGGCCCACGCTGAACGGCGAGTCGTTCTTGTAGCCGTGGATTCCGCAGATCTGCAGGGCGGCCTCGGCGACCCGGCTCACCGCCCGCGAGGCGTTCACCTTGAGGTTGTTGATCCGCACCGCGAAGCCCATTCCCGACAGCTCGCTGCGCCGGTGCGGGTCGCCCAGCAGCTCGCGGTACTCGCTGGCCATCGCGGAGATGGAGGCGCGCATCGCCTGGAGCTCGGCGTGGACCTCCGCGAGACGCAGAGCGGCAGGAGGGGTGGTGCCCGGCTTCTTGCGTGCCTCGCCACGAACCCATGCGGCGGCGCGTCCCACCGCGCCGCGGGCGATGCCGCACCAGACCGCGCTCCAGAGCAGATGCGAGACCGGGACCATGGTCTCGGCGCAGATCTCCGCGAAGGGCGTGGCAAGGATCTGCTCCACCGAGGCCACCGCTTCCACCAGCCCGCCCGCCGAGCAGGTTCCTCGCATCCCGAGCGCGTCCCACTTCCCGAGCTGCTTCAGCTGGTAATCCTCCTTCTGGAGGAGGAGCAGGACCTGATCACCGGGAGCTGCGTCAGACGCGGCCCGGGCGGTGACGAGCAGATCATCGGCCTGCACTCCATAGGAGATGGTGGTCGCATCCTTGACCAGGCGGAAGCGCTCGCCCTGCAGCTCCACCGCGCAGACCGAGGTCCGCATGCTCCCGCCCACGCCGACCTCGGAGGTCACCGAGGCGATCAGCCGCTGTCCTGCGGCGAGCCGCCGGAGATAGGCAGAGAACCAGGAGCTCTCCATCCCGTGATGCACCAGACACGCGACCTCGATCTGGTGCATGGCGAAGACCATCGCCGTCGAGGCGCACTGCTCGCCGAGCACCTGGCACATCTCGATCAGGTCCTCGACCGAGCAGCCCTCTCCCCCCATGGACGGAGGAAGGTAGGCCGAGAGCAGCCGTGCGCGACGGAGCGCGGAGATCGCCTCCTCGGGAAAGCGCGACTCGCGATCGACCGCCTCGGCGCTGGGCGCGGCGATCTGGCGGGCGATGCCCTCGGCGACCGCGCGGAGATCTCGCGGCTCGGAGGAGACGGACTCGACGGCGTGGGGCACGAAGTAGAACTCCTCGCGGGCTCTGCGTGAATGCTCGTTCTGGGGCGCTAGGCGGCCGCGCTGCGAAGCTCGTTCAGCGCGGCCTGGATCGACGAGATGCTCTCGAAGACGCTCCGCCGGAGCATCCGATCGGGAAACTCGAGGTCGAAGTGCGCCTCCAGCGCGAGCATCACGTTCACGCTCGCGTGCGAGGTCATGCCCGCGCGATAGAGGTCGTCCTCGGGACGGATCTGCTCGATCGGGACGGACAGCTTCCCGTGCTTGTTGACGATGTTCCGGATGGAGTCTTCCACGCTGCAAAATGGTCGCAAGTCGTACGGGCGACGGTCAACGACTTCGAACCACGCAGATCCGACGCGGCCTGTTGCGACCAAGCGTGCACAACAGGGTGAAGCGGGACCCGTCCCGATCGGCTCACTGCGGAGGTGGGTGCACAGGCGTGGCGAGCGCACCGTCGAAGAATTCTCCGAGCGCTGCATCGAGCCCTTTTGGATCCACCTGAGAAAATCCGCCGTGCCCAGCTCCCTCCAGCCGCCGGCGCACCGCGCCGGGCACCCTGCCGGCGAGGGCGTCCTCCATCGCGGACGGCGTGTCCTCGTCGCGCGTCCCGGAGATGAAGAGGAGCGGGCGCGAGGCGATGCTTTCAATCGCATCTACGGGGCGAACCGAGTCCACCTCGACGCCCGCGAGGCGGAAGGTCAGCACCGCCAGCGCCGCGGACCGCCCGTGCCGGAGCGAGAAGCGATGGCCGAGCTCCGCCCGGAGTGACGGCCAAACCGGGCCGAGGGCCACCGCCCGGACGCCCGGGTCCGCCGCAGCCACCAGCGCCACGGTCGAGGCTCCCACCGAGAACCCGTAAAGGCCGATTCGCCCGGGTTCCACACCCGGACGGGCACGGATCCAGCGGAGCGCCGCCACCACGTCCCGGCGCTCCCGGTCTCCCCAGGTCGAGATCCCTCCCTCGCTCTCGCCGCTGTTCCGGGAATCGAGCAGAAGCACCCCGTGGCCACGGCGGAGGAGGAGCGCTGCCTCGGGGAGGAGCTCGGAGCGGTTGGCACCGAGGCCGTGCACCAGCACCACCGCCGACCCATCGCGGCCCGGGGCGAACCAGCCACGGAGCAGCAGACCGTCGTCGGTCCGGATCTCGACCTGCTCGAGGCCCGGCAGCGAGCGCAGCGCGGCGGCGCGATCCTGCTCGGTCAGCTGGCGGCGCGCGGGGTGGAGGTCGCGACGGGCCGCGGACACCGTGCGCCAGCCGATGACGGCGACGAGCAGCACCGCCGTCGCGGCCGCGATCCACACGCCACGTCTGCCGCGGAGAGGCACCCGGGCGGCCGCGCGCTCAGTGGCTACCGCGGCCGCTGACCACCGCCGGTACCGTCTTGAGCAGCAGTCCGATGTCCTGACCGACGCTCGGGTGGTCGATGTACTGGAGGTCGAGGTACATCCAGTCCTCGAAGGCTACCTCGTTGCGGCCGCTGACCTGCCACAGACAGGTGAGGCCCGGGGGAACCGAGAGCCGCCGGCGCTGCCAGGGCTCGTACTGTGCGACCTCCTGGGGCACCGGAGGCCGAGGGCCGACCAGCGTCATGTCACCCCGGAGCACGTTCACCAGCTGCGGGAGCTCGTCGATGCTGTACTTGCGGAGGATGCGCCCCAGCGGCGTGACCCGCGGGTCGCGCTTCATCTTGAACACCGGGCCCGCCTGCTCGTTCTGGGCGACCAGCGCGGCCTTCAAGGCCTCGGCGTTGAGGACCATCGAGCGGAACTTCAGCATGTGGAACTTCTTGCCGTGCAGCCCGACGCGGAGCTGCCGGAAGAACACCGGGCCCTGCGAGGTGAGCTTCACCAGCGCCGCCACCGTCAACAGGAAGGGGAAGAGGAGCCACAGCGCCGCCGCGGAGGCGACGATGTCCAGCAGTCGCTTGAGCAGTCGGAACTCGGGCTTCACCGAGCCGGTGAGGTAGTGGAGGAATCCGTCGGCCACGGCCTTGGCGGCCACCGGCTGCGCCCGCCCGAGCCGGACGGTGTACGCCGGCAGCGCGAAGGGCACACCGAAGGTCTCGAGCGTCACCACTGCGGTCTGGATCGATCGCTCCTGGGTGGTGGGAAGCCCGCAGAGGTAGACCTCCTCGAACACCTCGCGCTGGAGCACCGCCGGCAGATCGCTCGCCTCGCCGAGGTAGAGCCCCCGGAGCGGCTCGGGAACGCGCTCCCCCGGCCAGCTCAGATAACTGCACCGCGAGTGCCGGCGGCCGAGGTCCTCGCCGGTGATCCGGCCGAGCGGACCGGTCCCGATGATCAGCACCTCGCGGGGCGGCCGCGTCTGGGCACGCACGAAGGCGAACACGGTGAGCCGGAGGAGGAGCTGCGCCGGAAGCGCGAGGAGCAGGATCTGACCGACGTCCGGCCAGCGGACGTGCAGCAGACGCCCACCGACGCCGATCACCGTCGCCACCGCGAGCACGTTCATCAGCGCGAACAGCACGTCCTCCCACGCCGCACGCTCGATGCTGTAGGCGTAGTGCCGGACCACGGAAGTGGTGCTCCAGAAGACGATGCCCGCCACCCCCACCCACGCGAGCCGCAGCGCGATCGGTCCGTCGACCGCGCGGAAGACCGCGATCGCGAGAACCGCGACATCGAGGCCGAGGCCGAGCTTCGCCGTCGGGGTCGGTGCAAATCGCTGGATGCTGATTGCCACTCCCTGCTCCCCACGCTCAGAGCGCCGTGCGCCACTTCTCGTACCCGAAGCGACGGGCGCGGAGTCTTCCTCACTTCAACGCCGGAAAACATGAGGCTGCACACACCCTGGTGGGGTGATCTGCACCCCGGCCACTCGTTCACCCGGAGACGTTCGCGGCACCTCCTTCATCTCGGCACCGACGTGCCACGCGGACCCGATCGAACGATCAGCCGAAAGATCCCTTGGATTGCCCGGTCTCTCGGGCACGTGCTACTCCGGCCACCCGATGCGACGCCCCCCTGGTGCAGTGCGAGGCGCCTTCGCCGCCGCCACCCTCCTGCTCCTCCCGGCCGGCTGCGCCAGCTCCAGCCCGTTCATCTGGGTGAACGACTACAAGGAGCCGCCAAGCCCCGCGCAGCCGGGGTACGTCATCCAGCCGGGCGACCTCATCCAGATCAGGGTCTTCAACCAGCCGGACATGTCCACCCGGGCGAGGGTCCGCGACGACGGCAAGATCTCGGTCCCCTTCCTGAACGACGTGGTGGTCGCCGGACAGGAACCCAATGCCCTGGCCAAGCAGCTGCAATCGAAGCTGAAGGAGTTCATCAACGCGCCGGTGGTGACCGTTTCCCTCGAGGAGGCCCGCCCGTTCTCGGTGGCGGTCATGGGCGAGCTGGTGAAGCCCGGGCTGTACGCGGTGCCCCCGGACGCGGGTGTCCTCCAGGCCCTCGCCGCAGCTGGAGGGTTCAACCAGTACGCGTCCAAGGACCGGATCTTCGTGGTGCGCGACGCGCCCGAGCGGGCCCGGATCCGCTTCACCTACGAGCAGCTCACGCAGTCGGAAGGCAAGGCGGCAACGTTCCGGCTGCGTCCCGGCGACAGCGTCGTCGTGGAGTAGGGGTGGATGGGGGTCGCCTCGTCTGCCCTGGTCGGGCTGCTGCTCCTCTACACCGACCCGATCCTCCTCACCGGGCCCATCGTTCCGAAGGATCCCGACAAGCGGCCGGAGTACTTGCGGTACCAGCTCGGGCTGCGCGCCGAGGTCCGCTCCGGGCACCCGCTGGGCTTCAACACCCCGGGCACTTCCGGTCCGGCCCGCACCGACGGGGAAGTCAACCCGTCCGCCGGGTTCCAGCTGCCGATGGAGGGAGGGGGGCTGACCCTCGCCTACGAGCCGCGCATCTTCTTCGTCGCGAGCTCGGTGGCGAGCGGGACCGAGGGCCAGGAGGGCCGGCACGTCTCCTATCTCCACCGGGGACGGCTCACCTTCGAGTGGCAGCCCTCAGAGCGGTGGAAGCTCTTCGTCAACGGACGTGCCGCCTACGGTGAATACGACTTCTCCCCGCTGACCACCGTCATCCCCGGCGCACCGGCGGGCATCGGCAACCCGGGCGGTGGGACCGGCGTCCAGACCCCTACCACCTCGCCCACCCTGCCCATCCCCGGCCCGGGCACGCCACCCGACCAGCGGCTCCTGGCGGTGGTGGAGCTGAACGCCGGCGCAGGTCTGGTCCACGCGTTCTCCCCCAACCTGTCCTGGCTTCTCTCCGGAGGGTACCTGCGCCGGGGCGGGTCGACGCCAGAGGCCCGCGAGGCCCTTCCACTCCAGAAGGGTCCCCAGGCGGCGACCGGGCTCCAGTGGACCCTGAGCCCGCTCGACGCCTGGACCATGCTGGCCTCCGGCAGCAGCGCGAGCTTCAGCACGGGTGCCCACGCCACCTTCATCGACCTCACCGGAACCTGGAGCCACGGCTGGAGCCGGGCCTTCCAGACCGACCTCACTGGTGGCGCAAGCGGGTTCCACTCCAGCGGCGTCCCGACCCAGGGAGGGGGGGTCCAGCCCACCGTGGACAAGGTGCTTCCCGTCGCCGCCCTGAGCCTGACCCACCGGGTGCTGCAGCCGCGGGGCGACGTGATCAACGTCCTGCAGCTCCGGGTGGCACCGCTCGCCGACCAGCTGAACGGGTCGGTCTACGAGCGGTTCGAGGCGGTGCTCATGAGCGCGATTCCCGTGGCGGGTCAGCTCTGGATGCAGCTCACCGGGGGGATGTCGATGGCGGTCTCCGGGCCCGAGCTCGACGCCCGGGTGGAGGGCACGCTCAGCTACCGATTGGCGCCTCAGCTCAGCGTCTCGATCGGCGGCCGCACCGCCTGGCTGCGGGGGGCGGATCCGGGCGCCGGAGTTGGGTTCGGATGGGTGGGGTTTCTGAACGTCTCCGGCGCACTGACCGGACAAGGACTCTGAGACCCGCGGTGTCCTTTGTGCCCTCTGGTGTGCCGGGCGACGAAATGGTCGGATGTTGTCCCTCGAAGGTGGAGAGAGGAACGGATGGCGCGCAGAAAGGCTCTGGTCATCGAGGATCATCCCGACGCACGGGCACTGGTGCGGACGTACCTCCAGACGATGGAGCTCGACGTCCTCGAGGCCGCGGATGGGCGCTCGGCGATTCGCATCCTCAAGGACGCGAAGCAATCACGGCCGGACCTGGTCTGCCTCGACCTGATGCTCCCTGAGCTGAACGGATTCGAGGTCTGCGAGTTCATGCGCAGCAGCCCCGAGCTACGGGGCATCCCGATCCTGGTGATGAGCGCACGGGCCAAGCCCATGGACCGCGCCTTCGCCGAGGAGGTCGGGGCGACGGCGTATCTGGTGAAGCCGTTCAAGCGGAGCGACTTCAGCCGTGCGGTGAGCGTCTGCATTGCGAGCACGCCGGTGGTCGAGCGAGGCGAGACGTGAGCCCGGCGGGCCGCGACCAGGCCCACGAGGACGAGGACGATTTCCAGCTGATCGACGTGGAGCAGCTGAAGCGCTCGCTGCTCTTCACGCTGCACGCGATCCGCCGCCGTCGCGGCGTGGTGGCCTGGAGCTTCCTCGGGGTGCTCGCCCTGGCCGGGCTGTACCTCTGGGCGGCCCCGCGAACCTACCGGGTGGAGATGGAGCTGCTGGCGCAGAAGAACGCGCTGATGCCGGCGCTCGGCAACCCGAGCCGCGCCGTGCCACCCGACGCTGACCGGCCGACCCGCGCCGCGGCCGAGACGGTGCTCCGCCGGGACAACCTCCTGGCCCTGATGAAGCAGACCGACCTCATGGCCCGGTGGCAGCAGAACCGCCCCCTGCTCTTCCGGCTCAAGGACCGCATCACCGAAGCCGTCTCTCCCACCACCGAGGAGGACAAGGTGAACGCGATGCTCGGTCTGCTGGAGAAGCAGCTGAAGGTCGGGACCACCGAGTGGACCGTCAACATCTCCATCGAATGGCCCAACGCGGACCAGGCCTTCCGGCTGGTGGAGGCCGCATTGCAGAGCTTCCTCGAGGACCGCCACAACGCCGAGGTCTCCACCATCGCCGAGACGATCACCATCCTCGAGGGGCACGCGACCAGCCTCCGAGAGGCGATCGACAGCTCGGTGGAGGACATGCGCCACGCGAGCGTCCCGAAGAGCAAGCCGGATTCAGCCCGGCCGGCGGTGGTGTTCCGACGGGATCCGGCGCGCGAGGCCATCCGGGCCGAGGCGGCCGAGGTCAAGGCGATGCTCGAGTCCAAGCGACGGGCGATCAGGGACATGGAGGAGTTTCGCCGCCGCCGGCTGTCCGAGCTGCAGGTCGAGCTCTCACAGCAGCGGAGCGTCTACGCCGAGCGGCACCCCACCATCCAGAAGCTCGAGCAGAGCATCAGCGCGCTCGAGGACGACTCACCCCAGCTCCAGGATCTCCGGGACGAGGAGAGCTCGCTCCAGAGCGACCTCGTTCGCCTCAGCGCCACCCGTGACCCGGGCCCCACGGTTCCCCTGACCCAGCCCTCGGCCACCGAGGCCGAGCCGCGCAAGCGCAGCTCCCGCGGCCCGGACAACGTGGACGACGACTACGCCCGGACCCGCCTGCGCTTCGCGATGGAGAAATACGACGTGCTGCTGAGCCGGATCGACAACGCGCGGATCGAGCTGGACACCGCCCGGGCCGCCTTCAAGTACCGCTACAGCATCGTCCGGCCGCCCGTCTTCCCGAAGCGCCCCGACAAGCCGAAGATTCCGCTGGTGGCGGGCGGAGCGTTCCTCGCCGCGGTGCTCCTGTCGATGCTGGCCGCGGTCCTGGCGGATCGCCGCTCGGGGCGGGTGCTCGAAACCTGGCAGATCGAACAGCTCCTCGGACTGCCGTTGCTCGGGGAGATGCCGCGGTCCTGAGCCGGGGACTCCAGCGGCCGGGCCACCGAGCGAACCGAGGGGTCCCCTCCTTGATCTCGGGCGCACGGCCCTTCAATGTCCCCAGGTGGGGCGGAGCAGCGACCGGGAAGAGCCACTCACCATGAGCCGGGCGACATTCAAGCTCGCGGATCAGGCGGGGGGCGAGGCCCATCCCGGAGCGGCTCCCCCGGAGCTGCCGCGCCAGCAGCTGTGGTTCTCCCTCCAGCGCTTCGACTGGTCGAGCCTGCTGCTGCTGCCCGCCGACCCGGACACCTCGGCGCTCGAGCTGGGACGCGCGCTCCACGAGGTGGGCCGGCTGACTATGGGCGAGCGGCTGCGGCTCCTCGATGGCCGCGGGCTGAAGGTCTCGGCGACCGCCCCGATGATCCTCGACATGAGCGGCGCGCACCCGGTCCGTCCAGCAGGCACCCAGTGGAGCGAGAAGGTGCTGGTGGTCGTCGACTCGGTCGTGTCCCATCCCTCCAGCATCCCCATCGCGCTCGCGGCCGACGCGGTCGTGCTCTGTCTCACGCTGGGCAAGACCCCGCTGGCCACCGCCCGGGAGACGATGAAGCTCATCGGCCCGCAGCGGTTCATCGGCTGCATCACCGTTCCGTGACCACCTCCCCAGCGGTGAACCCGAGACCGGCGCAGACCCCGGAGCGACCGGTGGCGTCGCTCGCGCGCAACGCGTTCCACCTGGTGCTGGGACAGGTCGGCACGATGGTGCTCGGGATCCTCTTCAGCGCGGCCCTGGGGCGGACGCTGGGGGTGGGCGACTTCGGCCTCTACTTCCTCATCACCTCCTTCTCGGCCTTCGCGCTGGTGCTGGTGGACTGGGGGCAGCAGTACTTCGGCATCCGTGAGGTGGCCCGTGTGCCGGAGCGCGGCGGCGAGCTGCTCGGAACGGGGCTGGTCCTCCGCGCGGTGGGCACCGCGCTGGTGTGTCTCCCCATCGGCCTGAGCGCCTGGGCGCTGGGGTACGACCGGCGGACCATCGGGTTCGCGGTGGCGTTCGTCGCCCTGAACCTTCCGCTCTTCCTGGCCCAGAACTTCGCGGTCGTGTTCCGCGGCCAGGACCGGATGGGGCTCGACGCCACCGTGTCGGTGACCAACCGTGCGGCCGGCCTCGTCCTGGCTCTCGCCGCGCTGGGCCTGGGCCTGGGGCTCGGTGGGGTGGTGGTCGCGCAGGGGTTCGCCGGGTGCATTGCCCTTGGAATCGCGATCCATCTCTACCGGCGAGTGAGCCACGGTCCCCTGCGGTTCACTCGCGCCACCGCGGTCGAGATTCTCACCGGAGGCACGGCCATCGTGACGATGAGCCTGGCCACCAACGTGCAGCCGTACATCGACGCCATCCTCCTCTCGAAGCTGGTCCCCAGGGAGGCGGTGGGCTGGTACGGGGCAGCCAAGACGGTGATGGGGACCCTGCTCGCCCCCTCGCTCATCCTCGGGGCCGCGGCCTTCCCTCGCCTGTCGCGCGCCGCCGGCAACGCCCCGCAGTTCCTCCGCGAGATGCGGCAGGCCGGCCGGCCGATGGTGTGGCTCGGGGGCCTGGCGGCGGTGGGGACCTGGCACTTCGCCCCGGTGGCGATCAAGCTGATCTACGGGAGCAAGGGGGACTTCGGCCCTGCGGCGATCATCCTCAGCGTCTTCGGGCTCGGGCTGTTCCTGGTCTTCATCGACGTGCTGCTCGGCACCTCGGCCACGGCCATCGGTCGCACGACCCCGTTCTCGATCATCAAGATCGCCACCGTGGTGCTGGCCACGGGGCTGGAGCTGTTCCTCGTCCCGTGGTTCCAGCGGGTCCACGGCAACGGCGGCATCGGGGTGGTCACCGCGTTCGTCGGTTGCGAGCTGCTGGTCTTCGGCGGGCTGCTCTCGCTGATGCCCGCCGGCGTGCCCGGTCCCATCCTCCTGGACGCCGGACGCGCGCTCCTGGCGGCGTTTGGCACGGCGGCGTTGCTCCACTGGCTCCCGCCGTTCACTCCCTGGCTCGCGATTCCGCTCTGCATCGTGATCTTCACGGTCCTCTCGACCGGGGTGGGGCTCCTCCGGATGCAGGACGTTCAAGATCTGCGGACGCAGCTCAGGCGTGACCCCGAGTCCTCCCTGACCCCGGCCGTCGATCCATCCGTGCGCTGAGCGCGCTCGGTGGATCCGGACCTCCTCGCGTCGTCTCGGCATCGCTACTGAGTTGCGATCGAGGGTACATTCCCGCGCGCTCGAGCGCTCGACGCTGCGCGAGACCGACGCGCCGTCCGGGGTGGAGCGAGGGACGAAAGGGCAATGAAGATCCTGCTGACCGGAAGTCGTGGCTACATCGGGACCGTGATGGCTCCCTTCCTCGTGAACTCGGGGCACGAGGTGACCGGGCTCGACACCGACCTCTATCGCCGCTCCACCTTCGGCCCGTGGCGCGAGTCGATCCCCACCATCGTCAAGGACCTCAGAGCGATCGAGGCGAAGGACCTCCGCGGCCACGACGCAGTGGTGCACCTCGCTGCGCTGTCCAACGACCCGCTGGGTGACCTGAACCCCCAGCTCACCTACGACATCAACCACCTCGCCTCGGTGCGGCTGGCCGCGCTGGCCAAGGAGGCGGGGGTGTCTCGTTTCGCGTTCGCCAGCTCGTGCAGCAATTACGGGGCGGCCGGCGACGCGCCGGTGAACGAGGAGTCGGAGCTCAACCCGGTCACTCCTTACGGTGAGTCGAAGGTGCGGGTGGAGCGCGACGTCTCGAAGCTCGCCAGCGACGACTTCTCTCCGACCTTCCTCCGCTGCGCCACCGCCTACGGCGTCTCGCCGCGGCTGCGGTTCGACATCGTGCTCAACAACCTGGTGGCGTGGGCCTTCACCTCGGGAAAGGTGCTGCTCAAGAGCGACGGCAGCCCCTGGCGCCCGATCGTCCACATCGAGGACATCAGCCGCGCCTTCCTCGCGGTGCTCAGCGTGCCGCGCGAGCGGGTCCACGCCCAGGCCTTCAACATCGGCCGGAACGACCAGAACTACCGGGTCCGGGACATCGCCCAGATCGTCAAGGAGACGGTCCCCGGCTGCGAGATCGCTTTCGCCGACGGCGCCGGCCCGGACAAGCGGAACTACCGGGCGGACTTCTCGAAGGTCGCGAAGCTGCTGCCGGAGTTCGAGCCCCGGTGGGATGCCCGCAAGGGAGCGACTCAGCTCCTCGATGCCTACCGGGCCATCGGCCTCGAGCTCTCCGACTTCGAAGGCCCCCGCTACCGGCGGATCGATCAGATCAAGCAGCTCCTGGACGCGGGCAACCTCGGCCGCGATCTTCGCTGGAGGAGCGAGCCCGCCGCGTAGCGGGCGCCATCACCATGTCTTCCACCGCGCCCGCCCCGAAGCCCGCCTGTCTGTCCTGCGGCACTCCGCTCCGGCACACCTTCGTCGATCTGGGGATGTCCCCTCTCTGCGAGTCCTTTCTCCCCGCGGAGAAGCTCAACCAGATGGAGCCGTTCTATCCGCTCCATGTCTGGGTCTGTGAGGAGTGCTTCCTCGTCCAGGTGGAGGAGTTCGTCAGCCCCGGGGAGATCTTCACCGAGTACGCCTACTTCTCCTCGTACGCCGACAGCTGGGTCGAGCACATGCGCCGCTACGCGGAGATGATCTCCGACCGCCTGAGCCTGGGACAGCGGAGCTTCGTGGTCGAGGTGGCGAGCAACGACGGGTACCTCCTGCAGCACTTCGTGAAGAAGCAGATCCCCGTCCTGGGCATCGAGCCGGCGGCCAACGTGGCCCAGGTGGCGATCGACAAGGGAATCCCCACCCGGGTCGCCTTCTTCGGCGAGTCCCTGGCCCGCGAGCTGGCGGCGGACGGCAAGCAGGCAGATCTGATCTGCGGTGCCAATGTGCTCGCCCAGGTCCCCCGCCCCAACGACTTCGTGAAAGGGCTGAAGCTGCTCCTCAAGCCCAACGGGGTGGTGACCATCGAGTTCCCCCATCTGATGAAGCTGATGGCGGAGAACCAGTTCGACACCATCTACCACGAGCACTTCTCGTACTTCTCCTTCCTCAGCGCGGAGAACCTCTTCCGGCGCCAGGGGCTGGTGCTCTTCGACGTCGAGGAGATCCCCACCCACGGTGGCTCGCTCCGGATCTACGCCCGGCACGCCGAGGACGGCTCACGGCCCATCACCGAGCGCGCCCAGCGGCTCCGGCAGCGCGAGGTCGAGGCGGGGCTGCTCCGCCTCGGGACCTACGCCGGGTTCGGGGAGCAGGTGAAGGAGACCAAGCGCAAGCTGCTCGAGTTCCTGATCGCCGCCAAGCGCGCCGGGAAGCGGGTTGCCGGCTACGGAGCTCCGGGAAAGGGGAACACCCTGCTCAACTACTGCGGGGTGGGGACCGACTTCATCGACTTCACCGTGGACCGCAGCCCGTACAAGCAGGGCAAGTTCCTGCCTGGCACGCACATTCCCATCTTCGCTCCGGACAAGCTCCGCGAGGTTCGTCCGGATTACGTGCTGATCCTTCCCTGGAACGTGAAGGACGAGATCGTCCAGCAGATGTCCGACGTCCGGAGCTGGGGCGGGCAGTTCGTGGTGCCCATTCCAGAGGTCCGGGTGCTCTAGGCGGCGCTCCCCGGGTGAGCGATGCGTTTCCTCTCCACCAACCTCTCTGGAGTGATGATCCTCGAGGCCGAGCGTCACCCCGATCCGCGGGGGTACTTCGCCCGGACCTGGTGCGCGCGGGAGCTGGCAGAGCACGGGCTGGATCCGTCTCTCTCCCAGTGCAGTGTCTCCTTCAATCACCGGCGAGGAACGCTCCGAGGTCTGCACTACCAGATTCCTCCCCACGCGGAGGTGAAGCTCGTCCGTTGCATCCGGGGCGCGCTCTTCGATGTGGCAGTCGACCTCCGGCCGGATTCGACGACGTTCGGCCGGCACCACGGCGCGGAGCTGAGCGCGGCGAACGGCCGGGCGCTCTACATCCCCCGGGGCTTCGCGCACGGCTTCTACACCCTCGCCGATGCCACCGAGGTCGAGTACTTCATCGGCACGCCCTATCAGCCGGAGGCCGCTCGAGGAGTTCGCTACGACGACCCGCTCCTGGGCATCTCGTGGCCGGGGCCGGTCGAGGTCATCGCCTCCCGGGACGCCGAGTATCCTCCGGCGCGGCGGGAGCACTTCGAGCCGCTCCGCGGCCTCCTGGAGCACCGTGCCTCCTAGCGCCACCCAGGAGCTCCGGGCCGTGCTCGACGCGATGAACCCCGAGGCCCTCGGCGCCGAGCTGCACGCTGGCGTCCGCGAGCTCTACCCGATCTGCCGCTCCATCACCGGCGACGGGCTGCGCGCCTCGCTGCGGATCCTGGGGCGGACGGTCCCGCTCACGCTGCACGAGGTCCCCAGCGGGACACGGGTCTTCGACTGGGTGGTCCCTCGGGAGTGGAACCTGCGTGGAGCGCGGTTGCTCGGCCCGGGAGGCGAGGTGATCGCCGACGCCTCGCGACTCAACCTCCACGTCCTGAACTACAGCGTTCCCTTCCGGGGCCAGGTGAGCCTCGAGGAGCTGCAGGCTCATCTGCACTCGCTGCCCGAGGCGCCGGAGCTGGTGCCCTACCGGACCAGCTACTACCGGGAGGCGTGGGGGTTCTGTCTCAGCCACGCCGTCCGCAGCCGGCTCGGGCCGGGCGAATACCAGGTGGAGATCGACACGACCCTGAGCGACGGGTCGCTCACCTACGGCGAGCTGGTGCTCCCGGGCGCCGAGCAGCGCGAGGTGCTCGTCTCCACCCACTGCTGTCATCCTTCGCTCGCCAACGACAACTGCGCCGGGATGGTGATGTGCGCGGAGCTGGCCCGGATCCTCTCCGGCATGAAGCGACGCTACACCTATCGCTTCCTCTTCATCCCCGGGACCATCGGGGCGATCACCTGGCTCGCGCTCAACGAGGAAGCCGCGGGACGGATCGCGCACGGGCTGGTCGCAGCGTGCGTGGGAGACGGAGGCCGGCTCACCTACAAGCGGAGCCGGCGCGGCGATGCCGAGATCGATCGGGCGGCGGTCCTCGTGCTGCAGCACGCGGGCGTGGAGCACGACGTCCGGCCCTTCACTCCCTACGGATACGACGAGCGCCAGTACAACTCGCCCGGATTCAATCTGGCCGTCGGCTCGCTCACCCGAACGCCCTACGGCGAGTATCCCGAGTACCACACCTCCGCAGACGACCCCTCCCTGGTCAAGCCGGAGAAGCTGGTCGACACCCTGCGCCGGTACCTGGAGATCTTCGAGGTGCTGGAAGGCAACACCATCTACCGGAACCTCCAGCCCAAATGTGAGCCGCAGCTGGGCAAGCGGGGGCTCTACGGATCCGTGGGCGGACAGAGCCACGCGGCAGCGGCCCAGATGGCGATGCTCTGGGTTCTCAACCAGTCCGATGGGACCCGGTCCCTCCTCGACATCGCCGAGCGCTCCGGATTGACGTTCCCCGAGCTGGCACGGGCGGCCGGGATGCTCGAGCGCGGGGGCTTGCTCCGCGAAGAGCGGTCCGCCACGGCAGGAGGTTCCGCGTGAGCGACGGCCTGGGAAGCGTGGCCCTGGTCACGGGAGGCTCGAGTGGCATCGGCCTGGCAGTGGCCACTGCGCTCGGGGCGAAGGGACTCCAGGTCCTTCTCACCGGGCGAGACTCCACCCGGCTGGAGGCCGCGGCCGAGCGGGTGCGCGCCGGTGGCGGGACCGCCCCGTGGTACGCCGCCGACCTCGGGAGGGATGAGGACCTTCGCAGCCTCGCCACCTGGGTGGAGAGAGAGTCCGGACGCCTGGATCTTCTCGTTCACTCGGCTGGCAGCCTCCACCTGGGGAGCATCGACTCGGTGGGCTGGCAGGACCTGGATGCGGACTACCGCATCAACGTCCGTGCTCCCTTTCTCCTCACGAAGGCGCTCTTGCCGCTCCTGCGCACCGCCCGGGGGCAGCTGGTGTTCGTCAACTCCACCGCCGGGCTGGCGGCGGGGCCGGACAACGCGCTGTACGCCGCGACCAAGCATGCCCTCCGGTCGCTGGCCGGAAGCATCCGAGACCAGGTCAACGCGTCCGGGATCCGCGTCCTGAGCGTTTTCCCGGGAAGGACAGCGACGCCCATGCAGGAGGCGGTGGTTCGGTTCGAGCGGCGGAGCTACCGGCCGGACGAGCTGCTCCAGCCAGAGGACGTGGCGGAGATGGTGGTCTCCGCGCTCCTGCTGCCCCGCACCGCGGAGGTGGTCGACGTGGTGATAAGACCGATGACCAAGCCGACGGCAGAGAGGTCTCCCCCATGAAGGTCGTTCTCTTCTGTGGCGGGCTGGGAATGCGGCTCCGGGACTACTCGGAGTCGATTCCCAAGCCCATGGTTCCCGTGGGCTACCGGCCGATCCTCTGGCACGTGATGCGCTACTACGCGCACTACGGCCACAAGGAATTCATCCTCTGCCTCGGTTACCGGGCGGACGCCATCAAGCGGTACTTCCTCGATTACGACGAGACCATCTCCAACGACTTCGTGATCAGTGACGGCGGCAAGCAGGTGGACCTGCTCGCCAGCGACATCCAGGACTGGAAGATCACCTTCGTCGACACCGGGCTGAACTCCAACATCGGACAGCGGCTGAAGGCAGTGGAGCCCTTCCTCGAAGGGGAGCGCACCTTCCTGGCCAACTACAGCGATGGCGTCTCCGACCTTCCCCTCCCGGGGATGATCGAGTTCTTCGAGGGGCACGACGCGGTGGCCTGCTTCGCCGGGGTGACGCCGACGCAGAGCTTTCACCTGGTGGCCGCTGAGCCAAATGGCCGGGTGAGCAGCATCCGGCACGTGAAGGACTTCGGGATGCGGGTGAACGGCGGGTTCTTCGTCCTTCGCCACGACATCTTCGACTGGATGCGGCCGGGTGAGGAGCTGGTCCAGGAGCCCTTCCAGCGGCTGGCCGAGGCGGGGAAGCTCCTCTCCTTCAACTACGACGGCTTCTGGGCCTGCATGGACACCTTCAAGGACAAACAGCTGCTCGAGGACCTCTACACCCGCGGACAGGTTCCCTGGGAGGTCTGGAAGCGAAACGGAAAGAGCCAGTGATGAACCCGCTGCGAGTGTTCGACCCTGGCGGTGGCCGGCTGCGAGTCCTCGCGCTCGGCGCCCACGCGGACGACATCGAGATCGGGTGTGGCGGGACCCTGATGCGCCTCTGCGCGGAGCGGGAGCTGGAGGTGCTCTGGGTGGTGTTCTGCTCGACGCCTGCGCGTGCCGAGGAGGCACGGGCCTCTGCCGCTCACTTCCTCCGGGGCGCCGCCGCCAGCCGGGTGGTGATCGGAAGCCACCGGGACGGCTTCCTTCCCTACGAGGGAGCGTCGGTGAAGGACGAGTTCGAGGTACTCAAGCAGCAGTTCCAGCCTGACCTCGTGCTCACTCACTACCGCGAGGATCGTCACCAGGATCACCGGCAGGTCTCCGAGCTGACCTGGAATACCTGGCGCAACCACCTGATCCTCGAGTTCGAGATCCCCAAGTACGACGGTGACTTCGGCGTGCCGAACCTCTTCGTCCCGCTGAGCGCGGCGACACTGGAGAAGAAGATCGAGCTGGTCCTGAATGCGTTTCCCACCCAGGCCGGCAAGGCCTGGTTCACGGCGGATCTTTTCCGGGCGGTGGCTCGGATCCGGGGCATGGAATGCGTGGCGCCGGAGCAGCTGGCTGAGGCCTTCTACTGCCGGAAGCTGGTGATCTGACCATGGGCGGCCCGGTCACGTTTCCCCTGCAGGGAGGGGACGCAGCGGTCCTGGTGCCGGGCACCGCGGGCGGGAGCGTGCTCCAGCTCTCCATGCGCCGGGTGCACGACCTGGTGGCCTTCTGCGCGCCCTACGAGTTCGAGGACGTGGTCGCCGAGGTCACCGGCGCCGACCGCGTGGAGATCACCGACTACGACGCGGTGGAGAACGCCCGGCGGGTCTACAAGGGGGGCCGGCGGCTCTTCCGCTCGCGCGCATTCGCCCGGGCGATCACGCCCCAGCTACGGGCCCCGCCGCTCGCCCGCGAATACGAGCTGTTCTTGCCGGTCTTCAACCATCCCTTCGAGCTCTGGGCGCTGGCGGCGGTGCCCGACTGGAGAGCCCGGTGCCGAAAGGCGATCTGCTTCGTCAGCGAGATCTGGATCCAGGAACTGCCCGAGTACCTCATCGAGCTGCTGAGCGAGTTCGATCACCTGTTCATCGCCATGCAGCACCCAGTGACGGAAGTGGCGCGCATCGTGGGCAAACCCTGCGACTACCTGCCGCTCGCCGCCGATGTGCTCCGCTTCTCGCCCTACCCATCTCCGCCTCCGCGGACCATCGACGTTCTGAACATCGGCCGCCGCTCGGCAGTGACGCACGCTGCGCTGCTGGCGCTGGCCCGGGAGCGACGGCTCTTCTACTACTACGACACCGTGCGGGCGGGCGGCGCGCAGGGCAAGCAGGTGACCTTCAGCGTGGGCGATGCTGCCCAGCACCGGCTGCTCCTGGCCAATCTCTTGCAGCGCAGCCGCTATTACGTGTCCTACCGCTCGCGGGTGAACGAGCCGGAGTGGACCGCGGGTCGCGAGGAGATCTCGGGGAGATTCTACGAGGGTGCGGCGGCGGGCGCGGTCCTGGTGGGCGAGCCGCCTCGCTGCGCCGAGTTCGAGCGCCAGTTCGACTGGTCAGACGCCGTCATCCAAATCCCTTTCGACTGTCCCGACGTCGGCGAGCGGCTGGCCGCGCTGGACGCCGACCCGGAGCGACTCGAGCACGTCTCGCGGACCAACGCGCAGCAGGCAGCCCTGCGGCACGACTGGCTCCACCGGCTCCAGGACGTGTACCGGGCCGCGGGGCTTCCGCCCACCGAGACGATGAAAGCACGGGCGCGGCGCCTCGAGGAGCTGGCGGAGATGGCGCGCCCCGACGCGCGTCCCCACGCCTCGAGCGCCTGAGTCAGCGCGCGGCCAGCGCGGCGACGCGGGCGGCGAGGGCCAGCGAGGACGTGAGCCCGGGCGACTCGATGCCGTAGAGGTTGATCAATCCCGGAAGGCCGTGCTCCTCCGGACCCTGGAGGAGGAAGTCCGCCGCGGGCTCGCCGGGGCCGGAGATCTTCGAGCGGATGCCGGTGTACCCCGGCTGCAGCGCACCGTCCGGAAGGGCAGGCCAGTAGTGGCGGATGGACCGGTAGAAGGAGTCGGCCCGCGACTCGTCGAAGGCGTAGTCCACCGCGTCCACCCACTCCACGTCGGGGCCGAAGCGCGCGCGCCCGGCGAGGTCCAGCGTGACGTGGGTTCCGAGCCCGCCTGGCACCGGGACCGGATAGACGAGATGGTGGAAGGGAGACGTGCCGGACAGCACGAAGTAATGCGCCTTGGCGAACCGCTGCGGGGGGATGGTCTCCGGAGGCACGCCCTCGATCCGCCGGGCCAGCTCCGGAGCCCACAGCCCCGCGGAGTTGACCACCAGCCGGAACCGCACGACCGACGGCTCGTCGCCGCCGAGGCGAAGGACGACGCCATCTGCCACGCGGCCGGCGAGCACCGGGGTGGCGAGGAGCACCTGCGCGCCGGCGTCCTCGGCATCGCTCCGCAGCGCGGTCATGAAGGCGTGGCTGTCCACGATGCCGGTGGAGGGCGAGAACAGGCCGCGCACCGCCGTCACCTCCGGCTCGAACGCGCGCACGTCCGCTCCGCTGAGCCAGCGCAGGTCGTGAACGCCGCTCGCCTCCGCCCGCGCCTTGATCGTCTCCAGGGCCGGGACCTCGCCTTCCTGGGTGGCGACGATCACCTTCCCCGGCCGGGCCACCGGGACAGCGCGGTCGGAACAGTACGCGTACAGCGCTTCCCGTCCCTCCACGCATGAGAGCGCCTTCAGCGAGCCGGGTGGGTAGTAGATCCCGGCATGCACCACCTCGGAGTTGCGCGAGCTGGTGTGGAATCCGACGAAGCGTTCCCGCTCGATGACGAAGACCTCGCGACCGGCGCGGGCGAGGGCGCGGGCAACGGCCAGCCCCACGACTCCGGCTCCCACCACGGCGACGTCCGCATCGAGCGTCGGGGATTCGTCGGCTGCTGCCACGGCGCGGCACGGTACCAGGGCGCCGCGCTCGGACGAGCGGCCGACTCGCCGCCAAGGCGCGAGACCTGCCCATCGGATCCATGAACGTTGGTGAGGCGCTCGCCGGTCATCCCC
>Ga0207701_10000091_pt1 | contig 80206 bp, 49 predicted proteins | sample KBSSwiSSwithPhiX_FD_184294 | JGI IMG/M metagenome (GOLD analysis project Ga0207701, IMG submission 184294) | Switchgrass rhizosphere bulk soil microbial communities from Kellogg Biological Station, Michigan, USA, with PhiX - S5 (SPAdes) (version 2) | ecosystem: Environmental > Terrestrial >...
CATCCTGCTTAATAATTCATCCAGTGTCACAGCTTCCAGCGAATTCTTCATTTCCCTGAAATCTTTTACGAGTTTTCCGACTTCTGCAACTCTTTCGAAACCTAATTTCCTTAGGTTCAGCCATGAGTTATAGATTTCGTCATGGGCCAACCTATAATGAATATAATTCTTTGCACGTCTTATTTCCACAAGGTTTGCCGCCTTCAATACCTGCAGATGCTGAGAGGCATTTGCAATCGACATTGCCGTTTCCAAAGCAATCTCCTCAACGGACTTTTCTCCCTGGCCCAACAGTTCAATGATTTCCAGCCGGTGCGGGTTTGCCATTGCCTTTATCATATTGGCCAAGATTGAATAAACCTTATCCTTAAAAACTCTTTTTTCCATATTTTTTTTAATTCCGAACAAAAATAGGGAAAAATCCAAACTATTCAATAATTTTATTGAATACTTGAATACTGAGAAAACCAAAGCTGTATTTGTCAGTATTTATAAAACATAAAACTTAGTAAGCTCCAACAATAAAAAACTTTTTTATGGAAATCGTTGTAACTAAAAAACTCGATACTGCCGATCTCGAACAGAAAGTAAAATTGATGTACCGCGACGTAGCGCTAAATCCAAAAAAGGAATATCATTTTGAAATGGGGCGTGGACTGGCGGAAAAACTGGGATATGAAAAGCGAGACCTTGACAATATTCCTGCTTCAGCCATTGATTCGTTTGCAGGTGTAGGCTACTACTTTGACATGGCAAATTTAAGAGAAGGTGAACATGTACTTGACCTTGGGAGCGGATCAGGAATGGATAGTTTCATTGCAGCTCTAAAGGTTGAAAAAGCAGGCAAAGTTTTTGGCGTTGATATGACTGATGAACAATTAGAAAAAGCTATCGGGCTTTCAACAGAATACCATTTTGAAAATGTATCGTTTTATAAATCGTATATAGAAAAACTACCGTTTGATAACAGCACAATGGACGTTGTAATTAGTAATGGAGTTATAAATCTTTGCCCGGACAAGCAAAAAGTATTTTCCGAAGTTGCCCGCGTTCTTAAAACGGGAGGACGAATGGTTATCGCGGATATTGTGACCGAACAACAATTACCCGAAAATGTTGTGTGCAACTCTACATTGTGGGCATCGTGTATTGGAGGTGCCAGTCAACAAGACGACTATAAGAGCGCCATTGAAAATTCAGGCATGGTAGTGGTTTGGACGAGGAATAATGATAAATATGGATTTATTTCCAAATCTGCAAAAGGTGCATCAAAAGATTATGGCGTGAAAAGTGTCTCCTTGCTGGCATTAAAAAAATAAATCCCCCAAATCAGGTAGTAAATAGGTTGTTTTCGGTCTAACAACTTTACAAATAAAATAAACTTCTCAACAAATGTTTAAGGAGTCCAAGTTAAATTAAATCAGTCAATAAAATCAACATGATATGAAAAGACTCATTTCAATTATTTCATTCACCGGCATGACATTTTATATGACATCATGTAACCAGTCGCGTTCTGTTAATGAGGGGTCAATCACTTATCAAGTCCCAACTGATAGTGAACTTGCTGAGTTCATAAGCAAGATTAGAGCAGTGGACAACCACACCCATGTAAACACGATAAATCCGGATGACAAAGGCTCTGATGCATTGCCGCTTGAGGTGTTGCTTCCGTTTGATATTCCGGCAAGACTCAGGCCCGAGAGTCCTGATTGGGTTGCAGCCACCAAAGCAGTTTATGGATTTACCGGAACTGAGCTAAACGAACAAAACATGAAAGAATTAATGTTCGCCATGGAGAAGGTGATGAAAGAGAAAGGAGAGAAATTTCCAGAGTGGGTTTTGGATCAAACTGGGATAGAAGTGATGCTTGCAAACAGAGTGGCAATGGGTCCCGGGTTATCCGCCCCGCGATTTCGATGGGTTTCCTATGTTGATGCTCTCTTGTTTCCGCTGTCAACAAGAGCGGAAGCAGCTGCATCTCCCGATCGCGAGAAACTTTTTCCTTTGGAAGAACAGCACCTAAGGAATTATCTAATGGCTCTCAATCTTTCTAATCTTCCTGCAACGCTTGATGAATATTTAGAGCATGTAGTAAATAGTACTCTTGAGACCCAGAAAAGTGGTGGGTGCATTGCAATAAAATTTGAAGTGGCTTTCCTTCGTTCACTTGATTTTGAAAAAGTCTCTCAGCAAAAAGCTTCGGCAATATATTCGCGCTATATCAATGATGGTGTGCCTTCACATGAGGATTATAAGATCCTTCAAGATTTTCTCTTCCGCTATATTGCACGTGAAGCAGGACGGTTAGGGATGGCCATTCACATTCATGCTTTCTCAGGTCCCGGCAATTATTATTTTGCTGCAGGAAGTGATCCACTTCTTCTGGAGCCTACATTTAATGACCCGGAACTTCGCAATACAAAATTTGTTCTTATTCATGGTGGAGGTGCATTTTCCCAGCAGACAAGTGCCATGCTATGGAAGCCCAATGTCTATGCAGACATATCTGCGCTGACCCGAATCTGGTCAACTGAACAACTTGCATTTGTTTTAAGAGATTGGCTTTCTCAGTTCCCGGAGAAAATTCTTTTCGGCACTGACGCTGCTTCATTTGGACCTGGTCTTGGCTGGGAACTTGGAGCCTGGATTGCCACTTCCTCTGGAAGACAAGCCCTCACAATTGCGCTTTCCAGAATGATTGGAAGTAATGAAGTTAGTCGCGGCCGCGCCATGGAAATTGCTACGATGGTGATGCGCACTAATGCCGGGAATCTGTATAATTTAGGACTTAAATAAGTATTTTAGGATGAGTAGTTCAAAGCAGCACATCCGCTAACAATTGTTTTGCAATATTGGGGCGGAACATGGTTCACGAGAACTCTGCCAGAGTCACCGTATATAAAAAGCTATGCTTTAGAAGTGCAGTTAGAAGGCGGAAATATTAAATGAGCATATTAACAGTTCAAGCAGGCGTTTGCACAATAAGAAGACCTTATCCTCAAAAAACTGTAGAAAGAATTTCACCTGGGGGGAATGGAATTATACTATCGATTGTTTGACTGGTTGAATAAGGAAGACCAGTTTGTAAGGTAGGCGAAAAGCTTTCGAATTATGAACCGGTTTTGCAGCTAATTCAGCGAAGTTTTGCGTCAGCGGGAGAAAGGGGAGTAATCAACTTAGAAAATGGCCACCAGAAAGCGGTTCACCGGAATGGTTTGCTTTAGACTTCATATAGATTCAAGATATTATCACCGCATTAACTTTGGAATCACGGAATATCAGCACAGCAGAAAGCCCTGGACTTTGTGCGTCACCCTAAAAAAAGAGACTGATGGCTCAGGAAACATCTATAACTTACAATAATTAATCTTAAAAATCGACGCATGAACAAAACTGGGCCAATTATCATTATTGAAGATGATGTCGATGACCAAGATATTTTGATAGAAATCTTCAAAGAACTTAATTACGATAATAAACCTATTTTCTTTACCGACAGTCTACTGGCTTTGGAGTATTTGACCGACACAGATATTGAACCTTTTCTTGTGCTTTCTGATATAAATATGCCCAAATTAAATGGGATGGAATTAAGAGAAAAGGTTCACAATAATGAAGATTTGAGATTAAAATCCATTCCTTACCTTTTCTTTTCTACTAGTGCGGAACAGAGACATGTAATTGACGCTTATTCAAGATCTATTCAAGGGTTCTTTGTCAAACCAAGTAATTATGATAAATTGAAAAAGGTTATCGTAAAAATTGTTGAGTATTGGCAAGAATGCGAATCGCCTAATTATATTAAAAATGCTCAATAAAATATTTACTTAATTGTGGACTTCTCGCGGAGTTTAAGGGCGAACGCACAACAAGGAGCTTTCTGCAATGCTGGCTACAGAACATATCCTGATCGATATATCGCTAATCACTGATCAGGTCACCTAACTTACATGCGGCCTCGAAGTTATTTTCTGCACATTTAGGGATTCCCGGTATAATAGGTCTAAATTACCCTGAATGTACAAATGTTGACCCCGGACTTGCAAAAACAATCATTGAGCTCTTTATATGAGTTAATGGCTTTCAAAATCGATGAATTACGGGCTGTGGGAAACCCCATGCCGGATCACGAAGAATTCTCGAAGTTAAGAGCCGACATCCTGCTTATACAAAGTATCATAAATACTAAAAAGGTTGAAAAACACCCCGGGCTATAACGTCTAAACGAAATAACGTTAGGGCCACATCCAAAAGAAAAAGCCCCTTTTTTGAGGGGCTTTTTAATGGATAATTCGTTGTTGGTTTTTTCGGCTTTATATATTGAATAACGTTGATTAGCTAAATTTTAAGTTCCCAATAATCCTTCTCAACTTTAGTAATTTGACCCTAATAAGTGAGAAGTTACCGCCCAAGCTCCTATAAAGTTCAATTCTCACCTTCTCTTTATACTTGCAAAGGATGTCATTGAAAATTAAGGTACGTTCGCATAGATCAATAAGAGGCAGTAAGTTCTGTCGGAAAAGTAATTCGATGTTGACTCAACGGTATAGAATGTAGTACTACTTTGTTGTCGTTCCCCACCATCACTGTTGATGAATCAGGTCTTCTTGTTGAAATACCATTTTTCAGGGTTCTTATAATAAATTTTGTCAATCACCGTCCTGGGTAGTTTTAATCCCTTAAATTTTTTATTGACCTGCGGAGACTCTAAGGAATCAGCAGTAGTTAAATATCGCCAGTCCCGCGTCCAGATACTATGTACATGGTTTCTTACTGTGTCAGCGTTATCATTTTCCATTGCTGACAAATCGGTTCCATACATTATTCTGTCCTGGTATTTAATAAAAAAATCGTGAACTTTTTGCCAGTCTGTTAGCGACTGGAATTGTATTTGTCCGAACCGCTCAGCCGGCTCGACCGACATATTCGGAAATTTATCGAGCCGTTTAGCAATTTCATCCACATTCCATTCAAGACTTCCAAGGTGCGCCCCAATGAACTTTAAATTCGGGTGTTTTTCAAGCAGATGATCCCGTGAACGTATCTGTGCGTCATAAGAAGGATAATCGGGATGCAGGAACATGTGATACTCGGGATGTTCTTTGAAATATGACCTGTCATTATTCGTGGTCATTTGATCCAGCGGCAGCCAGCAATTCTGCGGTTCGCCAATGTGACCAATAACAGGGATATTGTTTTTTTCCAGGTAATCAAATATTGGATCGAATATGGGATTATCGATCATAATAAAATTGCTGTCGTTGTCCCTGATGGTCATGCCTATGTTTTTCCACACCTTTATGCCGATAGCGCCACTGTCAAAAGAGTTTTTTAAATAGGCTAGTTGCCGGTCAATCCACCCCGGCTGATTAATGGTCGCTGTTTCAAATGTCGTAACAAGGAAAATGTCTTTTGGAAACCGATGTCTTTGTTGCAATACAAAATATTGCTGGCTGTCTATGCGTGGTAAATCAGGTGCTTCAACATTTATACTGGTAAGTATAAAATTATCTTTTATCGCCTGCTCCACCATAGCGGGGTTTACAGTCATGACATGCGCATGAACATCTATTTTTTTTATTGATGAGAAATCATCGGGAGAATAATATTCCTGGCTGTCACCCGATTTTGAATGGCAGGCCTCCAGGGAAAAAAATATGACAACAAGCAAAAGTTGAACCGGTCGAAAATTTTTATCCTTCAAAAATAGTTTCATAACAAGCTGTATTTATTGATTTATGCAAAGGATTCAATTTGAATCGCGCGGAGCTTATCCTGTACCAGTTTCTCCACCGCCCCGGTTGCAGAAGGAAATACTTTTCGTAAATCGATTTCATCTTCATTGGCCAGTTTAGTTTTCAGCGTCTTCATAAAAATGTTCTTGATTTCAGTGGCTAAGTTTATTTTGCAGATACCGCGTTTTATTGCTTCGCGGAGCACGTCGTGTGGTATGCCGGAAGCTCCATGCAAAACAAGAACAGCATTGGTTGCCTTTCGGATTTCCGTAAGTCTTTCCAGGTCCAGCTTCGGTTCAGCTTTATAAAAACCATGTGCTGAGCCAATTGCTACGGCCAACGCATCTACGCCGGTTTCTTCTACAAAACGCTTTGCTTCGGAAGGTTCTGTAAAACCGCTTTTATCTGTTGCCTGGCCCAACTTGGCAACATAACCCAATTCCGCCTCTACGTTGGCGCCATATTTTTCAGCAAGTTTTACCACACTCCCGGTGATCTTTACATTTTCTGCAAATGGCTTTTCACTTGCATCAATCATTACCGAATCAAAACCGGCGTCAAGGCATGAAGCAGCCTGGTCATATGAATCGCCATGGTCAAGATGTACCCATCCTTCTACGTCGTAATAACCAAGCATCGTTCTGGCAAGCTTCATCGCGACCGGGAGGCCTAAATATTCAATGGAGCTCTTCGTAAGCTGAAGTATAATGGGCTGCTTTAAAGAGCGGGCTGCGTCCAGGATGCCTTTGATTGTTTCGAAATTATAAAAATTAGTTGCCAGCAAAGCTTTTTGCAGCAATTGAAACTCTTTAAGTTTTTCGCGGAGGCCCATGCTATTCTTCATAGCCAAATTTTTGTTTTGCTATTTTCATTGTTTCTTCATAACCGGTAAAGGCAGTAGTCCCTCCTGATTTTGTAGTGGAGATTGCGCCTATCAGGTTGCCAAATGTCTGGCAGTCTTCAGGCGGAAAACCGGATAAGAATTTAAAAATAAACCCTGCGTTAAAACTATCTCCCGCACCAATTGCATCAACAACGTTTTCATTCAGGAATGCTTTACCATAGATTATGTTGTTGTTGTAGCTTAGTACTGAGCCCCGCTTATCTTTCTTTATTACAATAATTTTTACAAGTCCGTTAATTGCATGAAGTGCAGCCTCAAGTGAATTTTCTCCTGTTACATTCAATAATTCTGTTTCGTTCGGAAGGAATACATCTACAAAGGGCAATATTTTTTTGTAATCAAAATCCCATTCTTCTGCAGGGTCCCACTGTACGTCAAGGGAAGTAGTGAGCCCGGCTTCTTTTGCCATTTTAAACAATCCATACAGGTCGGTTTTAAAGCCGGGTTGCAAAAAGTAAGAGGAAAAATGAAGATGTTTAGCTGTGCCCAGTACTTCTTTGGTGATATCACTTAATCCCAGATGTTTCATAGCGCCCTGGTGGGTGATCATGGCCCTGTCTTCTCCAAAATTGAGTACAATTGTTGCGCCGGTCTTTAAATCATCTTTTATCAACAGCAATGACGTATCCACTCCTTTTGTTTCAAGTTGTTCTTTACAAAACTGGCCAAAGACGTCATTTCCGATTTTTGCAATAAAGGATGTGTTGATTCCCAATGAGCTCAGGTTGCTTGCAAAAATGGCAGATGAACTTCCCAATGTAAGGGTCATTTTACCTGCCAGCTTTTCTTTTCCTGTTTCCGGGAAAGATTCGATCTGATTCAATATCAGGTCCACATTTAGTTCACCGACTACTATAACATCCCGGGCGTTTTTCACTTCTTCTGTTCATTTTACTTATCAAATTTAGATTAGTATGCCACTCAGGAATTTAGTATGGATAAATGGTTACGCCCTGCACGATTCTGTGAATGCCTCCATTTTTTGACGGGGAGTCTGGTGTTAATCCGAAGGAAAGAGATTTATAAAACCCGAGGATCTGGGCCGGGATGATACTACAAATTGAAAAATAATCGTCGGGTATTTTATTGGTTTCGCACAAATCGATCGTTAAATTAAGATTCAAATTTCCTAATTCACTCAAGCATTGGCCGATACCTACGCTATAAATGAAACTCTCAGTTTGATTTATCGATTTTACCAAATCAACTTCATAATTATATACGTAGGGATTGTTTGAAAATATGTAAATGAGCAATGTGGATTCATCAATTACTGCTTTTGGCCCGTGACGAAAGCCCAGGAAGGAATCATATTGGCAAATAATTTGTCCATCAGTAAGTTCAATAACTTTTAAATGAGATTCTTTTGCCGTGCCTTTTAGAGGGCCGGACCCAAGAAATACTATTCTTTTAAAATACAATTCCGCAACCTTATTCAATTCTGTTGCATATTTATCCAGGATAATTTCTCCAAATTGTATCAGTAATTTAACCTTCTCCTCATTTTTTTCGATGTTATGGATATCCGAAATGAGTAATCCGGCAAGTGTCATCGAAGTAAAGGAACTGGTCATAGCCAAAGCCTGATCGTTAGTTCCTTCAGGTAACAAAAAAACTAAAGAATTTTTTTTGGTTAAGGCTACTTCAGCCAATCTTCCCTGTGGATTGCAGGTAATGATCAGGTGATATATTGCATCGTGTAATTTTTCAGCAAGCTCGAACGTTGCAAGACTTTCCGGGCTATCCCCTGACCTTGCAAAAGATATCAACAAAGTCGGGGTGGTTTTTTGAAAAAAATCACGGGGATGGGTCACGAGGTCTGTCGTGGGAATAGCTTTTACAGATTTGCCCGTATGTTTATAAAATGAGTATTGAAGTATTTCGCCGATGAATGCAGACGTGCCGGCACCGGTAAGTATTATTTGTAAATCTTTGATTTCATATATTTCATTTAAGAAAGCCGTCAGTTGACCACTTTTAGCCAACACTGATTCATAGGTATCGTTCCATAGTTTCGGTTGACTTGCAATTTCCTTTGCCATGTGGCTCGACCCCATCATATTCCAAATTGTACTACTTGTCATAAAACAAATAAATTTTCATTTCATTTCCTTTCAAAACTAATTATTTATTTTATCTTTCCTAAATATATTTTCTTTTTGGTATTATTTTCTCTTTGGCCGATTGGTTGTCAAGCTCGAATTCCTTTCAAAACTTCCAAAGTCTGAAATTAGTCAGCTAACAGGAAAATTGCAATCACCGCCAATATCATTCCCGATAGTACTACGGTATGCGGGAAAACCCCATAAATCAAGAGCGATAAAATGATGGTAATGACCGGGGCACCAGCATTCGTAAGGGGGCTGACAATGATAGCCCGCCCGTACCGGAATGCGTAAACAATAAAAAGCGCCCCGATTGAATTAAGAATTTGTATGCCTGCCGCCAAATACGGTCCTTTAAACCCCCAATTTATTTTTTGCCCAAAATCCGTCATAAACAGGGCCACAGGTATTAATAAAAGACCCGAAATCATCATATAAAAAAAGATACTTTCAGCCTTCATGTGATTGTTGGCCACCTTGAAGAAGTAGGCCTGTATGCCCCAAAGCATAAACACCAACAGGGCCAGGATGATCCATAAGTAACCAAATTTTTGACCATGCGCAGGCGGTTGGTAGGAGAGTAAAGGGATTGCAACCAGGGCAATAACTATCCCGATCCATGATTTTGAGGAAGCTTTTTCTTTCAAAAACAAAAGCGATAACAAAATGGTAACCAGCGGAGACAAAGAAACAAATGGAAAAACAAGATATGCAGGCCCGGTTCTAAGAGCCTGAAATAATATCAATTGTCCGGCCGCTCCTGAAATACCAATAAGCAAACCATACACTATCGCCTTTTTATCCCTGTCGAGTTTTCCCTTTATTATTTTCAAGGCAATGACAGCGGGAATGACCATAGTTATAGCCCAAACAATGTATCCCAATTCAGCCGGGAACCCGGCTTTTTCAGGGATCTCAATAAAGGCTCCCCAGACTCCCCAAAAAATAGTAGTGCCCAAGGCAAACAATAACCAGGGTCTTAATTTCATAGATGGAAATTGAAAATCGATTTTTTTGGTTACAGAATAAAAGTTAGAGAATGAAAACTTAAAAGTAATATGAAGAAAGGCAAATAAAAATTTTTATTTTATTTTTGAAATAAAAATAACGAAAAGAAACTCCTTAAGGAAGGAAAATATCACCTACCGAATTCATTGTTCCAATAATTATTATGCCTACTTCATTTAGAACAGTTATCAATCCACTTCTTTTAGCATGGACAATTGCGGTGTTTTCAGTGGTTCCAGGTTGCAGCAATCAGGAAATTTCCTCAAAAGATACAGTTGATTCATTGAAAATAAACGGTTGGCAGGTTATTGGACCCGGGGGAGGAGGAGGTGTCATGTTGCCAACGATCAGTCCCTTCGATGAAAATCTTGTTTTGACGCATTGTGATATGACCGGCGCCTATATTTCTTACAACGGAGGAACTGATTGGCGTATGTTTAACCTGCTGACTGTTCCTGTTGATTTTGAGTTCGATCCTCAAAGTCGGGATACTTTATATGTTGCCACCCGTGGTTACCCGTACAGCGAAGACAGGGGATCTGGCTTAAGCATGCTTTTCAGGTCGGAAGATAAAGGAAGGAAATGGCGGATCATTTACCCTGATGTTAGTAAAATAAAACAAACGGGCAAATTGCAAAGCACGGATTTACTGCCTTCTCAAATTGTTGATGGCGCTATTGATGGAAGTATTGATAAGATTGAAGTTGATGCTGGTGATAATAAACGGATTTATTTAGGCTTATCTCCACTGAAATCTTACCTGGGCCAAAGCGATACCAAAAACTCAGATTCTGCCATGCTTGTGCTTTCAAGAAATTTTGGGGAGAGCTGGCAGTCGATAGCGAAGCTACCGGGGCAAAATGTAAAAGCTATTTTTCCGGGAAGTGCAAATGGACATACCGGTGAAGTCACCGTTTTTACTGAAAGCGCCTGTGTTCGAATTAATGAAAATACCGGTGACATAATAAAGATGACTTTACCAGCTGAAAGAATAATCGTTGTAAAGGGAGGAAGCAGTAAAGGCACCAGCGTAATATATATCCAGTGTCCGTTTAAGAGGGAAAATGGTGAAACAAAAGGAGGGATGTATATAAGTAGAGACGAAGGAAGGACCTGGATTCAAAGTAATAATGGGTTATTGAAAGACCTTGATGAGAAAAAACTTCCGTCATTTCAGCAAGGTCTAGCTGTATGTGAAACTATGCCGGAGGTGGCATATATATCTATAACAAGCCCGGTAACCGGTAAAGATGGAAAAATTGAAGAAATTTACTCGATTTATAAAACTTTAAATGCCGGCGTAAACTGGGAGCCCGTGTTTTTATCTTCTACACCCGGTGGCTACATCACGAAAAATTTCGAAGGATCCTGGATGGAACAAAGCTATGATCCCGGTTGGGGAGGAAGCCCGATAAACCTGGGAGTAGCTCCCGGCAATCCGGATATTTGTTATGCAGGTGATAATGGCCGCGGGTATAAAACTGTTGATGGCGGCAAAACATGGAAGCAGGTTTACAGTCAAAACCAGCCGGATAGTTCTTATTCAAACACTGGATTGAATGTGACAACCTGTTATGGAATAAATTTTGACCCCTTCGACAAGGATCACTTTTTTATTTGCTATACAGATATCGGACTCTTTCACACGTTTAATGGTGGAAAAAGCTGGTTTCAATCTGTAAAGGGTTTACCCCGCGAATGGGTAAATACCTGCTATTCCGTCGAGTTTGATCCGAAGGTCAAAGGAAAAGTCTGGTCCGCGTGGGCCAATGCGCATGACCTTCCCCGTACAAAGATGTTTGGACGTTGGGGATTCGCCAATTTTCAAGGAGGAATTGCTGTTTCAGATGATGATGGCCGCTCCTGGCATAAAAGTACTACCGGCATGCCGGACAATTCTATTGGTACCAGTATTCTTTTAGATCCCGAAACGCCGGTTGATTCCAGAACACTTTATGCTGGTGTTTTGGATAAGGGCATTTACAAATCAGATGATGGAGCCAAAACATGGAAGCAAGCAAATAACGGCCTGGGTGAAAATTTGTTTGCCTGGGAATTGAGACGAAATTCAAAAGGAAGGTTATTTGCATTGTTTGCGCGGGGTCAAAAAGAAGATAAAACAATTGACGGCGCTATATATTTTAGTGATGACCATGCGGAAAACTGGAAACAACTGCACCTGCCAAACGGAGTAAATGGCCCTCATGATCTGCTTCTTGATCCTTTACACCCAAATATTATGTATGTAAGCTGCTGGCCACATTCTGCGGGAGGAAAAGATGTTAACGGCGGTGTTATTAAGACTGAAGATGGAGGTGTAACATGGCGACAGGTTTTTGACGAGACCATTCGTGTTAACTCTGCAGGGATGGATCCAAAACAACCCAATAAAATTTTCATCAATACATTTCATAACGCTGCCTATAAAAGTGAGGATTCCGGTGAATCCTGGCAAAGAATCGAAGGATACCGGTTCAAATGGGGGCAACGGGCAATTCCTGATGTTCATCATCCCGGCATGCTTTACCTGACGACTTATGGAGGCAGCGTTTTTTATGGTCCCGCGGATGGAGTGCCTCATGCATTCGAGGATATCGAGAACATGCCGCCGGGCTGGTGGTGATTCAACAAAAAATTATTTGATGACGATAAAATAAATTTCACTGCTGTTGAGATCATAACATTAATCTAAATAGAATATGCGTACTTCTTTTATCATTAACGCTATCAAGATATTGTTGCTGTCGCCCGGTTTATCAATTGCCCAGATTGACAGCGGCACTTTTGTGGTTCGTCCAAAAGAAATTGACGATGTGCTCAACAATCCCGGAATTGGGTTTACCACATTTCAGCGATTTAACGGCGATACGCTCACTACGTTAAATGAAAAAAGGGGATGGACTGAAGGCCGCCCGATAGCCTATCAACAATTCAAAGGTGTATTAACCAATAAGCAACATCCGCAAACAAGTATTGCATACTGGCGGGTTTACTGGAAATTTGTTGAACCTGAAAAAGGTGCTTATCGCTGGGACCTTATTGACCAGGCATTGGCTGCAGCCGAACAACACGGGCAGACACTCATGCTGCGGATCGCTCCATATGGAAGCCAGATTGAAGAAAATGACGTGCCCACCTGGTACAGGAATATGGTTGGGAAAAAAACAGACTGGAAATACAATAATCCCGTAAATAAATGGTTCGTCGATGCTGAAGATCCGCGTTATGTTGAATACTTCGGCGGATTTATAAAGGAATTGGGGAAACGCTATGACGGGCATCCTTTATTAGAAGCCGTCGATCTTTCTATTGTAGGTGCGTGGGGCGAGGGCGGCGGATCAGGTTTACTCACTCAAAAAACCCGCGAAGCATTGGTTGACTCATACACCGATAATTTTAAAAAAACTCCTTTGATTGCCTTATTGACTGATGAAAAGACCAATAGTTATGCAAGTTCTAAGGATAACGTTGGCTGGAGAGTTGATTGTATCGGCGATCTTGGGTTTTGGGCGAAGGATCAAAACGGCTGGACGCACATGTATGATTATTATCCGCAAACGATCATCAGGTGCGGGGTACAGGATGATTGGAAAAAAGCGCCGATCAGTTTGGAGATCTGCGGCACTCTATTCTGGTGGAAAGATAAAGAGGGGTATAACAAAGAAGAAGTAAAATATATTTTTGACCAAACTCTCAAATGGCATATTTCTTCCTTTAATGCAAAATCGTCGCCGGTTCCCGCAGAATGGGAACCGTTGGTAAATGAGTGGTTAAAAAAAATGGGTTATCGTTTTGTACTCAGAAGATTCTCCTGCCCGGAAATTGTTAAAAGAAACACCCGATTACCATTTGAAACCTGGTGGGAAAATAAAGGGGTAGCGCCGTGTTATAAAAATTTCTCCCTTGCCATAAGACTTAAAAACAATAAGGACAGTATAACTTTTCTAACGGATGCAGATATTCGCGAATGGCTTCCGGGAGACAATCTTTATGATAACAGTGTTTTCGTTCCCAATTCTTTTACTCCGGGAAATTATAATGTGCAGGTAGCAATCGTTGATCCTTCAACCGGCAAACCAAAAATAAAACTGGCTATTGAAGGAAAAGATGCTGAAGGATGGTACGATCTCGGAAAGGTCAAAGTAGAATAATTCTATTATTAACAAGGAATATTTTGATAAATCAGCACATCACAGCTGCTTTCGATAACGGTGTTCAATTACAATTAATTCCATCCTTTCATTTTTCTCTTTGAAGACTTGGTCCATATTGTGGAATTTGCTGTTCTGTTTCGTAAGCACCGCAGTCCGGTCGCTTACCTGTAAAATGGTTATTGATATTTGGTATACGCAGGGCCGCATCCTCCACTTTTGATCCGGGTTCTGGTCTCAGATCAGGAAAAGACACGAGAGCAACATAAGCGGTATATTTTAAAAACAAATTACGATGATCCCTCATGATATTAAATTTATCCGTACAAACGAAAAAAAATATCTCTCAATAGATTACATTATGCGCATGAACAGTAAAGGAGATACGAACACTTTTGTAATCACCTGCCTTTACAGCATTCCTAACAGGAATACAAAGTAAATAACTATAGCAAAGCCTGAGATTAAAATCAGTGGCCCCCATGTATATGTTTTTCTTAATTTATACCACATGATCCAACTACTGATGCATAAGATGATAAATCCTATTGCAATGCCATCCATGGCAAACTTCCAGATACGGGTAATTATCCAGTTAGGTTGTATGTCAGGATTATCTTTGTTTACTCCATTAAAAGTGTGAAGAGTTCTCATCTTTCCCCACCAGTTATATCTGAGTTCCTTTTGTGTGCTGATCCCTGTCCTTAAATCAATATGTAAGGTGCTTACTTGTCCCGGTACAGTTACCCTGAAACTAATACTATCGGTTGTCATCCAAACTTCGCTCACCTCACCTGCAATTTTAAGTTGCTGCATTATTTTTTTGAGCATAGCCGCACTATCAAGATTGTTAGTATCATGAATAGAGGATTTAGTTATTTTTTCTTTTCTTTCATCCCAAAAGCTTGCAAATTTCCATTTACCGTGGTTTAATAACAGCCCGGAAAAGGAAAATAACCAAATGAACAAAAGCAAGAACAAAGCGAGATGAATATGAAATTTGCGGCTCCAGTAATTAAGGTTTTTAAACTTCCATTGGCTCTTCACATACATATAAATTTGCGATTAAAGAATTAATAGTAGTAAGCTTGTAAAAAGAACTATTCCCATAGTAAGCGCAAACAGGCCCATGTTTCTTTCGATTTTAAGAAAATACCATAAGAATATGCCGCTGACTGTAAGGAATAACAGCACATAAACTACCACATCTGCCATCACACGCCAAATTTTTAGAAATGTCGCATTGCCCCGTATTTGCTCGCCATGTGGACCAGGCATTTTGTGCAAATAACTCATGGCACGCATAGAACCCCGAAGTTCACGGGTAATAATTGCGCTATCGGTAAGTGTACTAACTCTTATCGTGGTTTTTAAGCCAGGTTTGCTTATAGGGAAGAAAATGTTGTCATCTTCTTTTGATATATAGTCAATTTCGCCATCTATGCCAAGCTTTCTGCTAATTGCTCTCGCCGTAGCAAGATCGGATGAATCGTATGGAATTTTATCAAGTTTAGTTCTTATTTCAGGCAGATGTTTTACGGGGACAAACTTGTTTAGAAATCCTTCGTGATTAATTGCCAACATACTGAAACTAAAAATAAGAACGAAAGGGCTAATGAATAAACCAAAATATAAATGAAGCCTACGAATTAACGGGTAATATTTTTTCATGTCACACGGGAGTAATAATTATTAAATTACTTTTCATAATCTCTTTTAGGTAATTATTGTGTCATTAACAAAATATTATCGCTCAATAATTACTTTATGCTCTGGCCCGGTAACATCTGCGAGATTTTCTGTACGGAATACTATTTCGTTCTTATCCTTTTTTAATTCAATTTCTGCATCTTTTGAAACATCTTTCCAGTCGCCATCAGGCAATTCTTTCATTTGGTAAGTTTTCAAATTTGGGGTATTTGAATTCAAAGAAATTTTCGCTTTATTTCCTTCTATTATTACTTTTGATTCGATTGTGTTGGGCGTCCATTCAATGGCTTTGCGATCAGCAACCAGGTTCATGAATTTGGTTTTATAAGCCCAGTGAGGTTTATTGTCCCATATCCATGTATGATTTTTGAAATAATCATCATTGTACATCGCTAAAATGCCCCGGTCGCTGGTGGTGTCATTTACTCCAGTGTACCGGTCACTATACAAATCCCATTCAATCCATGTGTAGGTCCTGGCAAATTCGGCTTTGCTGGTTTTATATTCTTCGTCCATTTCGACGGGCGTCCTGTCCGGGCCTTTCACCATCACTATATCTGCCGCTTTATTTTTTAAATATTCTTCGCGGACTTCAAGCGCTGAAAGCGGAATCCCATTCTTTTCGAAATGATGATTGTACTTAGCATCTGATAAAAACCATTTGTGATAAGTATTCAGCCATATTTCATCAATACCGTGATGACCATCTTTTCCATCCTGGCCGCCGGGTCCTGCACCGAGGCACCTGGTTACATAGCCATACGCATTCATTACTGCATTCTGCACAACCATAAAATGCCCGCAATGGTACCCGCTTCCTTTCAGAGCATGATCCAGTATGCTTTCACAAGTGCCATCGCCCGGGTGAGGGCCGGGATCATTAATTGTTATGACTGACCTTATCCAGTTTCTCAACAGCAATATTCTTTTCAATTCATCTTTTTCTCCGTGAAAAATAGTATCCAACTGGTACTTTTCTTTGAGCGCCCGGAACCGGGGTGAAGCCAGGTCTTCATATGATTTAAAGACAGTGTTTGCATAAAAATCAGGGTTCTCCGACTTTACCTCATGAAAAGAGTTTTTTGAAGCGCAGCCTGCGACTAAGAACACGGTGGCGACTGACAGGATTATTTTCATTTTCTTTTTTTCGTTTTCTTTATATTTTTTCAGCACAATAAATGCTATCTCTCAATAATAATTTTATGTTCAGGCCCGGTAACACCAGCTATATTAACAGTACGAAAAATCATTTCGTTTTTATCTTTTTGTAATTCTGTTTCCCAAACATTGGAAATGTCTTTCCAACTAATAGCGTTCGGCTCTCCCCCGGTTAAATCTTTCACCTGGTACGTTTTCAAATTTGGCGTAGTTGACTTAAGTTCAATTTTTGCCTTGTTTCCATCGATTGTAACTGTCGATGCGATCGTATTGGGTGTCCATTCTATGGCTTTGCGTTCTTTTACACGATTCAGGTATTCGGTATTGTATGCCCAATGTGGCTTTCCATCCCACAACCACGTATGATTTTTGAAATATTCATCTTCATAAACGATCATATAATCGGTATTGGTCTTAGCAGAATTGCTGTACCTGTTACCATATTGCCCCCAGCTTAACCAGGTGTAAATGCCTGCAAATTTTTCTATGGTCAGATCTTTTAATTCCGGGTAGGCTTCCGCAGGTATCCGGGTTGTTATATCAGCAGCTTTGTTCTTAAAAAATTCATCCCGGATTTCCAATGCAGATAACGGGATTCCATTTTTTTCAAAATGATAATCATACTTGGCATCGCACACAAACCATTTATGATACTTGTTTAACCACACTTCATTAATGGCATGATGCCCACCTCCAACTATATAGTTAACAGGTACACCGACATCGGCGATAATGCATCGAGTAACATAACCATAAGCATTTAATATCGCATTTTGAACAGCGGTGTAATGCCCGCAATGATAACCGTGCCCTTTCATGGCCTCATCCAGTATACTTTCCACGGAGCCATTTCCTGCGTAAGGTCCGTAATTATCAATTTTAATATGCTTGCTTATCCAGTGCCGTAACAATAAAATTCGTTTCAATTCATCTGTTTCGCCATGAAAAATGGTATCTAACTGGTATTTTTCCTTTAACGTCCTGAATTTTGGAGAATTGAGATCTTCATTTCCAATGAAGACAGTATTATCAATGAATTCAGGATTATTCACCTTTACTTCATGAAATGGCTTTTTTGAAATGCATGCCGAAATGAATAGCACGGCACCCGTTAATACAAATAACCTGTATTTCATATAACAATACTTCTTTTCATCCATTGATAATATTTTGCGCCTTTCACTTAAGGTCAGATTTTTTTATTACCCGGGCCAATGAAACGCGTGTAAAAATAAGTTCTCCTTGTACAGTTCGTGATTCACCCGGGGCCAGGTCACCTATACATGGATCGGCATGAATGCAAGGAATAGCGCTGTTTGTGAGAAGATTCTTACCGGGCGACCAATGCAAAATTACCTTCCTGTCGTCATGCGACGCTGTAAGAACAGTATACGCTGCGTCCATCCGTTGTTCGATAAATCCGCCCATTTCTTCCGCCCACCAGTTATGTTCGTCTTTGCAACTGCCAACCTGCGCCATTCGGGCAACGGCTTTCGGATTTTTCACAGTAAGAGCAGCCACCGGAGCTAGCTTGCCTTTTATGACAATAAAAGTGTGCTCAAAATTATCTGAGAACTTGACCGGGAAACCTTTAAGCAAATTATACTGGTAGCAAAACATGGGCCTTATGCTATTAAGTATTTTTTCCGAGCGATTGGTAATGGTCATTTCAAAGTTGGCCAGTTGCCCGCTGGCTTTTGCCGTTACGGAGAAAAAAACACCCGGTTCAGTCATACTTTCTACTTCGTACTTCGCTTCAGAACTATCTGCATTTAGCTGCCAAACGTTTTTCCGTTTATCATGGTGTCTTGCTATGCCTTTTGTGCCGGGCATGTATTCAAGATGCTCAGGTAAGTTGACAAAAATGGAGCCACCATCGGGCCAGGGCGGTACGATATTCAGACCATAAGCCATCCTTATTTCCGGATCTTCAGAATTGGTTGCGGAATCAACAAAGAATTTAACGCTGTCTGTTTTTGGCATTATATGAAAAGACCTCGCATTATGATAGCTTAAAATCAAAGGCGCTAAAGCAACTAAAAGCAATGATTTTCTTTTCATCTTGTTTTTTATAGACGTGCTTGCTAAAACAAAAACTATCTGCCGATAACTACCTTGTGTTCCGGCCCCGTAACCCCGGCAGAGTTTACTGTACGGAATAGGATTTCGTTCAACTGCTTTTTTAATTCTATCCCTGCAACATTTGAAACATCTTTCCAGTCGCCATCGGGCAATTCTTTCATTTGATAGGTTTTTAAATTTGGACTAACTGAGCTTAATTCAACCCGCGATCTGTTTCCTTCGATAGTGACTTTTGACGTGATAACATTCGGTGTCCATTCTATTGCTTTGCGATCGGGCACCATATGAAGGTATCTTGTATTGTAGGCCCAGTGTGGTTTGCCGTCCCTAATCCACGTATGAGTTTTAGTGTAATCATCCTGGTACATTACAATATCGCTGCTGTCATTCGGCCAGATCATATACTTGTTGTTATATTTCTCCCAGGTTACCCAGGTGTAGATTCTTGCAAATAGTTCTTTGTGCCTGTTATTTAACTCCGGGTATATTTCTGTCGGCACCCGATCGGGTCCTTTCACGAGGATAATGTCGGCAGCTTTATTCTTCAGGTACTCATCCCGAACTTCCAGGGCAGATAATGGAATGCCATTTTTTTCGAAGTGATAATTGTACTTCGCATCCGATAAAAACCATTTATGATATGTATTGAGCCATATCTCGTTAATACCGTGATGAACTTCCAGTTCATTCGGCGCTCCTTCGCCCGCACCCAGGCACCTGGTTACATACCCGTATGCGTTCATGACGGCATTTTGAACAACCATATAATGCCCGCAATGAAAGCCATGCCCCTTGGCCGCTTCATCCAATATACTTTCCGGAGAACCATCACCGGGATAGGGACCTTGGTTATCAATTTTTATCTGGCCCTTTATCCAGTTTCGCAATAAGAGAATTCTTTTCAGTTCATCTGTTTCGCCATGGAAAATAGTGTCTAACTGATATTTTGCTTTTAATGCGCTAAATTTTGGAGATGCCATATTTTCAAACGACACAAAGGAGGTATCAGGGATAAATTCAGGATTATCTGTTTTTACTTCATGAAAGGAGCTGGATGTGCACTTTAATAAAAGCACGGCCAAAGCAACTGACATCATTAATTTGTTGATCATCTTGCAGGATATATAATGCAGTAAGAACAGCTATATATAAAGGATATCTTTTGAACAAACGACTCCATACGCGCATAACATTTCCAATCTTTCAAAAAGGACGGTAATGGCAGCGCTAAATTATCTTTTTCTTTCCTTTTTTTAAAATAATATTTATTTTACCTTGCTTTCCTTTCAAATGTGTAATGATTTATAAGTTATTTCGTTTTACCCACTATTATTGTAAAGAAATAGCTTCAGAAAATTTGGAACGAATAACTATGTACTCCCTAAAAAAAATGATCAGGCTGAAAAAACTGGCTGGAGTTTTCCTGTTCATATTTTTCTGTGCTTTTGTTGCCCAGGCAAAATATATTCAGGGTTTTAAGCATTTAATTAATGTTAACCGCGCGGTTCAAAAAAAAATCGTTGTGCAAATTCTGGATGAATATGGCAGCCCCACCGCCGCGAGGATAAGGGTATCAGAACAGGATTCAATTTATTATACGCCTGTTGCACATAAGGTTGATTTGAAACTTGATGAAGGTGGAGGAGATGTAATACTCGATTACAACCGGAAATTTGCTTACGTAGATGGTGGATGTGAAATAAGCCTTCCTCCAACAGATATCAGGTTCGAGGTAATTAAAGGATATGCTTATCACTTGTTTGATAGTATAATCCATATTTCGTCCGGGGTAGATTCTATAAAAATTCAATTGAAAAAATGGTTTGAGTTTGGGGCGGGAGAATGGTACGGCGGTGACTGCCATGTTCATTTTATTGACGCCGTCACAGCCTTGTTGGAAATGAAAGCGGAGGATCTGAATGTCTGCAATATATTGACTTCCGATCCCACATCTGACCAGGACAGGTTCAGTGGGGCGCTGGATCCCGTTTCTGATTCTGTTCATTTGATTTATGTGAACCAGGAATATCGCGAAGACCGCCTGGGGCATTTGAATTTATTAAACCTGAAAAGACTGGTGACTCCGGTGAAGACAATGCGTGAATACCAGTATCCGCTCAACATAAAAGCTTGCGATGAAGTGCATGAACAGGGAGGGCATGTATCCTGGGCGCATTTTGCAGCATGGCCGGGATTGGAGGGCCCGCTGGCGGTTGTTTTAAAGAAAGTTGATGCGGTAGAAATGTTGAGTACGATTGATCCTTTCTGCGAGCCCATATTTGTTTCGGATGTGGTACCGGACTTACGGATGAACACGGGATTAAGTCTTTGGTACCGGCTTCTTAATTGCGGATTAAAAATTCCCGCAACTGCAGGAACCGATAAAATGACGAATATGGTTACCGTTGGGGCCAACCGGGTTTATGCACTAGTACACGGAGTCTTCACCTATCAATCGTGGATTGATGCATTGAACAGGGGCCGTTCGTTTATCACCAATTCTCCCTTTCTTATTTGTCGTGCCGATAATAAGATGCCGGGAGACGAAATGAATATTGGCAGGAAAAATTCAGTGAAAATTGTCACAGAAATGTGGAGCCAGCTCCCTGTTGACCGGCTCGAAATTATTTCCAATGGGAAAGTGATTGCCGAAAAAATTATTGAAAAAGGGCAACACTATGCAAAACTTGAAATTGAATACAGACCCGGCAAATCGGTTTGGATTGCTGCCCGGGTCCATCAATACAACCAGGACGATACCCGTGACGGAGTAAGTTTTACACAACGCCGTGATTTTGGAGGTGGTCCCACATTGCTCAACAAATACTATGGAACAATGAGACCAGAAACTGCCTTTGCACATACAAATCCAATCTATATTACAATCAACAAAAAGCCAATTCGGTCAAAAGAAGATGCAGCATACTTTATCAAATACCTCCACAACAGCATTTCATGGCTTCAGCGATCAGGTCGTTTCCCTTCGGAGCAGGCCAGGCAGGAAACAGTGTCCGCATTTAAACAGGGAATTACCGAATTTATGAAGTTGGCGAAGTAGTTTTTTACCATGAAGGAGATTTTCGACATATCTACTATCCAGGTTACGGGCCCGCTAATGAGGGCCAGAAAATGAATGAATTTGGTCACGCAACGCTTGAAGACAGCATGCTATGAATTGAAAACGCCGACCTTGCCAGTCGTTAACAAAAATTGTTTATGTTTCTACACTTTGCCAACTAATGAAAGGTTGTGTAAATTAATATACCTTATCTTTAAATAAAAACATCGTTTTAAACATTTATTTTACCTTACCTTCGAATTAACCGCTTCAATTTTCTAATCAGCATAAAATGAGGTTTACCAGCAGTTTTCTCAAAACAATTCAGCACAATCGGCCATCACGGAAAATAAAACCTGGAGGATTAGTGTTCGGAGCAGTTTTTCTTTCCATTTTTATTTTTCTCCTCGTTCCTTTAAAATGTTTCGCAAATGAACGAACAGATTCAATTGTAGGCGTCATCCCTTATCCGCAACAAATAACTGTTACAGGTGATCATTTTATTTTTTCGAATTCGCTGAATATTGTTTTGGGCAAGAATCATTCAACTGCTGATGAATTTACAGCAAACGAATTGAGTAAAGACCTGAAAACCGAATGGAACGTTGACGCTGTAGTAACAAACAAAAAGAGCGGCTATTCAATTATCCTTAACCGGCAAAAAAATTCTTCGAAGATTGGTAAGCAAGGTTACCAGATTTCTGTGGGAAAAAACGAAATATTAATAACTGCTTCGGGAGAAGCAGGACTGTTTTACGGAACGCAAACGCTGCTGCAATTAATTCAAAGAGATGGATCGGCCTATAAGGTACCGGGTTTAAAAATTACAGACTGGCCCGATATTGCCGAACGGGCCGTTCATTACGACACCAAGCATCACCAGGATAAACTATCGTATGTAAAAAGTTTTATCAAGGAGCTTTCACGGTATAAGGTCAACATATTGGTTTGGGAATGGGAAGATAAATTCGCCTATCCAAGTCATCCTGAAATAGGCGCACCCGGAGCATTTACTCCAGCGGAAATACGGGGGTTGACAGAATACGCCCGTAGGTATCATATTCAAATTGCCCCCCTCGTACAGGGACTTGGTCATGCAAGTTTTATTTTGAAGTGGCCCCAATTTGCGCAGGTCCGTGAATTACCGGCGTCCAATTTTGAATTCTGCCCTCTGAAACAAGGATCCTACGATCTGCTGTTTGATCTTTGGAAAGATGCCATGGATGCCACGCCGGGTTCTGAATATATTCATATCGGTTCAGATGAAACATATGAACTGGGCCTTTGCGATCAGTGCAAAGAACGGGCAAAGGAGATCGGCAAAAAAGGTCTTTATCATTTGTTTAGTGATAAGGCAGCGAAATATATTTTATCCAAAGGAAGAAAACCCATGATATGGGAAAGGCCCATGGGATGGATAGATGAGAATTTGGATAAAAAAGTCGAGCCCAATAAGGGTTTGGTGCTTACAGAAGATATGGGTGAAGTAGGAATAGAAAATGCAAAGAAGGCAAAAAGTATGGGGTATCGTGTTTTTTTCTATGATCCCAATCCCGGCGTTGTGCCGTTGTTTTTACCTTATTCATATACCGAAGACGAAAATTACAAACGGGAGCCTGGATGTCTTGAACATTCTTATAATTTTCTAACAGAAGCTGCCAACTCGGGTGTATTCGACGGTATGATCAGAACCTCGTGGGATGATGCCGGATTACATAACCAGGCGTGGATGCTATGTTTCTTAACAGCAGCCGGGTTTTCCTGGAACGGACATGCCCCGGGTTTGAAAGAATTCAAGAAATCATTTTTCAAAAATTATTACGGAGCGGAATCCGTAAGCATGGGTGAACTCTTCGATCTTTTAAATGAAGGGAGCTATTATTTTTTCGACACATTTGAGCGTAAAGTTTGGCATTACGGAGATGTAGGGAAAACTTTTTTACCGGACCTTCCAAGGGGAGATGCATTGGAATATGATCCTTACTGGAACAGGCAGCACAAAGCAATCATCGATCGTTCCCGGCAGGAACTGGAGAAAATGAACAAAGCGCTTGACATAATTGAAATGAATAAAAAATCCGGGGCAAAACACCCTTACGATTTTGAAGTTTTTGAATCTTGTGCCCTGTTGATCCGTCATACCTGTCAAACCTTTCTTGACCTTTCGGAACTAGAATATGCGGTAAAGGAGGCACATGAAAGAACTTTTGTAGATCGTGATAGCGCCTATGCCCGTTTACAAAAGGCGCAGCAGATTGTTGAAAATAATTTGAAAAGGCGGGCTTCGGTATTAAATAACCTGGTGACTACATGGGAAAAGACCAGGTTGCCAAAAGGTATGAGCACAACGGGTAAAAAATATTTTTTCCAACAGGACCGGACACGTCACTTTGCCAACAGGAGACCGGATATGGACTACCTGATCTATGATGAACAATTGCTTGACCTGGAGGGATGGCTGGAAAAATTAAAAGCATATATGGTAGAATACAAAAGAAATTCATTTAACTAAATGTCATCAAAAAAAAAAATTGTTGTTTTTTGGCTATCAACAGTTATTCTGTTCAGCGGTTCAAGATCAGAAGGAACAGAAATTCTTGAAATATGCAGGGCACCGATTAGTCTGCACTCGGGTGATTCAATTCCAGGCATCGCCTCAAAATATCCCGGTGATCTAAGGATTCAAAACGATCCCAATGTTTTGTATGTTGAAGAATTTGATGACGGGATGACCAACGTTCTCAGCCGGTATAATGATATACAAAATTCAGAGGGCATGTCCTTAGATACCGATGTTCCTCCCGGAAGCCCGGGGCAGAATTCTATTAAGATGACAAGCATCAAAGGAGTAAATGTTGGAGGGCATTTGTTTAAAAGTTTTGGATCTGGTTTTGACAGTACGGTTTACGTCCGTTATTACGTAAAATATCCTTCAATATCTAAAGGCTACTTTCATCACGAAGGCGTGTGGTTTGGAGGATATAACCCTGTTATCGACTATCCTTTTCCGAGGGCAGGCAGCTGTGGAATGGGAGGCAGCAGACTGAGTATATCTTACGAAAATGTGTGGAGGGGAAACCTGCCGGGAATGGATACATATCTGTATTGGGGAGACATGCAAAGTTATGACGGCGGTCTCACCTGCTATGGGAACACAATGATAAATGAAGGTCGAACCAATGGAAGTGCTATATCCAAAGTTGCACCAGTTGATGTTTTGGATAAATGGATGTGTGTGGAAATAATGATAAAGCTGAACAACCCGGTAACTGCCTATAATGGAGAACTGGCGGTATGGCAAAATGGTGTGCAGGTTGGTTATTGGGGACCCGGATTTCCGAATGGACACTGGCTTAAAGATAAGTGGTACAATAACCCTGCTGATCCACCATTCCAGGGCTTTCGGTGGAGAACAGACGGCAACTTGAAAATCAACTGGCTTTGGTTTGAATTCTATCATGATAACCCTGATGCACCTTCCAGTTATATAAAATTCGACCACCTGGTAATTGCTACAAAATATATCGGTCCAATAAGCTAAACAAAAGAATACGAATTGAACTTATATTGATGAGTTTATGCAACAATTTCCCGGTGTAAAAAATTACCATCGGGATCATATTTAAATATGAACAGATTTTTTAAAATAATATGCTCCTTATTGATAATCTGCCCTGCATTTGCTGTGGCGCAGGCAACAAATGAAAAAACAGATAGCCAAACTGTATTAAAAGTAAAACATATAACAGATTTTGTTGTCACAGGAGATGGTAGCGCTGCTGCCTGGAATAATACAGAGTGGGTTACACTGCCACAGCGCAGCGGTATGGGCATTGGTCATCAAACACAGGTGAAGGTGCTTTATTCGGATTCGGGCATCTATTGCCTTTATCATTGCGAAGACAATAAAATAACAGCCACACTAAAAGAAGACTTTCTTGACCTGTGGAATGAAGATGTAATAGAGGCTTTTTTCTGGACGGATGAGGCGATACCCATGTATTTTGAGTATGAACTATCTCCGCTTAATTATGAATTACCCATCTTAGTGCCCAACATTAAAGGAAATTTTTTCGGATGGCGGCCATGGCACTATGAAGGTGGGCGCATGATAAAGCATTTCACACATATCAGCAAAAAAGCCAATGCCGTTACAGGCTGGACTGCAGAATTTTTTATCCCGTATGCCTTGCTTATGCCTATGTCGAATGTGGCTCCGCGGAAAGGCACCCAATGGCGGGCTAATTTTTACCGTATTGATTATGATAAAGGAGAAGCAACATGGCAATGGCAGGTAGTCCGGGAAGAAAGATTTCATGACTATGAGAGATTTGGTACACTTCAATTTGATTAACTAAGAACGTCACCTTCCAAACTTCAATTTTTACAATATGAAAAGGAGAGCCTTCGTTAAAAATACAACGCTTGCTACTGCCGGCTTCATAATCTTGACAAAATTCAAACCCTGCAAATCAGGTTCAACTATCAGGAGCAGGCAGCATGCTATGGTAAGCGTGGTCAACGTTTAATCAATAAGCAACATTATGATAACAAATAAGATAATATTGGCCGCGTTACTGATCACATTTTTTCTACCTGGATTTACCGTTGCTCAGAAAGGGATAGAGAAAACTACCCGTGTTAACATTCGGATAATAGAGCAAGACAGTCGTCAAATCACTCCCGCCATGGTTTGTATTACCGGCGTTAAAGATAGTAAAGTAAGGATACCGCCTGATGCTGTAATACCTGACTCACCCTCCCATACAAAAGCTTTTTACAGCGGTGTCGAATACAAAAAAGATAAAAACTGGGTGGGACCCGTAAGGAAGATGAATGGTTTAGGTGATAATGACGACAGGAGTTACGTGTATGAACTTGTGCCTTCAATCCCTTACTGGAAAGAACCTGTCATGTATCAGACATCGGGAGATTTTTCAATTGACCTACCCCCCGGTAAATGGCAAATAAGCATAGAGCATGGCAACGAATACATTCCTGTCCGTGAAGAGTTTGATGTCTTGCAAAATGAAAGGGAAAAAGTAAAAACTTTCGCGTTGAAACGCTGGATTAATCTGCCGCATATAGGTTGGTATTCCGGCGATGTGCATGTGCACCATCCAACGAATAAGCCCCAGTTCAAAGAATATCTGCTGGAGTACGCCAAATCAGAAGACATTCACCTTGTCAATGTACTTGAAATGGGCCATCATCTCGGTACGGATTTTAAGCAGGAAGGGTTTGGTCAGAAATTCAGGATGTGCAAGAATGATATTTGCCTGGTTTCCGGGCAGGAAGAGCCGCGCAGCGAATTCGGGCATATTATAGGTTTGAATATTAGTCACCTTACACGCGATACTTCTGTATACAACTACTATGATTTAGTATTTAAAAAGTTACACCTTCAGCCTGGCGCTATTGTGGGCTTTGCGCATTTCTCATGGAATGGCTGTGACCTGCCAAGAGGGTTTCCCTGGTATATTTCTACAGGTGAAATTGATTTTGTCGAATTGCTTCAGTTTACAAAAATCAATACCATGGATTATTACGATTACCTGAACCTTGGTTTTAGAATAACGGCAGCAGCAGGCAGCGACGTGCCATGGGGGTCGACGTTAGGTGAAGTGAGAACTTTCGTGTATACAGGAAGAAAATTTTCAGCAGATGCATGGTTCAAAGGATTAAAATCCGGCCATACGTTTGTATCAAACGGTCCTGCTTTATTTTTTGAAGTCGATAACAAACTCCCCGGAACCGAACTTATGAAAACCACCGGGTCAAGAGCGGCCTTAAAGGCGAAGGCTATTTCCAATCCGGGTATCGGAATAATAAATCGCATTGCTATTTATAATAATGATGGCCTCGTTGCTGAGAAGATCAACCAGGGAAAATCTGATTCCATTGAAATAAATCTTAATCATATCCTTAATAAAAGCCAATGGATCGCTGCTGTTGCATATTGCGACAATGGTGCTGTTGCCCATACCACCCCCGTTTATCTTATTGTTGATGGCCATCCCACATGGGACGCACATAAGGGCCCGGATATTATCCGGAAACAAATGGAGACAATACAGAAAACAGAGGATGAGGAGAAGACAAAAAAAATTACCGACCAGGGTATTATTCAACGAATGGAAGCTGCCCGGGGATTTTACAGGAGACTGTTATTAGAAATGAAGGGTAAATAGAAAGAGACATTGATTAATCTCAATTACTATTATGACCTTGACAATTCGAACTATTTCCCTAAGGAAAACCCGACATTTTATATTCATTTAGCATATTAGTATAAAGGATAGCCAGGTACGTGATCACTATCATTTTGAAAATTTATGTCATGAAATCTTTATTTTCCTGTGTACTGCTAACTTTACTCTTCGTAGCTGTCAAAAATATTACTTATGCCCAGACCAAGAATACTGCCTGGCAAAAGCTCAAGCCGTATTTTAATCCGCCTCCAAAATATGCAGGTGAATTTGGAAGTTATCGAACGCCATTAAAGTTTTATGATGGCAAACCAGTTACAACACCTGCTGATTGGAGAGAACGCAGAAAAGAAATCTTAGACCGCTGGCAGAAAATGATGGGCACGTGGCCGGAATTAATAGTAAAACCCAATATAGAAATTATTGAAACGACCCACCGTGAAAATTTTATGCAATATCACATCCGGTTTCCATGGCGAATGGATGAAAAAACAGACGCCTACGTGCTTGTTCCTGATACCAAAGGAAAAAAGCCGGCGGTTATAACCGTTTTTTATGAACCGGAAACTGCTATCGGGTTAAATAAACCATATGCTGATTTTGCTTTGCAGTTGGTAAGACGGGGGTTTATTGCGTTGTCCATTGGAACAGGATATATGGCTACTGCGAGGCCCTATTCTCAATATTATCCTGATTCAAAAAATGCCAGCGTGCAGCCACTTTCCATGCTTGCGTATTTAGCTGCTAATTCCTGGCAAATGCTTTCGAACTGGCCGGATGTTGACTCAACCAGGATAGGTATTACGGGACATTCTTATGGAAGCAAGTGGGCAATGTTTGCCTCCTGTCTCTTTGAAAAGTTTGCCTGTGCAGCCTGGTCGGATGGAGGAATTGTATTTGATGAATCGAAGCCAAATGTGAATTACTGGGACCCATGGTATCTAGGTTATTATCCACCTCCATGGCAACAGGAAGGCCCATCAGCCATAAAATATCCGGCAAAAGGTTTATATCCGAAATTGGTTAAAGAAGGGTATGATTTGCATGAACTTCACGCTCTAATGGCCCCAAGACCTTTTCTTGTTTCCGGAGGTTCAGAAGATTCGGTTGATCGATGGATACCTCTCAATCACGCTATTAAAGTAAACAAGTTACTGGGATTCGAAAACCGGGTAGCAATGACCAATCGGACTGATCATACGCCAACCGCGGAATCAAATGAAGTACTTTGTTTGTTTTTTGAATATTTTCTCAAATAACTAATAAAGTGAAATATGCCTTTAATTTCCTTCCACTTTTAGTTTGTAAAATATTCCTCATTTCGCCACCGGATATATCCCGGATACATCAGCACCATATCCTGATCTGGGTGTTCTTTGCTATAATTAATGAGGCGTTCAAGATCAGTCTTTTTAAGACTCGCAAAAGCTTCGCAATGGATTAATGAATATTCAACATAAGTCTTCAGCCGCTGAAGTCTCTTTCGGATTTCTGGTTCTTTTACATTGGATAGGATGTGGTCTATTGCACTTATTATTTTTCCAGATGATGCCTTTACATTGCTTAATCGTTTTTTGTCTGCTTCAATAGGGCGGACATAAGGTTCGGGCTGTAATTCGGTAAAAATTAAATTGAAAACACTATCCACTTCGGAGGCATGTGATCCATAATAATTTCTACAGTACTCATTGATAGTTGAATTTACATTCAATGTAGAATCCCAGCATGCTTTTGCAAAAAAACAGTTGTTGAAAGATGCCCGCCACCAATTTTGCATAGGAAGAAATAAAGATATCACTCCGCGAAAGCCAAGCTCATTCGCATAACGCGGTATGCCTGCCGAATAAGCGGGTCTCAACCAAACATGATCACATGATCTGTAATTATCGCCCATGTAATATTCGAATTGATATACGCCACCTGATTGGTCCGATTTTTTTGCCCACCCTCGTCCAACTTCGTCCCTATTACCTGGATCTTGGCACCAGAGAACAGACATATTACGAGGAATCTTATCCATTTTTGGAGGTGTCCAGCTTTGAGGCTTATCAGCAAGATGTTCGACAATCATATCAGGTCTCACTTCCGCTACTTTTTCGGCAACCCGCATAGCAGCTTTAAATATAGTCTGGAGATCTTTACAATTTTTGCATTCACAGTATTCACCACCATCAAGTGGCCAGGTGCCGATGATGTGAAATTCAGGATGTTTCTTTACATAGTTTGCTATGGCTGTCGCATAATATTCTACACCATCCTTGTTTGAATAGCACATTTGGCCGGAATAGGGAGGCTTGGGGACTTTTCTTACCCCATCAGTTAAGGCGAACCATTCAGGATGTTCTTTAAATAATGAACGAGGAAAAAACACAGGCGCGCAATGTTCGCTCATTTCAATGATAAATCCTCTTTTTTGTAATTCACTTAACAGGTCATTACTAACTTCTTTCCATATGGAGCCGTGAGCCGGCCCGTCGCTATCACTTGGGCGATCTTCGGAGACAAGTATAAAGTTCATTTTATTTTTCGCCATCCAGCTGATAATCTCTCTGCCTAAACGGACACTATTTGCCTCTAAACCATACAAGGCCAGGCCACGATGTTCTAAGACCGGATTGTATATTTGTTTATACGGCGAAAACTCAACAATGGAGCGGTTGGGTACTATCTCTTCATTTTGCCCGGGATAGAAAAAAGAACAGCCTGCCTTCTCAAGTAATGTATAGACAGCATAAAGCAATGCCCTGCTTTCGCCGGCTGACAGCACGATATCTTTCCGGGTAACTTCAATGCTAAATCCATCCCATTTTATTGCTTTGTTGTCCTCAATAATGAATCGGAGAGATTTGTGCTCATTAATTTTTTCATCGGATATTTTGATTGGAAGTTCTTCCCCGGTTATTTTTTTGAAATAATATTGAAGTTCAGAAGCGGCAAATTTGACTACGTCGTTTGCATTTGCCGGTATGATTATTTCCTGCAGATTTCCGTTTCGTCCAATCGTGAGTTGTTCACCTGTATTGCGTTCGTTACAACTTTGAAAAATAAATATTTGTATGACGGATACGATTGGCAATAACGTAACCACAAAGCTTTTAAATGCAGAAATGAATCTTAATTTCATCGCGGGTTAGTTTATATAAAATAAGATAGTGCCTTTAATAGAACATGAATGATTTTCCTTACAGCCGATCGATCATCTATTTCTTTTTTGCAAAAATTATTTTCAAATCATCGAAGTTTATTCCATTTCCAGTGTGAAAGGAAATTCCTGGTCCTCTTGTTTAAGAGGCATTGAGAGTGTAGCAATCGCCAGTGTCAATTCTGTCTCAGGCCCGTCCTTGTATGGATTGAACGGATAAACCGGCCAGGTGAGTCGCATTCCCGGGGGAAGATGCAGCGACCATTCGTTGTTCCGGATCAGTCCGCCTAATTCGGTATCCCCCAAGTCAATTTTCTCCGTGCCTAAAACTATTATTTGCCCCGAACCTGTTTCCAGGGTTTGCCCGGCTTTTAGCACGAGCTGCAAATTAAATCGCGACACTGCATCTCCCCATTTGTACGTCGTCAGGATTCGAAATTGTAATTGTTTTTCTGATGGCCTGGGTATTTCCAGTACAGCAAAGAAGACATTATATGCGAGAGCAAGCCTGTCAACCTTTTCACCCATTTGAAGGCGGCTGCTGACGGGCATGTGTATGCTGTCGTTACCAATCACTTCACTGAAAGTAGCGAGTTCCGGTTGACGCTTTGAATTGGCGCCGCTTATTATTAACCCCGCTTTTTTATTAAAAATGCTGAAGTGTCCCTGGCGGTCCAGAAAAAAATTGTTGAGGCTGACCGGCGGAGCAATGATACCCGAATAGCTGACCACCCAATTACCGGTCTTGCGAATACCTGCCGGCACCTTCATTGCGTGAAAATAATTCGATTGATCCTGGGGTATGGGACTTAAGTTCCCTTCGTGAAAATAAAGTGCATCCTGCGCAATACGTCCCAAAGATTGCATATCACCGCCATAAAATTCCGTGTCACCCCCGATAGGGTAATGACTTGTCAGAAATTCCGCATAACGCCGGCCATCGGCGAAATGCGAAAAGCCAAATTGTCCCCACATGGAAACTCCCCAATAACGATTCCGATCATTAACGGTTTCCACCGGTGTTCCATCGGGATAAGTAAAATATTTATGAAAGTCAGTTGATCGCCTGAGAGCCTTTAACGCTTCAGGATCTTTTGTGTATTCCCAGTAAAGAGCAATTTGAGTGACGGTCAGGTAGTCGTACCCGGTTGTAGGTCCTGCCTGGCTATGTTCACCCCAATATCCATCCACCGTCTGTTCTTCCACACAAAAACGATGAAGAACTTTTGTTGATAATTTCACCCACCCTGGTTTGTTGAACACATGTCCTGCAACTAATAAGGTAGATGCGTAGATTGCATAATGATTGGGCGAAGTGGTAATAAATGGAGCATTGTAAAATGGATAGTTTTGACATTTGGAGAGTTTCGGTTCCAGCAATGCAACTTCATTCTGTAATACTTGTCTCCACCTTATCCGTCGGTCTTCGCCCAATTTGTTCTCAAGAATCCTGTATGCTTCCAGCCACATATAAGTGTCCCAGTCATTATCTCCACGCGTAGTATAATGTCCTTTGTCATATTCGGAAATCAATAAGTCTCCAATTCGTTCTGCTAATTGCAGCTTTCGGGCATCACCAAAGGATTTATTTGCCGGATGTGATTTGGTATAGAGTACAGCAGGCATCAGGATAGCATTTGGAAAATGATGCCACCCCTGTGGTTCTTCCAATGTAGCAAGGGTTGAGTTCGGTTCAGCTTCTAATCGTTTTTCAACTCTTGCAATGCCTGACTCCAGCAATTGAAAATATCGGCCGGGCAATGCAACAGCCGAAATTGAAGAACCTGGCTGGGTCCTGACCTGGCATGTAATAGTGATAATTGCAAAGAAGGTAAACAACACTTTTAGCTTCATGATTTTTGTTTTGGAGCAGCCCTGCGCAACAATATTATGACGGTTTCATAGCGGTACTTTTTGATTTCCACTTTTCCCTTTGCTTTCGTAAGATCTCTGCCAAAGAAAAGATCTACGCGCAGCTCCTGTATACCGATATCCCGGTATTGCAGGAGCTGAAGAAGAATATTAGTGCCAAAAGCGCTGTTGCCATGATGAGTTCTTTTTTATGGTCCGCTAATTAAAATGATGATCGATCAAATAAAAGTCAACATCGGCATTATTCGTTTGCAGGATGGCAATTAGAGAATTCTTCAATTTAGTTGATAAATAATCACGAAATAAAAGGCGAATTTTCTTATTTTTCCTTTTATTTGGCAAAAATAATCAAATTAATAGAACGAGAGACTTGTAGCTGTGAGAAGGGGTCTTGTTATATCATATTCATTTAATCGCGGGATTATTAATTGGCTGATTTCTATGTTTGCAATTTCTTTCGGTTAAATAAATTGAATGGTATTTTTATTTACTTTATGGATTAAATAAAAAATTCATGGAAAAAGGGGAGGGTAAATCTACCGTTAGCCGAAGGATAAAAATTCTGGAATTGCTTAAAACTCACGGCCAGGTTAATGTGAATGAGCTGAGTGAGTCATTGGGCGTAACGGGAGTAACTATCAGAAACGATCTTGCCCAGCTTGAAAAGAAAAGAGTGCTGATAAGGGCGAGGGGCGGGGCTATTAAGCTTGAGCAAAATTTTGCTGACGAAGATTATCCATTATCAGACAAACAAAAGAAACATCTCCTTGAAAAAAGGGAAATCGGGAAGAGGGCAGCTGAGCTAATAGAGGAGAATAATACAATTATAATAGATTCCGGTTCTACTACTTATGAGTTGGCCAAGAACCTTAAAAAATTTAATGACCTTACCGTAATTACCAACGCATTAAATGTTGCCACCCTCCTGGCTGAATATAATAATATTAATGTCATTGTTCCGGGTGGCATGTTAAAAAAGAATTCCTTATCCCTTGTAGGCATTTTGGCGGAGAAGGGTTTCAAGGATTATTTTTGTGATAAATTATTTCTCGGCGTAGATGGCTTCGATCTCGATTTTGGAATCTCAACCCCTAACCCTGAAGAAGCCCATCTGAACCAGATAATGATCGAAATATCCAAGGAAGTTATTGTCATTACCGATTCCAGCAAATTTCAAAGACGGGGATTTGCATTAATTGCTCCCGTAAACAAGATTAGCACCGTCGTTACGGATAAAGGTATTTCACCCGAAAACAAAAGTAAGCTGGAAAACCTGGGCGTTAATGTAATTATAGCGTAGAGCTCGCACTTACCTGACTTGTCCTTTTAACCTTCAAATTCATTTTCAAACGAGTTTCGAAAATGCGATTGCGAACCCCTTAACAGTTTTATTGTCTTCTTAACTTCCTGTAACTCGTTTCCTCCTATACCGGGAGCGAAGCGATTGAATTTACTCAATCTACCCTTGTTTTAAACGGAAATGAAAAATACGGACTGTCGGTCCGCGTCAATTTGGAGGTCCCTTACGGCCTCCAGGGCAAAGACAAACCTTACAAAAAAGATTTATTTCAAAAGCATTCCGGCAAAGGAAATGCAATTTTATTGTCCTTTTGCTTTTGAAACAAAAGATTATATTACAAAATAATTATTTTTTTCTTTCAAAACCTTTTTTTAACTTGGCCGCACATACTAATAATAACATAACAAAAAGTTATTGTGATGAAAAGAAAACTACAATCAAAGCCAATTTTGCTTTTCTGTCTAATGATGGCGTTCCTTACCAATGTGCAGGCGCAGGTAAAAACAATCTCCGGCACTGTGACTTCAGTTGAAGAAGGAGTCCCGCTGGCGGGCGTGACGGTTACGGTGGAGGGCACTTCATCAGCCACCGTTACTGATGATAAAGGAAATTTCAGCCTAAGTGTTCCTGCCGGCAAAACACAAATTGTTTTTTCTTACACCGGGTTTGTTGTACAAACAATCGATGTCAAAAGCAAATCAACTTTTAATGTGTCATTGATAAAAGATACCAAGCAACTTGGAGAGGTTATCGTTACAGCATTAGGTATCACCAAACAAAAGAAGGCACTGGGCTTTTCTACCCAGGAATTGCCAAAAAAGGATTTAACCGATGGAAGGGATCTTAACGTGGCTAATTATCTAACTGGCAAGATAGCGGGCGTTCAGGTTTCGCTTCCTGCATCCGGCGTTGGAGGTTCAAGCAAAGTGATAATCCGTGGAATCAGTTCCCTGACAGGGGAGAACCAACCATTATATGTGGTGGATGGAATTCCGTTGGATAATACAAAATATGGAGAAGGCCAGGTTTTTACCAATGGCAGAGATTTCGGTGATGGTATTGGTAACATAAATCCTCAGGACATTGAATCCCTGAATGTACTTAAGGGCCCCAATGCAACGGCTCTTTATGGATCAAGGGGAAGTAATGGCGTTATATTAATTACGACGAAATCCGGAAAGGCCGGCAAAGGAATTGCCGTCGAGGTGAACTCCAACGTCACTTTCGATAAATTAAACCTCTTCCCAAAACTCCAAAACAAGTATATGACGGGTTATGAGGACCTTAATTTATATGGAGGTGTAGTTAATATTGATGGGGTAGATTACCCGGAAATACCTTCCTGGCATTTTGAGAGCATGGGCCCCCCGATGGATGGGCGTTTAATGGCCGATCCTTTTCTTTTTCCGGGTGAAGCACCCAAAACTTTTAAGCTGTTGGCGCAACCTGAAGAAAATGTAAGAGATTTTTTTGAGACGGGGGTAACCACTAACAATTCAATAGCCGTTTCGGGAGGGACTGAAAAATCATCCGCAAGGTTTTCAATTAATAATTCAAGGATAAAAGGGATCATACCTAACCACAAAGAAAACCAGCTGACCATGACCCTGAGGGCGGCAACTAATATTACTGATAAATTAACCGTCGAGGGAAAGATTAACTATATACACAAAAATGCAGATAACCCACCGGGTTTAGGCGTTTTTTCATCAAATAATGTTGTTAGAGATCTCGCCGCCATGGGGCGGTATGTGCCGTTGCCTTTCTTAAAAGAATATTATGAGAGGACCGGTGAGGCGGGTAGTTGGCCCGGTGTATCCGTGAATCCATATTACCTCGTAAATGAAAATAAGAATAATGCGGAAAGGGAACGGATTATTGGTTTTGTTTCTGCAAGGTACCAGTTTACAAAATGGTTGGGCCTGATGGCAAGAGCTGGTATAGACCAGTATTCTGAGAGCAGGCTGGAAAAACGCCCGGTTGGATCTCCTAATGGCCAAAGTGGGAGGCTTGTTGATGAAACTTACCTGACAAAAGAAATCAACAGTGATGTTTTGCTGACTGCAACCAAAAATAATATTAAGAATTTCGCCGCGTCCTTTTCGCTCGGTGCATCACTGTCCAAAAGAAGTTACAGGCAGCAGGGATGGGAGGGAACAGATTTTAAAGTGCCCGGTATTTATCATATCAGCAATGCCAGGAATGTGGTTCCTTATTACAGCCTGGAAGAAAGGGAAATACAATCTGTTTACTTTGCCGGCGAAGTCGGGTATAAAAATTACTTATTCCTGAATGTGACGGGACGAAACGACTGGTCTTCTACTCTTGGAGAAGATAATTATTCTTTCTTCTATCCTTCAGTGTCCTCCAGTTTTGTTTTTAGTGATGCATTTAATATGCAATCAAAAGTATTTAGTTATGGCAAAGTCAGGGCATCTTACGCGCTGGCTGGTAATGACGGGCGCCCTTATTTGACAAAGTCTGGCTATTTTCTGGGTTCCACACCCTTTAACGGGCAGAGCCTTGCAAGTCAAAGCAACACTATTCCATTGTTTGACTTAAAGAACGAGTTGAAGAAGTCAATAGAGGTTGGAGCTGATTTGAGATTCCTGGGCGACCGGATAGGATTAGATGTCACTTTCTATAAAAGCAATACTGAAAACCAGATTGTGCCAATCACTGTTTCAGCAGGTAGCGGTTATACGACAAAAATCGTGAATGCTGGAAACATTGAAAACAAGGGCACTGAAATTACTCTGCAGGCTACCCCGGTCCTGTCAACGAATGGCTTGCGCTGGGATGTCGCGTTTAACTATGCAAGAAATCATTCAAAAATAATTGAACTCGCACCGGGACTCGAAACTTATCTGCTTTACCAGACGGCAGACGTTGCCACAATTGAAGCAAGGACCGGCCAGCCCTTTGGTAATATCGTGGGTTATAAATACAAAAGAGCACCGGACGGACAGATAATCGTTGCCAGTGATGGTTCTTATGCCAGAGAGAACGACTTAAGTATTTTGGGAAATGTTACTCCCAAATGGATCGGCGGCTTAAACAATAATTTATCGTATAAAGGATTTTCACTGGGCTTTTTGATTGATTTTGTTCAGGGTAATCAAATCAACTCTGATACCAAGTACCGGATGGTTGCAAATGGAACAGGTAAGTTTACCGAAAGATACAGGGAACATTCAGAGCCGCTTCCGGGAGTAGTGGAAGTCAAAGATGCCAGTGGTAATGTTATCAAATATGAGCCGAACACCATACTTGTTGACGGCCAGACTGCCTGGTCTTACCGGGCATGGGGCCAGGTAAGCGAGGAATTTGTTTTAGATGGAAGTTTTGTTATGTTGAGAGAAGTGATACTGGGTTATACGCTTCAACCTTCCTTCCTTAAAAAAACGCCCTTCAAGGGCATCAGGGTTTCCGTGGTGGGCAGAAACTTAGTGTATTTGGAAGAGCATATGCAGGGCCTGGGTATTTCACCTGAAACCAATCTTAATACAACGGCCGCAGCTACCGGTGTCGAAACGTTCAGCATGCCTACGACAAGAAGCTATGGCATTAATCTCAACCTTACTTTTTAGAATTATCCAGAGCTATTAATTTATAAGAAAATGAAACTACATAATAAAATAATAAATCTTAGCCTGCTTGTTTTAGTGATTCTGATGGCAGATGCCTGCACAAAAGATTTTAAAGAACTGAATACGAATCCGGCGCTGTTGTCGGAGGACCTGGTTACTTCCGAGTTCTTGTTAACTGGTGTACAATATGGAATAGCAGGAGGGATGGGTGCTTCCGACGTGGGGAATTATGCTGGCATGACGGTGCGGGTAGACAATGCTCCCTTTGTTGACCACTTTGACGATGATGCCTGGTATGATACCTATACATCTTATTGCAACAATTTGGCAGCTATAATTCGCAAGACAGAGAATGACCCGAATCTTGTTAATAAAAAAGCGATTGCGAGGATACTGAAAGTGTGGGTTTATTCGCAGGCAACGGATATTTATGGCGATATACCCTATTTTGAAGCCAATAAGGCACCTGACGAAGCGATTGCTTCTCCCAAATATGATACACAAAAAAGTATCTACCAGGATTTCTTTAAAGAATTAAAAGAAGCTGCAGCCGAATTAGATGATTCCAAAGAAAGTTTTGGCAATGCTGACCTGTATTATGCGGGAAACGTAGCCAAGTGGAAAAAATTTGCTAATTCACTTCGCCTGCGGCTGGCATTACGTGTCCGGTATGTTGATGAGCAGATGGCAAAAGATAACATGGCAGACCTGCAGGAAACGGATTTAATAACCAACAGGATTGACGATGCCCTCATATATACCGCTGATGATATTGAGGAACATCGGAACGACGGTTATAATCGTATAGTGAAAGGCGTTGACGAAAACGAACGCCAGGAGTATATCAGGCACCAGTTGGTCGGCAAAGCCATGTTGGATGCGCTGGTAGGAAGTTCTTCTGTTACCAATCCGCTTGATCCGCGGACCAAAGTGATAGCTGATACCGCGGAACTGGATGGCAAAACTGTAAATCCTCCCCATGCTCCTTTTGGTTTTCGTGCGCAACCGCTATTGGGAAATGTGCCGGTTGAAAATAAGTATCCCTATGGATCACTGTCTACTTCTATATTTAGTTTATTTTGGTACGTAGCGGTAATTGAACAGCCCGTTCTGAGAAGTTCAGAAGTTTATTTTGCATTAGCTGAAGCCGCGCTATTTAATTTGCGAAGCGGTGACGCCAACGTTTACTTTAAAAAAGGTATCGAACAAAGTATTATAGAGATACAGAGTCTTTATAATAAGGGCAAAGACAAGATGCCTGCATTACTGGAAATGGTTTATGGGCCAGGCTTTGATGCAACTTCCTACCTGGCATACAAAGAAATGACGCAAGCCCAGATCGACGCCTTCCTTGCTTCTCCAGCAACGACCCTTACAGGGTCAGATGATGCTAAATTGGAACAAATCATCAACCAGAAAATAATAGCGCTCTATCCCAATGAACTGGAAGGATGGAGTGAATGGAGAAGAACTGGTTATCCAAGGGTGCTTGTCGCTGCCAATGAGCAAAGTTCTTTGCATGGTGTTTCTGCCAGGAGGCAGCATTACCCCAATATTGAGGCATCAATTAACAGTGTGAATCATAAAGAAGCTCTTGACAGGATGGGCGGGACAGATGATTTGTTGGATAAGGTGTGGTGGGATGCCAATCCCGATGCGCCCCACGTACATCCGGGTACGGTAGAATGGAGAGCTACACCCTGGAAATAAAACTACAGGTATTGAATAACATATCTCTTTTTAGCTATAAGCAGTTAGTGTGATAATCGGGCTGTCCGCATCGGACAGCCCTTATTTATGTCTCATACGTAGTCGTATCAAAGTCCAAAAATTTGAAACGTGAAAAAACAGATCAGCAACTGCCTGAGATTATCGGGGTTTTCCCTGATTATGTTCTTTACTGCAAAATCTCAGGCACCGGACGGAATTAAAATTTTGCCCAAAGAACTGCAGGACCAGTATTATCCAACCAAACATTTTGACACATTATATAAATATGCCAGAATGGAATTTGAGTTCGGGGGAATAGATAAAAATGATTTTAATAAGTGGCAGAATGACTTTCGTCCCCGTTTAAAGCAACTGCTTGGCCTTAACAAACTCGAACTGCAATTAGCAAACTATGCCCCGCATACTGAAAAAAAAGGATCAGAAGAGCGGGATGATTTTATACTGGAGCGATGGATCATTTGGACTGAACCTGATATTCCTTTGCCAGTAGTGGTATTGATACCAAAAGGCAAAAAAGGAAAATTTCCTTTAGTGGTGACAACCCACGGACATGGAAAGAATGCTGATCTGTATGAAGGCATTTACCCAAAAATAATTGACAAGAAAATCTCAGAACAAACCGAGATAAGCATTGCCGTGCAGGCAGTCAGCGAAGGCTATATTGCCATTGCCCCTACCATGCGTGCGTTTGGTGATACCCGCACTGAATACGATAAAGAAAATAACAACTCGTTCTCTTGTCGCACGCAATTGATGCACGACGTATTGGTTGGCAGAACACCAATAGGTGACCGGGTTTGGGATATGTCAAAAATACTCGATTGGGCATTACGTCATTTTCCTGTTGATGAAAAAAGAGTTGCGATCACGGGCAATTCCGGCGGCGGCACCGTTTCTTTATTTACTGCAGCTTGCGATACCCGTGTAAAAGTAGCCGCACCTTCGTCTTATTTCTGCACCTTTCATGGTAGCATTGGCACTATCGCACATTGCGATTGTAATTATATTCCCGGGATATTGGAACTTGGCGAAATGGGTGATGTGGCAGGTTTGATAGCTCCGCGTCCACTATGTGTTATTAATGGCAAAGAAGATACTATATTCCCTATTGAAGAAACACGTAAGGCATTTGCCCATTTAAAAACGATATACAGGGCCGCAGGTGCGCCGGGAGATGTGATGCTTTACGAGGGAAACGGCGGACATAAGTACTATAAAGAAGGGGCATGGCCATTTATCAAAGAGCATTTTGAAAAACCGTAAAATATCGTTTCGACTACAACTTAATATCCTTTAAACTTATTTATAAAAAAATCAACCGGGTTCACAGTCATAATTAAAGTAAGCGATGAATTCTATTTTTCATTCAGGTAATAAGTTTCATTCCATTTTTTTCAAGGTCAATCCGGGACGGATAGCGTCATGTTTAGTCTTAATGGTTGCAGGAATTTTGTGTTCGTATGCACCTGGCAATCGAACATCGATTGACGGAAGAGCCGCTTGCATCGGCAAAGCAGCAGATAGTAAAGTATTTATTATCAATGCTCCCATTAATAATCTCGACGAATTCCGTAAACTGGCTAAGCAGGCTAGCCGACTGAAACCATACGGTAGAGTGCAAATCAATATAAGCACCCTGGCGGACAAGGCATTTCATGAAATACCGTCAAAGGGAAGTCCCTGGCATGAATATGCAAGCAACAATCCGTCACCATTTAAATTCTTTCCAGATCCTAAGCTCGCGCCATTTATTCCTGTTGAATTTGTAAAGAAAAACCGCCAGCTCCTTTTGGACAAAGCAAAAATATTACGCGAACTAGGGTTGGAGGCTGCCTTCTTTGGATACGAACCTAATTTTTTACCAGCTGCATTTTTCGAAGCATATCCTCAAATGCTTGGTCCGCGTGTCGATCATCCAAGGAGAAGTACTGACAAGGCATTCGCCCCCTGTACTAATGTAAAAGAAACGCAGGATATGTATGCGGGCATGATGACTGAGTTGTTGAAAAATGTGCCTGAGATATCTACTTTCTTTTTCAAAACCAATGACGCCGGGGCAGGTATCTGCTGGGCTTATTGGTTATACACCGGACCGAATGGACCAACAAAATGTAAAAACATTTCAATGGGGGAAAGGGTACGGACACTTTTGAACACATACCAGGAAGGCGCATCAAAAGCAGGAAAGACATTAAGCGTTTACATTGATGAAGCCAGTTCAAATTTTTCAGACGAGGAGAAAGAAGACATTCAAAAGCATTTACCTCCCAATTGTTATTATGAGAGTACTGATTCACATAAGATAATTAATATCGGAAGCCTCGTCTCTGCATATTACCCTGTTAAAGGACTAATTGACCCGGTATCTTTTATACGCTCGGCAAAATCAATTACAGATCCATCGGTGAAATCGGTCTTTATTAATTTTCGTGCATCGTACGATCGAGGGTACGAGCACCTGGATGCTACGGAGATGGTATTGGAAATGCTCGAATACGTGCTCAAAGAAAAATTTCCCGAAGGTCCGTTAGCCAACCAGGAAGAGCTCAGGAAACTGAGTGAACTGTGGGGAGGTAAAAATTCTGCGGACAAATTATATAATGCGTTCGTAGCGCTCGATGAAGCTTTGTCGTACAAAAATGCTGTGATTCCAAGAGTGAACACATTATATTGGGGTGTCACAACAAGACATATAACAAGGCCGTTGCTCATTGCACCTGACCGGCTCTCAGAACAGGAAGAGGCATATTTTCTTCCCTATGTTTTTAATATTTCTAAAGAAGAAGCCAGGCGTGATTATACCGATGTCCATGGCTTGCATCACGTAGTTCAGCCGGGCGTGGTTCAAAATTATGTCAACCGGCTCGGTAATGTATATCGCCTGCTGCAAAGTGTGGATACATCTGCTCCTAAAAAAGAATTTATATCGAAGATGGCTACGTCCGTCAGCATTGTCATGAGTATAATGCGAAGTTGTGGCAACTTTGCAGAAGCGCAGGCCATCAGGGATAGAAATCAATCTAAATTAAGCGGACCTGTTCACCTTCCCGGCAAGGATCCAACATTCACGGGTGATCCTGATTTTATTCGCTTCACCGAAGTTGCCCGTGATGAACTTGATAACACCCAGGAGCTTATTGAAATTTTAGATAAGGGGGGAATGGAAATGCTGACTTATGCAAAAGATCCAAAATACGAAGACCGGTTTGTACTCGGCCCCGACCTTATAAAACAATTAAAGAAAAAACGGAAGATTATGCTTGATCACTGGACCGATATCCAGGATTACCTGACATCACCATTTAAATGATAAATCAACAAATACAGAGATGCAATGAAAACAATCAAAAAGGTCGCTTTTTTTCTGGGTCTGTTCTTATTGGCATTGAATACTTTCGGCCTGTTCAGGACAATGAGGAACCCCGATATTTATACGGAAGAAAACATTATCAAAAACAGGAAAAATGATATCACCATACGATACCCGGAAGTAAAAAAACTGCTCCTAAAAAAACCAGGTGAGTCCAATGAAGCCTTTGCTATCCGGATCAATAAGGTAGTTAATGACGGATTTTGTCATTACTGGAAGGATGCAGGGATTTCGAAGTATCATGAAAGAGTGCCAGCGTGGGAAAATTATTTATTGTTTTTAGCCTCATATATTGACCCAAAAGATTACAGGAAATATGAATTCAGTGATTATAAAAAAAATCTTGAAAGAGGCGTAGGGCTCTGCTCCAGCCATTCAATCGTTGTCAAAGGCGTACTCAATGATTACGGGATCGATGCAAGTTTATGGGACATTGCGGGACATGTGGTGGTGAGAGCAAATGTTGATGAAAAAAAGTGGATCATCCTTGATCCGGATTTTGGAGTGGTGGTACCGTATGATACCGCTGCAATCCAGGACAACCCGGAACTGGTACGACCGGCCTATCAGAATATGGCCGCATTATACTATCCCGATGCAATAGAACCTTACACCACCGATCACGTCGTTGAAATTTATGGTAGGGAAGGGAATCATGTATACACTGTCGATAACTGGTTCGAATATTTTTCCTACTGGGCAATCTGGATCATCCCGGTATTGCTGATGTTGCCATATACTCTACAGCTAATCAGGCGCAATAATTGAATCATGTATAGAATTTTTTTTCTTCAGTTTATCACTCTGCATTTCTGTTTTCTTTATTCTCCATCTTTTGCACAGTATAAAGTCAGCAACCACAGGCTTCTTTTGCCGGGTGAAGTGCCGGTAAATGCTCCCGGTAGTTATGGAGAGCCGGGAAAGACATACGTATTGGTAAAGGATATTACCAGCCGTGCCAGTACGATCTTTTTAGGTAAGGATGTTACATTGGATCTTAACGGCTATACAATCCGCTATGCTGATGGCAGGTATGGTCATCTTGCCAATTCAGGTTTTGAAGAAGGAATGAAAGGTTGGGATATCTCAAAGGCGCCGGGAGCCAAAGTGGTAAATACCGCAGAGGTGCATGTTTTTGTCGGAAAAAAATTAATGAGTTTAGAAGCCGGTGATGAGATCACCTCACAATATGTGCATTTACCGCTAGCCAACCGGTCATATATAGCCATGTGTGGAATAACCGGAAGAAATTCTTTTGAATTAGGGAGAAACGGCGTTACAGAAATGGTCGTGAGTGTTTTTGTTGAAGATGAAAACGGTAAGGAAGTAAAGTGTATAACCAAATATATGGATACGACCATGGTCAGCTGCCCTGTGGAAAAGCGATCCCCCAGGTTAGGTGGCGGATTTGTGTTTGCACACCTTAATAATCTGCCTGCAGGAAAGTATCGCATACGAGTGAGGGCAGGCACTGATTGCCTGGTAGATGAGATTGATATCCGGCCGGCAATGGATGTGGGAATTGGCATAATAGAGAAAACCTTTCCAAGGGGTCATTATGATCACCTGTTCGAGGCGAAGCTTGCAGCCTTTTTTGATTATACAGAAGACGCGATCACTTCAACCCCCATAGCAGGCATTCCAAAAGTAAAAGGCCGCGGTACTGTTACTATAAAAAATGGCATCATTGAAAATGCCGTGGAAGGCGCGATCTCATGGGGTGTTCAGTCTACTGCTGACGATGTAAATATTATACTTGAAAATGTAAAAATTAAAACATCAGGGATTAATACCATTGCGGTTGATGTGCCGCAGGCTTCTATCAGCAATTGCAGGTTTGAAGTGCGCTCCCCATTCATCATCAACAGGCATTACAGTAATTTCTATGCTGTCGATCTCCGGGGCGAGGATTATGCTTCGGAAGTTTCATTTTCAGAGTTCTTTGGTGGCCAGGGATGCCTTGTGTTTAAAGGGAAAAACTCCAGCATTCACAATAATTATTTTGTAAACCGCCAGATGGTAACCAATCATTACAGTATTATGGCCATGGGTGACAGCTCACAGATTTTCAATAACAGGATAGAACCGGAAGTCGGATCGGGCATTGAAATATACAGGCATCGCGACATTGAGATCTTCGATAACGTCATAAAAATAAAATCATCTCCCCCGACCTGCGAGTACGGTCATGAAGAATACAGCACCAACGCTATCAGGATGGCAGATTACCAGGAAAAGCCCGGCGGGCCAAATGCTTGCTCCGGGAACAGGATTTATAAGAACAAAATTTTTATAACCGTTAAAAATCAGCCTAAACCGGATAATTATATTCCGATGTCATACGGAATCTATTCGTCAGCCAGCGGGGGCGAAAATTATATTTTCGGAAATGATATTGTCGTCAATCATCTCGAACCACTTTCCAAGGCAAGGGCTGCTGCCTTTTATGTTTGCGGAGGTACGGTTGGGTTTGGTGGCAGTTTCTTCAACAACCGTATAACGACCAACGTTCCTGCGGCGTGGTTGGCAACTCCTTACGGAGGAACCGCAAATACCAAAATATACAATAATACAATTTTAAAGGCACCTAATGCACTGCCGGGTTTTAAACCATTTCGCATGGGATGGGAGGGAAGGGATGATACCTGGGCAAAAGATGTGGAATTTAATTCCAATGAAATTCGCGGAGCTGATTTTGGCGTGCAGGCCACTGAACAGGATCATAGTTATTCAGTGACCTGGACTTTGCAGCTAAAGGTAACAGATCAAAAAGGGGTCCCGGTCAAAAGCGCAGACGTAACTATCTTTGATAAAAATCAATCAAAGGTCTACCAGGAAAAAACGGATGAGCTCGGAAGTATGAAATTCGAATTATTGGAGTATGCTGCGAAAGGGAAACAAAAAACATACGCTTCACCCTATACACTAGTAGTTGGCGATGTTAAAAAGGAAGTGTTGTTGAACAAGAATAATAATATTACTTTGATACTCAAATAGGACCTTATAGCTTGTTTCACTTTAGCCGGCGCATCGCTGAAAAAATTAATTCTAACGAAATCACTGATTATCTGGGTTACTAATTCCTGGTATAGTTCACCTAAATCGATAATTACTTTATGTTTTTGCGATACAGGAAAATAGTGATTGTAGTGATAGTTTTGAGTGCATCAATATTCGTATTTACTCTTGCTACCCGGCATAAGCCAATCGATTTCACGCTCCAGGTAAAACCAATTATTAATAAATATTGTATCACTTGCCATGGCGGGGTAAGGCAAAAGGGTGGATTTAGCTTGCTATTTCGTGAAGAGGCGCTTGCGAAAACCAAGTCCGGGAAACGGGCTATCATCCCGGGTGATGCTGCCAATAGTGAGGTGATAAAACGCATTACATTGAAAGATCCCGATGATCGAATGCCTTATAGACATGATCCTCTTTCGAAAGCAAACATCGCTATCCTAAGGCGTTGGATCAATGAAGGAGCTCAATGGGGCAAACACTGGGCTTATGTTCCGGTTACCAAGGTTGAGGTCCCTTCGGTAAAAGGCAAATGGGTTCAAAATGAAGTTGATAATTTTATTGAACAAAAACTGCAGGAAAATGATCTTAAGCCATCTCTACGGGCTGAGAAATATTATTTGCTTCGCAGGGTTAGTCTCGATCTCATTGGAATGCCCGCGCCTGATCACCTTGCCCTGAAATTCTTAAGTGGCAACAGCAATCATGATTACAGCGATCTTGTAGACTCTCTACTCGCATCTCCACATTACGGTGAAAAGTGGACCGGCATGTGGATGGACCTGGCGAGGTATGCTGACACAAAGGGTTATGAGAAAGATGAAGCCAGAAATATGTGGAAATACCGCGACTGGCTCATCGATGCATTTAATGAAGATAAACCCTATGATAGGTTCCTGACAGAACAAATAGCAGGTGATCTTTTGCCGGACGCCACAGACCAGGAATTAATAGCTACGGTTTTTCAACGTAACACGATGACTAATGATGAAGGAGGTACAGACAATGAAGAGTTCCGGACGTCGGCCGTAGTAGACCGTGTTAACACAACATGGGATGCAATTATGGGGACTACATTTGGATGTGTACAATGTCACAGTCATCCTTATGATCCATTTAAACATGATGAATACTATAAATTTTTGGCTTTCTTTAATAACACCCGTGATGAAGATACCCAGGATGATTACCCGTTGTTGCGTCACTATAACGATACCATGCAACAGCAATTGTCAGAGGTCGTGGACTGGTTCAGGGAAAATGATTCCCAACAAAAAGCGAAAGATGCCGCTACATTCTTAAAAACATGGCAACCATCCTACAATACATCAATCTGTGATAGTTTTACCAATAGTGTGGTTGGCGACCCTACGTGGATCATTTTTCGAAACAATGCCGTTTGCAGGATGAAAAATGTCGCTCTTAATAATAAGGAGAATCTTATATTTCGTTATGGAGGTTTTTATGGCGGAGGCATTTGGAAGATTCACTTAGATAGTGCAAATGGAGAAGTTATTGCAAATGTTCCGTTACACAAAACAAAAGAAGACGGCTGGGAATGGCAAATTGAAGAGACTGCTTTAAAACCTGTAACCGGGAAACACGATCTTTATTTTACTTATACAAATCCCAACCTGAAAAATTCGATGAATACAGGTGTGCGGATTGACTGGTTATATTTCACGGACCATTTTCCGGGTATCGGAAATAAAGGATACCAGGAAATGAAAAATACATTCTGGAAATTATTAAGGTCGAAAGTCCCTTCCACCCCGGTGATGATGGAAAATCCAGCGTCCATGCGCCGTGAGACTTTTGTCTTCGAACGTGGTAACTGGTTAGTCAAAGGAGATAGGGTGGAGCCTGATGTACCGAATTCTTTAAATCCTTTTCCCGAGCGTGCTCCCAGAAACCGTATGGGATTAGCCATGTGGCTAACATCTTCACAAAATCCTCTTACGTCCCGGGCATTGGTAAACCGGGTCTGGGAACAGCTTTTGGGAACGGGCCTTGCAGAAACCCTTGAGGACCTGGGGTCGCAGGGCATTGCACCAACGCACATGGAGCTATTAAATTGGTTAAGCTACCAGTTCATGTATGAATATAAATGGAGCATAAAAAAGTTAATACGGACAATTGTATTGAGTGCAACTTATCAGCAGGACTCAAAAATTTCCGATGAACTCCTAGAAAAAGACCCTAATAATAAATTATATGCCCGGAGTGCAAGAGTGCGGTTATCAGCAGAGCAGATCAGGGACCAGGCTTTATGCATCAGCGGTGCGATGAGCAGTAAAATGTATGGTCCGAGTGTATATCCATACCAACCGAAAGGACTTTGGCTTTCACCTTATAACAGTACCGACTGGGAGCAAAGTGCCGGAGAAGATCAATACAGGCGCGCTGTTTATACATTCTGGAAACGTTCTGCTCCTTATCCTTCAATGGTAACATTTGACGGAATTGCGCGAAATGTTTGCACAGCCCGGCGGATACGCACCAACACGCCACTGCAGGCACTAACTACTTTGAATGATTCAGCATATATTGACATGGCACGCCATTTTGCATATCGATTGCAACATGAAGCCGGGAATGAAATAACGCAGCAGATTAAAAAAGGATATGAGGTTGCTACTTATCATGCAATTGATCGTAAGAGCCTGGATGCATTACTGGATTTATATAATGCGGCTTTCGCTAAATTTAAGAATAATGTTGATAAAACCTGTGAAATGGTTGGCGTGATGAGCAACCATACGAATGCTGAAACTGCGGCTTTAATCGTGGTAACAAATGCTATACTGAACCTGGATGAAGTGATAATGAAAAATTGAATTTATCAAGTTATGACTCAGGCTGAATTACATAATCAACGGCTCGTGAAAGAAGCGCAGGACGCCGTGTTGCAACTGCATACAAGGCGTCATTTCCTGAAAGAAAGTGCCATGGGATTGGGGGCACTTGCATTTGGTTCTTTATTTGGAGGATGCGGCAGAAATGATTCAACAAATAGTGTTGTATTTGATCCCGCACATCCGCTCTTGCCAAAATCTCCACATTTCCCAGGTCGTGCCAAAAGCGTAATATATCTCCATATGGCGGGTGCACCATCGCAACTGGAGTTGTTTGATTACAAACCCGAGCTGATGAAAATGGATGGGCAGGACTGCCCGCAATCGTTGCTTAACGGGAAGCGCTTTGCATTTATTCGGGGTGTACCAAAGATGCTGGGGCCGCAGGCGAAATTTGCTCAACACGGCCAAAGTGGCGCATGGATAAGTGAAAACATGCCGCACCTCGCAACAATCGCTGATGAAATAAGTTTTTTGAAAGCAGTTACAACAGACCAATTTAATCATGCCCCCGCACAATTGATGATGCATACCGGCTCTGCAAGATTAGGCAGACCTAGTCTGGGTTCCTGGGTAACCTATGGATTAGGCACAGAAAATCAGAATCTGCCCGGTTTCGTAGTGCTTACTTCCGGAGGTCAGAATCCTGATGCAGGGAAAAGCGTTTGGGGAAGCGGGTTTCTGCCGAGCGTTTACCAGGGTGTACAATGCAGAAGTGTAGGCGACCCCGTGCTATTTATTAAGGACCCGGATGGAATGGACCGGGAATTACGAAAGGCCTCTATCAACGCAATTAATAAAGTGAACCAGGAACAATACGCGGTATTTAATGATCCTGAAACTTTATCACGCATCTCACAATACGAGATGGCTTACAAGATGCAGATTTCTGTTCCCGAGGTTATGGACATCAATAATGAGCCACAGTATATTCATGAAATGTATGGCACCAGGCCTGGACGGGAAAGCTTTGCCAATAACGTACTGCTTGCGAGGAAGCTTGTTGAAAAAGGCGTTCGGTTTGTCCAGCTATTTGATTGGGGATGGGACAGTCATGGCTCCAGCTCTGATGGGGCATTGGATGTAGGATTCAAAAATAAATGCAGGGAAGTTGATAAATGCATTACTGCGCTGATATTGGATTTGAAACAGCGCGGACTATTGGAAGAAACATTGGTTGTTTGGGGCGGCGAATTTGGTCGCACGCCTATGCAGGAAAACCGTGAAGGAAAAAAGATGCCTTTTAAAGGACGGGACCATCATACGGAAGCCTTTACAATCTGGATGGCAGGTGGTGGTATTAAAGGAGGAGTCAGTTATGGTGAAACCGATGAGATAGGCTATAGCGCAGTCAGCGGAAAGGTGGAACCGTTTGACGTCCAGGCTACAATCCTTAACCGGCTTGGCTTTGATCATGAGCAATTTACTTACCCGTTCCAGGGGAGGCCTTTTAGATTAACCGATACAAGTGGAAAAGTAATTACTGAGATAATAGGGTAGATGAAGAGTCTTATCCAACTAGGTCAAAATTTTCACTTTAATTATTGAATCATTTAATAGTTAATATGAAGAATAGTATAGTAATAACTTTTATAAGCCTGGCTTTGCTGACTAGTTTTTCTTTATCTGCACAGGATGAAATGAATATCAAATTGAAGGATTACAGACCCCGGTCTATTTATAAAATTCCGGTCACCAATATTAAAAAAGCGAGGTATTCCGCCATAGATGTGCATTCTCACCCTGCAGAATGGATGAGCAATCCGGTAGCGGTTTCCGATACTGCACTTTCTCATTGGGTAAAAGTTATGGACCAGGTAGGTATTGAAAAAACAATCATTATGACCTGCTATGCAGGTGCTCAATTTGATAGTCTGTATGCTAAGTATTCTGCATTTGGAGAACGGTTTGAATTATGGTGCGGATTTGATTATTCTGGCTATATGGAAGATGGTTGGATTGAGCGTGCAATAAAGGAACTGGAGCGCTGCTATAATATGGGAGCAAAAGGTGTAGGAGAACTGGCCGACAAAGGATCAGGAATAGGAGACTTTAGCAATAGCCCGACACCCGGCTACAAATTACATATTGATGATCCGCGCCTAAGACCTTTATTTCAAAAATGCGGAGAATTAAAAATGCCCGTAAATATACACGTGGCGGAACCTTATTGGATGTATGAACCTATGGATTCTGCAAATGATGGCTATATGAACGCTTATAAATGGAAAATAGACTTATCTGATAAGGATAAATTGAATCATCCGCAACTGATAAACACGCTTGAAACAGTTGTCAGGGAAAACCCGAAAACTACTTTTATTGCTTGTCATCTTGCAAATTGTGAATATGATCTTGAGATCCTCGGCACACTTTTTCGGAAATATCCTAACCTGTATGCCGATCTGGGCGGGCGGTTCGGAGAAATTGCACCCATACCCAAATACATGAACTCATTTCTTGGAAAATATCAGGACAGGATACTATATGGAACGGATATGTTTTACGACCCGGCAATGTATGCTACAACTTTTCGGATTCTTGAATCAAATGACGAACACTTCTATGAAATAGATTTGTTTGGCTACCATTGGCCCTTATATGGTTTCGGACTGAAAAACGATGTATTGAAAAAGATCTATTATGAAAACGCAAAAAGAATTTTGATGAAATCAACTCCATTATAATAATTCGATACTAAACAACATAAATCCCGGCGCTTTTGACTATAAGATAAATTCGGCCATTATCATCGTTTAGTTGGGTATTGCTAATCGGTATTTTGCTGATAGCTTTATTACTTCACTGCCTATCAGGGAAAGAAAAGTATCATTCAGACCTGTAATTCCTTGAAAAATGCAATACCGGGAGCGAAAATAGATTCACGAGAAATGTACTGTTCCAATATTAGCAACAGGTACAACAGTATTGACGGTGGTGGCTAAAAAAGATTAGGTGGTGTCATATCAATGCTGGACGAAGATTCCAAATACACTGTTTACTTCTCTAATTGCCGTTTGAAAAATTTCCATGCTTCTACGTGGACATCAATATCATTCGGATATCCATGCGTTCCGTTTAATACTTTTAATAGAACTATTTCAGGGTTGTTCTTTTTTTTATAGGTGTAGCGTTCTATTGTTTTTCCATCGGCTGGATCAGTATCAGGTAAAACTTCTTTTACAGGGTCCCCTTTATATCCGGCTAAGGACGCCCAGTATTGGAATGTTCTGTCAGTAGAGCGAACATCTCCCATATTGAAATTGCTTCCCAAAATAACAGGTCCGCCGTTATAGGGATTTATTTCGTCTTTGGTTCCATTGATGATCATTATTGAGATTGGTGTGTTCTTGCCGGTGCAGTCGATATTATTTGTGTCGGGGAGATTTGCAACAATGGCTGTCACGGCTTTGAAGCTAACGGGTTCGGTTAGGGCCAATTTATATGCCATATGTCCGCCTCCCGAAGTGCCGATTGCAAACACGTTATGCTTGTTAATTTGATATTTCTTGCTAAAATAATTAATCATTGAGTTAAAGAATGTATTCTCATCAATATTTTCAACATTGGCATCCGAAGGCGCGGCTTTCCGGCATTCATTCCAAAAGTTTTTATATCCATCGGGGTATACGACAACTACATTTTCATTTTTAATTTCCTGCTGAAGCCTTGAAGTATGTTCCATCATTTTTATTCCGTTGCCACCGGAGCCGTGCAGGATGAAGATGAGACTCGCGCCTGGATGCAATGATGGCGGCAGGTTAAAATGAAAAACCCTGTAATTCTTATCAATCAGCATCGAATCGCTAATCAACTGCGCCTTTAAGGAAAAGAAGCCTGAACAAAATAAGAAAACTGTAATTGATACAACTCTAATCCTGCAATAAATCAAAATGCTCATGTTAACTCATTTTAATAACCTGCTTAACGCAAAGGTTGGATGAATATTTTTTTCCCCGGCGATAATTGCAGCAGCTAATTCTCCCAATGAAGCACCCATTTTATATCCATGACCGGAACCGCCTCCCAATATCCATAGGTTTCCAACCTGGGGATGCCTGTCAAATATAAAATCATTATCAGGGGTTTCTGTGTATTGACAAACTCGTTCTTCAATCAAAGGCCGACCCGCCATCTTTGGAAATCTATTGGCAACGATATCTTCTGTAAATTTCAGTTCTTCAGGTTTCCAAAAGCGATGATAGGTATCGAACTTATCTGTTATTACATCAGTTAATTCAGGAGCTGCCTTGAATCCGCGGTATTCATTTCCGGGAATTCCATAAAGATTGACAACGCCCTTTGCATCCATATTAAACCAGACAGGAAGTTTATTTTCCATTAGGTCCGACTCGCCCGGTGGTGATGCAAAAAAGAAAACTGGTTGTCGTGTTACTTTTAGCTTACTCGTTATTTCAGGAAACAAGCGTACCAACCATGGCCCACAGGCAAAAACATAATCATCTGCTTCAAGGCTTGTACCGTCATATAAGGTAACCGCATTGCATTTGCCTGATTTTACAGAATATTCCTTTACCTGTCGCTGCATAAATTTTCCACCTTCTTTTACAAATAAATCTTGAACCGCATTACAGCCTTTTCTGGCCAGGAGAAAGCCTGCTACAGGATCAAACATTACATGATCTAAATCAGAAGTATTCACCTGTGGCCAGCGTTTGGCAGCATCATCCGCCCTAATTTTCTCCAAAACAAGACCTGCTTTTTTATACATGGAAATAGCGGCCTCAAGTGATTCATCTTTTGGATTCGCAACAAAAACAAGTAATCCATTCTGATGTAATATTTTTTGCCCCATCAATAATTCATTCTCTTTCCATAACTGAATGGCGCGAAGTGTAAGATCAAAATAGATTTGCTGACTTCCGTAAAAAGCACGTATGATGCGTGTTTCACCTCCGGAACTAGATTGATTATTCCCGGGTCCGAATTGGTCGAGTAATGTCACTTCATATCCCTTCCTTAAAAGGTGTAAGGCGGTCCAGCCTCCGAATGCACCCGCTCCAACAACAATTATTTTTCCATTTTTTGATTGCCTCGTTTTTTCTGGGGTAATCCCGGCTTCGGATGAATGAGGAATTATTTTGGTCATTAGGGTCACGGCCGCTCCCTGGATTCCATATTTTATTATTGAGCGCCTGTTGATTGTTTGCCCCGGAGGTAGTTTACGTTTGCGCATTGGATCCCGGTTGCTGGTTTAATTTTTTATTTGAAATTCCACTACGCTGTTTTTATTCAGTATCACTTCTTTTTTCCTTTTCCTCAGCATTAAGGTATAAGGTGAGCTGTATATTTTTTTAGTGCCGTCCACTGAATATTCAAGCAATTCTTCCTGCAAATAGCCGTTCGCATCCGTTTTTTTAGAAGCTATAATTTTGTTATTCTTGTCCAGGATTTTTACTTCAGCATCTTTAATTGGATTTGATTTATTATCCAGGACTTTTAATTTCAAAGTCCAGTATACTGAATAGCTGTGTTGCTGATTCGTCACCTCTATATCAAAAGGAAATCCAAAAAAATCGTTTGATCTGAATTGAATATTCCGCGCAATAGTAACATCTCTTTTAGCCCATCCCATCCTGAATGGTTTAAAATCGATATTGGCCCCCGGAGCTTTGATAAAAGTATTGTTATAAATTTTTGTGTTCGCCGCACCGCCATACATGGATGCCACCCAAACTGCCGGAACATTTGTAGTGATCCGGTTGTTGTAAAAATTCCCACCCAGGCTTTCAGTTCCACCACAGATGTAAAAAGCAGTAGAAACCGATTTGGAAGCGGGATCTGTTTTTTCAATGAATATATCGTTCCCGAATACATCATCCTCACCTCCCGCTACGCTATAAAAAATCGCGAATGACATAGGGATATAATCCGGATGTGCCTGATAATCTTTGGCAGTTACATAAATTTTATTATTATAAACTTTGTTGCCAAATGTGCCATCCGGAGATCCGGGTTTTCTATGGTAATCTGCCATCCTTATGGCGTTGGTGCTATATTCTTCATGTCCGTATTCGCATGTGGGGGGCGATGTGCCAATCCTGAATACATTATTAAATATCTCACAATTCTGCGAGGGCCATACTCCTGAGCCAATTTCAGGTTCAATCCTGTTTTCGAAAATACGTGTGCCTTCGCCATTGGCACCTATACTATAATGGTTGGTCACGGTCTGCCGGTTAACAAACAGGTTGTGATGAATGTCAGTTTTCTTACCTGTCGTAAAAAGGCATCCTTGCCCGCCATAAAATTCCGAGAAGGAAACTTCAGACGACTCTGTGCCATTCATAACCACCGCTGCAAACCGGCAATGGCGGTTTATGATAAAGGGATTTTCTACTTCAAACCTGCAGTTGGTAATTGATGCCTGGGGAACTTCAACGGCAGCCGCATTAATTCCGCTTGTTTTAATTTTTACATTGTCTAAAATGATTCTCACATTTTCCGCTGTGGATTGTATTCCCCATGAAAGAATACCTGCCGTAGCACTTTCTATAATTCCATTTTTAATGGTAACGGTACCTGTACCTTTTACACCCGGTATCGAAGAAAAAGGGATTCCATTAGTGATATTTTCGGTATAGTCATAAAAAGCAGTTGTATTTCCGCAATGATACAAATGATTATAATGTCCCTTCGCAGATGTATTCTCTACAATTCCTATGCCCGCATCCATAGCAGGACGAATGTCAATTTCATCTACCAGGCAATCTGTTTCAGCTTTTATACGAACCCTGTATTTCCCTGCGGGTAAATGAGTGAGATGTGCGTATAAAAAACCGCCTCCCAATTCGGGAGCAGATCTTTCCAACGGACAGCTGACCAGAGTGGTGTCTTCATATTTGGTAACACATTTTACTTCCTTACCTTGTTCGTCCTCCACGTATATGCTTATTTTCATCTGGTTGGCCATATTGCCTCCCATGGCATGATAGTCAAAACCTGTTACCCCGCACATAGCAAAATAAGAACGATCAGAAATTGGCAGGTTAACGTATGGGGAAGTTATTTCGTCACCTTTTGTTAAACTCATTATTTTTTTGCCAATGAAAACATGAACATCTGCGGTGGAGACAACTTTTGCACCGGGAGCTTTCGACAAGTCCCACCCTTTATCTCCTTCTTCAAACCCTGAATTTACAATGTGCCCGTAATTTGCATCGGCGTATTTAATGGTAAATCCGTTGAGATCCAGGGTGACATCCTTTCCCAAAAAAATAGTTGTCCGGGAACTTGTTATATCATTTGCAAGCATGTAAGTAGTTCCTGCCGATCCATAACTTCCGGGTCCGGTTACTGATACAACATTTTGATCAGCTTTTTTATGGGCTGCCAGGTCGAACTGTCCTGAAGTAACGGAATGCAATAGAAAAAAGCCTGTGCTTAAAGTGCAGCATACCCTTTTTACATCCATGAGAAAATTTTTGGGTAAAAAATCAGCGTTCCCGGTCCTAATAATTCACGGTAAGTTAGTATGTCTTTTCACTCCTTTTCTTTTTTTGAACAATTTAATTAAAGGGAAATAAAGTATTTAGATTTGTATAATAGCGAATTTGAAAAACTAAGCAAACGGCGATTTAAGCAATTCGCTTTTCATTCTAGCCGACTGAACAATCAAACCGGGCCTGCATGAATATGAAAAAGCCACGCTTCTGCTGCTTCCTTCCCTGCCTGTTGCTTTCCATCCTTGCTTCAGCGCAACATCAACATGAACAAGCCGTGAAAAGCCCATTGCCGCTTATTACAAATGTTGAGGCGCAGCCTTTATTGTCACAGGTGACCCGTCTTAACGAGGCGCTTACTTTTTTAGGAAGTTCTTTGTCAGAAAAGGATGCTGTTCGGATCAGACATTTGGAGCATTCAAACAATGACGAAGAAGTCGTGAAGGAAATCCAGGATATTTTGGATTCTTATTGCCTGGCCATGGTCGACATAAATCCGGAAGCAAGGGTAAAAGTTTTGCGAGGTCCCGCTAAGGCGAAATTAATACAGAATGGATGGACAAGCTTTCTTATTAAGGTGCATAATGACGCGGGAGTGACGGCTAAGTTAGAAGTAGAAAGCTCAAATGCTGCGCCGGTTTTACATATTTCATCCGGTGAACCACGATTGAAAAACGAAAACAGCCTTACGAAGGGGCAGGTAAAAAATCGTTTTCTCGAGATGAGCATGTACCGCAATCGCCCTCTGCAACCAGAGTTGTCCGGACTCCGGCTGGAATACGCCGTTCTTCAGATATATAGCAAAGATGCAGGCAATCGCGAAGCCGAATTAGCCTTCAATATCGGTCAAGGTTCGCAGGATATAGGATTCCGCAACGCTATTCATATTTTATTTACCATTGGCAAATCGGTGAAGGTGGTCTTCAGGGTAAAGGACGATGACGACTCGCCCACCATGGCGTCATTTGTAATCAAGGACGGCATTGAGCGGATAATAAAAGAAGACAGTCTGTATCCCTTATACTCGAAGGAATACAGGGTAGCCAGAGCACAACGCGAAAATGGTGGCCCGGTTAAAGGATTAACAGGACTATATCCACTTCCATCACGACGGGTGGCAGCATATGATGAATTCCCCGATTTTTTCTTCCAGGCACAGGTATATCGTTCCGACGGTGAAAATGTAACACTACCACCGGGGAAATATGATGTGACCTTTACACGCGGACCTGAATACATTTCACAGGATACGCAGATTATTGTTCCTGCAAAGGCTGATTCAATTGAAGTGCAATTCAAACTTAAGCGCTGGATACATATGGCCAAACAGGGATGGTATAGTGCAGACCATCACGTACATGCTGCCGGTTGTAGTCACTATGAAAGTCCGGAAGAAGGGGTTCCTCCAATGCATATGTGGCGGCAAATTTTGGGTGAAGACCTGAATATCGGGACGGTTCTGGCATGGGGACCAAGCTGGTATCATCAAAAGGAATATTTTACCGGCAAGATCAGCCCTCTTTCCACCAGGCAAAATATAATGCGATATGATATTGAAGTATCGGGATTTCCGTCTTCTCATGCCGGTCATATTGTGCTGCTCCGGCTTAAGGAAGATGATTATCCCGGCACAAAGACAATTGAAGAATGGCCCAGCTGGACCTTGCCGATTTTTAAATGGGCTAAAAGCCAGGGGGCTGTTGTAGGGTATGCTCATTCAGGATGGGGACTTGAACCGATGAAAGCAACCAAAGGGATTCTGAATTACGAAACTCCGAAAATGGATGGGATAGGTGCGAATGAATACATCGTAACGGTTGCTCATGATGTAGTTGACTTTTTTAGCGCCGGCGATACCCCGGCTCCATGGGAACTGAATATGTGGTATCATACTTTAAATTGTGGATTCAGGACACGCCTTAGCGGTGAGACGGATTTTCCCTGCATTTACGATGAAAGAGTAGGTATTGCACGCAGCTATTTCAAAACGGATAGCGTATTAAATTATGATAACTACACAGACGTGATCCGTACAGAAAAGAGCTATGTTTCGGATGGCGGTTCACATATTATCGACCTTGAGATAAATGGACCGGGCGCTGTTAATTCTAAGAGTGAAGTATTACTCAAAAATCCACAAACAATAAGCATCCGGGCAAAAGTAGCAGCGAATCTTTCACCGGAACAAGATGAAGCAGAATCTATCCTGGCGCGTAAGCGCCCGGATGAGTACCCTTTCTGGAGTATTCAGAGAGCGCGTATCGGGACAAGCCGAAAGGTACCGGTAGAGCTTGTTGTAAACGGTGAAGCTGTTGACACAATGGAAATTGAAGCAGATGGTTTGTGGAAAGATTTGAATTTTAATTATGAAGCCAGGCGCTCCTGTTGGATTGCCCTGAGGGTGTATCCAAGTTCGCACACGAATCCTGTTTTTGTAATAGTAGATGGAAAACCAATTGCATCAAAGAAGAGTGCAGAATGGTGCAGTAAGGCCGTTGATCAATGCTGGAAAATGAAACAAGCCAACATCCGCCCGGGTGAAAGAGCAGAAGCAGAAGAAGCGTACAAAAAAGCAAAAGCTATTTACGACAAAATATATAGGGACGCGTCACATTAATAGCTATAGGTTGCGATGATGTTATCAAAACATGTAAACATAAAAGGAAATCACCCGTTTTTCACCTATTCAGGGAATGTTATTTGATCTCCGGCTGGCCAACGGTAATTGTAAAAACTCCCCAGGTAACATTTCTTTTTATTGTCTTCCATTCTTTTACTTCGTAGCAAGCAAGGAATTTTATTTGATGCCCGGGGGGACAATCTTTTGAAATATGTACCAGCGAAGATATTGCATAACCATCGCCCCATTTGTCAGGTTGTAATTCATCATATAACCGTTCATGATCAACGTACGGATCATCATAATATAAACGGGTGCGGTGGCTGTCCTGGTAGATCATTATCGTTTCACCGGGATCGGCAATATTATTACCATTGCCACTGCCAAAAATCTCGCTGTCTCCATCATCAATCCCGATATTGGTGAATTCAGGAATATCATAAAATACGGGAGCATCGAATTCATCTTTCCAGATCCTGCCTTTGTCATCAGTTATAACGAGATTAAATCTTACCCAGAAAGGCGAACCGTCCCTTGTCGGTTTATTTGTGGCGGTTACTTTAAAATCAGAAGGTAGCCGACGGAGTTCACCGGAAGGAATATTTTCCAGTTCAATGGTTGGATTAGCAATAACAATTCCTTCTGTCGAAGTGCTTAGTTCGATCTTAATTTTCTTCCCAACACTACCGCCCCGGTTTAATAGCCGGAGATTAAGGTTGCATTCTTTTTTTTGATCCAGGAAAATTCCTTTACCGTTTATCTGGTGCCCGGCAAAAACAATTTCCGGAGGACCATTCTTTTCAAAGATCCCAACCTGGTGGCTTTGATGATTTAAAGTGAAATTGATTCGTCCTTCCGAATCACTGGATATTGCAATGGTCTTCTTTGTGCTGTCGGTTTCATCATAATCCAAAAGTGAGTAAGAAGAATTTGGTTTGTAAACAGCTGCCGTTTTTATGCTTATTTGAACTCCCGGTATCAACGGTCCGTCGGGTTGCCATTTTCTTGTTCGGACCCTCATTCCACCTTTGGTTACGCCCTTCAAATCAATAAATCCTGGTTCATGGAGCGTACTGTTGATCTTATATCCCCAAATCTCAAAATCAGGATATATGTCCGCATGATGCCAGCGTACCGGATCAGGTAGGGGATTATTGAATGATCCGAGTATAAAAGTGAGGGCTTGCCTGAATTCATTAACCGAATAGTCATGGCCCCCGGGATATATTTCATAATCATAATCCAACCCTTTTTCCCGAATTGCACCCTGGTTCACTTCATTATTCAGGTATACCAATTCGTCGATTGTGCTGTTATGAAACCTGAGCCGAACGCCATAGTAATTTTTAAACATGTACCTGACGTTATATAACGTGTGATTCCCGGGATAGCCAATAAAAAACTCTGCAGAACCTTTCATGTTTACAGCTGTTCCGATCATTTGAGGATATTTTCCTGCCAAAACAAATGACATAAAACCACCCATGCTGTGTCCCATTAAAGCCCTGTGAGAACGATCATTCAGGGTTCGGTAAGTGCTGTCAATGTGGTTCACCAGTTCTAAAAAATAGTCTTTGAACTGTACCTGGTATTTAATATTCGAATGATACCCTGTATTGTACGGGCGAATATCTGATGGTGTTGATCTTCCGTTCCAGGCAACAAGAATGACACCATGCTCACTTACCCATTTATCAAGACTATCAACGGCCAGCTCGTGACTACCCTGGTTGCCATGGAAATAGTAAATAACGGGATATTTTTTCCTGGAATGCGCATATTCAGCAGGCAGAAAAATCCTGTATGGCTTGTTGGCATTAAAGACATCGCTATGATGAAAAGTGTCAGTTTGAGCAGAAATATTTAGTTGGATCGCGATGATAAAAGGAATGAGAAAAATAGTCGCAGGGCCACTTCTCGGAATTTTTTTCATTAGCTCAAAAAATAAAGTTTTGTAAAATAGAACTAATAATTATTTTCGTTTTATTAAGATTTTGAAAGGTAATGAAAATAATTTTTCATAAGGAAGAGCTAAAACATAATCTTTTTGCTTTTTTGATTTGTATTTTTTGGACGAATGCTCAGTCCGTTGCGCAGGATTCTACGGCTGCAGGTGCTATAATAACACCTTATCCTACCCTCGTCAATCTTGCTGTTGAATGGCAAATCCAGGGCGATGATAATCTGAATGGTATAGTAAATGTAAAATTCCGCGAAAAGAATAAGACAAAATGGGAACTGGGAATGCCTTTGCGCAGAGTACCAGCTGGAGCGAATATTGGATTTAAGTGGGGCAACAAACATTCGGGCAGCATTTTCAATTTAAAGCCCGGCACCCAATACCAGATTCAACTCAGCCTGGTAGATCCAGATGGCGGATCAGTAGAAAAATTGGTGGAGGCCCGAACACGACCTGTTCCGAGGGTCGGGAATAATGCAACTATAATTGAGATTAAGCCCGGTAGCTATGACACCCTTCATACAATTAGTGGCAGGGCTGACAAGCCCATGGTTTATCGCTGTACAAAAGGGGAAGCCATTTTTAGATTTATTGACGTTCAAAATAAAGAATGGGTATTTATCGAAGGATTGAATGTTAAGAACCTGGCTACCGAAGGAATCGGCATTTGTCTAAATGGCGCAGAGAATTGCGTGGTCACGTATTGTACAATTAATGCAGTTTTCGGCATCGTTGCCTACCTGCCGGGTGCAACGAATTGTCTTTTCAGCGACAATACAATAACCGGGATATCTGTATGGACGAATGAGGCTATGGGTGCGCATGGTAAAAACATCGGAGAAGGTATTGAAATCACCGGTCCCGGGAATGTGATTTGTTATAACAGGGTTCAGGGATTCAGGGATTGTATTTCCACCATGGAAGATCAGCATGCAGTTAACCAGGTATGCATCGATATTTATAATAATGATATTTACAGGGGAGCGGATGATGGTATAGAAGCTGATTTCTGTTTTTCCAATTGCAGGATTTTTCAAAATCGTCTGACAAATTGTTATGTGGGGCTAAGCTCGCAACCGGGGCTTGGAGGTCCTACCTATTTTATCAGGAATGCTATGTACAATATGGTTCATGCGGCTTTCAAGTTAAAACGATTTAGCCAGGGTGATGTGGTTTTACATAATACCGTAATCAAAGTTGGGGCAGGGCTTGGTGGCAATGATACTATGGACTTTGCTTATTTCAGGAATAACCTGGCTATTGGCGGGCCGACGGGCGGTGTAAACTGGGGTGATTACGGGGCCGGAAATCCTTATGCTGCTGATATCATTAGCCCGGGAACCCACAGCAGTTTTGATTATGATGCGGTAGGTGTTTACGGAACTCAATATGTAGCGCTCATTGGGGAAAGGCCTTTTACTGAGGTTGAGAAGCATGGTGTCGAATACATAAAGTTGGAGGATACATTCATCAATATTGCATTTCCGAACCCACCAATTCCGGAACAGGCGGTTGCTGACCTTCGGCTAAAGCCTGGTTCAAAAGCACAAGATGCGGCAATGAGAATTCCTAATGTAAACGATGATTTCACCGGTAAAGCGCCCGATTGCGGAGCTTATGAAACAGGACGGGAGCTTCCGCAGTATGGGCCCCGCAAAAGAATAATCAGGTAAAATGTAAATATAAAAATGTAAAGGTTTAGAACGAGCGGTTGGAACAATGCTTAAAAACAATCAGATTACTTCAACGGTCACATCATAAGAATCGATTTGAAAATTATATCAGCGAGCTCATAAATATCAGGATATGCCCAGGTTCCTTGTATTATACTCTTTGTGCTACCTGGTTTTTTCCGTATTCGCAACTCCAGGTTTTGCTCAATATAAAGCGACGAAACACAGGATACCTGTCGGAAATGAAGTTGCCGTTACTGCACCCGGCAGTTATGCAAAAGCCGGAACAACGTATGTGTTGATGAATGATATAACAAGTGCAACAAGCACCATTTTTCTTGGAAAGGATATAACTTTTGATTTGAATGGATATACTATTATATATGCCAGTGCAAATTATCAGCATATACCGAACTCCGGATTTGAAGAAGGGCTAACAGGATGGGATATTTCAAAAGCCCCCGGTGCAAAAGTGCTAAACACAAAGGAGGTGCATGTATTTATCGGAAAAAAACTGATGAGCCTTAAAGCAGGAAATGAAATTACTTCATCATACATGAATCTTCCCATCGGCAATCGTTCTTATTTCGCCATGTGTGGAGTAACGGGTCGTGATTACCGGGATATGAATGGTGATTTAAATAATCAAATGAAAGTAAGTGTGTATGTAGAGGATGAAAAAGGAAAAGAAGTGCGATGTGTAACTGAATATGGTGACACAACATTGGAAAGTTGCCCGGTAGAGAGGAAAGCGCCGCGGCTGGGAGGCGGATTTGTATATGCACACCTGAATCACCTGCCTGCAGGAAAATACCGGGTACGTATAAAGGCAGATACTGATTGCCTGGTGGATGAAATTGATATCCGGCCTGCCATGGACGTGGGTATAGGCATTGTTGAAAATACCAATCCGCTGGCTCATTACGATCACATGTTTAAAGAAGCATATCCACCTGTTATTCCTTCCTTTTTTGATTATACAGAGGATGTACATACCGGAAAGCCCTTGTCTTCAGTGTCACACGTAACGGGAGAAGGCAGCATTATTGTCAAAAATGGAATGATCCGCAGTGGTTCGAAGGGAATACTTTCCTGGGGCATTCAATCCACAGCAAAAAATGTCAGAATAATATTAGACAATGTACACATTAAAACCTCCGGGATTAATGCGACAGCAGCCGATTTTCCGCAGGCGACCATTACACGTTGCAGATTTAATAGCGATAATCCGTTTTTGATAAACCGTCATTATCCAAATTTTTATGCCGTGGACTTAGGCCCGGAAGCTCCTTCTGAAGTTTCATTTTCTGAATTTTATGGCGGGCAGGGGGGTATTGTGATAAAAGGAAAAAAATCCAGCGTTCACCATAACTATTTTGCGATACGGCAAATGGTCACCAATCATTATAGCATTATGGCAATGGGGGATAGCTCAAAGATTTTTGAAAACAGAATTGAACCCGAAACCGGATCCGGTGTTGAAATTTACGTGCACAGGCATATCGAGGTATTTAATAATTATTTCAAAATAAAGACTTCTCCTCCCACCTGTGAATACGGGCACGAAGAATTTAGTTCTGCAGCAGTGCGAATGGCTGACTATCGCGCCCTCCCGGGCTCTGCTGACGGTTGTTATGGTAATAAAATTTACAATAATAAGATTTCGATCATAGCGAATGATTACCCTGGCGATAAACGATATACCCCGATGGCCTGGGCCATTTACTACAGCGCCAGTGCCGGCGATAATGATATTTTCGGAAATGATATAAGTATAGAAAAGCCGGTTATTTCTTCCAAAGCTATAGCAACCGCATTCTACATTTGTGGGGGAACAAATGGGTTCGGCGGCAGATTTTACAATAACAGGATTATTACAAACGTGGCGGCCGCATGGGTTGCTTCTTTCTATGGGGGAGCTGTTAACACAAAATTAGCCGGCAATACAATCATTAAATCCTCCACTGCCGGACCGGATTTTAAGCCATTCAGGATGGGGTCATTGGACAGCAAAGAATGCATTGCAAAAAATGTTGAGTTCAGATCCAATGATATAAAAGGTGCGAAGTTTGAATTGCAGGCAACAGACCAGGACCATAGCTATTCCGTTTACTGGACGTTAATTGTGCAAATTGCTGATGCAAAAGGGACGCCGGTTAAAAATGCTGAAATATCCATTCGGGATAGAGGCAATGCGATTGTACTCCGTTCAAAAACGGATGAAAATGGAAAACTGCAAACGGAATTGCCTGAGTACGCGGTAAATGGAAAGGAAAGAAATTATTCATCTCCTTATACAATTTCAGTGGACCGTTTTGAAAAGCAAGTGGAGTTGAGTAAGAACCTGGAACTTACCTGGGTTATAAAATAACGCAAGAAAACAGAAAGATGGAGTCGATAAAATACCTATCCATATTGTTTATCGCAGGATGGATAACCAGCCTTTGTACTATAAATGCACAAACAACACAGCGAAACCTCTTAAGCAAATTTTCAAAAGAAGAAATTGCACAGGCGTTATTGCCTTTATCCGGATGGCATCCGTTTCCGCAATCGCCAAATGAATGGCAGCAAATTTTGCCGGATAGTTTGCGGACGGAAATTATCGGCAAGGCCGAAAAATATGCAGCCATGCCATTTGAATCATTACCTGCATCATTGATGCTTCAGTATGTCCGTTCAGGTAACCGAAGTAATTATGAAGCCATTTCATTTGGTAAACGTGAACGGCTATTTACGCTGGCACTTGCAGAATCGTTTGAAAAAAAAGGCCGCTTTCTTGATGCTGTTACGGACGGGGTTTGGTCGATCTGCGAAGAAAGTTTCTGGGGGGTGCCGGCGCATCTCAGCATGCAGAAAGCAGGCTCGGGTCTTGCGGATGTGGAAGATCCCATCGTTGATTTATTTTCCTGTGAAACTGCTACCACTCTTGCGCTGACCGACTACCTGGTGGGAAAGGAATTGGATAAAGAATCCCCGCTTTTACAGAAACGCATCTATTATGAAGTGAACAGGAGGATATTTGTCTCCCTGGAAAAGGAAAGCAAGCGCTACTGGTATTTTGGAGAACGTACAAACAACTGGAACCCCTGGATAACCAGTAACTGGATGATCAGCCTATTACTCCTTGAAAAAAATGAGACACGCCGTGCAGCCGAATTGCATCATGCAATGACATTGACGGATATCTATATCAACAGTATCGGCGATGACGGCGGCGTGGATGAGGGACCTGGCTATTGGTTTGATGCAGTAGGAAGATTATTCGATGGGCTGACTATTATTGAAAGTGCCACAGCGGGTCGTATCAGTCTTTTTAAAGATCCTTTTATCAAATCGCTGGCTTCATACATTTATAAGGCCCATATTGACGGCAATTATTTTATCTCTATTGCAGATGCTTATCCGCGGCTTCATCCGGATGGTTTAATGTTATATCGTTTTGGAAAAGCTGTTAATGATACCGACCTAAAAGGCTTCGGTGCATACTTTTTTCAAAGAAGCAGGAGTGTCTTTAACGAAGATTTTACAATGGCTGACAGGCTCTGGAATATTGCTGAAATAAAAAATTGTGCAAATGAAACAGGAGGGAAAGTTTTTTCCGGGGATTCCTGGTTTAAGAACCTGCAATTAATGATATCGCGAACCGCTGATGGAATATTTGTTGCTTCACATGGAGGGCACAATGCAGAAAGTCATAACCACAACGATGTAGGTGACGTGATCCTGTATGCTGATGGCGAACCGGTGATCATTGATGTTGGATCAGGAACGTATACCGCCAAAACATTTTCTGACGAAAGATACACGTTATGGTACAATACTTCTGCTTTTCACAATCTTCCATTGATTAACGGAGTTCAGCAGCGGGCAGGGAGGGAGTTTGAAGCAAAGAATGTTTCTTACACTGCCAATTCAGTGAGCACTCAGTTAAAAATGGATATTGCCGCAGCATACCCGGACGGGGCAGCCATAAAACAATGGATACGCACCGTTAGTGTAGAAAAAAAGACCAGCAGCTTAATTATAAAAGACAGTTACGTAGCCGATAGACCCTTAAAACAATTAAGCCAGACTTTCATGACCATTTGCCCGACGGACATACGACAGCCAGGCAAAATATTTTTCGATGTGGCAGGAAAAAAAGTCCTGATGGAATATGATGCCGGTAAATGGGAGGTAAAAAAAGAAGAAGCGTTAACACATTCACCTGATGAAAAAAAGCTGGAAGATAACTGGGGACACCGACCGATATGGCGACTGTTATTAACGTGCAAAAAACTTTCTGCAAAAGACAATTTTAATTATAGGTTCAAAAAGATGGAAACGAATTGACCAATATGAAATTGAGAATGCAATACAGCAACATCTTGCCGATTATTGTTAGTTTGTTAGTTACGAATTCCTATTCTCAAAATAAGGATTTGCTGGTTGATGCGCGGGATAAACATATACAATATGAAGGAAGGATTAATATTAATAATGAAGGTGCCGCAGAAATATACTGGCCGGGCTCTTCCTGCAAAATAAGATTCAGGGGTACAGAGCTGAAAGCTATCCTGAAAGATGAACGGGGACACAATTATTATAATGTAATTATTGATAACGACAGTATTCGGGTGTTGAAATTAGATACGGTTAAAAAAACATATACACTGGCATCCGGGTTAAAGCAGGGTGAGCATACCGTTGAATTATTCAAACGGACGGACTGGTTTAATGGAATCACATGGTTTTATGGATTCCAGGTATCACCTGAATCAAAAATTTCGGATCTGCCTTCCAGGGTAAGGATGATTGAATTTTACGGTAATTCAATTACTGTCGGCGCTGCTGTTGAAAATTTTGTTTATGCTCCCGGTGATACCACTGAAACTAATAATTATATGGGTTATGCATTCCTGACAGCCGCGCATTTCAACGCAAAATATTCCTGCATCGCTTCAAGTGGGATTGGGATGATGGTAAGTTGGGGATCGTTTATTATGCCAGATATTTATGATCGCCTGAATCCTGCTGATTCGGCAGCCAAATGGGATTTCTCAAAGGCAACGCCTGGTATTGTAGTTGTAAATCTTTTCCAGAATGATTGTGCCTTAGTTGGGTTACCGGAACATCCGCAATTTAAGAGAAGGTTTGGGCAAAATGCCCCGACAGAAGATTTTATTATCGATTCTTACAGGAAATTTATTCAAAACTTAAGAAGGCATTACCCGGGCGCGCATATTATTTGCGTGCTGGGCAATATGGATGCGGTAAAACCGGGATCTCCATGGCCGGGTTATATCGAAAAGGCAGTTGCTTCTCTTCATGACAGAAAAGTATATACACATTTTTTCCCGTATAAGAATACACCGGATCATCCCAATAAAGCGGAGCAGCGACAGATGGCAGAAAGCCTGATCCGGTTTATAGATGAAAACATCAGGTGGTAAGAAGCACCCTTAATTTTCCAAACGTTCACAGCAAATATTTAGGCCGCACGTTCTTAAAGGACCTTAATAAATGTTCCCAACTATGATAGGTTTGCATCGTCAATCACAAATTGCCGATAAGAAAGCATAATTGGCAGAACAAATTTTGAGACTATGAAAACGTTCACATGCCATTTGTTGCGAATTATCGCCCGCATTAGGCTTACAAAGCATTTGGCATAATCCAGGTACCCTCCCTGGAACTCTTGAAAAAAGCTTCAATTACTTTCATATTGTCAACTGCGTCTGACAATGGAGTAGGTACATCAGTATTTTCAAGTATAGATTTTGCAAACAGATCGGCCTGTAGCGTGTATTGATTGACAGCATCAAAAATAATGGTTTCTACTTCACCGTTAGCCCATACCCGAATTGTTGTTGTCTCGTTAAGAGGTGCATTAAACGGGATTTCAATTTCGATACATCCCGTAGTTCCGAATATCTGTACTCGTTGAAAAGGCACTAATTGTGTGGAACAGGTAAACGTTGAAGTGCCATCTGCAAACTGAAGGATTCCTGATGAGAGGAAATCAACACCTGAATGCAGGTCAAATTCAGCAATACCAAATACTTTTTGCGGTTCTTCCCCAAAAAGAAAGCGGGACAGTGAAATGCAATAGCAACCTATATCCATTAAGCCGCCACCTCCCTTATTCCGCTGATTCCGGATATTTGCAGGATCGGTATTGTAATAAGAAAAGAAGGAATTCACCGTTTTCAACTTGCCTATTTTCCCTTCCAGCACCATTTGCTTTGCCTTCTTCCACTGCGGATGAAACCGGTACATAAAAGCTTCCATCACTTTTAAATGAGAATGTTCTGCCGCAACATTGATCAATTTCTGCGCTTCAGACGATGAAAGACCAATTGGTTTTTCACACAGCACATGTTTACCCGCACGCAAGGCATTTATAGACCACGCAACGTGCAAATCGTTAGGCAACGGGATGTAAACGGCCATTATCCTGGTGTCATTGAGTAATTCTTCATAGGAACCATAGGCATTAGGAATGTGAAGTTCATTTGCTGTTTTGTCTGCCGTCTGTTTTTGCCTTGACGCAATACCATATACTTCACAGTACTTTGAAGCCTGTATGGCAGGGATCACTTTTTCCCTTCCAATTTTCGCTGTGCTAAGGATACCAAATCGAACTTTGTCCATAATATTTTGCTACAAATTCTCTTTTAGAGAAGGCAGAAACTTTCAGTTATACAAAACATTTCCTTTTTTTTCGGCACTGGAAGATTGAAATGATTATCTTCTATCGGGGAAGGAACAACTTTTTAATGAAACAATAAAAAAATAGTAAATCAGTCTCTTTCGTGATTACCCGCGGCCGGCGTCAATTGTGATTATTTTTTGACTGGAATTCTGAAGCGGTCATGTTGAACTGCTTGAAGAAGCATCTTCCGAAATGGTGTTGAGACGTAAAGCCAACCATATCAGATATCTCGTACATTTTATGTTTACCCTCAGTAAGTAATTTCGCTGCCTTTTTGAGTCTTTTGATTTTTATCAACTCATTAGGTGATAAGTTACATATCTCACTTATTTTTCTGTATAAGGTAGCGCGGCTCATGTACATCTCCCGGGCCAGGAACTCAACATCAAGCTCAGGGTTCTTAAGGTTGTTTAAAATAATGTCAGTTATTTTTTCTAAGAACTCTTCATCGGCTTTTGAATAAGCAATGCTTTTGACATGAGTAAGCGGAGAATTTGCAAAAAATTCTTTTAGTTTATTCCTGTTGGACAACAAATTGTCAATTTGAGCAAGTAAATGCCTGGGAGAAAATGGTTTTTCAATATAAGCATCTGCTCCTATTTCCAATCCCTCAATCCGTGATTCCAGCGTTTTCCGCGCGGTTAGTAATATAACCGGGATATGGCAATAATGGATGTTTGATTTTATCCTGTTGCACAAGTCAAATCCATCCATAACCGGCATCATGATATCACTTACAATCAAATGCACTGTTTCATGCTCAAGTATTTGCATGGCTCCCTGCCCATTAAAAGCGGATAAAACAGTATATTTTGATTTCAGGTTATCAGAGAGAAATTCGATAATGTCTGCATTGTCATCAATGATCAAAATAACAGAGTCCATTAGTCAAAGTTTTGGGCGTTAAGTTCAAAAGCCGGGGTAGTGTAACCCCGCGAAGCAGGTAGGTTTACAGGCAGTTTGAGAACAAAAGTGTTAAAACCACCCTCCGGTTCTCTTAATTCAAGTGTTCCCGTATGCAATTCAGCAAGACCCCGGGAAATAGCAAGCCCTATACCGGCCCCATTCTGATAGTTTGTTTCTTTTATTCTAAAAAATGGTTCAAATATCTTTTCTTTGATTGCTGCAGGTATCAGGAATCCGTCATTTTTTATTTCAATAAGAAACTGGTTTTCTTTTTCCATCCAGCATAATCTTGTTTCAATAATTTTATCTGAATATTTAATAGCGTTACTGTATAGATTGCTCAAAATTTTTTGAAGAGAATCGCTGTCAACCAGGGCATATAAAGCCTTTACAGTTATGTCGAGCGAATAGTGAAGTTCTCGCTGTTCAGCTAAAGGTTGAAAACTTTCATGGATATCCTGTAATAGCGCTGCGATATTTATTTTTTCAAAGTTTAAACTGAATCCCTGCACTTCAATTTTTCTAAAATCAAGTAACTGGTTTGATATATCAATGAGACGATTCGTGTTTTTTTCCATGATCTTCAGCTTGTTCTTTATTTCAGGAACTTTTTCTGCATGATTCATGATATTTTCCATCGGACCCTGAATTAATGTAAGTGGGGTTCTTATTTCATGCGCAATCGCGGTGAAGAACTCAATTTTGTTCTGATACAGTTCTTTTTCTTTTTTATGTGCGAGCAACTCTATTTTTCGAAGGTGCTTTTCATGTATCCTGTTGTGGTAGATACGAAACATGGTATAAACGAGTACGCTGGCCAGGGCCAGGTAAACCAGGTAGGCAAGTTTGCTTTTCCAGAAAGGCGGTAATACTACGATCTGTAAACTTGTTTCTTCTTTGTTCCATATTCCGCTGCTATTGGCTGCTTTAACTTTAAAGGTGTACGGGCCCGGTGGTAATTCAGTGAAATAAGCTTTCCGGTATGTCTTCAAGGGGGTCCATGCATTATCCAATCCTTCCATTTTATATGCGTACTCATTCGTTTCAGGTGATGTATAGCTCAAGGCGGCAAAATCAATGCTTAAAGTAGACTGATCATATTTTAAGCTGATCTTTTCCGTATATGTAATGGATTTTTTGAGTGGAGATTTTTTACCGTTAATAACCATTTCCTTGTCGTATAACTGAATGCCGGTAATATAAACAGCAGGGGTGATACTGTTAATAGTAAACTTTTCAGGAATAAAACTGATCATTCCCTTCACGCTTCCGAAATACATTCTTCCGGTTGAATCTTTATAAGCAGAATTCCAGTTAAATTGATCATTAAGCAAACCATTTGCTGTCGTAAATACCTTCAACGACTCGTTGAAAGGATTAAAACGAATCAGCCCTTTTGTAGAACTAATCCATAAATTGTTTTTCTGATCTTCCAGTATTTTAAATAGAAAATTACTTGGCAAACCATTTTTAGTCGTGTAGGTCTTGAATTTTTTAATGAATGGATCATATTTGCTCAGACCCCCTTCAGTGGCAAACCAGAAATTGCCACGACTGTCTTTGAATTGACCGTTGACCATATTGTTGGACAAGGAATCAACGCTATTCAGGTCAGATCGAAAATTTTGAATTCGTCCCGTCTTTTGATCCAAAGTAAAAACGCCATTTCCCAGCGTACAGATCCAAAGCAGCCCGTCGCTGTCTTCTAATATTGATTGGGTTTGGAAAGGAAATCCAGGAACAAGGGAAAAGTCGTCTGTCGCTTTGTTGTATTGGTAAAGCCCTTCCCAGGTTCCTACCAATATTTTTCCTGATCTGGTTTTGAATAAATGAACGATGAAATTACTGCTGAATGAATTCTTACCGGTGGTATAATGCTTTATTACTTTCCGTGTTTTCAGGTTCATTCTGTCAAGGCCGTATTGATAAGTTCCTATCCAAAGTTCATCTCCTGCAATAAGAAGGCCGTGAATATTGGAATAAGAAATACTTCCTTTTTTTCCGTCGGGAACAAAGTGCACAAATTTTTTGGATTTGGTATTCAGGCAGTTTAGACCTGCGTCTTCTGTTCCTATCCACAGATTCCCCCGGCCATCAGGACATATTTCATGCACACCATTACCTTTAATAGAATTATTACCTTCCTGGGAAAAATACTTTTGGAAAGAAGTATATGGATAAGGATAATAGCTTATGCCGCCGAATCTTGTTCCTGCCCATATCCCACCTTCCTTATCTCTGCATAAGGTATTAATGGCGTTATCTGATATGGAGTATGTATTGTTATACTGCATACGAAGGCTGGTGACCTTGCTGCAATTAATATTGTAAATAAATAAACCATATTCGGTGGCTGCCCAATATTCGTCATCCGAATATTGCACAAAATCTCTTGCAAATATTTCTGTTTTGTCGTGATTATAAAGAAGGATGTCCTTATAATCTTTTGTCTGGATGTCAAAAAGTTTAATTCCCTGGTTTAATGTACCCACCAGCAATGATCCCTTATTGGTGTTGAATATTTTGATTATGTGCCGGGAAGACGGTTGTTTTGATTTTGAAAAAAGATCAAAGGGAGTGAATGAATCGTTTGTTGGATCATATTTGTTTAGCAAACCGGTTGAGGTGGCGACCCACAGTGTGCCGTTACTATCCATGCAAACAGAGCTTGCATGAATGTTTCGGGAGGCATAAGAATGAAACGCTCTTGTTTTTTCATTATAAGATGCGAGCGTATAGTCAGATGTTAGCCAGACAACTCCATGTTTGTCTTTACAAAGAGATCGTATAGCCTGGTTGGCCGTGAATAGAATCAACTCGAAACTCTGATCAATCGGGTCATAGACATATAGTCCCTTGGAAGTTCCGACCAGTATTTTTTCATCTTCGGTTGCAAGAAGCGCGAAGACCGAATTATTTCCCAGGCTTTTTGGATTGGCGGGATCGTTCCTGAAATTTTTAAATGTGTAGCCATCAAATCTGTTCAACCCATCAATGGTACCAAACCACATAAAGCCTTTCTTGTCCATTACGCTGCAAAGCACAGTATTGTTAGAAAGTCCATGTTCTACCTCGTAATGTCTGAAGTAATATGGGGATTGTCCTTTCACTATGGTTGACGTAATAGTAAAGGAGGCGACAAGAAGTAATAATCGAAGTCGTGCAGACTGCAATGGCAGGCGTTTGGTACTTAAATGTAAGGGAAATTTCTGATGATAAAGTTCATCCCCCGCGGTCATTTGCCAGCGGTAAGTCAAAAGCAAACTTGAGACGATTTGGACAAATTGAGAGACAAAATCGTGATCATAAGTGAAAGATTAATAGTTACTTCATGTAAGTGTTTGTGTGACACTTAATTGCTCTGCTTGTTTTTGGACCTTATAATGAATGCTATATGAGAAAAGAAAGTTCGTTCTTTCCAAAAATGACTTTGGAAAGGATAAAAAAAAGATTTTCCCATTTTTACTTTTTTCCCCGGCGAAATGCCCCTTTTTTCAGTGGATAGATTTTAACCCGGCAGCATATCAATTCCCAGGCTCTTGCAGTCAATTCTTCAGAACCGGATGCTAACGTATTTTCTAACAAACTTAACTATACTTATGAGTTACTGTTTAATTAAATCTTCACCTGCGAGGATGATGCAAACTTTTGCATTTATCCTTATGCTTTTAGCGGGTAGTCTGCTTAATGCGCAAATCTCCATACAGGGAAAAGTAACTGATAACAATAACGTTGCCCTGGCGGGCGTCACGGTTACTGAAAAGGGAAGCCAGACCGGCACGGCCACGAATGCAGACGGCAATTTCACTATTACTGTTTCCAATCAGAAGTCAGTGCTTATTTTTTCTTATGTTGGTTATGTTGCACAGGAAATTGCTGTAGGCAACAAAACAGTTTTTGATCTTCAGCTTGCCCCGATCGGCGGACAGTTAAACGAAGTGGTTGTAACAGGCTACGGCACTCAAAGAAGAAAAGAGGTTACTAGTGCTATTACGACCGTTAGTGCCAAACAATTTAATAAAGGAAACATTAGTGATGTAGCCCAACTATTGCAGGGCAAGGTAGCCGGCTTATCTATTTCCAGGCCGGGTGGTAATCCCAACGGAAGTTTCACGATACGCTTACGTGGGCTTTCCACTCTTGGAGCCAACACATCGCCATTAATCGTAATTGATGGCCAGATTGGCGTTGATATCAATACCGTAGATCCGAATGATATTCAAAGTATAGATGTGCTGAAAGATGCTGCTTCTGCTGCCATTTATGGTACCCGCGGTTCTTCAGGAGTTATCATTATTACTACTAAAAAAGGCGGCAGGGTGCCAACGGTAACTTATAGCGGAAGTGTTTCAGCGGAAGTGCCGGGAAAATTTATTCCACACATGGACGCGGCTGAGTATGTAGCTGCGGGCGGCAAAGACCTGGGCTCAAAAACCGATTGGAACGATGAGATTACAAGAACGGGTATTTCCCACGTTCACAACGTCACTTTTTCGGGAGGAAACGGTACCGGCACCAGCTACATTGCTTCTCTTAATTACCGGGATGTTCAGGGCGTTAGTATTAAAACTGGTTTTAACCAGATTAACGGACGCGTCGGCCTTACTCAAAGAGCGATAAATGACAAATTAAGTTTAACACTGGATGTAATTGCCACTCAAAGAGAATCAGACCTTGGTTTTGACAGGGCATACCAGTATGCGACAATATTTAATCCTACTGCTCCCCTTCACACTACTGACCCACCTGGTTCAGGTGGACTCAACCTGACCGGTAGTGGTTACGTGGAGCAAAATTTTGTGGAATATGCCAACCCTCTTGCAGTGCTCGAACAGAATACCAATCAAGGCACCCTTAAAAGACAGAATATTAATGCTACTGCCAGCTATGAAATTATCAGGGGATTAAAGGCCCAGGTACGTTACGCCCAGCAAACAACCAGCAACTACAGATGGGCCTATCTTCCTAAAACCTCTTTTGATTCGCGGATCATAGAAGGGAACAGGAGCGGATTTTCCGCAAATGGTTTGGCCAGAAAACAAGATGACGAGAATTATTCCAGGTTATTTGAAACTACCCTGTCCTATGACACAAAGATTACAAGTGACCTCAATTTATCTGCTGTAGCGGGTTATTCGTACCAGTATTTTTTGAATAGCGGTTTGTATATCCGTGCAGGAGACTTTTTATCCGATGTTAACTCGGAAAATATAGCTAATGCCGGGGATATTAAAAATGGTAAAGCGGTAGCTTCCAGTTATAAAAATGGATCGAAACTGATAGCATTTTTTGGAAGGGCGAATCTTAATTACCGGGATATGATCTTTTTATCAGCCAGCCTGAGAAGAGAAGGATCAACGCAGTTCGGTGAAAATAACCAGTGGGGAATGTTTCCGGCTGTAAGCGGGGGGCTTGATATTACCAGGATGTTAAATGATATGCCCGTCTTTAACTCTTTAAAACTGAGAGCCAGCTACGGTGTCACCGGCGCTTTACCCCCCAGTTCCTATTTATCGCAGTTCTTATACGGTCCTACCGGCAGTTCTTTCCTATACAACGGCGGCTACATACCGTCGTATGCGCCAACGCAGAATGCTAACCCCGATCTTAAATGGGAGAGAAAGGGTGAGTTTGACATAGGTCTGGATTTTGCACTACTCAACAACCGTTTATTTGGAAGTTTAGATTTCTATAATCGTACGACATCTGACCTTTTGTTTAACGCCACAGTTCCCGTGCCTCCCAATCCAACTGACAAGAAATGGATGAATATAGGAACCTTAGAGAGCAAAGGATTCGAATTTGTAATAGGATATGATGTTTTTAAAGACAAAACTTTCAATTGGAATACTTCACTGAATTTTTCAACATTTAGCGTTAAACTGACTGAATTAAATAAAGATTTGGCCGGTACAGTTATTGGAGCCAGTAATTTAGGATCGCCCGGCCAGGAACAAACTCAAATTACACGTGCCGTTGAAGGAGAGAAGATCGGCATCATATGGGGTCCTGTATACATGGGCCTTGATCAGAATGGTAATTTTCAATTTAGTGATAAAGATGGCAAGCCTGTATCCAGCGACGGTTACAAGACAAATATTGGTAACGGTCTTCCCAAGTTTGAACTAGGTTGGTCAAATACATTCACGTTCAAAAATTTTGATTTTAATTTCTTTGTTAGAGGCTCATTTGGCCATGATCTTGTAAATACGTTCCGTGCCTTCTTTGAAAATTCAACCGCTTCTAATATAGCAAGCTACAATGTGGTAACAACAAAGTATTTCGATCCGGCGCTGAAATCACAGCCAACCTTCAGCAGTCTTTTTGTAGAGAAGGCATCCTTTGTAAAATTGGATAATGCCACTTTGGGATATAATTTCAATTTTAAAAAAGAGGGTATAGTCAAGGGATTGAGAGCATACATCAACGGTCAAAATCTTGTCGTGATAACTGATTACACCGGCGTAGATCCGGAAGTACGTTATGCCTATGGTAATCCGCCGAATGTATTGGCGCCGGGTGTTGATGCCAGGGATACCTGGGTATATGCCCGGACCTTTACGCTGGGTGTTAATCTTAAATTTTGACTTTAATTTATTTATCAATAAAAATAAATTGGTATGAAAATATTATCTGTGGCAAAATGTTCGGTTTTAGGGATTCTTTTGGTTACCTCATGCACCAAACTGGACGAAACAGATGTACTCTTTGATACAGCTACCGCCGAGAATTTTGGTCAAACGGATGCCGAAATAGTATCACTCTTGGCAGCGGCATATACAAACCTGTATGGTAGTTTTGGCGGTGATGGTAGCATTATGCGTGTCGAGGAAGTTCCTACCGATGAAATAGTAGTGCCCCAACGCGGACCAGACTGGGGCGATGGCGGTCACTGGGTCCGGCTAAAAAGACATACCACAACACCGGCAGACGCAGGTCCGGGAAATACCTGGGCATTCCTGTTCCGCGGAGTGAACACCTGTAACAGGGTACTTTCAATCCTGGAACCGTTAGGTACTCCATCTTCCACGAAATCTATAGCTGAACTAAAGGCATTAAGGGCCATCTATTATTATTGGCTTGTTGATTTATTCGGGAATGTGCCGATCAGCACTGATTTTACAAAAACAGACCCGCCACCTAATAATACCCGTAAAGAAGTGTACGATTTTATTGAGCAGGAATTATTGGCGGCGCTTCCGGAGTTACAAAAGACAGGTCCTGATGATAATGCTACATATGGCCGGGTAAATTATTATACCGCCCAGACTGTACTGGCTAAATTATACCTGAATGCTGAAATATTTAGCGGCACTCCCCAATGGGATAAAACGATTGCCGCCTGCGATGATATCATTAATTCCGGCAAATACGTTTTGATGCCCAACTACAGGGATAACTTCACGAAGAACAACAAAGGTTCTACGGAGTTCATCTGGGTAATACCTTACGATGATATCCAGGCGACGGGTTTTAATCTTCCACACCAGACCCTCCATATGGCGGAACAGGCAACCTGGAATATGGGTGCGCAACCCTGGAATGGTTGGGCCAGCGTACAGGAGTTTTATAATTCATATATTGATCCGGTTCAGAACCCCGGTCCGCAGGGTACTGTAGTTGGCACTGATCCGCAAGGCTCGCCCGTAACCGGAACAGTTGATAAAAGATTATCAAATTTTATCGTAGGAAAGATATATGGTGCTGACGGCGTTAGTCCTTTGAATGACGCTGGTGCAGATGCCACAGATCCTGATGGGCCCCAAATTAACCATACACCATATATCAATGAACTGGAGCCATCGGCATGGAGACAGTCCGGCGCCCGCATAGGAAAATATGAGTTTTATAAAGGTATGACCGGCCAATTAAGCAATGATTGGGTAATATTCAGGTATGCCGACGTACTCCTCACCAAAGCAGAAGCTTTGGCAAGAAAAGCAGCTAACTGGAATGACCCTGCGGCGCTCGCTATAGTTAATCAAATAAGAACGATACACGGAGGTGTTGATCCCTATGCAACCATGACAGCCGCTACTTTTTTGGCCGAAAGGGGAAGGGAAATGTTTTTTGAAGCTACAAGAAGACAGGACCAGATTCGTTTTGGAACATATAATAGTAAATTCATGTTCCATCCTGCAGACCCGGATGCTCACGTTAATCTATTCCCTATTCCTGAGAGTGTACTCAACGCAAATCAAAATTTACAACAAAATCCTGGATATTAATCTTCCTCACTAGCATAAGATGTAGTTGAGTTTAGCAATCAAAACAGGCGAATTTTTTCGCCTGTTTCTTCGAGTAATAGTGAGTGATAAAAAGAATTATTTTAAGAAACACACAGCTTTGTTGTTTCGTACAAAGTTTTTTTTACTTTCATTTTTTGAAATGATTTCTTTCTAAAAGTGCCATACGAAAAATCCGAATCAGTGCTATTATGAACTGTGAACAAAGTTTATTGCGGGTGATTTTATTACTTTTTTTAGGGTGTGGCAGCTTAGTACTTGCTATTTCCTGTACGACAGGGAAAACTCCTGCTCATCTTTTTACAAAACTGTCAGCCCAGAACACAGGTATCAGCTTTGTCAATTCTGTTTCATATACTGAAGAATTTAATCCTTATACATTCAGAAATTTTTTTAATGGCGGGGGAGTGGCGGTAGGAGATATAAATAACGACGGATTGCCGGATCTTTTTTTCTGTTCCAACCAGCATTCTAACCAGTTGTACTTAAACAAAGGCAATTTTCGGTTTGAAGATATTACGAATAAAGCAGGTGTTGCTTCAGATGGAGTTTGGTCAACAGGTGTTACCATGGCTGATGTAAATGGCGATGGCCTTTTGGATATATATGTATGTAAGTCCGGCGATATAACAACGAGGAACAGGAGCAACGAATTATATATTAACAAGGGTAATCTATCCTTTGTGCCAATGGCTAAAGAGTATGGGTTAGATAACCGCGGACTTTCTACGCATGCAGTTTTCCTGGATTATGACAGGGATGGCGATCTCGATTGTTACCTGCTTAATAACTCATTCCGGTCTGTTGGCAATTATGATTTGATAAAAGGAGAAAGAGAATATGTTGATTCGTTGGGCGGGAATAAACTTTTTCGGAATGATGATAACCATTTTACTGACGTTACATCAGAATCGGGAATTTTCAGCAGCAAAATTGGTTTTGGTTTAGGCGTTACTATAACGGACCTTAATAAAGATGGCTGGCAGGACATCTATGTTTCAAATGATTTTTTTGAAAGAGACTATCTCTACATCAATCTGCGCAACGGCCGGTTTGAAGAGGCAGCCGAAAAATATATCAGGGAACTGAGTATGAATTCGATGGGTGCTGATATTGCTGATGTTGATAATGATGGCTATCCCGATATTTATGTAACCGATATGTTTCCGCAGGAAGAGGGCAGGATAAAAACAAAAACGGTTTTTGAAAATTGGGATAAGTACCAGGCCAATCTTGCCGGCGGGTATTACAAACAATTTGTCCGGAATACATTGCAGTTAAACCAGGGAAGTATTGTAAATAAAGAAAACAGGAAAGAGGTATATTTTAGTGAAATCAGTCGTTTTGCAAATGTTTCGGCAACGGACTGGAGCTGGGGGGCCCTGATCACCGACCTCGATAATGATGGATTCAAGGATATTTTTGTGGCCAACGGTATAGCGAAAGATATTACGGACCAGGATTATATTCAATATACAAGCAGCGCCTACTCTGAAATAAGAAATCAAATATTAAATAAAGAAAAAAATGTAATCACACGCCTTATCGATTTAATTCCGTCGCATGCGATATCGAATTATGCATTCAGGAATAATGGGGATTTGACGTTCACTAATAAGGCGGAGGAATGGGGTCTTGGA
>Ga0207701_10000093_pt1 | contig 79586 bp, 66 predicted proteins | sample KBSSwiSSwithPhiX_FD_184294 | JGI IMG/M metagenome (GOLD analysis project Ga0207701, IMG submission 184294) | Switchgrass rhizosphere bulk soil microbial communities from Kellogg Biological Station, Michigan, USA, with PhiX - S5 (SPAdes) (version 2) | ecosystem: Environmental > Terrestrial >...
ATGGAGAAGGCGCAGAAGGAGTACTACCTCAACGAGAAGATGAAGGCGATCCAGAAGGAACTGGGCCGCAAGGACGAGAAGGGCAACGAAGTCGACGATTTGAAAAAGAAGATCGAGCAGGCGAAGATGCCGGCGGACGTCGCGGAAAAGGCCGTCCAGGAGCTGAAACGGCTCGAGGCGATGCCGCCGATGTCGGCCGAAGCCACCGTCTCGCGCAACTATCTCGACTGGTTGATCGCCGTGCCTTGGTATAAGAAGACCAAGGAAAGTCGCGATTTGAAGCGCGCCGAGCAGATCCTCAACGAGGATCACTACGGGCTCGAGAAAATCAAGGACCGCATCCTCGAGTTTCTCGCCGTGCGCGCCCTCGTGAAGAAGCCGAAGGCGACCATCCTCACATTCTCCGGTCCTCCGGGGGTCGGCAAAACGTCGCTCGCCAAGTCGATTGCGCGCTCGATGAACCGGAAATTCGTGCGGCTGTCGCTCGGCGGCGTGAGAGACGAAGCAGAGATTCGCGGCCACCGGCGCACCTATATCGGCGCGTTTCCCGGTCAGATCATTCAGATGATGAAGAAGGCCGGCAGCATGAACCCGGTCTTCCTGCTCGACGAAGTGGACAAGATGTCGATGGATTTCCGCGGCGATCCATCGGCGGCGCTGCTCGAGGTGCTCGATCCGGAACAGAACAGCACCTTCCTCGACCACTACCTCGACGTCGAGTACGACCTCTCCAACGTGATGTTCATCTGCACGGCCAACGTGCTGCACACCATCCCGCAGGCGCTGCGCGATCGCATGGAAGTGCTGCAGCTCGCCGGGTACACGGAGCAGGAGAAGGTCGAAATCGCGAAGAAATTCCTGGCGCCGAAAGCCATCGAGGGCGCAGGGCTCACCAGCCAGAACATCTCGTTCCTCGACGAAGCGTTCCAGGCGATCATTCAGCGCTACACGCGCGAAGCTGGCGTCCGGAATCTCGAGCGGGAGATTTCGTCGATCTGCCGGAAGATCGCGCGTAAGGTCGTCGTCGAAGGACGGGCGTTCAGCGAAGAGATCACGGCCACCAAGGTCACCGAGTATCTCGGCGTGCCAAGATTCCGGCCAACGCTCGCCGAAGAATCGAACGAAGTGGGCGTCGCGACCGGACTGGCGTGGACCGAAGTCGGCGGCGAGATCCTGGTGATCGAAGCGACGCTGATGCCGGGCAAGGGCCGTCTCACGCTCACCGGCAAGCTCGGCGACGTGATGCAGGAATCGGCGCAGGCCGCGATGAGCTACGTCCGTTCGAAGGCGAACGAATATCACATCCCGAAGAACTTCACCCGAACGACCGACGTGCACGTGCACATTCCCGAAGGGGCGATTCCGAAGGACGGACCGTCGGCCGGCATTACCCTGGCCACGGCGCTCGTCTCCGCGCTCTCGCAGGTTCCGGTTCGAAAAGACGTCGCGATGACCGGCGAAATCACGTTGCGCGGCAAGGTGCTGCCGATTGGCGGCGTGAAGGAAAAGGTGCTTGGTGCGCATCGCGCCGGCCTGAAGACGATTCTGCTGCCGCGCGATAACGAGAAAGACCTCGCCGACATTCCGAAGAACGTCCTCGACGCGCTCGACATCTACATGGTCGACACGATGGACGAGGTGCTGAAGATAGCGCTCGCCGGCCCGCTGCCCGCGATCGCGCCGGCCGCGCCTGGACCCGACGTTCAGCCGGCCATTTCGGACGATACGATTACTCACTGATCCGCCTTCGCGCGAAGCGTACGGCGTGACCTCGCCGGAGGCGTGGCGAGGGCGCCGGATCCCGATATTGAAAATTCTGAGCGCTGATTTCGTCACCAGCGCGGCGTCTGGCGGCCGCGCCGACGATATCCCAGCGGACGGCCTCGCCCAGATTGCGTTCGCGGGGCGCTCCAACGTCGGCAAGTCGACGCTGTTGAATGCGCTGACGCGGACGAAGCTCGCGCGCACGAGCGCCGCTCCGGGGAAGACGAGGCTCGCCAATGTCTATCGGATCACCCTGGAGGGAGCACCCGGCGGCGGACCCGGACGGTGGCGTGTGTACTTCGTCGATCTGCCCGGCTATGGCTATGCGCGGGGGGGATCGGATGCAGCCGCGGAACTCTCTGCGGTGGCGGCGGCGTATTTCACGTCAGCGACACCCGTCGTTTTGCATTTGGTCGATTCGCGTCACCCGGGCCTCGATTCAGATCGCGATGCCGGTCGATGGTTTGACGGGCTCGCGATCACGCGCCACGTCGTCGCGACCAAGGTGGACAAGCTGACCCGGTCGGAACGAACTCGGAATCTCAAGGAACTCGAACGGATCTTTGGACGTGCCCCGCTGCCAGTTTCGGCGGCGAGCGGTGAAGGATTGGACGAATTGTGGAAACTGATAGCAAGAGCAGCGAGGGATCGGCACCTGTGAACACGGGCAGGCCGGCGCACGACCGCCACAGGGGACGGGGACGGCCGGAGCAGGTTGCCGTCGCGGTGGAAGGCCAGCCAGCGGCGCCGGTGGTCGAGCTGTCGACGCTCAAGGACATGGGCGTCACTGAACTGACGAAGATCGCCAAACAGCTGGACGTGCCCGGATCGTCCGGGATGCGAAAGCAGGAGCTGATCTTCGAGATCCTTCGTTCCCGCGCCGAGAAAAGCGGCCTGCTGTTCTCGGAAGGCGTGCTCGAAACCCTGCCCGACGGCTTCGGTTTTCTTCGCGCCCCCGATTACAACTACCTGCCCGGCCCCGACGACATCTACGTCTCTCCGTCACAAATACGGAAGTTCGATCTTCACACCGGCGACACTGTCTCGGGACAGATTCGTCCACCGAAGGAAGGGGAACGCTATTTCGCGCTGATCAAGGTCGAAGCGGTGAACTTCGAGCCGCCCGAGAAGGCGCGCGAAAAGATCTTCTTCGAGAACCTGACGCCGCTCTACCCGCAGAACCGGATCAGTCTGGAGACCGCATCCGATAACCTGTCGGCGCGCGTCATGGATCTGATGGTCCCGATCGGCAAGGGACAGCGCGGATTGATCGTCGCCCCGCCGCGGACTGGAAAGACGATGCTGCTGCAGAACATTGCCAACAGCATCACGACCAACCATCCCGAGGTCTATTTGATCGTGTTGCTCATCGACGAGCGACCGGAAGAAGTCACCGACATGCAGCGCTCAGTCAAAGGAGAGGTCATTTCCTCGACCTTTGATGAGCCGGCAACCAGGCACGTGCAGGTGGCCGAGATGGTGATCGAGAAAGCGAAGCGACTGGTCGAGCACAGGAAGGACGTTGTCATCCTGCTCGATTCAATCACCCGCTTGGCGCGCGCCTACAACACGATCGTGCCGCCATCGGGAAAAATCCTGTCCGGCGGCGTCGACAGCAACGCGCTGCAGCGGCCGAAGCGATTCTTCGGCGCCGCCCGCAACATCGAAGAAGGCGGGTCGCTCACGATCATTGCGACGGCACTGATCGATACCGGCTCGCGAATGGACGAAGTCATCTTCGAAGAATTCAAGGGGACCGGCAACCTGGAGATCCACCTCGATCGCAAACTGACCGACCGGCGTGTGTTCCCATCGATCGACATTCAGAAAAGCGGAACGCGCAAAGAAGAGATGCTCATCCCTCGAGAGGACCTCAATCGCGTCTGGGTGCTTCGCAAAGTTCTGACGCCATTGTCCCCAACCGAGGCGATGGAGCTGCTGCTGTCGAAGATGGCGAAGACCAAGAGCAACGCTGAGTTCCTCGGCTCGATGGCCAACGGCCGCTAGCGTCACTTCGCACCGCGAACAGTCAACGCGGCTCGGCGGTGTAAAACGCACGTACGCTGGAGACTTCCCGCTCACAAAACCGTTTGCGGCTGCTCCGTTACAGGACATACAGCTAAGACCCGCTCGATCAACGAGATATCAGGCTTTCGCCGCCATTTACGGTTTTTCACTGTCGCAGAAGCGGAACACAGCGCGAAAACCGAATTGCCTCCCAAACTTGTGAGTTTGGTAACCCGCTGAAGAGAAAAGCCTTTCGTCATTTGAACGGGCGGGGAAAACGGATCTGTCCTTGCTATGGATGGCGTTCACACAAAACTGTGCGCGGAGGCTTTTTGAGAAACCCGTCGACCAAAGCGGTGTGGGGAGCCCTTGTGGCGCTGGCGATCTGGTTGCCATCGCCGGCATTGGCTGGTCCCCGCCAGGCTGCGAAGCTGGATAAAGCGCTGCAAGCGTCGTCAACTTCAAACGAATCGTTTGAGGTCATCGTTCGCGCGAAGCCGGGGCGTGAAGGAAACGTCAAAAGCAAGGTCGGACGACATACCAACGACGTTCACGTCCACGATGTGATCCGCGCAGTGAGCGCCACGCTCACCGCCCACGACATCGCGGAACTCGCCCATGATCCGGATGTCGAGGGCGTGTCGCTGAATGCGGACGTCTCCGCACTTGCGGCCGGCCCACTTGGAGACTCGAAGAAGGCGATCGACAACTCCGGCTGGTCATCGCAGAGCAGCTCGAATTTTGCGAGCACAGTTGTCGCGGATCTCAAGCAGGCGCTCGGACTGGACAATCGCTTCACCGGAGCGAACGCAACAGTCGCGATCATCGATTCCGGTATTGCGACAAACGTCGACTTCGGTTCGCGCATCGTTGCCCAATATGTCTTCTGGAAGGGCCGTCAGTATTACACCGCACCGTACGACGATTATGGGCACGGGACTCACGTCGCCGGCCTGATCGGGTCGAACGGCACGTCGTCCAACAACAAATATGCTGGTATCGCGCCGGCAACCGGGCTGCTGTCGCTGAAGGTTCTCGACGGCAAAGGCACCGGCAAGACGTCCGACGTCATCAATGCCATCGAGTTTGCCATCGCCAATCGAGCGCGGTTTGGCATCAACGTCATCAACCTGTCGCTCGGCCATCCGATTTACGAGTCGGCGGCAACCGATCCTCTAGTGCAGGCGGTCGAAACGGCTGTGCGTGCCGGCATCGTCGTGGTCGTCGCCGCGGGCAATTACGGCTACAACCCGGTGACCGGACAGACCGGCTATGCGGGAATTGCCTCGCCCGGGAACTCGCCGTCCGCGATTACCGTGGGCGCCGGCGTCACGAATAATACGGTGCTACGCACCGACGATCGTCTTGCCGACTACAGCTCGCGTGGACCAACCTGGTACGACGGTTTCGCGAAGCCGGACATTCTCGCTCCCGGTCAGTCGCTCGTATCGACCGATGCCGTCGGCAGCACGCTCGACGTGACGTATCCGGGGCTGGTGCTGCAGGCAGGGTCGACAAAGTTCCTTCGACTGAGTGGATCGAGCATGGCGACGGGTGTGGTCGCCGGCCTTGTCGCGGTCGTGCTCGAAGCCAACCGCACGGGTGCAGAACAGCGGTGGCAGGATTATCAGAGCTCGCTAAAGAGGAATCAGCGCGATCCATTTCCGGGTGCGCCGCTTCTAACTGCCAACACCATCAAGGCGTTGCTCGAGTATTCCGCGACGCCGCTGCGCAACGCGACTGGTGCGGGATACGGTCCGCTCGAACAGGGAGCAGGACTGGTGAACGGGATCGGCGCCGTGACGCTGGCGTATAACATCGACACCACTCGCCAGGCGGGCCAGTACTGGTTGATGAACGCCACGACCCCATGGAGCGATTTCGGTGGCGTCATCGAACCCTGGTCGCAAACAGTAATCTGGGGCACATCGCTCCTGCGCGGCACCAGCGTCGTCGATCTCCGCCAGGCCGCATGGGAAGACAATATCGTCTGGGGCACCGGCGCATTCGCGAATATCGTCTCCGGTATGTTCTCCGACGATGAAGACAACATTGTGTGGGGCACGCTGGCTCTCGACGAGGACAACATCGTCTGGGGCACGACCGTGCCGTTGTCGACTGCGCTGATGTGGTCCGGCAATGCCACGCTGGCAAACAACATCGTCTGGGGCACTGCCGCGTGGGCGCAGAACATTGTCTGGGGCAGCTCGCTGGTCGGCTACTTCAACGGTCAGGCGATCGTCTGGGGCACGCTGTCGGATGGCGAGGACAACATCGTCTGGGGCACGCTCGATGAAGACAACATCGTGTGGGGCACCATGGACAGCGAGGACAACATCGTCTGGGGTACGTCGCAGAATCGCGTCAGCGCCCTGGCGTGGGCGGGAGGTTCGCTGTGATTCACACGAACACCGCTCCTGCCATCCTCGGGGTCGCTGTCTCGAACCGGCGAGACACCACCAATTGGCGCGCCGCACTTCCGGTCCTGCAGGCGAAGGGCGTTACACTGCGCGAGCTTCGTTTGTCGGATGCGCCGTCGCTGCTGGCGTTCCTCACTACCGACGAAGTGACCCGATTCATTTCGCCGCCGCCAACGACGATCGCCGGTTTCGAGCGGTTCATCGAGTGGACACATCGCGAACGCGCCGCGGGTCACTACGTCTGCTTCGGAATCGTTCCCGACGGATACGATCAGGCCGTCGGACTCTTCCAGGTACGCCAGCTGAACGCCTCGTTCCAGACCGCGGAATGGGGATTTGCGATGGGGTCGAACTTCTGGGGCAGCGGCATCTTCATCGAATCGGCGCGGGCGGTCGTGGCCTTCACGTTCGGCACAATCGGCGCTGAGCGTCTCGAAGCGCGCTCGTGCGTCGAGAACGGACGCGGCAACGGGGCGCTGCAGAAACTCGGCGCGACGCGGGAAGGGGTGCTGCGTCAATCATTCCTTCGCAACGGCGAGTATCACGACCAGGTCTTGTGGGCGATCGTCGGCGCGGACTGGCGGGAATGGATTTCAATCACTAATCACTGATCACTAATCGTGAATCGTCGAATCGCCAATCCTCGAATCGTTAATCCTCGAATCCTCGAATCGTTAATCCTCGAATCGTTAATCCTCGAATCCTGAAGTTTGACAACGCACGCCGCGTCATTCGTCGGACGAGCCGTGTGAGCCGCGGTCGTTCCAGTCGGAACGGCGCAGGTATTTGATAAAACCGCCGAGCATCTTGCCGAGTTCTTCGCCGTTTGCGACTTGGGGCTTGAGCTGTTCCTCCGAGATGTATTTCTTGAAGTAGGCCTGCTTCAACCGGGTGATTACTTCTGCAAGCGATGCCTTGGAGTGGGTCAGGAACTTTGCAAACGCCCTGTCCGTACCTTGCTCGAAGCCTTCGATCATATTCGACGTGATCGAATCATTCGCGTCGGCGATCTGTTCGTGCAGGCGGCGATCTTTGCGCAGCCGTGGAGATTCGAGGATCGCATTTACTGCACTCCAGAACGCCACGGCCTTGTGATAAATGGGCAAATCCTCAAGTTTGTTAGCCATCGAGGTGGCCATCGCGCACAGCTCATGCCAGAGATGCCAGTAATGCGGGACGATTCAGGATTCGAGGATTCGAGGATTCGGGATTCGAGGATTCGGGATTCGAGGATTCAGGATTCGAGGATTCAGGATTAGTGATCAGTGATGAGCGATTCATTCCCTCTTGAGGACGCGTCCGAAATCAAGCCCGAACTTCGGGTCGTTGCGCGTCCCGCGGATTGTGATCGGGAGCACCGCGCCAGCCCCATCCCGTTTGAACAGCGGATCGACGACCTTGAGCATGACCGACTTCATGCCTCCGCCTGCAGCTTGTGAGATCGTCGCCTTCATCCGCGCCGTACCGGCGAACTGAAGCGCCTCACTGTCGAGACCATACGTCCCGTCCACTCTGACCGACGCTCCGGGCAGCTCGAACGCTCCCTCGCGCAGACTCAGCACGCTGTCGGCGAGCCGGAACTGCCCCTGGAAGTTCGACGCAACGTGGGTCGCGTGCTCTGCGGGGTCGAGCCCGCGAGCACGCTCGCTCAGATCCGACAGCTTCTTCTGGATCTCGGCATTCGTAAAACGCGCGTCGTTCACCTGGAATCTTCCCGCGAGTTGCAGTCGATCCATGACATCTTGAGGCCCTGCTGGAAGATTCATGTCGGCATTCAGCGCGAGCGCACCGGTCATCGCGGGATTGTCTCCCTTGACGCCGAGCCGGAGCACGTCCTCGATCCGGCCATCGTCGATCGTGACGTGCAGCTTGATTGTTCGCCCCTTGACGCCCTCGGCACCGACAATCGCGCCACGCGACGTCAGCGAGGTGCGCAGGAACTTTCCCTCGACCGTGTTCAGGTAGGTATCGCCATCAGTTCCATCCACCACTGCTTCGAACCGCGTCTCGAGCGGCACCGGGTTGGCGCTGACGTTCACTCGAAAGTCCGGCGTGTGGGTTGTTCCTTTGACGCCGATCCGGTTCAACTGTCCGTCGAATGTGCCGGTTGACGTCAGATTTCCACCGATGCCCTTAACCGTCGAAAGGACCACGTTGTCGAACGTGTATTGACCGCCGAGCGGCGTGGCGCCCGGATCCTCACGCTGCCACGGACCAAATGTTCCCTTGGTATGAATCACGCCCTTTGGAATCGGATTGGTCAATGTTGCTTCGAAGGACATCTTCTCCGCGCGCCCGAGCGGCTTCATCGTCAACGAATGGACGGCGAAGACGCGCGGCTCTTTTCCGGCGCGTTTCGGAATGAGGGTGAGCGCGGCGTCTCGTGCTTCGAGCCGGTCGACGACGATAGGTGCCGGGCCGTCGTCGTTGGCCGCCGGGGGCGCGCTGTCGTTGTCGCTCTCCTTCTTGAATCCCGGAGGAATGTTGATTTGAAGACCTGTCAGCGAGAGGGTTCGAAACCGTCTCGGCCTGCTGAAGAGGCCGATCAAGCCACCGTCGAGCTCGAACGCGGCCACCGACACTAACGGAGGAACGTCCGTGCGCCCCTTGTGACGAATGACCAACTTGGTGCCCGTCACGTGGACGGTGGGAAACGTGTCGACACTGAAAGACTCGAGCTGAACCTCACTATCCAGTCGATCGGCCAGTGTATCGATGACCAGCTGGCGCAGCGTGGACGTCCGAGAACCGCCGCCGGCGATAATTGCCAGTAAAATCAGCAGACCGCCGACGATGGCAATCGCCCAGCGTGTGGCACGAATCGGCATAACGAGCCGAGTAATACAAACAGCGTTCCAATAACGGTCCTTCCGCCTCAAGGCGGAAGCTACAGAGACTACTTCACCGTCGGCAACGGCTTTCTCGGGAGTTTCTCATCCCTCATCGCCGCGGTGTAGGCGAAGACCGCGATGACTGTTGCCTGCTGGATCATGTCGTCGCGCTGCACGCGATCGTAGAAGTCCATGTTTGAATGGTGGGTGCGGGAGTTGTATTCCAATCGGTCGACCATGAACTGAAAACCGGGAAGCCCGATGGCGTCAAACGCGACGTGATCAGTCGAACTGACCGAGCGCGGACCGGTGGCTCCCACACCAAGATCCGCCAACGGTTTCATCCACTCCTCGAAGATCGGCCCGGCGGCAAGGTTCCCCTGCAACCACATGCCACGGACGCGGCCCGTGCCATTGTCAGAGTTGAAATACGCGGCGACTGTCGCGTGTTCGGGCTTCAACGTCATCGTAGCGGGATCGCCGAAATGCGCGCGGACGTAAGCGCGCGACCCGAGCAGCCCCTGCTCTTCTCCGCCCCACAATGCGATCCGGATCGTGCGACGCGGTTTTGCGCCGACCGCCTGGAGAATCCGCACGGCCTCCATCATCGCGCCCGAGCCGGCCGCGTTGTCCGTCGCGCCAGTCGCAGCTGCGACCGAATCGAAGTGCGCGCCCAGCATCACGACTTCGTCTTTCAGCTTCGGATCCGTTCCCGAAATCTCGGCGATGGTATTGAAGCCGTTCGGGGCCGTTTCATCGTAGAACCTGGTTTCGACGTTCAGTTCGACTCTAACGGCGATTCCCTTCTCCAGCACGCGCACCATGCGGTTGTAGTGCTCGACGGCAAGCGTCACCGTGGGAAGTCCGCTGCCCGCATCGGCCCCGCGGGATCCGTTGCCGGTCGGAAAGATCGTTCCACCATCTGGATGCTGTTGTGCAGGAGAAAGGTCGCTGCCAATCGAAAACGTGACACCGTCGCTTCCCCGGTTGAAGATTGCAACAGCACCCTCCGCCTTTAAGAACTGTGCGACCTTCGCCGCAAAGGCCTGCGCGGCACCACGGCCTGTCCCGCTCGGTTCGTTATCATTCGCTGTGTCGGATACGTCGCCCCGCCTCCCACGCGTCCCTCGTCCTCGCGGCGGAGGCACGGTCGCCGCTTCAGCGAAATCCTTCTCTCCCATACGATGCACGATGAGTCCTTCGAGCATCGGAACTGGACGTTCTGGCTGCGTCAGCACGATCTTGCCGGTCAGCTTCCCGCGGTACTTCCCGAAGTCAGTCTCGGAATCAATCTGCACCCGAACGACGTCGGCGGTGACCGTTCCGTTCGTTCCGGGCGTCCAGGACGCTGGGAACCCGATGAGCGGCTGCACCTGCGGCTCGATCATGTGCGCATTGAACCTCAGGAGCGACCATCCCTTGCCAAACATCCAGCTCTCGCGATGGCCGTTTACGAGTCCCCATCCGCTGAGTCTCTTCAAGACCCAGTCGCTGGCCTGCAGAATCGCCGGGCTGCCAGTGAGTCTTGGCCCGTACACGTCGCTCAACCAGCTGATGTGATCCATCACCTGGGAATGGTTCAGCCCTTCGTCGCGTATCTTCCCGATCATCTGACGATCAAGTTGTTCGGGCGCGGATTGGGCGAACAGTGCGGAGAAAAAAAGCGATAAGAGGAGAGAGAGTGCAGGAACGACGGCTTTCATTCAACGCATTCTACGCTTTCCTCCGATGCATGATCTTCCGGCTGAAGCCGGAAGCCACGAGTGTAAGTAGTAAGATTTCGAGATGCGCTATCGACGATTTGGACGGACAGGATGGGAAGTCTCGGAAATTGGTTACGGCATGTGGGGCATGGCCGGGTGGACCGGCAGCGAGGACCAGGAATCGCACGCATCACTCGATCGCGCGGTCGAACTTGGCTGCAACTTCTTCGACACGGCATGGGCGTACGGAGATGGACATAGCGAGCAGTTGCTGGGGAAGTTGTTGAAGCGTCATCCCGGCAAGCGGCTGTATTCGGCAACCAAGATCCCGCCGAAGAATCGACGCTGGCCCGCTCGACCGGAGTACACGCTGGACGAGGTGTATCCGGCTGATTACATTCGCGAGTACACGGAAAAGAGTCTGGAAAATATCGGCGTCTCCACGATCGACCTGCAGCAATTCCACGTTTGGAGCGATACGTGGGCCGCTGACGATCGGTGGCAGCGCGCGGCGTCGAAGCTCAAAGAAGAAGGCCTGGTCCGCGCCGTCGGCATCAGTATCAACCGCTGGCAGCCAACCAACGTGATGCGCGCGCTCGAAAGCGGCCTCATCGACGCAGTGCAGGTGGTCTACAACGTCCTCGATCAAAACCCGGAAGACGAGCTGTTTCCCTGTTGCCGGGAAAAGGACATCGGCATCATTGCGCGGGTTCCGTTCGACGAAGGCAGCCTCACCGGCGCGCTGACGGCGAAATCAGTGTGGCCGCAGGGAGATTTCCGGAACATTTACTTCCGTCCCGAAAACCTGATTCCGACGCTCGAGCGCATTGAAAAACTTCGCCCGTTTGTGCCGCGCGATATGACGATGCCGGAGCTGGCGCTGCGGCACATTCTGCAGAACCAGGACGTGAGCACGGTGATTCCTGGGATGAGAAAGTTGCCGCACGTTGAGCAGAACATCGGCACGAGCGACGGACATGGACTGTCGGCGTCGTTAATGGATGAGCTGCGAAAGCATCGCTGGGACCGAACAGTGGACTACATCGAGTGAGGATTCCGTGGCGGCGTAATTGTCAGCCGCTCAGTAACTTAACGGGAGTTCCTCCATCTGCTATAATGATCTTTTCCCCGAGAGGGCAAGGAGCCTGCAGTGAAGGAAGGGATTCACCCTAAGTACCACGATATCGAGGCGCGCTGTGCGTGCGGCGCCACCTGGAAAACCCGGTCGACCAAACCGGAGCTCCACCTCGAAATCTGCAACAACTGCCATCCGTTTTTCACCGGCCGGCAGAAGCTGGTTGACACGGAAGGGCGGGTCGAGCGCTTCACGAAGCGGTTCGGCGCGCAGACTTCCGAGAGCCGGAAGGCCGCCGCGAAAACGAAAAAGTCCGACAAGGCCGCAGCCGCAACGAAGTAGCCGTTCTGCTGGCCGAACAGCCCTCGACGCTCAGCTCCACAAGAGCTGAGCGTCTGTTTTTTTGGCGATCTTTCTGTCGAGTCGAGCGAGGCGATGGCGCACGCCGTCGAGCGCTCGGCCGTCCGCCTCCGCTTCTTCCAGTGCGAACAGCGCCAGTTCGCGGGCGCTATCGAGATCCCGATCACGATGCTCGTGATGGATCGCGAGCGCTTCCGCTGCGAACCGTCGCAGGGCCCGCATCCCCATGACTTTTCGCGCGCCTCTCGGCTCGGTGAGATCCAGCACGTCACGCCAGATCGCGGCCGCGTCGGCAAACCGGCGTTCGCGCCGGTGCCAGAGCGCCAGCCTGTAGAGCGATTCGGCCCTGATGTCAGTGACGCGTGACTCTGCGCCGCGTCGATAACACGACGCCGCCTGGTTTACCGCCCCTTCGCGGCCACTCACCCGATCGTCGGCGGCAGCGCGCTCGTAGACACGGCCAAGCGCCAGCGCCTCGCCACAATCGCGGCACGCGAGATGGCCGTTGCGGACGAGGTCCACAGCGCGCGCCATGACAGCCGCCAGCGAGACCAGATCGATCCGGTTGTGTTCGAGCACTCCTTCGAGTGGCCGTGGATTGCCGCTGCGGAGGAATCGGAAGAAGCGCGCGGGAATCTCGAAGCCGCCCACGTCGCCGACGCGATTCACGTTGAACAGTGTCCGCTCGAGCGTTCCCAGCCGGCACCCCCCATCGTCGATGTCGATCGACGCGGCGCGCGGCCGCCACAACCGTCGCGCCGGATGCACCATGTCGAAGTGCGGAACGGCGTCCAGCGGCATTTGCAGGCGATGAAACAGCCATCGCGTTTCCATGACCGGAACGTCGAACGACTTGCCGTTGTAGGTGACGATGAGATCAGTCTCTTTGAAGAACTCGGCGACGGCCCACAGCAACGCTCGCTCGGACGCATGACTGGTGAGCAGAAACTGCCGCACCTGAAACGCCCCGAGGTCGAAGAACCCGCAACCCACCAGGAACGCGACGGTCCCCGCTCCTCCGCTGAGGCCCGTCGTCTCGAGATCGATGAACACGGTCCGCGGAAAAGGACGTAAACCACCGATCGGCTTCTGGTCCCGGTCGGCCAATGACACACTCAGGGCGGGATCGAGGATCAGCAGGGCGCTGAGGTCGTCGACCTCACACTGCCCGATCTGAACCGACCCGTGCCATCGATCCGCTTCGTATCGTCGATCGACGATGAGGCATCGGCCGAATGGCGTGTCAACAGGACGACCGCCGAGGATCGCCGCAATCTGCGACAGATCCATCGACGCCTCGTAACGCCCCGTGTCGGGTTCATAGGTGAGTTCGCGTCGACTCGCCAGGTCACCGCCGCGCTCGCTCGGGGCAGACCCCGCCGGCTTAGCCGGGCCGCTCTTGATGATCGCGCGGAGACGTGACGAGAGATCCATTACACGGGCTCGGCCTGGAGAAGGTGATCGAGGATGCGGGAGGCGACCTGCTTCGCGTGCGGACCTGTGCGACCTTCCGGTCCCACGCACGAGGGACAGCCTGACTCGCACGGGCATCCTGCGATCAGATCGCGCGTGCGTTCGAGCAGCAGATCGTGCATGTCGTGCAACGGACGGCTGAACCCGATGCCGCCAGGGTAATTGTCGTAGATGAAGACGTTGGGTTCGGAGGCGAGCGCTTCCGGTGCTCCGCCCATTCCCCCGGTGCGTGTCGAGCGATCCAATGATCCACCATCGACCGACAGTCCGATGTCGTGACCGTCACACATCAGCAGCAGCTGCGCGACGTTCTTCATCGCGAAGGCCAGTCCGACAACACCGTCTCTGCGATCGTCACTCGCAAACGGCAGCGACGACATCACCTCGGCCGGGATTGTCAGCCAGTACGACGATGTGTGCATCTGCTGCTCGGGTAAGTCCAGCTCTCCCGAGCCAACGTTCTCGTTGGTGTAGAACTTGATCTTCTTGAAACCTACGACTCGGGACACCACATGTACCTCGCCGTGAGAACGGCCGGCGAGCGTATCGAAGACATCAAGGATCGTGACCTTCGTATACGTGATCGCATCCGTGTAGTAGTCGCAATCGACGGCACGCAGGTACGCCTTCCGTCCATCAAAATCAAATCGTTCGACCTGAAACAGCTGGCCTTCGAGAATATAAATCGCCTTCTCGTGAAGCGTGGCCGGTCCGCTGCTGAAGTCGGTTTCGCCAATGACCCGTTCGCCGTTCGTGCAATCCACCACGACGAAGTTATCGGACGAGACTGACCGCAGGCTCACCGCATCGGCCGGATACGATTCGTTTGTCCAGTTCCATTGACCGTCCGCTTGATGGACGAATCCCTCTTCAGCAAGAACCGACAGGACGGCCTGGAGATCCACTTCGTCGCCGAAGCGTTCGTCGATGGCGAACGGCAGCTCGAACGCGGCGCATTTCACGTGGTCGAGAAGAATATGGAGGTTATCGGGATTGATCAGCGCATGCTCGGGCGACGCATCGAAGAAGTACGAAGGATTGCGGACAATGAATTGATCGATTGGGGCGCTGCTTGCGACCAGCACGGCTGCAGATCTCGTCGTCCGTCGACCGGCGCGGCCGGCGCGCTGCCACGTTGCGGCAATGGTTCCCGGATAGCCGGCCAGGACAGCGACGTCGAGCGCGCCAATGTCGATCCCGAGCTCCAGCGCGTTGGTCGAGACGACCGCGCGCACGCGTCCTTCGCGAAGACCACGTTCGATCTCTCGCCTGCGGTTCGGCAGATAACCGCCGCGATACCCGCGAATGACGTCTGCGGCACCGGGTGGTCCGTGAAACGCATCCTTCAGGTACGTGGTCAGGATCTCCACCGACAAACGGCTCTGGGCAAACAGAATCAGTTGCAGGTTGTGACGAAGAAACTCGAGCGCGACCCGTCGTGTCTCGGCTAGATACGAACGCCGAATGCCGAGCTGCGCGTTGACGACGGGCGGGTTGACGAAGAGAAAGAACTTTTCCCCGCGCGGTGCGCCGCTCTTTTCAACCAGCTCGAATGGTCGGCCGGTCAGCCGTTCGGCAAGTTCCCGTGGATTGGCAATCGTGGCCGATGAACAGATAAACGTCGGGTTCGATCCGTAATGCCGGCAAATGCGATGCAGGCGGCGAATGATGTTCGCAAGATGGCTTCCGAACACGCCGCGATAGGCATGCAGTTCGTCGATGATGACGAACCGAAGGTTTTCAAACAGCTTCGCCCAGCGCGGATGGTGCGGCAAGATCCCCGAGTGCACCATGTCGGGATTACTGAGCACGACGTGCGCTTTGCCGCGAATTGCGCGCCGCGCATCGGCGGGCGTGTCGCCGTCATAGGTGAAGACGCCGATCTGCAGATCGGCGTCATGAGTCATCAGTTCAGAAAGCTCGTGGAGTTCCGCGAGCTGATCCTGCGCAAGCGCCTTGGTAGGAAACAGGTAGAGCGCGCGCGTGGACGAGTCCTGGAGGATCGCGTTTAACACGGGCCCGTTGTAACAGAGCGTCTTGCCCGACGCCGTGGGCGTGATCGTCACGACGTTCCGTCCGGCAAGCACGTGTTCGAAAGCGTCCGCCTGATGGGTATAGAGCTGATCGATACCTCGGCTTGCGAGGGCGGCGACCAACCGCTCGTCAGTGCCGCTGGGATACGGGGCGAATGAAGCGGTGATGGCAGGGAGCCGATGCGCCGCCGTGACGATCGGATCGGCGTCGCGTCCCATCGGCGCCGGGGAAGCCGACAGCCGCGACAACACTTCCTGTAGCGAACGGTCTTTATCTCCGGAGACGACGGGAAGGGTCGGTTGCGCCATCGAAACTGTTGAGTCCGTTGGGATTGCGGCAGCCATGGTAGCAGGGCGCGGGCGGGCGATCAAGAGGCGAAAGCCTGGCCCGAATCACTGACGCTGGCGGGATATCTTCGCGGCAAGGGCGCTTAATCCCACGACCCCAATCAGATTAGGGAACACCTGAAGCGCATTCATGAGGTCGCCCCAGGCCCAGACGGTGGCGACCTTGGAAACAGCGCCGAACGGAATCAACAAACAGTAAATCCACCGATACGGCGTCGCGACTCGGCGACCGAGGATGTATTCGAAGAACTGCTCGCCGTAATAGGCCCAGCCAATCAGCGTCGTGTATCCGAAAAGAAACGCGCAGAACGCAACGATATAGCCGCCGGCAACCGGGATTGCGGAGTTGAAAGCCGACGCAACCGCGGCGGTGCTCGTCAGGCCTGATTCCCACACGCCGGTGAGAAGAATGGTCATGGCGCTTATCGTCGAAGTCACGAACGAGACGACGAACGTTTCGATGATCGCATTCAGTCCCTGCTGCACGGGTTGGGAACTCCGGGCAGTGCCATACGCGACCGCTGCTGTGCCATACCCAGCCTCATTGGCATAGATGCCTCGCGCAATGCCGTAACGCATCGCGACAAAGATCCCAAGGCCTCCGCCGGCCGCCGCCTGGAATGAAAACGCCCGCTCGAAGATGAGGCTCATGACCGACGGAATCCGCGAGAGATTGAAAACGATGACGATCAATCCGCTGGCCAGATAAAGCCCCACTTTCAGCGGCGATAGCTTCTCTGCCGCGCGGCCGATCGACGTGATCCCTCCGATGATCACGAGCCAGGTCAGGATCGCGATCGCGATCCCGGACGCGAGTTTGGGGATCCCGACGACGCTGTTCAGTACCAAGGCCATCGAGTTCGGCTGTGTGAACGGCGTCGTGGTCAAAGCGGCCACCGCGGCGACCAATGCGAATGTCCACGCGAGCCACTGCGACCGAAGGCCGTCGCGCAGGTAATACATCGGTCCGGACAAGACGGTGGCGCCACGGGTTTCGCGAAAGGTGACGCCGAGCACCGCCTCGCTGAACTTGATCGCCATCGCGACGAACCCATAGACCCAGATCCAGAAGAGCGCGCCCGGCCCGCCCGACACGATCGCTGTTGCGACGCCGGCGATATTGCCGGTGCCAATCGACGCAGCCAGCGCGGTCATGAATGCCTGAAACGGCGTCAGCGCCCCTTCGGTGCCGCTCGGGCGCGTCACAAACGCGGCACGCCACGCGTCGGCAAAGCGGCGGACCTGGACGACACGCAGTCGCACGGTGAGAAACAATCCCGCGCCGAGCAATACGGCAACGACCCACGGCATGAACACCGCGTCGGCGAGCGATTGGATGTGATCGGAGATCATTGCGGCTCAGGGCTCAGGGCCCTTTCTAAATATTTGACTTCGACTGGCAACCGTCCACGGGGATCGACGCGCCGCTGATCCAGCTCGCGCGTGGCGAGGCGAGGAAGGCGACGACCGCACCGACTTCCTCGGCGCGGCCCATCCGGCCAAACGGCAGATCACGCTTGATGAACTCCGCGATTCCCTGTGGATCGGCCTGCTGTCGTTTGTGCCAGGAACCGCCGGGGAACATGATCGAGCCCGGGGCGACACTGTTCACGCGGATGTTCAAGGGCGCGAGCTGTTGGGCGAGAGACTTTCCGAGACTGATTTCCGCCGCCTTGACCGCGTTGTAGGTCATCCGGCCGCCCGACTCGCGCCCCCAGATCGACGCGATCATGATGATCGCGCCCCCGCCACGCTGCTTCATGTGCGGCACCGCCAGTCGGGATGCGCGAATGGCGGGAAAGAGCGTTTCATCGAAGGCAGCCTGCCACTCGGCATCCGTCGTATCGAGGAGCTCCTTTCCCCCGGCGCGCCCGACGTTGTTGACCAGAATGTCGAGTCCGCCAAAGCGTTCGAGCGTGCGATCGATGACGGCGGCGATCCCTTCAGCCGTCGACACGTCGGCCTGCGCGGTGATGATCATGTTCGGACGCCGCGCGACGGCTTCGACTTCGATCGCCGCAGCGGCCAGCTGCTCAGGGCCGCGCGCACAAATGCATACGCGGCAGCCTTCGGCAATCAAAGCCCGGGCGCTGGCGAGGCCGAGACCTCGGCTCGATCCGGTGACGATGGCTACTTTGTCGGTGAGCTGCAGATCCATTTACTTCGCCGGCCCGCCCGTCAGGTCGTTGAGCCGCCAGTCGAATGGATGATATGTCACCTTGAATTCGTTCTTCTGCAGCAGTTCCTTCTCCAGCGGCAGCAGTCGCGGCATCACGAAGGCAACAATGGCGCGTTCGATCGGGGAACGCTGGGCCATCGCACCAGTTTCCCCGGTATCGTATGCAGCAATGAACTCCGCGTCGTGCCAGCTGATAATCGGCGTGACCGAGACCTGGTTGGCCGAGCGATCGATCTTGATCATCGTCTGCTCCGACACGAACTCTTTCTGCAGGTCCTCGAGCTGCTGCTTCAACTGATCGCCGGTGTACGCCTCGCTCCGGAGGCGGCCGCTGCCAATCGCGCCGCGGCCCAACGCGAGATACAGGCGCGGCTCTTTGAATTGCGGAAGAATCTTTTTCTCGATCTCATCGAGCGTCAGGCTCTGCCCCGCGGCGCGGTGTTTGAGTTGCTCGAACGCTCCCGGAACCTGGCGCACGCTGTTGGACGGATACGCCTTGCTCGCACCGTTCAATGGGTAATGATCGACGACCGTCTGCAGGACGAACGCGTTATAGGCGTTCAGCCAGAAGGCCATCTGTTGTTCGCGCGACCACGATTGGTAGGTCGCCGCGGGCACATTCAGTGATGCAGCATAGCGGTCGAGCGCCGCGCGAGACGAGCGCACCGCGCGGTAGTAAACCAGGCCGTCGCGAACGTTCACATCGAGGATCTGATCGAAGGGGCGATGGAGCGCGTCGGCAGCACCCGGCTGTTCGGCGAAGGCGTGGAGGTGCGACCGCGGATGAGCGATAGCGACGACGAAAACAGCAATGGTGAGAGCAACCCCTGGGTAACGCATATCTCGATATTAGTTCAGGGACGGTCAAAGATTCGACGACAGGAAATCCGCCAGGGCAAGGGCAAACCCATCCGGCACTTCGAGATTTGATAGGTGCCCGGCCTCCGGAAGGATGACGAGCCGCGATCGTGCAACCTGGTTCTGCAGCGCTATAGCGTCGGTCACCGGCGTCAACACGTCCTCCTCGCCCACGACCACCAGCGTCGGACAGGAAATCCGCGCGAGATCCTGGGTCGAATCCGGACGACCCATCATCGCTTCGACGGCGGCAATGATTCCCTGTGTCGGCGCGGTTTCGATCATCGCGCGAACGCGTTGCGGAATCTCCGGCCGACGTTCGAACGTGGTCTTGCCGAGCAGCTTCGGAAGCATCGATTGCGCGACGCCGCCCGGACCTTCAGCACGCGCGAGTGCAATCATCCTGCGGCGACCCTCGAGCCCTTCGGGTGAATCGCCCTGGGCTCTCGTATCGGCGAGAATCATTCCGCTGAAACGTTCCGGCGCGCGGCGGAAGAGCGCAAACGTGATGTAGCCACCCATCGACAGGCCTCCAATGACGGCTGGATCGAGGGCGAGTTCGTCGAGCAGTGCGGCAATGTCGCCGGCCATGTCGTCGAGCGTGATCGAGCCGCTGGCAGGAGCGGCATCAGGTCCAAAGCCGCGAAGGTCCGGTGCGATGAAGCGCCAGCCTTCCGGAACGCGTTCCAGTTGCGGGCGCCACATGTCGGCATTCAGCGGGAATGCATGAATGAGGACTACCGGCCAGCCGCTGCCGGCTTCGAGGTACCGCACCTTTCGTCCGTTGATGGTGGCTCGGAGGTCGCGGACCATGTCATCGATCATAGCGGCAATACCCGGCAAATCCGATCACGCGAAGCACCAGTTTGTAACAGCGCGCTTTGATGTGTCGTAAGAACGGGCGCGCTGGGACGGCGCGTGTGGAAGTCGATTCACTACACGACCTATGCGGCCGCAGTCATTTTCTTCATCCACGGCCTCATCGCCGATCCGACGGTCACCGGGCGCGCCATCGACTACATCGATGGCGAGAAGGTGTACGTAGAGATGTGCGCGGCATCGTTCGTGGTGCTCGCGATCTGGCGGATACGGCACAGGCGAGCGAGGCGTCGCGCAGAGCTCAGCCGCGCTTGAGGCGCGGTCTGACGACTGCGCCCGACAACGCATCCGTGGCACCTGGCACTCCCGTTGCGAATGAAATGAACGGAGGTGCACTCATGCCCCGCGGAGACAAACGTCATTACACCGACAAACAAAAGCGCCAGGTCGAGCACATCGAGAAAGGCTATGAAGAACGCGGCGTCCCGGAACGCGAAGCTGAACGGCGTGCGTGGGCCACGGTGAACAAGGTGCATCACGGCGGAGAGAAGCCAGGAGGCGGCGGTTACGGGCGGTCCGAGGACCACGAGCCCATGCGGAAGGGTGGCCGAAAGGGCGGCCGGCGATCACACAGCCGTTGACGCTTCGGATCGCGGGTGGATCGATCGTTCGGCGAGCCGGGCGGCGATCCACACGGCCGCAGCGGCAATACCCGAGGCGACCCAGAAGACACTGCGTGACCACGCAAATATCGGATACGGATTCGCGGCGCTGACGTACGAGGGGTCGCTGCCAGCGGCGCGCACGTCAACAGACGCGCGCTGTTCCGCCGACCAGCGATGGCCCGTGCGGGATACGTACGATGGTGTGTCGAGCACGGGCGCGTAATACTTCTCCAGGATCAGATTCTCCATCCACGCGCCTTTCGCCTGGTCGGCTCCGAGCAACTCGTTACGCCGCTGAACGTGCGTGACGCCTTCGGTCATGTACTGATCCTCCCGCGAGACGCGCTGCAGCGTGAGCGGTGGCGGATGCATCTGCCACTCAGCGCGTTTCGCCGCTGCGAGCGCCGGAAGCGCGGTCATTGAGTAACGTGATTTGAACACGCCCACCTCTCGGTCGTTGATGTCGTCGCCGAGATGGACGATGTGAACGAACAGGGCGAGCGCGACAACTGTAGCGGCGGCCAGCCGGCCTACCCGCAGGATTGATCCCGGCCGCATGCTCCAGGTGAACCGGGCAGGTGGATCGGCACCAACGCTGAACAGGAGACCGCAGCCTATCGCAATCCCGTTCAGGAGAATGTCGGCAATCTCGCCGACACGATTTGGAATGAACCACTGCAGCCACTCGTCGGCGGTCCCGACGAGAAGACCGGCAAGCGCCGGCAACAGCAGGATGGCGGGATCCTCGAGCGCCCGCCACGCTCGGTAGAACAAAAAGGTGATGATCCCGTACTCGACGAAGTGAAAGCGCTGCACCACGTCGACATCAGCATTGCCAGTTGCCTCGACGATAGAGAACCAGATCGCACCGGCCACCGCCGCAAGGAGAGCGCCGTAGCGGAGCAACCGGTTCTGCCGAATCCGCAGAATGGCCGCAACAATCGCTGCGGCCGCGAGCACAGCAATCGCACCGCCGACGATACGAACGAATTGGCCGGGGAAGGTCGCCCGAATCCAGCTCCTGACAAATCCGATGAACGGTGCCGAGAGCACGAGTGCCGTCGCGACGACGATTGCCAGGATGAAGCGCGCACGGCGGAGAGGTGTCCCGAGCGAACGCGACGGGTCAGTCGAACGGCCTGGTGCCATGCGATACGATGAGCATTATGCGCTCATTACCTCGTCTTGCCTGCGGATTGTTGCTGTCGGTCGTGATCGCGTTACTCGTCGCGCGCGTCACCGCAACAGAACAAGCGCGCAGCGAGGGGCCGCGAATCGACGTGCTCTTTTCAAGAGAGGCACGAGCGGAAACGGTCACCGGGATGGTCTACGTCGCGATCAGCCGCGACAATCGGCGTTCACCGATCGATCAGACGTCCCCGACTGGTGTGCCGCTGTTCTCACGTTTCGTCGACGGTCTCGCACCGGATGCCGTCGCAACGTTCACCGCCGAGGATCGCGGCCATCCACTCCGCAGCCTGCGCGATCTGCCTGCGGGCGAATACTGGATGCAGCCATTCGTGAATGTCTACACGCGCTTTCCCCGCGCGGACGGGCACACCGTCTGGCTGCACAACGATCAATGGGAAGGCCAGGATTGGAAACGTTCGCCCGGCAACCTGTTCGGCGATCCGGTCCGGGTCGCGTTCGATCCGAAGTCGGCCACGCCGCTCCGGCTCGTGGCCAACAAAGTGATTCCACCGATACCGCTTCCCGCCGACACCGACATGGTGAAGCGAATCAGATTTCAGAGTGCGATTCTCAGCAAGTGGTGGGGACAGCCAATCTATCTTGGCGCAACTGTGCTACTGCCCAGAGGGTACGACACGCATCCGAACGTGCGCTATCCGGTCAACTACATGCAGGATCACTTCTCGCTGAACCCGCCTGGCGGATTCGGACGCGGCGGGGATTTCGATCGCTTCTGGATGTCGGACACGGCGCCGCGTTTCATTGCCGTCACGCTTCAGCACCCGTCCCCGTACTACGACGATTCTTATGGCGTGGACTCGGCGAATAACGGTCCATACGGCGAAGCGATCATCAAGGAGCTGATCCCGGCGGTCGAGCAGAAGTTCCGCGTCATTCGCCAACCATGGGCACGCATGCTCTCCGGTGGGTCGACCGGCGGCTGGATTGCGCTCGCGCATCAAGTGCTCTATCCGGATTTTTACGGTGGGTCGTTCGCGCTCTGTCCAGATTCCGTCGATTTTTCCTATCACCAGATCGTCAACATCTACAGCGATGCGAATGCCTACTACGTCGAGAAAGGCTGGACGAAGGTGGAGCGGCCCAGCCAGCGAACGATCGACGGCAACATCGAAGTGATGATGAAGGACGAGAACTGGTACGAGCTGGTCGTCGGCGACAAGTCGCGGTCAGGAGGACAGTGGGACATCTGGGAAGCCACCTACTCTCCCGTCGGGCCCGATGGTTACCCGCGACGCCTGTGGAACAAGGAGACGGGCGTCATCGACAAGTCGGTGGCCGAGCAGTGGAAGAAATACGACATGGCAGACATCCTGCGAAAGAACTGGACCGTGCTCGGTCCGAAAATCGCCGACAAGATCCACGTCTACGTCGGGGACATGGACTCGTACTATCTCAACGACGCGGTGGAAAAGCTGAACGAGTTCCTGACGAAGACGGAAGATCCGAAGTTTGCGGGAGAAGTCGTGTTCCAGCGTCGCGCGCCGCACTGCTGGGGACCGCGGAACGCTGAACTCTGGCAGAAGCTGGCCGCGCAGGTCGACAAGGGCGCGCCCGCCGGTGCGGCTAAGAGCTGGAAGTACTAAATGAAGCTCGTGACGGTGACATCAAGCACACGGGCGCGGCGGCTACCGCGATGCCACTGGACCAGAATCGGACTCTGATAAGTCCCTTCGATGATTTTGCCCTGGCCGTTCTCGTCGCGATCGGACACGAGGAGGCTGACAGAACGCTTCATCCTGAGGAAGCGTGACGCCGGCATGGCGATGGCGCGCGACAGCAGATTCTCCACCGGCGTCTGGCCGAGGCCCAGCGCGTCGACCAGCCGGTTGAACACGCGCACCAGATCGTATTTCGCGTAGTCGAGCGTTCTTGACGGAATCGCGCGCGGGTTGCCGAGCATGTGTCCCGCTTTTTCGGCCATGAATCGCAGCGGATCGCGCAGCACTTCTGAGAGATCGTGACGCATCAAGAGCGTCTCGTATTCGTTGACGGTCAATCCCGCATGCCGTTCGCCCGGCGCCAGCGACAGCCGCACCCGTCCCTTCACCACGCCATGTTGACGAACGAAGTCGGCGACCTGGCTATACACGCCGAGCTGCGGGTCCTTCAGGTTGACCGACTCCACGCTGTGTCCCGACACGGGGACGACGATTCTGGTCGTCGCAACCGTTTCCTCCGCCGAATACCCGATGACGCTCGTTCGCCGGATGCGCGGCCGGCCCGCGTGGACGCCGTCGAGATCGATGAACGACATCGGTTCGCTGGGGCGATTGAGATAGGCGACGCAGGTCCGCAGCGCCCCTGCCATGAAGGCGAGGTGCGAGTCCGCATTCAGCGGCTCAACCGGCCGTTGCGCGGGGGACAGCTCGGTCCGCCGCTCGATCTTGTCGTGCTCGTAGCCCGCACCCTCCGGGAACATCGTGCGGAAGACGTCGATGTACGGCATCACGCCGTCGGGTCCCTGGTTCAGCCGGGACGCGACGCTCCGGTCCAGATACCCAGCGGTCGTGTGGAAGGAGCAGCAGAGCGCCCGGGGAAAGGCTGAGAGCGCGTCGCCGTAACGCGATGAAACCTCGCCACGCACGTCGATAACGTCGACGCGGGCTCGAGGGGTCAACTCGAGCGTGAACTCAAGCGGGGACGCGGGCATGAAAAACGGCGCCGTAGCGCCGGATTCGACCGCTTGCCGGAGATCTGGCGGTCGTCTATAAGCATAACACAGGAATAGCTTTAGCCCGGAATTCTACGTAAAAGGTGGCTGGCACCTTTCTCCGAAAGGTGCCAGCCACCTTTTACGGTTTTCGTTTGGCGGTGAAGGCCCCTTCGCCGAAATCGCCGAACTTTGCTGTTCCCTTCATCGAGTCCTTTTCCACGGTGCCCGCATAGATGATGCGGACCGTGTTCCCTTCGATGCTGATATCGAACGAGAACTCGATCGCGTTGCCTTTCAGCGTTCCGGTCAAGGGCGCTTCCCCCAACTGTCCGGTGTACCGGCCCGTCAGCTTCTCCCCCTCCTGCTTGAAGGTCATCGTCGGCGTTCCGGTGTTCCCGCCGATTTCGACCTGGAAGGTCCATGTGCCTGTGACATCCGGCGGGGGATCCTTCGCCTGAGTGCCCGCGGCCGGCCCTGACGCCCGCTTCGCGGACCACTGCCCCTGACCGCCGGTCCCGAACTCCATCATGCCGGTCATCGAGTCCCCGTCGGCGGTGCCTTTCATCGTTATAGGGATCGGACCGTTCTGCGTCCGCACGCTGAACCAAATCGTCACCGCTCTGTCTTTGACACTGGCCTCGACACTGTGATCCCCCTGCGGGCTCGAAAACGTGCCGACGATTTGATCGCCGTCCCGCTTGAGCACAAGCGGCGTCGATGTCGCGGGGCCCTGTCCGGCCGTGACGGTGACGTCCCAGCTGCCAACGATGTCGGCATCCTGTGCGAAGAGCGACGGCGGACAGCCCACAACACAGGCAAGCACCGCGAAGGCGGGGATGAACGCTCCAAGACGATGACTCATGAAGATCTCTTTCTCCGATCGCGAATCAACTGACCGATCACACTCGATTCGAGATCGGAGCACTGGCGGCGGCGCGGAGTTTTCCGCCCAGAAGAACCGCCGTGACCGCCACGATGCCGAGCAAAGAAGGATACCACCCGGGTTGATTGGGTGTCGGCATCGCCATGGCCGCATCAATCGAGACGACCGCGACGAGGGCCGCCAATGCCGCCGCGTGCGCGTAGGGCGCCGACGATCCGATCCTCGCGGTCAACCAGCCGCCCACAATGCCGCCGATGCCACAGAACACCAGGTTGAGGAACAGAAATGTTGAAAACGCGGCCGGCGTCAGCCGGATCTCCGGGGTCTCCCGGTTGAGTGCGAGAGAGGCGATCAGCATGCCGACCGTGGCGGTGGCAGCCATGAATCCAAGTCCGGCGAGAACCGCCGCAACGCTGCGGATGATGCGCATCGATCGAGTCAGGCACCCTCGGCTGCCTGCATCGCTACGGGCGTCTCATGTCCGAACTGAAGCAGATAGCCGTTGTTGTCGTAGATGGCGAACTCGCGCATTCCGTAGTCGAAGTTGTCGATCGGGTAGCAGACGCGGGCCTTGTCCTTCACGCGCTCCCACATCGCATCGACGTTGTCGGGGTTGATGTAGAACGATCCGGTGAATGCCGGCCCGTCGAACGGCTCGTGCTCGTTGGGCAGGGCAAACATGATCGTGACGTTGTCGCGCCGCACCGAGGCCCATCCCAATTCTTCGCTCGACCCATCGCACTCAAACCCGAGCACCGTTGTGTAGAACTCGATCGAGCCTTTCAGATCGTTGGTCCGAAGCAGCGGCGTCAGTTCCTGCAGTTTCATGTCAGCACAACACACGAATGATGTCGGAACGAGTGATGATGAAGGTCTTATCCGTCTTGAAATCGCGAACCAGGACGGCGGGATTCTCCGGCGTGATCATCGTGGCCAGCAGCTCCACCGGTGTCGAAACATCGACGAATGGAAATGCCGGTTGCATGATCGTTTCAACCGGCTGTGACTTGACCGACGGTTCAGCAAGAAGCTGGGAATACAGGTGCGTCTCGTTGAGGGAACCAACCAGGCGCTTGTCCAGGGTGATCGAGATTTGCGAGAAATCGTGCTCGCTCATCAGCTTGACGGCAATCTCCACCGGCTCCGTTCCTTCGATCGCCAGCAACTCACCGGGCACGCCGGCGGCCACGAGGTCGCGCGCGGTCATCCCGGACTTCTCGAGAAAGCCTTTCTCGCGCATCCATTCGTCGTTGTACATCTTTCCGAGATAGCGCGACCCGTGATCGTGGAAGACAACGACGACCACATCGTCTCGGGTGAAGTGCTCTTTGAGCTGCAGCAATCCAGCCATCGCCGAACCGGCGGAGTTGCCGGCGAAAATCCCCTCTTCGCGCGCAATCCTCCGCGTCATGATCGCCGCATCCTTGTCGGTCACTTTCTCGAAGTGATCAATGACTGAGAAATCGACGTTGGCCGGCAGAAAGTCCTCGCCAATGCCTTCAGTAATGTAGGGATAGATTTCGTTCTTATCGAAGATGCCCGTCTCTTTATATTTCTTGAAGACCGACCCGTAAGTGTCGATACCCCATACTTTGATGTTCGGATTGCGCTCTTTCAGAAAGCGGCCGACACCGCTGATGGTGCCACCCGTACCAACCCCGCAGACCAGATGGGTCACGCGGCCATTGGTCTGCTCCCAGATCTCCGGACCGGTCTCCTCGTAGTGTGCCGCGGTGTTCGACAGGTTGTCGTACTGATTGGCCTTCCACGAGTTCGGAACTTCTTTCTCGAGCCGCGACGATACCGAGTAATACGACCGCGGGTCCTCGGGATCGACGTTCGTCGGACAGACGATGACATCGGCGCCGAAGGCCTTGAGTGCGTCGACTTTCTCTTTCGATTGCTTGTCCGTGGTGGTGAAGATGCACTTGTAGCCCTTGACCACCGCAGCAATCGCGAGTCCCATCCCGGTATTACCGGAGGTGCCTTCGATGATGGTGCCGCCAGGCGTGAGGAGCCCGCGCTTCTCAGCGTCCTCAATCATGCGCACGGCCATCCGGTCTTTGATCGAGTTTCCCGGATTAAAGGTTTCCAGCTTCACCAGCACCGTGGCCGGTACGACACCGTGCGTGATTCGATTGATTCGGACCATCGGCGTGGCGCCGATGGCATCGAGAATCGTGTCGCAGATCGGTTTCAACGCCGCCTCGGTGCCAATTATACGAGTGGGAAGGGAGCGGTCGGAGCGTTGCGGCATGGTCTCAGCGACCGTAACGAATCGCCGCACGCTCGCGAGCGCGAGCGGCGACTTCCTCTCGATCCCGCGGCGGCGCAGTCGTCACCAATGAGGCGATCAGCTTGCGCGCGGCCGCCGTCACTTCCTCGACCGCCTCAGTGAATGCATCCTCGTTCATTTTCGACGGCTTGGTGTATCCACTGACCTTCCGCACGAACTGCAGCGCTGACGCGCGCACTTCATCGTCGGTTGCCGGTGGTTCAAAGTTGAATAGCGGTTTGATGTTTCGGCACATACTCTTAGTTTTTCAGGTTCAAGATCGGTCCGCATTACTCATTGCGCGTCGGGCCCACCCCCACGCGCTCTCGTTCGGCGGCGTCGCGCCTCGCTCGGGCGCAGGCTTATTTCTTCGCCACATACGTCTTGCGGGCGCGGGCGACGAGATCGGGCTGCTTCAGTTTCACCTCAAGCTTGTGGGTCTTGCCATCGAGATTCTGCGGCGTGAACGCCAGGGCGTATTGTCGATGCAGTTCGTCGGCGATCCGCCGGAACGTCGATCCGAGATTGTTCGCCGAGTTCAGCTCGAAATACCCGCCGCCGGTGGCCGTGGCAATCTTTGGCAACCCCGCGTCAACTTTTGGTTCCTCCGGCGGCAGCCGGAAACTTCCCGAGCCGATGCCACCCATGCCGGTTCCGCGGCCGCGTCCGCCACCACCAAACTGCCGGCTGGCGAGACCGACGGCGAAGATCATGACGTCTTCCTGCTCCGCGTTCCTCTGGACATCGTGATAACTAATGTTGTTGCTGCCCATCGGCCGGTCCACACCGTCGGTAAACACCAGCACGACGCGACGTCCTTCCTGGTGAAGCAACGCCGTGATGCCGACGTTCACTGCGTTCCAGAGCGGTGTCGGACCAGGTTCCTGCAACTCGGTCCGCAGAATCTCCAGGAGATCGTGCTGACTGCCGGTGAATTCACGAGGATCGACCTGAACGCGATTGGCAAAGCTGCCAATGCGCGCCTTATCGGCGGGGAGCAGCTGCGCGACGAACTGTTCAGCCGCCGAGCGGACGAGCGAGAAGTTGCCAACCATGCTGCCGCTGCGGTCGAGCATCAGCACGACGGTAATCGGCTGCACACCGTTGTCGAAGAGCGTGATCTCCTGCTTCTTGCCGTTGTCGTAGACTTCGAAATCCTCTTTCGTGAGATCCGGAACGAGGCGACCCTGCGCGTCCGAGACGGTGACGTACACAGCAACGGCCTTGAGGCCGGCACGGAACACTTGCTGGTTCTCTTGGCCTTCCTGCGGGCCGACAAGCAACGTGACACAGCTGAAGACAACCGCGATCGCTCCGATACGCATGGCTCCTCGGGGTCTCTCAATGTTACGCGATCAAGCGTCGACTACCAGCCATCGGCCCTGGCAAGTCCGGTTGCACACGTGACTGAAGCTCGACCACGGGCACGGTAATATCGTGATTCCTATCTTCGGAGGTGTGTTACTCGTGGCGTCTCCCAGAATTGTCAGGGCTACGATCGTCAGTCTCGTGGTCGCCACTGTTAGTGCTATCGCATTAACGGCTCAGCAGCGGTCTGGTGCCACGCGCAACCTCACGAACGCTGACTACGCACGAGCCGAGCGGTTCATGAGTTGGAATACGACGCCGCTGGTATTTCGTAACGCGGTCAGTCCGAACTGGATGGCCGGGGATCGATTCTGGTATCGCGTGACGACGTCGACCGGTAACGAAGCCGTCCTCGTCGACCCGGCTACAGGAACAAAAGCGCCCTGTACGCTTCCGGCCTGCGCCGCAACCGCCAGTTCGGCGACCGGCGGACGCGGCCGCGGCCGCGGGGGGCGCGGCGCGGCGGCCGCTATCACCTCAACGTCACCGGACGGCAAACGCGCGGTCTTCATTCGAGACGGGAACCTGGTACTGCGGGATAACGCCACCGGCCAGGAAACCCCGCTCACGACCGACGGGGTCAAGGACTTCGGATATGCCACCGACAACGCGGGGTGGTCGAAGAGCGAGCGACCAATCGTCGTCTGGTCGCCGGACTCGCGAAAGATTGCGACGTTTCTGCAGGATCAGCGCAACGTCGGCGAGATGTACCTCGTGAGTACCGTGGTCGGTCACCCGCAGCTGCAGGCCTGGAAATATCCTCTACCCGGCGACACCACCGTGTCGATGATCGATCGCGTCGTCATTGATGTCGAGTCGAAACAGGTCGTTCACCTCAAGATGCCGCCCGACCAGCATCGTTCGTCGTTGTGCGACAACCTGGCGTGTCGAGGAGGCGATTGGAACGACGTGCAATGGGCGCCGGATGCTTCCTCTGTCGCGTTCGTGTCCACCTCTCGCGATCATCGGCGGACCGTCCTTCGCGTCGCCGACGCTTCGTCGGGCGAGGTGCGGGACGTGCTCGAGGAAACGGTCAAGACATTCTTTGAGTCAGGCAATGGACGCATCAACTGGAGATACCTGCCTGCCTCGAATGAAGTGATCTGGTTTTCGGAGCGCGACAACTGGGGTCAGCTCTATCTCTACGACCTGCAGACCGGCAAACTCAAGCGGCAGATGACGACTGGCGATGGCAACGTCACGCAATTGCTCCATGTCGATCCCACCACTCGCGCTCTTCTCTTCCAGGCCGTTGGCAAGGAGTCGGGACGCGATCCGTACTTCACACATTTGTATCGCATGAACATGGACGGCGGCGCGGCGAAGCTGCTGACACCCGAAGAGGCGAATCACGACATCACGTTATCCCCATCGGGCCGCTACTTCGTCGACAGCTACTCGAAGCCCGACGTTCCACCGGTCGCCGTCCTGCGAGACGCCGACGGCAAACTCATTGTCGAACTCGAACGGGCGGACATCGCCAAGCTGCTCGCCACCGGTTGGAAGCCGCCGCAGCCGATTACCGTCAAAGCACGCGACGGGGTCACCGATCTTTACGGGCTGATGTACCGTCCGACACATTCGATGCCGGGACGAAAGTATCCGATCGTCAATCACGTCTACCCCGGCCCACAGACCGGCAGCGTCGGAAGCCGCTCGTTCTCCGTCGCCCGCGGCGACGCCCAGGCGCTCGCCGAACTCGGGTTTGTCGTCGTCGAGATCGACGGCATGGGCACTCCATGGCGTTCGAAGAAGTTTCACGAGGCCTACTACGGCGAGATGGCGGATAACACGCTGCCAGACCAGATCGCCGGAATGAAAGAATTGGCGCGGCGGTTCCCCTGGATCGACATCAACCGCGTCGGTATCTACGGACATTCCGGCGGCGGCTATGCGGCGGCGGCCGCGATGTTTCATCATCCCGAGTTCTTCAAGGTTGGCATCTCGGAATCAGGCAACCACGACAATCGCGTCTACGAGGACGATTGGGCCGAGAAGTGGATGGGTCTGCTCGAGAACCGCGGCGACGACTTTACCAATTACGACAGCCAGGCCAATCAGAACTTCGTTCAGGGGTTGAAAGGCAAGCTCCTGTTGGCGCACGGGACCATGGATGCCAACGTGCCACCAAACAACACCCTGCTCGTCGTCGACGCGCTGATCAAGGCCAACAAGGATTTTGACCTGCTCATGATCCCGAACGCAGGACACGGTTACGGGGACGCCGCAAATTACATGACTCGCCGTCGGTGGGATTATTTCGTTCGCAATCTCCTGGGTGTCGAACCACCGAGCGAGTATCGGCTCGGGCCCTCATGATTACCTCACGATGAACGGCACCAGCACCGGCACCGCATTCTCGGCAGGAACCGCATCGCCGCGCGACAACACTTCGAAGGCGCGACCGATCCGATTCCCGGCCAAGTCCTCGAGAACCGGTTCGACCCTCAACATGTAAGGTCCCCGTTGCCACTCGGAATCCGGCACAAACTGCCACCAGATCTCTGCTGGACCGACGCCCCCCCGACCGGCGATGTTGGACGCGCCACGCTCGACCGACAACGAACGCTGCAGCAGTCCGAAGTCGAGCGGTTTCGGAAACGTCACCGTCACTGGATCGCGAGTACCCACAGTGGGCGGCGCAACACGCCACTGCATTGTGTTGAGCGCGTCTTCTTCTGCCGGCCCGATGACAAACCGGCGGCGATACTCGCTCGTCAGCGGTAGCCCGTGTGCGTCGGGCCACTCGCGTTTCACGACGACGGTAATGCCGGCGCCTTCGTGAAGCGCGCGGCCCATGTCGCGATTGGGCAGAATCTCCCGTTTCACACGGCCGGGATCCAGGATCACGGTGTACCGTGTACGTTCTGCGTTCCACAGGTCGGTATCGAGAGGCACGACAACATCCGGCACTTCGCGGCCGCTGTCATCGAAGAACGTCACGTGGTCCCGCCCACCCTGCTGTCCCATCGGCGCTGAAAAACGCACGTACATCCGCAGCAGGTTCTCAGGAATGACGTCACTGGTTGGATAGACGGTGGCGACGTGCGTCGAGGGCGAACGTGCCGTACCCGGAATCGAGACGGTCGCGTGTAGTGCAGTGGCTGAGAGGGTGACGCGCGACACTCTGGACGGGTCGAACCGAACCTCGTATTCACGTCCGCCATCGAACGGAAATGACGGCCAGAATCGGAGCGAGTCTTCGGCTGAATATCTGCCGGCCATTCCCGGTATCTCGGAAAGTGACCGAGACGTGTCGGATCGAAGCGTGACGTGCAGAAGCGCGCTCCACTCATCGGGGCTCAGGTTCGCCTTGGACAGCGCCGTCAGATCCGCGCGCGGCAGGCCAACGACTTCAATAAATGTTCGCGACGGATTTGTTGTGTCGAGTCGAATGGAGGGGGAACGGCTACAGGACGTCGACGCGAGTAACACGAGACAGAAGGCGCAGCGCAGCACCCATGCGGCGCGCCGCGCGGCGCCCTCTGGTCGTTTCATGGAGTGGCTACGGCAGCGGCACGGCCGCGAGATTGAGCCCGGACGTCGTTCGCGCGAGCACGATTGAGCGCTGCGCGTCGAGTAAGTCCATCTGTTCAATGCCGGTCATCGACGCGATCTTCTCGTACGGCACACCCGCCGTCTCGCTCTTGACCGGTTCGGTGATGGGCGCCGCGGTGGCGAAACTCTCGGTCGGAATCTTCATCACGCCGCGCGAGTTGTTCGACATCAGCAGGAACTCGTGTCCGTTCTTCTTGTAGAGAATCATGTCGAGCGGACGGTTTCTGTTGCCGAGTTCCGCAATCGTCGTCCCCACGACCTTCGGGCCCTTCAGGCTGTCGAGCGAGAACCGGACCAGCGGCGTGCACAGGTAGCTCGCGATGATGTGCGGCTTGTTGTCGATGGTGTAGGGGATGAACGTGTACACCGGCGATCGCGTCTCGAGCCGGCCGTGGTTGCCGTGGAAGATTTCGACGCTCGTTCCCGGATCGGCATTCGTGAATGGATACGGGATGGCGCGAAGCTTCGACGCGAATTCCTCGTTCGATAACCCGGCAACCATGAGCTTGCCGTCGGCGAACGCCATGTCGGTAATCACGTCAGCGCGCTGATTGCGGGCACCGTCAGCAGTCGGTGGATTCGGGAGCGTCACCTTCGAATACTTGACACGGTCGAGGGCAACGAGCGCGATCTTGCCGTCGCCATCGACACGAAGGAGCGCGGGCTTCGCATCGGCGCCCACGCCGCGCATCACCGAGAGATACGCGTTATGCGTGACCGGATGGATCACCAGATCCTTGACCGAGACCGCATCAGCCGCCGTGCCTAGAACGGAGGCAATCTTCTGATCGATACCGGCGACATCAGCGGCACCCGCTTTGGCCCCCGTAGCCTGATCGCCCAGTTCGAAGGCGTAGATCGTCGCGGCCTGGGTGTCGGCCGCAAACAACACACCGTTGGGCCCAAACGTCAGCGCGCCCACTGATTCTGGCGCGGGACCGACATCGGGCGGCGGCGCAGCGACAGGCCGTGCCGGCGTCGAGGCCACCGCGGCCACCAATGCCACCGCAAGCAAGCCGTTTCGATACGTCAAAAGCATTCTGCTCCTCCTTCAGAGACTCCGGAGACCGTCTATCGTCGCTTATACGAGAGGAATGTCAAGGGTGCTTACTTGGCGGCCGTTTTGGGTTTCGGGTACACTCTGCGCACTATGAACCTGACACTGCGTTTTCTGCCCCTGCTCGTTGCCGCGACGATGCAACAGGCGCCTGCCCCATCCCCCGCACCGGCCACGCCTGCTCCAGGAGGACGTGGCGGCCAGCCGGCGGCGCCGCAATTCACGTCGCCCGAAGTGTCGGCGGACAAGCGGATTACGTTCCGCGTGTACGCGCCAGACGCCGCGACAGTGGCGCTTCGCGGCGGCGATATTCCAGCACCGGCGCGCGCCAACACCGAGTTCACGAAAGCCGCCAATGGCGTATGGGAACTCACGACCGGCGCGGTCGAGCCTGGCGCCTACCGCTATGTGTACGTCATCAATGGGGTCGGCGTGATCGATCCGCGGAACACGGCGATCAGTGAATCGAACACGACAACGTGGAGCGTCGCCACTGTCCCGGGCTCCGATTTGATGGACACGAAGGGCGTGCCGCATGGAGCCGTCTCAACGGTCTACTACGATTCGACGGCGCTTGGACGCACGCGACGGATGCACATCTACACGCCGCCGGGATACGAATCAGGCAAGGGCAGTTATCCCGTGTTCTATCTGCTGCACGGCGCCGGAGACTGCGATGACTCGTGGACGTCGGTGGGACGTGCGAATTTCATTCTCGACAACCTGATCGCGTCAAACAAGGCCAAGCCGATGATCGTCGTGATGCCTGCCGGTCATACCAACGCCGGTGGAGGCGGCCGTGGCGCCGCGGCCGCCGGTGGCCCACCGCCGCGCGACGAGTTCCTCGAGGACTTCACGAAAGACGTGATGCCCTACGTCGAAAAGCATTACCGGGTGATTGCCGATCGCGCACATCGGGCCATCGCAGGCCTGTCGATGGGTGGGAGTCAGACGCTGAACATCAGCGTGCCGAATCTCGAAAAGTTCGGCTACGTCGGCGTCTACAGCTCGGGTCTGCTGGGTGGCGGCCGTGGTGCCGCGGCGGCGTCGGGCACTCCTGCTCCGCCGTTCGGCGCCGCATTCGAACAACAGCACGCCGCGACACTGGATAACGCCGCAGCAAAGAAAGGTCTCAAGCTTTTCTGGTTTGCCACTGGGGTTGATGACGGCCTGATGCCGACGACCAAGAACACCGTGGAACTGTTCAAGAAGCATGGCTTCTCTCCGGTGATGAAAGAGAGTCCTGGAGGCCACACCTGGTTGAATTGGCGGAGCTACCTGATCGAATTCGCACCGCAGTTGTTCTGAGAAAATTAGAGCCGGTCGCGCTGCTCGTCGCGACGCTCGCCGCCTACTACCCTGCGTGGCACGGTGGCGTCCTGTGGGACGATAACGCCCATCTGACGAGACCCGAGCTCCAATCAACGCTCGGCCTCTGGCGCATCTGGTTCGACGTCGGCGCGACACAGCAGTACTATCCGCTGACCCATTCCGCGTTCTGGTTTATGCACCGTGTGTGGGGTGATGCCACGATCGGGTATCACCTTGCCAACATCGTGCTCCACGCGACATCCGCGTGGCTGCTGACGATCATTCTTCGACGGCTGGCGATTCCCGGCGCGTTCCTCGCGGCCGTCATCTTCGCGCTGCACCCGGTCGCGGTCGAATCGGTCGCGTGGATGACCGAACTGAAGAACACCCTTTCGGGAGTGTGTTACCTGGCCGCGGCATTGGCCTACCTTCACTTCGATGCGCGTGGCGAACGTCGTGCCTACGCCGCGTCGTGTGTGTTCTTTGTCCTGGGATTACTGGCGAAGACGGTGACGGCAGTTCTGCCCGCGGCGCTGCTCGTCGTGTTCTGGTGGAAGCGTGGAAGGATCGACTGGCGCCGCGACGCGCGTCCGCTGGTGCCCTTCTTCGTGATTGGCGGTGCGATCGGTATGGTGACCGCCTGGTTCGAGCGCACGCTCAATGGAGCACGAGGATTCGAGTTCCAGCTTGCGGCTCTCGATCGCGTTCTCGTCGCAGGGCACGCCATCTGGTTCTATCTCGCGAAACTGATCTGGCCGTCTTCACTGGCGTTCATCTATCCGCGCTGGACGATCGACGCCCGCAACTGGCAACTCTACGTCTACCCGCTCCTCGTCGTTGTTGTCGTTGCCCTCTGTTGGTCGATGCGCCGCTGGTCGCGCGCGCCACTCGCCGTGACGTTGCTCTTCTGCGGCACGCTGTTTCCGGCGCTCGGATTCATCGACGTATATCCATTCCGCTACTCGTTCGTGGCGGACCATTTTCAGTATCTCGCCAGCATTGCCGTCTTCACCCTCGTTGCCGCCGTGTTGATGCGATTGTTCGACAGCGTTCCTGCGGAAATTGTGCTGTGTATTGTGCTCGGCCTACCGTTGGGTATGGTCACGTCGATGCAAAGCCGACAGTACGTCGACCAACGGACGCTGTACGAGGCGACTCTTCGCGCGAACCCCGCGTGCTGGCTGTGTCACAACAACCTGGCAACCGCGAAGCTGCATGGATCGGAGGCTGACCTGGAGGAGGCCGCCAGTCATCTCCGGGAATCGCTGCGCATCAATCCGGCTGATGCGGAAGCCCACAACAACATGGGTGGCGTGTATCAACGCAGGCGGCGCTATGAGGATGCGATCAAGGAACACGAGGAAGCGCTGCGCCTCAATCCGCAGCTGGTGGAGGCACGCTACAACATCGGCGTTTGCCATCAGGCACTCAATCGCATGGACCTGGCGCGAGCGCAATATGCAGAGGCCATTCGGGCGCAACCTGACTATGCGATGGCGCATTACAACCTGGCCACGACGCTGACTGCGCTGGCGCGGCTCAGCGAGGCAGAAATGGAGTTCAAGGAGGCGCTGCGCCTCAAACCGGAATTCGCCCCGGCGCATGACGGGCTGGGGTTCGTGCTGCTTCAGACCGGGCAGATTCCCGACGCGGTGACCGAGTTCAAGGAGGCAACGCGCATTCAGCCCGACTACGCGCCCGCGCATTACAAGCTTGCCGTCACCCTGGCGCGTGCGGGTCTCGCCGAAGAAGCGCTCGAAGAATTTCGTGACGCCGTGCGTTACGACCCGACATCGCCGGAGATGCATTTCGCGCTTGGGTCCGGGTTGGCGAGTATGGGGCGACTCGACGACGCAGCGTTCGAAATGAAAGAGGCGCTTCGGTTGCGTCCCGACTACCCGGAGGCGACGAACAGTTTGGAAAGTGTGAGAGTGTTACAAAAGCAGGCGGCGTCTAGAAAGTAATTCGATCCTTTGCCGCTTCGATCTTTTTGAAGTCGATACCCGGGGCCTTCTTGATGTCGTCGATCGTTTTGAACCCGCCCACTTTGTCGCGATAGGCGAGGAGTGCCGCCGCTTCTTTTCGCAACAGCAAAACCACGCTTTCGAGTTCAACCGCCGTGGCGCGGTTCATGTTCAACTTTGCGGGCGCCTCGCCGAGGAAATTGGTCGCGAGGTAGTCGATCACCTGGGTGAACTCCTCGTCGGTCCCCTTCGCGCCCCGCCACCGCATGTCCGAAACGGTCTGTTCCCAGCCTTCACGCGTCAGGCGTAGAGCCGCCGCGCGATTCGCTTCGTGACATGGACTGCAGACCTTGACCACCGCGTCTTTCCCGGGACCGTCCGGCAATTGTGCCGAGGCGACTCCGGAGGCGACGCCAAGGGCGAGCGTGAGAAAGACGCCATAACCGCCGAGCTGCCGCGTTGACCCAGACATCGGACTTCGATCTTAGCTCTTTTCCCTTTTCCCTTGTCCCTGGTCCCTTTCGCCGAGCACGCGCCGCGCATGCGGCAGGTCGAGCGCGCCATCCCATCGCGCGATGACCACAGTTGCCACCGCATTGCCGATGAGATTCGTAATCGCACGCGCCTCGGACATGAATCGATCGACGCCGACCAGCAGCGCCAGACCCCCTGGCGGGATCGACGGTACTGCCGACAACGTCGCCGCGAGTGTGATGAAGCCACTGCCGGTCACGCCTGCCGCGCCTTTCGACGTCAGCAGCAGGATCGCGAGAATGGATAACTGCTCGCCAAGCGAGAGATGAAGCCCGCTGGCCTGCGCCACAAAAACCGCCGCCATCGTCATGTAAATCGACGTGCCGTCGAGGTTGAATGAGTAGCCGGTGGGAATCACCAGGCCGACAACCGGTTTGCTGCATCCGAGTTGCTCCATCTTCATCATCAGCCGCGGTAGGGCAGACTCCGACGATGACGTGCCGAGGACGAGGAGGATCTCTTCGCCGATATAGCGCAACAGTGCGAAGAGCCGCAGACCCGCCAGCCGCACGACAATGCCCAGGACAATCAGGATGAAGAAGAAACAGGTGATGTAGACGCCCGCCATCAACTTGCCGAGCGAGAGCAGGGATCCGATGCCGTAGCGGCCGACGGTGAATGCCATTGCGCCGAATGCACCGATGGGTGCGAGACGCATGATCATGCCGACGATCACGAAGAGAGTATGGGACAGTTGATCGATGCCCGACACGAGCATTTGCGCGCGATCGCCCTGCGACAGCAGTGCGACACCGAAAAGCAGCGACACGACGAGGACCTGCAGAATGTCGCCGCGCACGAACCCATCGAGCACCGTGGTCGGAATGATGTTGAGGAGGAACTCGACCGTGTTGGTCGGTGCAGTACCCGCAACGGCGGCGGGTGGAGCCGCCGACGGATCGACGTGCAGGCCGGCCCCCGGCTGAAGAATGTTGACGACGACGAGGCCGATCACGAGCGCGAGCGTCGAGATGACCTCGAAGTAGACGAGAGTACGGATCCCAATGCGCCCGACGTCGCGCATCGCACCCATTCGAGCGATGCCGACCGTGATCGTCGCAAACACGATCGGTCCAATCAGCATCTTGATTAATTTGATGAAGCCGTCGCCCAGAGGCTTCATCGCCGTCGCCGTCTCGGGCGCGACCACTCCGAGGATGACGCCGAGCAGAATGCCAGCGAGAACCTGGGCGTACAGGCTACGGTAGAACGGCCGGCTCACCGTTTTCTCTCATACTTCCAGTTGCGTGACTTTCCTTCCGACAGCCATTCAATTGTCGTCGCCACGCGCTTCTTGCGGGTCGGCTCGGTCTTGGCTTCCACAATCCACTCGATGTATTCGCGCTGGTGACTCGGACTGAGCGCTTTGAAGGTCGCCGACGCCTTGGCGCTGCCCTTCAGCGCCTTCTGCAAATCGGCCGGAGCTTTGGGGGGTGGCTTTGGTGATGTCGGTTTGGGTCTCGCGATCTTCACCCCCTCGTCGTTGAGCGCAGCCGCCTGCCGGACGAGGCGGGTGAGTTCCTTTGATCCAGGGAGATCGTCGAGCGAGGTGATGCGCCCGAACTGGCTCATCGGCGTACCGTTTGGGGGCACCTCCAGGAGCGAGCCTTTCCAGAACCCAAAGGCGCAATGAGCCTTGAACGACGCCATGCTGCAGAGCATTCCCCTGTAGACAAAGTGGGGGAAGCTCCATTTCATGGTCTCTTCCACGTCCGGGCATCCGGCGTGCACGGATTTCCGGATGTGCAGCAGGATCGGTTTGGCAAATGGCGCCGCGTTTTGAATATACGAGTCGACGCGCGGATCGGTGATGCCCATCCGCCAATCGTATCGCAGCCAGACAAGTGTTCCACCGTCAAGCGATAATGAGTACTTATGCCGACCGACGTCATCCGCGATCCTCATGAGCGCCTGCGGGAAGACGTCCGGCTTCTGGGCGGATTGCTTGGCGACACGCTGCGGCACCGTGAGGGCTCTGCCCTCTTTCACATCGTGGAGCGCGTGCGAGCGTTGTCGAAGAGCGGACGTGGCGGCAGCGATCGTGACCTCGACGCGCTTGCCGAGCTGCTCCGCGCCTTACCGGTCGAATCCACCGTCCCCATCGCGCGCGCCTTTTCGCACTTCCTGACGCTTGCCAACATCGCCGAACAGCATCACCGCGTCCGACGCCGACGTGAATACCTGCGCGATCCCGGTGCCCCGCCTCAGCGCGGCTCCAGCGAGGAAACCTTTGCCCGCCTGCTTGAACGAGGCGTGACGGCTGACGCGCTGCACGCGGCGACCACATCCCTGCGTGTCGAACTCGTGCTCACTGCGCATCCGACGGCGATTACACGGCGGACGTTGATTCAGAAGCATCTCCGGATCGCTGCAGCCCTGGCGTCGCAGGATCGCGTCGATCTCACCGCGCCGGAACGGGCCGACATCCTCGCCGCGATCAGGCGAGAAGTTCTCGCCGCGTGGGAAACCGATGAAATCCGCGCGCGGCGGCCGACGCCGGTCGATGAAGCCATTGCCGGGCTGTTGATTTTCGAGCAGACCCTGTGGGATGCCGTCCCGAGATTCCTGCGATCGTTGAGCGCGGCGCTGACGCGCGCAACCGGCCGCGGCCTTCCTCTCGATGCGGCACCGCTTCGCTTTGGATCGTGGATGGGTGGCGACCGCGACGGCAATCCGACGGTCACTCCGGAGGTCACACGGCTCGCCTGCAGCGTCGCGCGATGGATGGCTGCAGATTTGTACGAACGCGAAATCGCCGCGCTGCGGTCTGAGTTGTCGGTCACGGCGGCGACGCCGGAACTTCGCGCCCGGGCAAATGGCGCTCGAGAACCTTACCGCGCGGTGTTACGAGACGTGCGCGATCGTCTGCGCGCCACCCGTGACGCGCGCGGCAACGAACTGTCGCGCGCTGATCTCTTGAAGGGTGATGCCGACAGGCATCCGGCTCCACGCGCGGCTCCCTACAGCCTGGTTGCAGAATTCATCGAACCGCTGCAGCTCTGTTATCGCTCGCTGATGGAAACGGGACAGAGCGTCATTGCCGAGGGTCGTTTGGCGGACGTGCTGCGGCGAACGGCGGCGTTTGGTCTGACGCTCGTCCGCCTGGATCTGCGTCAGCATGCGGCGCGTCATGTCGAAGCGCTCGATGCCATCACGCGTCATCGGGGCGTGGGGTCATATCTCGAGTGGGACGAATCGCAGCGCCAGGCATTTCTCTCGGCCGCGCTGCGCGATCGACAACGACTGGCGCCTGCCGATCTCGAGGCCGACGACAACGTACGCGATGTACTCGACACGTTCGAACTCGCCGGCAGCATGAACCCCGAGTCACTGTCTGCGTTTGTCGTGTCGATGGCACAGGCGCCGTCCGACGTTCTGGCGGTTGAGGCACTCCAGGCACACTCGAAGAACCGGCTCCGCGCAGTCCCATTGTTCGAGCGGATTGACGATCTCGAGCGTGCCCCGGAGACACTGCGATCGTTGCTGGCGATCCCGGCATACCGGGCACGCATCGACGGACGGCAGGAAGTCATGATCGGCTATTCCGATTCCGCGAAGGACGGAGGCCGGCTCGCCTCGAACTGGGCGCTGTATCGCGCGCAGGAATCGATCGTGGACGTCTGCCGCGAAGGGCACGTTGAGCTCACGCTGTTTCACGGACGCGGCGGCAGCATCAGCCGCGGCGGCGGGCCGACCTATCTCGCGATTCAGTCGCAGCCGCCAGGATCGGTCAACGGACGACTGCGGGTGACCGAACAGGGGGAAATGATTCAGGCGCAGTTCGGCCTGCCAGAGATCGCGGCACGCACGCTCGAGTTGTATACGACCGCGACGCTTGCGGCGACGCTCGAAATGCCCGATCAACCGGATCCCGGGTGGCGAACGGTCATGGATCGGCTCGCCGAGAAAGCCAGGGCGGTGTATCGACAGGTCGTGTATGAAGATCCACGCTTCATCGAGTACTTCCGCGCGGCAACACCGGAAGTGGAGCTCGGTTCGGTGCCGATCGGCAGCCGTCCCGTCCGTCGCACCGCCGACGGCGGCGTCGATTCGCTACGCGCCATTCCGTGGGTTTTTGCCTGGACACAAACGCGACTGCTGCTCCCCTCGTGGCTGGGAACCGGTGAAGCGTTGAGCACATCGATTGAGGCGGGCGAGGCCGACGTCATTCGTGAGATGTATCAGAGCTGGCCGTTTTTCCGCTCGACTCTCGATCTGATCGCCATGGTGCTCGCCGAATCGGATGCGCGCATTGCGGCGGAGTACGACCGGCGTCTCGTTCCACACGAGCTTCAGCCCGTCGGCACCGACCTGCGCCACCGTTTGGAGATGACGATTCAGTCGGTGCTCAAGGCTACCGGCAAGGAGCGGTTACTGACGGAGAACGCGGTCCTGCGGCGCTCGATTGAGGTCCGCAACCCCTACGTGTATCCGATCAATCTCGTGCAGATCGAACTGCTGCGTCGGCTGCGCGAAGATAGCGCCGCCGATCAGCAGATCGTCAATGCGTTCATGGTGACGGTGAACGGGATAGCAGCAGGGATGCGGAATACGGGGTAGCCCCTACTCAATCACCACATACCGCTTCAACCGATCGGTCTCCTTCTGCCCCACGTACTTTCCGATCTCCTTGTCGAATTGCGCGTAGGACTTCCACGGGCGGTATTCCTTGAACTCGCGGACCATCCGCTGACCGGCACCCGGAATACTCAGGATGTCCTCGTCGGTCGCCGTATTCAGGTTGACGGGAATGAAGCAGTACTGAGCAAGCTTGGCCGCCCCTGAGGCGCCGACATACTTTCCGATTTCCTTGTCGAACTGTGCCCACGATTTCCAGGGACGGTACTCGGCGAACTCGCGCACCATGCGTTTACCCGCCCCTGGCACCAGGAGGATCTCTTCGGGTGTCGCGGTGTTGAGATTGATGTGAACGAAGGCCTTCTCGTAAAACTGCATCGCCTGTTCCTGCGTCAGTCCCTGACCGATGAGGAATGTGTTCAATTCAGTAATGCTCTTGAACGGACGAACCCCGACGAGTGCCTTGGCAATCGCTGGGGTCACATTCGGCATTTTCGCGAGATCCAGCTCCGGCGCCGTGTTCGCGTCGACCACGCCCTGTGATTTGCCAACCTGCGCCCGGGTTGCCACCGGCACAGCCAGGATGAATACCAGCAGCGCTGCGATCGCCCAACGTGTTCGAATAATCATGCGTTTTCTCCTGAACGACCGCGCCGTGAAGGGGCGCCGGCGGTAGTGGCGTCGGTTCGACGCCGAACGGGATATCGATACGCGTACGCGAGTCCGATCAAGCCGAGCTGCGACATCGATCCAGGCGCGAGCGCCGGTGGCGTTTTCGCCGTCATCGCCTTGACCAGGAGCGCGCGCCCGGCAATGGCGGGATCGACCTCGCGCTGAAACTCGACGTTCGCCCGATAGTGCAAGTACATCCCGAGAAATCCCGCAGCAATGAACAGCGCCATCGTGATCTGAAACAGGCGAAGGCTCGCGGTTCCCCGCTGGACCTCGTGCCACGCGATGGCGACAAATGCGATCCCGATCAGCACCAGCGGAATGAACTGAGCGAAGTCTTCGTCGTGCTTCAACAGAAGCAGCTCGGTTGTTGTTCCTACCAGTCCGATCAGCAGGATGGCCAGCAGCACTCGACGGATGACATCGAGCGTCTCATGCACGGTCATCATGCTACCGTACGGGAAGCGCCGTCCGGCGACTGTCACGGAAACATCACAGACAGGCTACTCGACAAAGACCCGTACTTTTCGCGGTGTCACGTAAAGTCGATCGCCTGGCTTGACGCCGAGCCGCTCGAACTGATCGCGGCCAAGTTCGGCGTGAAGGAGCCCGCCATGTGCGCCTGCGAGTTCGAGCCGCACCATGGCGCCAGACGCGGTCACGTTCTCGAGCACGGCCCAGAGGCCCGATCCCGTTTCCGTTCGGCTCACATCGAACTCGTGCGGCCGCGTGTAGGCGGCCGCTGTCCGCGGCTGCGAGTCCCCGTGCACCGGATACTCGACGTCCAGAGGTCCGAAGATGCCTCGACCGTCTTCCACCCGGCCGTGAAAGATATTGACGGTACCGAGGAAGCTGATCACGAAGGGCGTTGCCGGCCGTTCAACGACATCATCGGGTGTCCCGTCCTGTTCGATGACGCCGTGGTTCATCACTGCGACGCGATCGGCAAGTTCCAGCGCTTCCTCCTGATCGTGGGTCACGAAGACGCTGGTCAGATGAATGTCGTCATGCAGGCGACGGAGCCAGCGGCGGAGTTCCTGGCGGACGCGAGCATCGAGTGCTCCGAATGGCTCGTCGAGCAACAGCACCTTGGGCTCGACCGCAAGCGCGCGCGCGAGCGCCACCCGCTGGCGTTGGCCACCTGAAAGCTCCGAGGGCCGCCGGTCGGCCATGAAATCCAGCTGCACGAGCTCGAGCAGGTCCTTCACTCGCCGCTTGATCTCCGCGTCTTCGGGACGCCGCGATCGTGGACGCACGCGCAGTCCGAACGCGACGTTCTCGAACACCGACATGTGCCGGAACAGCGCGTAGTGCTGGAACACGAAGCCGACCCGGCGTTCGCGCGGGTTGCGCTCGGTCGCATCCTCCCCCTCGAGGATGACCGAACCGGAATCGGCGGTTTCCAGGCCGGCAATGATTCGCAGCAGCGTCGTCTTTCCGGAACCAGACGGACCGAGCAGCGCATAGAGCTCGCCCGACGCGACGTTGAGGCTGACGTCTCTCAGCGCGACGAAACTGCCGAACGTCTTCGTCAGACCGCGGACTTCGATTCCCATGGCCTGACTTCAATCGCCGCGTGCGCCGCCGCCCGCGCCGAGCGCTCGACGCGCGTTTCGACAATCGCTTTGAGGATGAGTGTGACGATCGCCAGGCAGCCGAGCAGTGAGGCGACCGCAAACGCGGCCTGAGCGTTGTACTCGTTATACAGAATCTCCACGTGCAGCGGGAGCGTGTTGGTCAGTCCGCGAATGTGTCCGGACACCACCGAGACGGCACCAAACTCTCCCATCGCACGAGCGTTGGCGAGGATGACGCCGTAGAGGAGCCCCCACTTGATGTTCGGCAACGTCACGCGAAAGAACAGCTGGAGCCCTCCAGCCCCCAGCACTCGCGCCGCCTCTTCCTCTTCGGTGCCGACGGCTTCCATGATCGGGATGACTTCTCTGGCCACGAACGGAAACGACACGAAGATGGTCGCCAGAATGATGCCCGGCGTGGCAAAGACGACTTGCAGGCCGTGATCGATCATCCAGGGGCCAAGCCAGCCCCTCCGGCCGAAAAGGAGCACGAACACGAGCCCGGCGATCACGGGCGAAACCGCGAACGGCAGATCGATCAGGGTCAGCAGCAGGTGGCGTCCGCGGAACTGAAATTTTCCGATCGCCCAGCCGGCGGCCACGCCGAAGAGCACGTTGAGCGGTACGGCCACGCCCGCCGCTAACAGCGTCAGCTCGAGCGCCGCCACCGCATCCGGTTCGATGATCGCCGTGCGATACGCATCGAGTCCTTTGGCAAACGCTTCGGCAAAGACCGCGACGAGCGGTAGCACGAGAAACAGTGCCACGAACGCGAGCGCGACGACCGTAATCGCCCATCGCACCATTCGCGGTTCGGTCAAACGCGCGGTTCGCAACTCGTTGCTCATGGTGCCACGCGCCGCCGGGCCCAGGCCTGGAGACCATTGATCGCGAGCAGCAGCACGAAAGCGATCGCGAGCATGACGACGGCGATCGCGGTCGCGCCTGCGTAATCGTACTGCTCGAGTTTGGTCACGATGAGCAGAGGCGAAATCTCGGTCCGCATCGGCATGTTGCCCGAGATGAACACGACCGACCCGTACTCGCCAACGGCGCGCGCGAACGCGAGCGCGAACCCGGTCAACCACGCAGGAAACAAGTTGGGCAGGATGATTCGCAACAACACGCCAGCCCGGCTTGCGCCAAGGCTCGTGGCGGCTTCTTCAACTTCGGGATCGAGATCCTCGATGACCGGCTGCAGTGTTCGAACCACGAACGGCAGGCCGATGAAGATCAACGCGACCGTCACTCCCAGTGGAGTGAACGCGACGGAGACGCCGTAGTTCGCGAGCGGTGCGCCCAGCCACCCGGTCGGCGCATACAGCGTCGTGAGAACGATGCCGGCGACTGCGGTCGGAAGGGCGAATGGAAGATCGATCAGCGCATCGACGATGCGGCGGCCCGGAAACGAGTAACGCGCGAGCACCCAGGCGACAAGCGCGCCAAACACCGCGTTGACCGCGGCGGCCGCGAGCGACGCGCCCAGGCTCAATCGATACGACGCAACCACTCGCGGATCCATGATGGTGTCGCGGAATTGCCCCCACGACATCGTCATCGTCCGCGCCGGCAGCGTCGCCAGTGGAATCAGCACGATGAGGCTCAGGTAGAGAACCGTGATCCCCATCGTCAGGCCGAATCCTGGCAGGACGCGGCGTTGTGCACGTATGGTCATCGCGCCCCTGGTTTATAGATCTGATCGAACACGCCGCCGTCGGCGAAGTGCGTCTTCTGTGCTTTCTGCCATCCCCCGAACGCTTCATCGACGGTAAAGAGTTTCACCTTGGCGAAGCTCGCCGCGAAACGCCCGGCGACGGCCTGATCGCGCGGCCGATAATGGCGCTTTGCCGCAATCTCCTGTCCTTCGGGCGAGTACAAGTATTGAAGATACGCCTCTGCGATCGCGCGCGTCCCCTTGCGGTCGACCACCTTGTCGACCACAGCAACAGGCGGCTCGGCCAGGATACTGATCGACGGAACCACCATGTCGAGCTGCCCCGGAGATTCGTCGAGCGCGAGATACGCTTCGTTCTCCCACGCCAGCAGCACGTCGCCGATACGACGCTGCACGAACGTGATCGTTGATCCACGTGCTCCCGAATCGAGGACTGGGACTTTTCGATAGACATCGGTGACGAACTGGCGCGCCTTCTCGTCTGTGCCTCCCGGTTGGCGCATCACATAACCCCACGCTGCGAGATAGTTCCATCGCGCACCGCCCGATGTTTTCGGATTCGGTGTGATGATCTGAATTCCTGGCTTCGACAGATCGGCCCAGTCTTTGATTCCTTTCGGGTTTCCCTTGCGCACGAGAAACACGACGGTCGACGTGTACGGCGAGCTGTTCTGCGGCAACCGCTTCTGCCAGCCCGCGGATGTCAATCCCGACTGGGCAATGGCATCGATGTCGTAGGCCAGCGCCAGCGTGACGACGTCGGCTTCGAGTCCGTCGATAACCGCGCGCGCCTGTCCTCCCGATCCGCCGTGTGATTGCTTGATCGCAATCGTCTGGCCGGTCTTCGCTTTCCAGTACTTGATGAACGCCGCGTTGAAATCCTGATAGAGCTCACGTGTCGGGTCATACGAGCCGTTCAGCAGCGTCTGCGCCAATGCAGATGGACCGAATGCCGTCAGCAACAGACCGAGTGCCGCCGCGCGAACGATCATCCTTGTCCCCAAAAACCGCATCTTCCCTCCCGCTAAAACAGCAGTTGCGCGCGCACGACGATCACGTTCTCGGTTCGTGGGCCGACGCCGCCGTCCATCTCGGTTCGCTCATAAGTGGCCAAATACTTGATGAAGGTGTTCAGATACCAATTGGCGCCAACCGTGAGCGCTTTCGCGTGTTGGTTCGATGAGGCGGAAGCAAGCCCCTTGTTGAATGCTTCCGAGTCAACGTGAAGTTCTGAGTAGCGCGCGGCGATCTGGAAGGCTCCCCAATGTCCGTTCTGCGGATCGAGATTGTGCTCGGGCCGCACGCCGCGATCCGAAGTGGCTTCACCCGTCAGTACATACGAACCAGTCACTTCCCATCCGTCGTTCGCGACCGTCGTCGTGGTGCCGGTTCGCAGCACGTCCTGAGTCGAGCGCGTGTATTCGGCATACGCACCGACCGACTTGTGGTAGTAGAAGACCGCCGGTGAGATTCGATCGCGAGAACCGGATGCAATGGCGCCTGTTGCATACGAGAAGTACGTCAACCCGCCTAACGTGCGGAAGGAGGGCAGCGGGCCCTGCTGTTTTCCCGCCGAGCCCCCGAGATGAAAGCCGAGCCCGCTCGATGCGCTGGCCGGCGCCGACGTCGAACCAAACGGCCGCCACACGATTCTTCCGGCAAGATCTTTCGCGCCGTTGGTATCGTCGGTCGTCGAACTGACGCCGTCAGGAATGCCGTTGAACACGCCACCGCTGTACGAGAAGCGTGGACCGAAATCCCCCTGTGCCTGAAATCCAATGTCGCGGTTTGGCGCCAGCAGCGATGCCAGCGAGCGCTCAGGGAACAGCAGGTACGGATCTCCCAGGAGCACGACATAGCCGACGGGTGTCTTGTCCTTGCCAGTGCGCAGCCGGAATCTGGGTGACACACGCACGTCGAAGTACGCGTCCTGCAGGACCGCGGTGCCACCGCCGAAGTCGGGCATGACCCTGAAGTCGAAGTACTTGGCGACGCGGCCGGAGAACGTCGGCCGCATCTTGCGAATTGCGAACGTGGCCGGCGGTGAGTCCCCCTCGCCCATCGGAAATCGGCCATCCACCTGCAAGTTCAGGCCGATGACAAGACGATTGTCGCCATTGGGCGTCTGAAGGACGAACCCGTCCTGCCAGCCGGCGGTCACCGGCGGCGCGGGCGTCTGCGTCGCTTGCGCGCGAGCCGTTGCCGGAATCGCCGCGATCATCAGCACTATCCTCAGCCACCGCATCGACATCTCCAACACACGGCGGCGGCGTCCAGAGACCCCGCCCGACATCAACCATCGACGAAAAAAAAGGCCCGGAAGCACGTATCTTCCGGGCCTTTCGAACTGGTTTTCGCCTATCGCAGTAAAGCTACTGGGTCATATGGACAGGCGTACAGCGCGAGGGCCGGTATTCTCCGGACAACAACACGCGCACAACTCCGCCAAGACCATCTCGTTCTTATGTCACACGGCCGCCGTGGCGGTCAAGCCCGGCACGGACGCTCCGGCGTGGCAGATTCCCACACAATCTCTCGGCGGAGTACACTTGCCTTCGTGGTCGCGAGCGGCTGTCGCCTCACAATTCCCGTCATTTTCGTTACCGCGGCGATCGGTATCGCGGTGCTCTCCGCGCAGTCGCCGCCGATACAACGAGCACCACGCCTGCTTCGGTCGAGCATCGAAGTCACAGTCGTCACAGCAACGGTTCGCGACGCAAACGCCCGTCTCGTTCCCGATTTGCCGGCCGAGGCGTTTACCGTCTACGAGGACGGTGAGCCGCAGGTCATCACGCAATTCACGCACGACCGTGTTCCGGTCGGACTGGGCATGCTGCTCGATGTCAGCGACAGCATGTTCGGTCAGCGCATTCTCGACGCGCGAGCGGCCGTCGAGCGGTTCCTTCTCCAGTTGCTGGCACCCGAAGACGCGGCCTTCGTGATGACGTTCAATCACTCACCGAATCTCTTGACGTCATGGATCACGCCAAGCGAGACCGCAGCGGTGCGGAACGCGCTCGACACGGTGCGGCCATCGGGTGGCACGGCCATCTACGATACGGTGCTGACCGCGTTGGCAGTGATCGATCAGCGGCCACGCGATCGCGCCGCGCTTGTCTTAATCTCGGACGGCGCCGACACGGCCAGCGACACGTCGCTCCGCGAACTGCGATCGGCGTTACTTCGCACCGACGCGTTCATTTTTGCCGTGGCGATCGACTCGCCGATCCGTCAGGCGATCAATACCCGCGTCAATGCCGAGGCACTGGGAGAAGTCACCAACCAGACAGGCGGACATACGGAGGTCGTGCACGACACGGCCGAGATTGCCGGCGCGACCGCGCGCATCGCGGAGGAATTGAACACTCAGTACGTGATCGGATACTCCTCGCCGCATCCGGGCGATGGGAAGTACCACAGCATCCGGGTGCGAGTGAATCGGGAGGGATACAAGGTGCGCGCGCGCAATGGTTATGTGTCGGTGCCAACGAAAAAGTGATGCGGAAACTCACTTAGACGAGGTGCTTGATTAAGAGGACCTCATTGCCCGCTTCGCTGTACATCACCTCGTCAACCAGCTTCCGCACGAGCAACATTCCAAATCCTCCCGGCCGTAAGCCCTGCGCCGCCCGCCGTTCGAGATGCGCCATCGGATCGTCCGCCGGGTTGCCGGCGGCCGAGTGCGCCGGCATCGCGGTGTCGAAGCCGGCTCCGGGATCGCGAAAATAGTAGACAACCGCGCGTTCGGTCCGCACGGCCGAGACGTCGATGACCTTCTCGGCATCAAAGCCGGCTCCATGCTCCATCGCGTTCAGCAGAACTTCCCGAAACGCGGTGAGGAGATCTTCTCGCACCTGCTGTTCCAGATCGCCACGCAGGGCGGTCATGAAGCTGATCAACCGGTCCGCGGTCACAAGGCTGCACGTGACGCGGAGCGCAATCCACTCCGCCCGGGCGGATAGCACCTGGATTCCCTCGTTCCAGTGGGGAGATTCCGCCGCAGCGCGAATGAGATCGCCGAGCTCGCCGCTGTCGAATGGCGGCACCAGGCACGCGAACACGCGGGCGCGTAACGCCGCGATCACGTCGGGCGGTGTCACCGATGGCGCGAGAAAGATGGCTCTCAGAGCGGGGCGGAACCTGCGCGACTCTTCAAACAGCGCGAGATCTTCATCGACGTGCGTCCGCTTGCTTGTGACGAGCACGTCGTAGGCCCGCTGGCGCAGCCGCCGCAGCGCGTCGACGGAACCGCGAGCCATGTCGACTTCGTAGTCTTTCGTCAGCGACTGAGGGAGCAGGCTGGTTGCACCGGCTTCGTCGATCACCAGAATGCGTTTCATCGTTGTCGCGGACGGCTGCAGTGCGCGTGCCATTTCCACCTGGCGTCTTCGACCAAAAACCCGGCCAGAAACATGCAAGGCGGCAGCGACAGCGAAAAACATGCAACGAAAAGCAGGCGGGGCCGCGGGGTCGTCACCAAATATGGTGAGTACGCGGACGACCGGCGGTCACGGATCCTCCGCCATTCTCGATTCAGGAGATTGTACATGTCGTTCTTAGCATCGTCGTCCACCATTGCGCTGGTTGTCTTTACTCTGGTCGTCCCGCAGAAACCCGGGGCGGCGAGACGGCCGACGGCTCCCGAAACATTTCGCGCCTCGGCACGGGTCACCAACCAGGCCGGCTTGTCCGGCGCCGCGTATGTCGACATCCACATCGACAAGTACACGGCCGACAAGGATCGGGACGCGATCCTCGCTACCTTCAAGAGCAATGGGTACCCGGCGCTCGTGGACGCGCTGCGAAAGGCCCCTCAGGTGGGGACGGTGAAGGTCGGCGCCGACACGTTCGTGGTGCGGTGGGCAAGAGAGCAGCGATCGGGAGAAAACCGACGAACCATCTCCGTCGTCACCGACAAACCCGTGCTCTTCGTCGGCGGTGGCAACGTGAACGCCAAGCCGAGAGAGGGATATGACCTGGCGATCATCCAGTTCGATATCGACGACGCCGGCGTCGGATCGGGCACGATGGCAGCGGCCGCCAAGATCAAGCCAGGTGGACCCAATGGACTGCAAATCGACGACTACGCGGATCAACCGATCAAACTCGTGAATATCAGCCGGTCGCTGTCGTAGTCATCCGCGCCCGCTTAAACCGCGGGCGCCGGCCGCTTGGTCGCCTCGGACCGGACCGTATATTGACGGCCAACCTGCCAGGCGACCAGGAGCCACGCAATGACGATGACGGCATTGACGAAGGCAAACTGACGCGGCCGCAGCGTCAGCACCGCGGTCCCGACAAACACGAGGGCTGCCGATAAGACGTCCCCCATCCTGACGAAGAACGAATCAATCGCTTGCTTGCCGCTGAACCTCTCCTCGTAGGTGCACGGCAGGAACAGCATCTGCCGGACGGTATTGTTCAGGGAGTAATCGGTCGAATTCTCCGCGACCTTTGCCGCCATCACGGCCCTCAGCATCGGAAAAAACATCAGGACGTTGTAGGCCCCGAGCGAAATGATCGGCAGGATCATGACGGCCTTTGAGACGCCGATGTACTTGACCACGCGCGACACCACGAACAACTGAAGCAGGAGACCGAGCGTGTTCACGTACGTGAAGTATTTCGAATAGAAATCTCCGATCAACTGTCCTTCGCTGAGCCCGGCCGCCTGTCCTGACGCGATCGTTTGCGACACCGTGTCTTTGACGATGCTGCCGAGGATGTACTCGCCCGTGGTGTTGACCCAGTTGAGGAGCATCAGCATGAGACCCATCAACAACAAGTAACGGGTCTGCAGGACGAGCGAGAACGCATTGGTTCCGGACGTCTTCGGCGGCGGCGCCGTGGCGGCCGCTCCAGGAACCTTCGCCTGTGCGCCCGCGCGATGGTTCACGTAGTTGGTCAGCATCAACTGCGCGACGAGAATCGCCGTGCCGACGAGCATTAACTGATACACGCCCATTGGTTCGATCAGTTGGTCCGCGATACGCGCCCCGGCCACAGCGCCAAGCGATGCACCAAAACCGACGATGGCAAAGAGCCGCTCTCCTTGATCTTTGGTGTAGATGTCGTTGGCAAAGGACCAGAACTGCGCCACGATCATCAAACTGAAGACGCCGATCCAGACAAAAAAGATGATGCCCAGCGGAACGTGCGCCCTTGCGAGCAGGTAAAAAACGATCGGGCACGCGGCAAAGAACAGCGTGACGACGTTGATCAGGCGCATGCGCGGGAATCGCGCGACCAGGCGTCCGTATAACGGAACGACGACGGCGAGGACCGCGACCTGACCGGCAGAGAGATACGATTTCAGCTCAGCCGACCCTTCACTGAGCACCAGGGCTTCACGCACCGGCTTGAGCACGTAGTACGCCATCAGGATCAAGAACACGTTCAGCGCCAGCAGCAGCACCGTGCCACCTTCGCCTGCATGGACCTCGGCGAACAGGCCGAGCATGCGATCCAGGATTGAAGGTTTTGATGGTTGATTCATGTCGATTATCACCATGGATGGTCGGTAGGCCCCACGGAACGTCGTGCCGCGGCAGGCCGGCGGCTGTTTTTCGCGGGAATAGGTTGCGGCCGCTTGAACCACGTATACTGCGCGCCAATAGCGAACGAGTCGAAGTCGGCACCAAAGCGTGTGGCCAAGCCGCTGGTATAAACAGCGCGAATCGCAACCCAGCGGGTGATCGGTATCAGCCACGTCGTTCCGAGGCGATCGTTGGTCTGCAGCGAGTTGGTTTCGATGCCGTCGACCTGCGTGCGTCCTCCGGTTGCCCGGCCGTAGCTGACGGCGCCCCAGATGCCGCGTCGAAAGGTCACGATGGCGTTGCCTTTCGCGAAGTACAGCGCCGACTGCGCCTGCGTGCGGCCGACATAATTCCCGTTGTGCGTGAAAAGCCATGCTCCCGCGGCGGCCTCGAGAATGACTCGCCCGTGGCCCCAGGAGAATCCCGTTTCAGGGCGAAACGACCACCGGTTCGACCCGAGGTTCACATACCGATCGTCGTCGTATTGCCCGAGCGGCGGCACGACCTGCAAGCTCAGTCCGACAATGGCGCGTTGTCTGTATTTTGCGAATTCCGGGATCGTCAGCGCGGGCGAACCGAGAAGATTCACCGACAAGCGAAATCGCGGATCAGCGAGGCCTCGGGGCGCTCGAGTCCGCGGTTCGCCGGCGACGATGCCCGAAAAGTTCGCCCAGGTTACGGGAACCTGGGCATCGAACTTCGCAGCCCGGCCGAGCACTCCGAGCGTGCGCACGTACGCAAGACCAAGCACCTCGACCTCGGCACGTGCGCCTTCAATCGGCAACGACGCTTCCGTGAGCACATTGCCGCGTGAAATCACGACTGACGCGGCGGCCACGTTCACGCCCGTAGGCGCGTTCTGGTAGGAACCCGGCTCGAGTTCCTGCGCAGCGCCGCTCTGGGAGGCCGCGAGGAGAAGGGCGATGGCTAAGAGCAGCGTCAGAACAGCGCGCGGCACGTGCTCGAGAATTGGCAAGAACGACGCCATCTCGGAAGACACGCAGGGCGAAGGTTGTCGCCGGGTTCGGGCGATTCCAGGCGGCGCGCGCGGGAATTCACGACTGATGGTGATGTCTCGTCACAACATGCGGTGAGCGTCCGCTCTGCGTGGCCTCTGCACCGCTGCACTCGGCGTAAACACGGTGAAAACCGCCGATCTGCGCGACTCTGCGCCGAGCTTCACATTCGGCGTATATTTTGCGCTAGTCACCGGACAAAAGGAGTCGAAGAGTGTCTCAGCGCTTTCGCTTGATCTCCGCGATCGTGGCTTCGAGCCTGCTCGCGGTTGGCCAATCAGCGTGCGGTCCGTCCACGCCCGAGCAGTCGAAAACAACCGCGCCGCCATCGGCGACCTCGCCGGCCGCGCAGACGCCCGCGCCGTCGAGCCCTGACGCTGCAGCCACACCACCGGCCGCAGTCGATGAACTCCCGTCCGACAGCGCGGTCGCGAAAATGCTGGAACCGACGCACGGAGACCTCGACCAGATGGTCGAGCGACGATACATCCGCATGCTCGTGACCTTCAGCAAGACCAACTACTTTCTCGATGGCCCCCAGCAACACGGAGCGACGCACGATGCCGCCAAGCTGTTCGAGGATTTCCTGAACAAGCGTCTGCAGTCCAAACACATTCGCGTGCAGATCGCGTTCATTCCCGTCAGTCGCGACAAACTGTTGACGGCGCTGGCCGAGGGACGGGGGGATATTGCGGCCGCCAATATCACGATTACTCCCGAGCGTCAGAAGCTCGTCGATTTTTCGCAACCGATCTTCAGTGATGTTCGCGAACTCGTGGTGACCGCCGCGAACGAACCGCCGGTGAACGCACCGGAGGATCTCTCGGGCCGGAAGGTTCACGTCCGAAAGTCGAGCAGCTATTACGAAAGCCTGACGTCCCTGAACGCGTCACTTCGCAAGGCCGGAAAAGCCCCGGTCGAGATCGTTCCCGCGAACGAGCCGCTCGAGGACGAAGATCTTCTTGAGATGGCAAACGCCGGCCTGATTCCGGCCACCATCGTCGATGAGCATCTCGCCGATTTCTGGAAACAGATCTTCGATCAAATCAAAGTGACCGACGTCGCGGTTCGCACCGGCGGGCAGATCGCCTGGGCCTTCCGTCGCAATACGCCGCAACTTGCGGAAGCCGTCAACAGCTTCATCAAGGCGAATTCGAAGGGGTCACTGAGCTACAACCTGATCATGAAGAAGTACTTCCAAAGTACACAGTGGGTCAAGAACGCGGGAAGTGAGGCCGAGCGGAAAAAGTTTCTCGACATGGCGCAGCTATTCCGCCGTTATGGCGATCGCTACAACTTCCCGTGGCTGTTGCTGGCAGCCCAGGCCTACCAGGAATCGATGATCGATCAAAACAAAAAGAGCCAGGTCGGTGCCGTTGGCGTGATGCAAATCAAGCCGTCGACGGCCGCAGGCGATCCCATCAACATCAAAGGGGTTGATGTCAGCGCCGATCGCAACGTCGAGGCGGGCGCGAAGTACCTGCGTTTCATGATCGATCGCTACTTCCAGAAGGAACCGATGGAGCGGATCGACAAGGGGCTGTTCGCGATCGCGTCGTACAACGCCGGGCCCGCGCGCGTCGCCGGCCTGCGGCGGAAGGCGGCGGCAATGCGCCTCGATCCCAACAAGTGGTTTGGCAATGTCGAGGTCGTCGCGGCGCGCGAGATCGGACGCGAGACGGTTCAATATGTCAGCAACATCTACAAGTACTACGTGAGCTATACGCTGATCGCCAACCAGCGACAGCAGAAGGCGCGAGCTCGCGGAGAACGCTGAGCCGGTTTACGCTCTGGACGGACGGGATTTGCGTGAGATGGAATCCAGTCTGAGCTGGATGTAGGTCGGCGCCCCGGTAATCATCGCGCCTTGCTCGCGGATACGCGACAGCGCTTCAAGTCCGGCCGCATCGGTCGACACCAGGTCGGTCAGATCGAGGCTGATCGGCCCTCCCGCCGCGCACACCTGCATCAATTCAGGGACCTGCGCCTCGGCAAGGCGGCCGGCGAGACGGATCACGCGCCGATTCCCCTCTTGTCCGACTCCGATCCAACACTCCACGGCGGCCGTCGAGGTCGCAAGAAGAGCGCCACTTTCCCTTCCCTTTTCCCTTTTCGTTTTTGCCTTTTCTCTTTCGTCAGTGACAGCAGGCTGTCGGTTCACTCACCACCGGTTGGAGAAGGGTAATGGCCGTGCCGCCGTGCAAGGTCGATACGACCATGGTCCCTCGCGCTTTTCCGCAGGTATCGGCGCGGGTAGCGCTTTTGGCATGAAGGCACGCGGGTTGCCTGACGGGTCGGATCGGTCGTAAAGCCGGAGGAAGTGATGAGAGGGATGCGCCATCTGTCGACGCGACTTGGGTTCACACGAATTACCGCGGTCGTCGTGTTCGTGTCCCTGACCACCATCGGCCGTTCGGCGGTGGCGCAACAGGCACCGGCGGCGGCACAGCCGGCTGCGAGCAGGACGCAAGACCTTGGTGTGCGAATTGACGCGCCGCCAGCCGTTCTGAAATATCACAACCGCCCGATTACGATGTTTCGCGCCACGGTTCTGGCCAGGCCCCCGGTGGAACGCGCCGCCGCGATCGTCCGGCGCCTCGATTTGCTGCTCGAGCACGCGACCAGCGGTATGTCGGTCACGACCCGCTCGATGAACGGCGCGACGGCGATCGTGGTCGACGGCCGTGACGTGTTTGCGATCGTGCCCGAGGATGTGGATACGCTGGCGGGAGAAACGGAGCCCCAGCGGGCCGCAGAGGCGGCACAGCATCTTCAGCAGGCGATCGACGAAACCATGGAGGCCCGAACCCCCGCCCGTATTCTGCAGGGAGTCGAGCGATCAGTGGGAGCGACGCTGCTTTTTTTCGTCCTGCTGATGCTGGTGATCCGTGCCTACAAGATTCTGGCGGTTCGGCTGCCGACCAGGGCGGAGCGAGAAGTTCACAAACTGAAGGGTGACACGGCGCAGCTTATCGCGGCATCGCGAGCGACCGACCTCCTTCGACATGTCATTTTCGTTGTCGCATTCGTCGCGGGCGTGCTGCTCACCTACAACTGGCTGACGTTCGTGTTTCGGAGCTTCCCATATACACGGCCGTGGGGAGAGTCGCTGCGGGCATTCCTGACAGACCGCTTTACGTTCTTCGGCGAGAAAATTGTGGAGTCGATCCCGGATCTGTTCACCGCCGCGCTGATCCTCTTGATCACGCGATTCTTCGTCCGGATCTCGAACACATTTTTTCTCGCCGCAGAACGCGGTGCGGTCGACGTCCCCTGGCTCAGTCAGGAAATCGCGCAGCCGACACGTCGGATCGTGGCGACCATGTTCTGGCTTGGCGGCATCGTGGTCGCATATCCGTACTTGCCCGGTAGTGACTCGGAGGCGTTCAAGGGCGCGAGCGTGTTTATCGGGCTGGTGATTTCGCTGGGTTCGAGCAGCGTCGTCAATCAGATGATGAGCGGCCTGACGATCACCTACTCGCGCTCCCTGCGGCGCGGCGATTTCGTCCGCATCGGGGAGACCGAGGGAACCGTCATCTCGGTCGGTCCACTCTCGAGCAAAATCAAAACATCGCGCGGCGAAGAGGTGACGATACCCAATGCCGTCGTCGTGTCGCACATCACCACGAACTACTCGAGGTTCGACAAGACTGAAGGCGTCTTCTTCGGCACGTCGATCACGATCGGGTACGACGTCCCCTGGCGACAGGTGCGGGCACTGCTTCTTCTTGCCGCGGAGCGCACCGACGGTGTTCGCACGCAGCCGCCACCCAGGGTCCGGCAGTCGGCGCTCCAGGACTCCTACGTCGAATACGGGCTGCTCGTTGCGCTCCGACAGCCGAGCGAACGCATCGCGGTGATGGATCGCCTGCACGCGAACATCCTCGATGCATTCAACGAGTACGACGTGCAGATCACGTCTCCGATTTACGAGGGGGATCCTGAGGCGCCCAAGACCGTGCCTCGATCTCGGTGGTTCGCGGCACCTGCGGCCGCCGACACCAAATCCGCCGACACCGCAGGGGTCTAGGGTTGGGCAAGAATTCTGGCGAACGGTTTCGGGTCGATATTCGCGCCGGTCAGAACGATCGCCGCCGTCCGCCCTCGGCGCTGTTCCTTGAGTAGTGCAGCCAGCGACGCGGCACCCGCGCCCTCGACGACGTTGTGCGTGTCGCTGAACAAGGCACGCATCGCGTCCTCGACTTCATCATCCGTGACTTCGACGACGTGATCGACGCCCGCACGGATGATCTCGAGGGCATCACCATTCGGCGTCCGGCACGCCATCCCGTCGGCAATGCGCGTTGTGACCTCAGACGACACTGGACGACCGAGTGCGAGCGACCGCGCATAGGTCGGTGCGGCGGCAGACACCACACCCACAATCCGCGTCTGGAGATTCAGAGCGTCGCGGACCGCAATCGCTCCGCAGATCCCCGAGCCGAGTCCGATCGGAACATACAAGACGTCGATCGGCGCCGCGCGAAGGAGCTCCAGCGAATATGACGCTACCCCCAGAACGAGAAGCCGATGAAACGAAGGCACCTGGTGCCAGCCGCGCTCTCTCGCAATCTCTGCGCTCGCTTCGAGTGCTGCCTGAAAGTCGTGACCCTTCTCGACTAACTCCACGCCCAGCGCGCGCATTGCGGCGTTTTTCGTTTCACTGTTTCCCTGCGGCACGACGACCGCCGCGGGAATGCCGAGCCGCGATGCGGCGAAGCCAATGGACTGCCCATGGTTGCCCCGGGTCGCGGCAACCACGCCCTTGACGTTCGGCTCGATGCGCCGGAGGTGATCGAAGTACACGAGGCCACCGCGGATCTTGAACGCGCCAACCGGCGTGTGATTCTCGTGCTTGACCCAGACACTCGTGCCGCACCGGGCGTCGAGCAGCGGCCAGCGCTGCTGCGGCGTCGGCGTCATCGCCGCGTACACGACACGCGCGGCTGATTCCAGATCCGACAATTCAGCGTTCAGCAATTTCAGCGCCCACCGCAGCCTGGCATTCGGAACGCTCCAATCCGAGTCGTGTACGAAGTGGCGTCCTTCTTCAAGTAATCGCCGACGTACCAAACGGTGCAATCGTCGGACGGATCGATGGCGGTCTGCGTGTAATCCTCCCACCGCATGGTCGTCGACTGCGACGCTTCGCCCTCGGCGAGGATCGTTTCGCGCATCGTGAGTTGTCCTGGCGGGTCGGCCGCCACGCGGCCGGCGAAGCGCTGACCGGCAAAGTGAGGCGTGCCCCCGAACGAATAGCCGATGCCGATGTTGCCGAAGCGATCGATCGCGGGGCTTGCCATCCAGCGATAGAAGCCGTCAGGTGCGTACGTGCCCTGCTGATGAACCTGCGGCACGCGTTGTCGATCCAGTCTGAACTCGTACCATCGCACGCCTCCGCCGCCGGCAGCGGTGTCGATCGAGTGGACGGCAACGATCGATTCGTGCCCTCCGAAGCGGCGATAGACGAGACGGGGCATGATTTTGTCCCCCTGGGCGTCGAGTTTGCGATCCGTACCAGGCTGTGAAACGCAGTTGGTGAGTTGTCCGCCGCAGAGATAGTGATACGGCGCCACGGCTATACGCTGCGACCCCTGCATCTTCGTCTTTGACGGATCGGCCCAATCAACATGCAGCGACCACGCAAAGACCGCGTCGTCGTCGAGATCATCCTTCAATTGTGTGCCGCCGGCTGCCATGACGATGTTCGGCGCGCCCGGTGGCGGCGCATCAGGACCATCGACGTCAGCGGTGTTGAGAAAATTGACGCCATCGATCACGACACACTGCTCGGTCGCAGGCAGCCCCTTCAGCATGCTGACGCGATCGACAACGCAGACATGCTTTTGAATCACATCGTCGCCGGTACTCGTCGGGGTGTAGTAACCGTCCGGCCACACGGCGGGACGCGGATAGTCGGGAAAGAGCGGTCGTTCGAAGGCGTAGCGATAGTACGGCCCGAGTGGATCGGACGTCGTGCTGACCGCATAGCAGATCGCATACCTACCTGTCGGTGGTGGCGCAGGTGCAGGAGGGCCCTGACCGCGGGTTGCCGGCGATGGCAGGGGCGGAGGAGGTCCAAACGGAGCTGCGGCACCAGGTTGCGCGGCTTGACCAGGCTGCGCCAGTTCACCGGGCGCCGCGGGTTGCACCACTGGTGACTTCTCACCCCGGTCTGACCCCGGTCTGACCCCCGTCTGACCCCCGTCTGACCCCGGTCTGACCCCCACCCTCCTGAATATCGGCATCACCAGCAGCCAGCGACCGGCGAGTTGATCGTAACGGACGACGGCGTCGCCGTTGGGTCGCGCCTCGCACACGCCGCCCAATCCCGCGAATGCCGTGTTTGTTGCAATTGGTCCGTACAGCACTTTCCCCGTCGTGTCGAATCGTTTCCCTTTCTTCGTAAACACGACCAGCTGCGAGTTTACTGTCTGGATGATGTGGTCGGGACCGACCGCGAGACTGTTGTCGGAGGGATTACGTGGCGGCGACGCCGCGAACAGCGCCGCTCCGAGGCCGTCGAAGGACTCGACGAGTTCTGCAGGCGGCCTCGTCCCCGGAGACGTTTGCTCGATGCCGCTCGATTGCGTCTGCCCGATGACGATCGGCGCCACGAGAAGCAGCGCGAGCCCGGATATGATGTAAGGTCGGATTCTCACGATGGCAAACATTCTTCAGCATCTCCCCGCCGGCGAGAAGGTCGGCATTGCATTTTCCGGCGGCCTCGATACCAGCGCCGCGTTGCACTGGATGCGCGCAAAGGGGGCGATCCCGTACGCCTACACCGCGAATCTTGGCCAGCCCGACGAACCCGATTACGACGAAATCCCGCGCCGCGCGCTGCAGTACGGCGCCGAGAACGCGCGGCTCGTCGATTGCCGCGCCCAACTGGTCGGCGAGGGCCTGGCCGTGCTCCAGTGCGGAGCCTTTCACATTTCCACTGCCGGTGTGCCGTATTTCAATACCACGCCTATCGGCCGCGCCGTAACAGGAACCATGCTGGTCGGCGCAATGAAAGAAGACGACGTCAACATCTGGGGGGACGGCAGCACCTTCAAAGGCAACGACATCGAACGGTTTTACCGCTACGGGCTCCTCGCCAATCCAAATCTCCGCATCTACAAGCCCTGGCTCGATCAAACGTTCATCGACGAACTCGGCGGCCGCGCGGAGATGTCCGAGTACATGCAGCGCGCGGGCCTCGCGTACAAGATGAGCGCCGAGAAGGCGTACTCGACCGATTCGAATATCCTCGGCGCCACGCACGAGGCCAAAGATCTCGAGCGGCTCGACACGGGAATCACGATTGTCGAACCGATTATGGGGGTCGCCTTCTGGCGCGACGACGTTACCGTCAAGCGGGAGCAGGTGACGGTTCAGTTCGATGAGGGGCAGCCGGTCGCACTCAACGGAATCACGTTCAAGGATCACGTGCAATTGATGCTCGAGGCCAATCGCATCGGCGGCCGGCACGGTCTCGGGATGAGCGATCAAATCGAAAACCGGATCATCGAAGCGAAGAGCCGCGGCATTTACGAGGCCCCCGGGATGGCTCTGCTGTTTATCGCCTATGAACGCCTGATCACCGGGATACATAATGAAGATACGATCGAGCAGTATCGGGACCAGGGCCGCCGGTTAGGGCGTCTCCTGTATCAGGGACGCTGGTTCGATCCTCAATCAATGATGCTGCGCGAGACGGCGCAGCGCTGGGTCGCGCGCGCCATTACGGGCGAGGTCAGGCTGGAACTGCGGCGCGGGAACGACTACTCCATTCTCGATACGACGTCTCCAAATCTGACCTATAAGCCTGAAAGGCTGACGATGGAAAAAGGCGAGTCGATGTTCTCGCCGCAAGATCGCATTGGACAGTTGACGATGAGGAACCTGGACATCGTCGACACGCGCGACAAGCTCTTCACTTATGTGAAGGCGGGCGTGCTTGCGCCCTGGTCCGGAACCGCGCTTCCACATCCATCGTCGGATCCGGGAGAAGAAGAGTAGATTTTCGCGACTCGCGGCTCGTTTCCCGCTCCACGGTATATGGCGTTTGCAGCATTTCACCCCGCCGTTCAGGAATGGTTCGTCAAGAATGTCGGCCAGCCGACGTCGGCTCAGCTCCGTGGATGGCAGTCAATCACAGACGGCCGTCACACTCTCATCGCGGCGCCAACAGGATCGGGAAAGACACTCGCCGCATTCCTGACCGCGATCGATGAGCTGATCAAAGAGGGAGCCGCGCATCCGCTACCAGATGAAGTCCGAGTCGTCTACGTCTCGCCGCTGAAGGCGCTCAGCGCCGACATCCATAAGAATCTCGCCGAGCCCCGACGCGGCATTCGTCTCGTTGCAGAGCGCGCCGGCCTTACGGCCCCCTCGATCACGGCAGCTGTTCGCACCGGCGATACCAGCCAATCGGAGCGCGCGGCAATGCTGCGGACGCCGCCGCACATCCTGGTCACGACGCCGGAATCGTTATATCTCCTGCTCACGGCGGACCGTAGTCGGCAAATGATGCGAACGGTCCGCACGGTTATCGTCGACGAAATCCATGCCGTCATCGGCACTCGCCGCGGTGCGCATCTCGCGCTCTCGCTCGAGCGGCTCCAACGGATTGCCGAGCGGCCCTTGGTAAGGATCGGACTTTCCGCAACACAGAAGCCCATCGAGGAAGTTGCGAGATTTCTTCTCGGCACGAATGGCGGCGCGGGAGACTGCGCGATCGTTGACGAAGGTCATCGACGACAGATGGACGTCAACGTGGAGATCCCGCGTTCGCCGCTCGACGCAGTCATGTCGCAAGAGGTCTGGGAGGAGTACTACGACCGCCTGACAGAGCTCGTCTCGAGTCACGGCACGACGCTGGTTTTCGTGAATACGCGACGCATGGCCGAGCGGGTCGCACGCCACCTGAGCGATCGGCTGGGAGAAGACGCCGTCACGGCACACCACGGCAGCCTGTCGAAAGAGAAGCGACTCGACGCGGAGACGCGGTTGAAGACCGGGCGCCTTCGGGCGCTGGTGGCAACTGCATCGCTCGAGTTGGGAATCGATATCGGACATGTCGATCTGGTGTGCCAGATTGGCTCGCCTCACCGGATCGCGACGTTCCTGCAACGTGTCGGCCGTTCGGGACACACGATCAACGGCGTTCCGAAGGGACGCGTCTTTCCGGCGTCGAGAGACGACCTGGTCGAGTGCGCGGCCCTTCTTCGCTCTGTGCGACACGGTCAGCTCGATGCGATCGTGAACCACGATGCGCCGCTTGACGTCCTGGCGCAGCAACTCGTCGCCGAGACCGCCTGTCGCGAATACGACGAGAATGAACTCTTCGCTCTCGTGCAGGGAGCGTGGCCCTATCGTCAGCTTTCCCGCGCTGACTTCGATGCAGTTGTCCGGATGGTGGCGGAAGGTTTCGATACTCGCCGCGGCCGACGGGCGGCGCTCGTGCACCGCGATGAAATCAATGGCGTCGTTCGTGGGCGACGAGGGGCGCGACTCCTGGCACAAACATCGGGCGGCGCAATTCCTGACGTGGCCGACTATCGCGTCATCCTCGATCCCGAGAACACGTTCATTGGAACGGTGAACGAGGATTTCGCCATCGAAAGCATGGGCGGAGACGTCTTTCAGCTTGGCAATGCGTCCTGGCGAGTGCTGCAGGTGGCGGCGGGTACCGTCCGCGTTGCCGACGCGAGAGGTGTTCCGCCAAACATTCCGTTCTGGTTTGGTGAGGCGCCGGCTCGAAGCGACGAGTTGTCGATCGCGGTCAGCGACCTTCGCCGCGAGATCGATCATCGCCTTGGCGCGTCGGAGAGGGACGCCGGCAGTTGGCTGGCTCTGGAGACCGGCTTGTCGGCCAGCGCGGTCGACCAGTTGGTCGACTACTTCGTCGAAGGACGACGAGCGCTCGGCGTGATCCCAACGCAGGACACCCTCGTGCTCGAACGGTTCTTCGATGAATCCGGCGGCATGCAGCTCGTGCTCCACGCACCCTTTGGCAGCCGGATCAACAAAGCCTGGGGCCTGGCGCTGCGCAAGCGCTTTTGCCGTCAGTTCAACTTCGAGCTGCAGGCGGCGGCAACCGAGGACGCGGTCCTGCTGTCGCTCGGACCGCAGCATTCGTTTCCGCTCGCCGACGTCTTTCGCTACCTGCATCCGCACACCACCCGCGACGTGCTGGTCCAGGCGTTTCTGGATGCGCCGGTGTTTCAGACCCGGTGGCGATGGAACACGACGATCTCGCTGGCCGTTCCACGCAATCGCGCCGGCAAAAAGGTGCCGCCACAACTGCAGCGGATGTTGGCCGACGACCTTCTGGCGGCGGCATTTCCGGATGCCGCGGCGTGTCTCGAAAACATTCCCGGCGATCGTCAGATTCCCGATCACCCACTCGTCAGTCAAACGGTGCGCGACTGTTTGCAAGAGGCCATGGACTTTGAGGGGTTGGCTGCCGTACTGGGACGCATTCATCGCAATGAGATCGCGCTGATTGCGCGCGACACGCCCGAGCCGTCATTCTTCGCGCACGAGATTCTCAACGCCAAACCGTACGCCTTCCTCGACGACGCGCCCCTCGAGGAGCGGCGCGCACACGCTGTGCAGACGCGACGGGCCGGTGAACCCGCCGCCGGCGGCGATCTTGGACGCCTCGATCCCGCGGCGATTGAAAAGGTTCGATCAGAGGCACGTCCGCAGCCACGCGACGCCGACGAACTGCACGACGCACTGCTCTCGAGCGGGTTCTTGACACCGGATCAGATCGAGCGCATCCCGAGCCAGCTCTTTGCCGAGCTGGTGGCGAAGCGTCGGGCGACTCTCGCGACATTGGACGGCGGACGTTCGATCGCTGTCGCCGCCGAGCGCATTCCGGAAATCCTCGCTGTACATCCGTCAGCCGTCATTCCGTCCGACATCGCACCGCCTGCGTCGAGAGTCGCTCGCACCTGGACGCGCGTCGATGGGTTGGTGGAACTGCTGCGAGGGCGACTCACCACGACTGGTCCGATCACGTCGCAAGTGATTGCCGCATCGCTCTCGATTGCCGATCGCGACGTCGAATCGGCGCTGCTCGCGTTGGAAGCTGACGGCGCCGTCCTGCGTGGTCGGTTTTCGACAGCCGCCCGCCATCAGTCAGAAGCGGAACCCGGATCCCGGACCACGCCTGCCGGCACGCAAAATCAATTCACCGAGTGGTGCGACCGCTCGCTGCTGGCGCGGATTCACCGATACACGCTGAATCGTTTGCGCGCTGAAATCGAACCGGTCAGTCCCGCCGACTTCATGCGGTTTCTGTTTGCCTGGCAGCACGTCGACACCGGCGAGAAACTGACGTCGATCGATGGGCTCCGGGAAGCGATCTCGATGCTCGATGGATTCGAAGCCGCGGCATCTGCCTGGGAACGTGCGATCCTGCCGGCTCGGGTAGACGCCTACGATCCGCAGCTCCTCGACATGCTGTGTTTCACCGGCGAGGTTGGCTGGGCTCGATTCACGTCACCCGCGGTGGATGCTGATACCCCGCCACGGCTTGTCCCAGCAACGCCGGTCGCGCTCTTTCTTCGCGAGCATGCGGACGCGTGGCAGTTTCTCCGAAGCGCCGACGGCGCCGCCGCCGATGCGAAGCGAGAACATCACCTGCCGGACCCTGCGCGTGATGTGCTGAGCCTGTTGTCTGCGCGCGGGGCGTCGTTCTTCAGCGATTTGGTTGCCACCTCCGGGCTTGGCGAGGATCGCGTGCGCCAGGCCGTCGGGTGTCTGGCTGCGACCGGACTCGTCGCCTCGGATGGTTTCGCCGGTGTCAGGGCGCTGATCCGGGCCGCTCGCGGCATTCCTCCGCTGCACGACCGGCGCACAAAGTTCGCAGGTCGTTGGACCCTGCTGGGTGCCGCCGCTGACACTCGCGACGCCGCACTGGAAACGTTTGCACGCGCGCTCCTTCGCCGCTACGGCGTGGTCTTCCGGCGAATGCTGACGAGAGAGTGCATCGCCGTGCCGTGGCGCGATCTCACTCGCGTCTACCGTCGGCTCGAAGCCCGAGGCGAACTGCGCGGCGGCCGTTTCATCTCGGGCATGTCGGGCGAACAATTCGCGTTGCCGGAGGCGGTCGAACGGCTGCGAGCGATCCGCCGCACGCCGGCTGCGGGAAAGATCCTCACCATCAGCGCCGCCGATCCGCTCAACCTCGCCGGCATCGTCACCTCCGGCGAACGCATTCGTGCTACTGCGCGGACTCGCATCGCCTACCGCGATGGCGTAGCAGTCGCGATCAGCGAAAAGGATGAAGTCCGACAATTAGTGCCGCTCGATTCGCACGCGGCGAACGAGGTCTCGGAGGTCTTCCATCTTGTGAATCGGTATCAGCGCCGTTCGAGTGCCGCCCGATCCCATCGCGCCAGGTCAGCGGCCACCACATAGGTCGATTCCAGAAAATCGAGAAGCGTGTCGTCCGGTGAATCAGACTCACGGACGCGGTCGTAAGGAAGAATGAACTCGCCGAAGTCGGTACTGTAAAACGCACCCTCGGGGCGCACACGCCCCTCGGCAAATCCCGGCGGCTGCGGATACGCGTACGCGTAAAACGCCGGGTAGTCAATCGGGGCAGTGCCGCTCCAGAACCCACAGCTGCTGACTTCGTGCGAGTACGATTCCCGTGTCACGTAATCGGGCAGATTCGGTATTCCGCCAGGGTGCGGCGGCGCGGTGCGGCCGGAGAAGCGGGTGACCGCCAGGTCCATGCCGCCCCAGAACAAATGCACCGGGCTGCACTTGCCGATGAATTGCGCGCGGAATTGCTTGAACACCCGATCACTTTGCGAGAGCACGAGCCAGAAACGATGAACGGCGTCGGCATCGTACGGGCGCGGTGCGTCGTCCTGGCGAAACGGGACGACAACCGGTAGCTCGTTCGGCCTGGCGGAAATCCGCACGACGATGCCAAGGCGGGCGAGCTCCGACATGAATCGATCGTAGAACTCCGCCACGCTTTGCGCGCGAAGCGGGAATCCGCCCGCTCCGCCATCCGCCTTGGCCATGATCAGCCGATGCCTGACGAAATCGAAATCGATGGTGAACGACTGTCCGTTGTACGGAATCGGCGACGAGGTGATACCTCGCGCCGTAAGATAGAAGGTCGAATGCCAATAGTGATTGACCAGAGGCGCCAACCGCAGCCGAACCTTGCCGGCAACCTGCAGCCACCGATGAATCGCGTCGCGCGTGTCAATCCAGTCGGACAGACCGAGCTCGGGCCAATCAGCCGGCGAAAGAGTCGACGACACTCGAAGGGTCTCCTATGAATGACGCATGCACGCACATCCAGGCCGTCACCACCGTCCGTCAAGCCATTCGGCGCGAATGCGAGGAGTGCGTGAAAACCGGCTCACGCTGGGTCCACCTCCGCACCTGCCAGACGTGCGGCGTCACGCTGTGTTGTGATTCGTCGCCAAATCGCCACACCACCAAGCACGCACGCTCGACCCATCACCCGGTCGTCGCCTCCGCCGAACCCGGAGAGCGTTGGCTGTATTGCTACCCGGATGAGGCATTCGCTGAGTACTGAGCCTCGGCGCTACTGCCCGCTGCCGCTTCCCCTCACTGTGGGAATCCGCTTTTCGTACTCCGGACGTGCGGGCGCCTTCGGTGTTTTCGCCGCGCGTTCGGTCACCTCTTTGATCGCCCGCGCGAGCTGCGGATCGTTCCCCGCCGCTAACTGCGCGGGATCGTCGTCCACGGCAATGTCAGGGTCGACGCCGTGTCCCTCAGCGAACCATTGACCTTTCGGATCGAACATGCGGAATGTCGGAACGGTCACGCCACCGCCGTCGACGAGCGCCGGCGCGCCGCTGATGCCGATCAGCCCACCCCACGTGCGCGTGCCGATGAGCGGACCAAGTCCTGCTTCACGGAAGTAGGCGGGGAAGGCGTCGCCGCCCGAGCCACTCCAGCCGTTTATCAACATGACCTGCGGCCCGCGCAACGCGACCGGCGGCCATTGCTGGCTCGTGCCGTCGCGCACCGCCCAATAGGCAAGGATCGGCCGATTGAGCAGCTCGATGAAACGATCGGGAATCTGACCGCCGCTATTCCATCTCTCGTCGATGATCAGGCCGTCTTTTTTCCACTGCGCCATGAACTGTCGTACGAGCTCATTCTGTGCATCGACGCCGGTGCTTTGCACGTAGATGTAACCGATTTTTCCGTTCGTGGCTGTGTCGACGATCCGGCGGCGCTCCTCAATCCACGAGCGAAACCGTAATTCGGTTTCGCTGGTCAAACATTTCACGACCACCTGCCTCGCGCCCGACGAGGACGGCGACGAGTTGACGGTGAGGACGACCGTCTTGTCTCCGAGACCCTGGAACGATGCCCACGGATCCGATTTCGTGTCGATCGGAATGCCGTTGACCGCCAGCACGTATTCCCCTTCCTTGATCTGCACGCCTGACTCATCGAGCGGTGAGCGGACTGACGAATCCCACGGCCCGCCGCGCACGATGTGCTTGATGCGATAGAAGCCATTCGACAGTTCCCAATCGACGCCGAGCAGACCCACTGATCGCTGCGGCGCCTGTTCCATGTCGCCGCCGCCGTGATACGTGTGCGACGCGTTCAGCTCGCCGATGAACTCGCCGATCAGGAAATCAACGTCCCACCGGGTCACCGCCCCCTCGAGCACCTTGCTGTATCGCTCGCCGAGCGCCTCCCAGTTGACGCCGTGCATCGTCGGGTCGTAGAAGAAATCGCGCTCGAATCGATAGACATCGCGGAAGATCTGCCGCCATTCGGCGCGCGGATCGACCGGTGCCTCCATGTCGGCGGTGACCATCGGCTTCTCGAACTTCTGTCCGGCCTTGATGTCGAGGATGGCGTACTTCTTCTTGCTCAGCACGAGGATCTTCTTGCCGTCGGCCGTCGTCTCGAACGCGTCAGCATCGTCCAGTACGGTCTTCTCTTCTCGTTCCGCGAAGTCGAAATAGACGATGGCGTTCTTCTCCTCTGCCGAGCCAGTGCGTGGTTGTCGGCGGTAGAGCAGCTTACCTTTGATCGCCTGGAGGTCGGCATAGTTGCCACCCTTCGGTGGGAGCACGACCGCTCGCCCCTCGAAGTTCTCGAGATCGATGTCGACGTTGGCCGGCGCGACGGCACGATCGTCGGTCTTCTTCTCTTCGGCGGGCTTCTCCTCGGCTTTCTTCTCCTGCGCCTTGGCGTCGTCGCCTTTCTTTTCGTCGGGCTTCTTTTCTTCGGGCTTCTTCTCGTCGGGTTTCTTGTCTGCCGGTTTTGCCCCGTCGTCTTTCTTGTTGGTATCCAGCGCCGCGTTCTCGTCGTCGTTGCGAGCGGCGAGCGGCGATTTGACATCGCGGCGCAGCGGGATGGCGACGAGCTTGGTCGGATTCGGATACGTCCAGGTATTGTCGAAGCTGCCGTACACGGGATCGAATTCGCGATCCGATGCGTAGAACAAATACTTGCCTTCAGGATCGAATGTCGGCTGCGTGTCGTTGAGATACCCGCTCGTGGCTTGATTCAGCTTCGCTGTCTTCGTGTCGTAGAGGAAGATTGCCTTGTTTCCATCCTTTGTCGGTCTCGAATACGTCAACCAGCGCGAGTCGGGCGACCATTCGATTCGAAATGCTTCGAGTGTCGGATGCTCCAGCCACTCGGGACTCTGATCGATCTGCGTCGTCTTGTTGGTGTTTCCGTCGTAAATCCGAATCCGCATCGCCTGATCGATGAACGCGATCTTCTTGTTATCGGGCGCCCACTGCGGCGGATAACGGAATCCCGGGCCGAGCGTTGTCACGCTCTTCTCGGGACCCGATCCGTCAGCGGGACGAAGCGTCAGCTCGTATTCACCGGCGCGATCGCTCCAGTAGGCCATCATCTTTCCGTCCGGTGACCAGCGCGGATACCGTTCGGCGACACCCGAGGAGCGCGTGACATTGACGACGGCGCCATATTCGGCCGGCACCGTGAGGACATCCCCCCGCGCCTCAAAGACAGCGCGTTTCCCTGTCGGCGAGACCGACGCCCATTCGATCAGCGATTCGACTTTCGCCGTTTTCGGCCGCAGCGTCGTCAGATCGGTGACGACGTGAACCGCAACTTCTGCGGGCTTTTCGCTCGCCAGATCAAGAAGGTAGAGGCGGCCACCGGCCTGGAACACGATCGCATCAGGGCCGAGCGACGGGAACGCGATGTCGAAGTCGTTGAACTGGGTGATCTGACGAACCCCGTTCTTCGACAGATCGTAGGCCCACAAATTGTTTCGCTCGTTGGTTCCTCGATCCGAGAGGAAGTAGATGGTATTGCCGTGCCACATCGGCTGCGCGTCGTTGGCCGGATTGCTCGTCAGGTTCTTGGTCGCGAACGTCTTCAGGTCGAACAGCATCAGGTCTGGTGCCCAGCCGCCGCGGTACCGCTTCCAGTTTCGGAAGTCCTGCGACATCGGCATGTAGACAAACTGTTTCGCGTCCGGTGAGTAGGTGCCGAACTCGCCGTACGGCACGGGCAGCTTTTCGGGCATGCCGCCGTCGAGCGACACGGTGTAGAACTGGTTGTAACGCTGCCGGCCACTCTCGCGACTCGACGCAAACAGCACGCGCGTGCCGTCGGGAGCCCAGCCAATCACGCGATCGGCCATCGGGTGATAGGTCAGACGTTTCGGTTCTCCGCCACTCGCGGGAGCGACGTAGACGTCGACATTGCCGTCGTACGATGCACTGTAGGCAATCTTCGTCCCGTCCGGCGAGAATCGCGGAAACGACTCCTCACCTGGCGACGATGTGAGCCGGACGGCCGTGCCGCCTTTCTTCGGGACGAGCCAGATGTCTCCGGCGTACACGAAGGCGATTTGATCTTTCGAAACCGCGGGCTGGCGGAACATGCGCGCATCGATCTGCGCAAACGCCAAGGTCGAGGACAACGTCGCCAGCGCACACAACGCCACGACGCGCAAGCGCTTCCAGCTGGTCATGCAGGTACTCCAGAAATTGGGCCGAAACCGTTATTCTAACCTTTGATTGGCCATGAAGATTTCTGATGTTCGCGCGACGACGGTCACGGTCCCGCTCGAGGCGCCTTTGCGGCATGCCAACGGCTGCCACTGGGGACGGTTCGTCCGAACCATCGTGGAGATCGAGAGCGACACCGGGCTGGTTGGTCTCGGCGAAATGGGTGGCGGTGGGGAGTCGGCAATCGCAACCGTCCTCGCGCTGAAACCGTCGCTCATCGGCCGCGACCCGGCGCGGCTCGAAGAACTGCGCTTCGTGCTGGCGAATCCGACGGCATCGCTCTACAACAATCGGACCCAGGTGGTCGCGGCGCTCGAATTCGCGTGTCTCGATCTCCTCGGACAAGCGTGGGGCGTTCCGGTCTGCGACATCCTCGGCGGTCGGGTTCGCGATCGGGTGTCGTTCGCGTCGTATCTCTTCTATCGTTATGCCAATCACCACGGCCATGGAACCGTTCGCACCCCTGAGCAGGTCGTTGCGCACGCGCGCGCATTGAAGACGCGATACGGATTTCGTACGCACAAAATGAAAGGCGGCGTCTTCCCACTCGAGTACGATCTCGAGTGCTATCGCGCCCTGGCGGCGGCCTTTCCAGGGGACAGCTTTCGATTCGATCCGAACGCGGTATGGACGACCGAGCAGGCGATACGATTTGGACGCGCGATCGAAGACCTCAATAACGACTATCTCGAAGATCCCGTCTTTGGGCTCAGCGGAATGAGACACGCGCGTGAACGGCTTCGCATTCCCCTGGCGACCAACACGGTGGTCGTCAATTTCGAGCAGCTGGCGGCAAACGTTCTCCAGCGATCGGTGGACGTCATTCTTCTCGACACCACGTTCTGGGGAGGCATTCGCGCGTGCGTGAAAGCGGCCGGCGTTTGCGAGACATTTCAGCTTGGCGTTGCGGTTCACTCCTCTGGCGAGCTCGGCATCCAGCTCGCCACGATGCTTCATCTCGGAGCGGTCGTCCCCAATCTCTCATTCGCGGCCGACGCGCACTATCACCATCTGACCGACGACATCATCGAGGGAGGAAAAATCCAGTACGCGGACGGTGCGATTCGCGTTCCAGACGGTCCGGGCCTTGGCGTGCGGCTCGACCGGCAGAAGCTGGCGAAGTACGCGGATCTTTACCGCGAACTGGGCAACTACGGGTACGATCAGGATCCGGGTCGCCCAGGGTGGGCGCCGCTCGTGCCGAATGACCGCTGGGCCGACCCCAGCGATGACCGGGAGCCCTTCGTTGACTGACCACGTCCGTTCTGCCCCCGAGAACACCCCGCTGACGCGGGCCGAAGACGTGCGGCGGGAAACGGCGCGGGTCGTGACCGACACGATCGTCTTCGACATGCACACACATCTCTTCCCTCCCGAGTTCGGTGCGTTGTCGAAGTGGGGGATCGACAATCTGTTGACGTATCACTATCTCGTCGCAGAGGTCATGCGCGCGACCAACGTGCAGCCGGATCGATTCGGTCAGATGTCACAAGCGGCGCAGGCCGACTTGATCTGGGATGCGCTATTTGTGCAGAGCACGCCGCTCTCGGAAGCAACCCGCGGCGTCGTTCGTGTACTGTCGGCGCTCGGCATCGATCCCCATGCCAGCGATCTCCGGCAGGCACGGGAGTTCTTCCGCGACACCAGTGCTGAGCAGCAGGTCGATCTCGTGTTCGAGCGGGCACGGGTCTCGACCGTCGTCATGACCAACGATCCGTTCGACCCGTCAGAAGCTGAGTTGTGGCGCAGGCAACGGCCGTCGGATCCTCGATTCAAGGCGGCGCTTCGGATCGATCCGCTCCTCAATGACTGGGACATCGCCCGACGCCGGTTGCAGGCAGACGGATACGATGCCGGGCCGCAGATTGACCAGAGAGCGATCAGCGAAGCGCGCCGCTTCGTCGATGAGTGGATAGAACGGATGGATCCGTTCTATCTGGCCGTGTCACTGCCCGATGATTTTCAATGGCCCGAAGACAGCCCGCGCGGTCAGTTGATTGAACATGTCGTTTTGCCGGCGTGCCGCGATCATCGGCTGCCGTTCGCGATGATGGTGGGCGTGCGCCGGGCCGTGAATCCCGCTCTCGGCGATGCCGGCGACGGCCTCGGACGCGCAGACGTCTCGTCGATCCATCGGCTTTGCCGTCTCCATCCGGACAACCGATTCCTCGTTACGATGCTTTCGAGGGAAAATCAGCACGAACTGTGCGTGGCGGCGCGAAAATTCGCCAACCTGATGCCGTTCGGGTGCTGGTGGTTTCTCAACAATCCGTCGATCATCTCGGAGATCACTCGGGAGCGGCTTGAACTCCTGGGCCCGACATTCGTGCCGCAGCATTCCGACGCCCGGATTCTCGAACAGCTGCTCTACAAGTGGCCACACTCACGACGGGATATCGCGAATGCGCTGATGGATCAGTACGTGGGCGTGGTCGAGAATGGCCGCCGCGTCACCGCAGCGGAGATTGCGCGCGACGTCCGGCGGCTGTTCTCCGAAAACTTCTTGAACTGGACGGGCCGCTCATCGCTCGTTGCCGCGGCGCCTGCCGTGTAACACTGACTGAAGGACACTTATGATCACACTCACCTTGCTGCTGGCTCTGCTATCGAGTCCGCAGGAAACCCAGCAGGAACGCCCGAAAGTGCCGAAGGATTCGATCATGCTCGTGGTCACGGGCTGTTTGAAAGGTCGCGTCCTCGCCGTCTCCGATGTGCGCCAGGAAGACACGCAGAGCGGTCCAATCGTGAAAGCGAAGTCGTTCCGCGTCGCCGGCAAGAAGGACCTCATGAAAGAGGTCAAGGAGCACGATGGCCACCTCGTCGACGTCACCGGCATCGTCAAGAAATCCTCACTCATCGAGCCGGGCATCAAGGTTGGCAAGAGCGTGACGATTGGCGGCGGCCCGCCGGTGGCAGGATCCGGCGGCACGGCGCCCATTCCTCACGAGTACATTCCGGTCCTGGATGCCGAGTCGGTGCGGATGCGCGCCAGCACTTGCGGCAGCGGCGGGAATTAGGGGTCAGACCGGGGTCAGACGGGGGTCAGACCCCCCTACAACGTGTTGTAGACGAGCGCGATGAAATCGTTCGCCGAGATCATCCCCTTTCCCCACTCTCCGTCGAACTGCGCACTTGGCTTCGCTGCCTGAACCTGCGCCAGTGTCTTCTTGTCACGCTTCATTGCCCTGACCCGATCGCGAATGGTGGCAATGACCCGGCGGTACTTCAGCAACCCTGCGTGATCCGAGAGTGACCCATGGCCGGGCACGATCCTGGTGCGCGCGTTGGTCATAGCCAGCGCGCGATCGGCGCCGGCGATCAAGCCGTTGATGTTGCCCCCCGTCGACGCATCGATGAAGGGGTAACCGCCATTGTGAAACACGTCACCCATGTGAAGAACGTTCGCGCGGGTGTAGTGGACGAAGACATCCGTATCGGTGTGCGCCGGGACCACGTGTGTCACGGCGACGAGCTCACCGTTCATCGTCAGCGATCGCTTGTCGGGGAACGTCTCGGTCGGTAGGGCGTCCGCAGGGGCCGGGTCGAAGTGCATGCCGAGCAAATCGTGCGGTTGGGTCAAGCGCGTCCTGGTATTGACGTGCGCGAGCACGGACGCACCCGTCTCGCGAAAGTGTGCGTTATTGTCCACGTGGTCGAAATGCCAGTGCGTGTTGATGAGCGTGCGGATCGTGCCGCCGCCGAGGCGGTCGAGCGTGGATTTCAATTGCGGCCACGCCGGTTGCATGAACGAATCAACGACGAGTTTTCCCTCGGATCCATAAAGCACGACGACATTGCCACCGGGTCCCGACAGCATCATGAGTCGATCGGTGAGCCTTGTCGTCGCGATCGGTTGAGATCCCATCCCCGCACGGAGAGCGGCGACCGCGTCCGTCTGTGCCGGCGCAGCGGCCTGCATCGACTCGGCGGATGACTCCCCGTCCAGCGCCGCCAGGCGGCGGACGACCGCTGCACCACCGGCAATGACGGCGGCGTAACGGAGAAACTCGCGACGCGGACGCTCGATCATTCGGAAAGGATATCGCAACCCCTTATAATCGCGAGGGCCCATGCACTGGTACTCGCGAACCGCGACCTACACTGGACCGGAGCGTCGGCAGCACCCGCGCTGGCGCCCGCGCCCCCTGCGCGTCATCGTCGCGCTCCTGCTCATCGCCGCGATGTGCTACGGCGCGGCCGTGTTGTATCTCGTCACTCAGGAAACCCGTCTCGTTTTCCAGGCCGGCCGGACACTCGGAGAGGCCAGGCCGTCGTTCCCCTACGAACAGATCGACATTCCGCGGAGTGATGGGGCGCGCCAGTTCGCCTGGATCATGCGTGCCGCGCCATCCGACGGTGCGCCGTGGGTACTCTTCCTGCACGGGAACGCGGCGACGGTCGCGGCGAGGGTGAACATCGCGCATTACGCCGAATTGAGAAAGCTGGGACTGAACGTGATCGCGCCCGAGTATCGCGGCTTTGGCGGCCTCGAAGGGTTGCCGACCGAATCGGTGCTCGCGGCTGACGCTCAGGCCGGCTACGACTATGTGCGCAATGTTCTTCGGATTCCCGCGTCACAATTGATCATTTACGGATGGTCGCTAGGATCCGCAGTGGCGGTCTCGCTCGCATCACAGGTCGACGCGGCCGCGCTGATTCTGGAAGGCGCTCCATCGTCAGTGGTAGCGATCGGGCAACAGCAGTATCCGTTCTTCCCCATTCGGCTGATCATGCGAAACCATTTCGACTCGATCGGCAAGATCGACCGCGTCCGTGCGCCCATGCTCTTTCTGCACAGTCCGGAAGATGCGGTGATCCCGATCGCGGAAGGACGGCGGCTGTACGATGCCGCGCCTGGCGACAAGACATTCGTCGAAGTGCGCGGCGGACACGTCGACCCGACGACCGTGGACAGTGAGCATTTCTACGGCGCGATTCGCCGCTTCCTTGCCGCTCATCACCTGGTGTCGAGCGGAGATGGCGCAAGCCGTGCGGGCCTACTCCGCTGACTTCACGAGACGGAAACCGAGGTTCGACGAACCGCTGCTGATCTCTGCCTTTCCGCGGCTGCCCACCAGGTAACGCGAGCAGTATTCTCCACTGCACAGAAACGATCCACCGCGGGTCACGCGTTTTTGTGCGCCGGGCTCGTCGGGATCGAAACTGGATTCCGGTCCGATCGGATTTCTCGCCGCCACCTGGGGATCGGCAAACGTGCGGTAGTAATCAGGGCGATACCAGTCCGCACACCATTGCCAGACGTTGCCGCCGACATCGTGGAGTCCATAGGAATTTGCCGGAAAGGCCTTCACCGGGGAGGTCTTGAAATATCCATCGGCGCGATTGTTCGCGTCCGGAAAATGTCCTTCCCATATGTTGGCCGGCACCCGGCCGGCCGGCTTCAACTCGTTGCCCCAAGGGTAAAGGTTTCGATCGAGCGCGCCGCGTGCGGCGAACTCGAATTCGGCTTCCGTCGGCAATCGTTTCCCTGCCCACTTCGCGTACGCGATCGCATCTTCGAAGGCGACGTGAACGACAGGGTGACTTTCGAGCCCGTTGATCGTGCTGGCTGGTCCGTCTGGATGACGCCAGTTCGCTCCTGCCACGTAGCTCCACCATTGCGAGTAGTCATCGAGCCGCACGGGGTGAGAAGGCGGGGTAAAAACAACCGAGCCGGGAACCAGCTTGTCTTCCGGAACTCCGGGAAAATCTTTCGGATCGGGTTTTCGTTCGGCCACGGTGACGTACTTCGTCGCACTGACGAATCGATCGAAGTCGACGTTTGTTACCGGGGTGGCGTCCATCCAGAATCCGCTGACCGATACGAGATGCACCGGCATTGCGTCGGGCATGCCGCAGGTGTCGCATCCCATCCAGAACTCGCCGCCTGCGATCCAGACCATTCCGTCAGGTGCACGACCGGGCGCCGGCGTCGTGTTGAGCACAGGACGACGCAGAGTGCCCTCCGGGGTCGACGGGTGCTGATGGGGGTCTGACCCCGGTCTGACCCCGGTCTGACCCCCCTCTGACCCCGCCCGGCAACCAGCCGCGACCACGACAGCAGTCACCGTGGCGATCGACAGAGCGATCTGTAGCGTTCTCATAGCACCGGTCCTTCCGCCTGAAGGCGGAAGCCACAAGCTCTCAAATAAACAGCCAGCCGTCAGCCGCAACACGATCCTACTCGTAATACTGCTTATACATCCCGCGCCGGAAGATCCATCCGCCGAGCGCGCCAAGCCACTTCAGCACGTAATACTTGTATCCGAGATCCATCAGCTCGATCAGGTTACCGTCGAAATCCTTCACGAAAAAGAACGAGTGCCCGCGCGGCGATCGTTCGGGCTTGCTGACGCACTCGACCCCGCGCGACTGAAGGTCGTCGTACCATCGTTGAAGATTGCGCACGTCGAAAGAAATGTGCGTCAGCCCGACGCGGTTCCACGGAATCGCGGCAGGCGCGATTTTTGGATCGAAAGCGAATATTTCCAGCACCGCTCCTCCCGGCACGCGGATCCAGCCGATTTTGCAACTGCACTGCTCGGCGTCGATGCCGAAGAAAGTACGGACGCGATCGGGAGGGGTGTCCGCAACACCGACGAGCGGACATCCAAAGACGTCCCAGTAGAACTTGACCGCACGATTGAAGTTGGAAACAGTGATGCCGCTGTGACTGAATGATCGCGCTCTCATAAGTTGTTTGTCTGTGATGTGGTCGGCAACACGCAGCGCGTGCGCCGCGTTGGATCCGAATCCATGAAGTTCAGCGCTTCGCGGCGAGCCGCCAGAACTGCGCTTCGTTGAGCAGCGTGATCCGATGCCCCTTCTCGCGCAACCGCTTGATCTCCATCAGCTTCAGACCCGCCTCACGTCCTGCCGCCTGCTGCACGTTCGGACGCCCCCGGACGACAACCGTCGTGCGAGCGGATGGCATGCCGTGGACGACGGCGCCCGCGTGCTTGGCGGCGGCAATCGCATCGCGACGGCGCTTCGAGAGAATGCCGGTGAACGCGAGATGCACGCCCTTGAGGGTGCGAAGCATGCCCGCCCGTAATTCCGCCGGCGGGTTCCGAAGCGCCTCGATCATTTCCTCGGCACTCTCGTAACGTTTTCGCCGCTCGCCGATGCAGCGGTAGACAATCTCTTTCAACTGATCGCTGCATGGGAGCCGGCGCACGTCGTTGGGCCGAATCCGCTCGTTCGCATTGCCACGGATTAACATCCCGAGCAGCTGTCCCACTTGATACACGTCGTCGCGCGCCTGCCACTTGGGCACAGCGCGCGCGAGGATGTCGCTCGGCGCTGTCATCGCGTTCATGGTGTGCGCCGTGATCCCGCGGCGATCGCTTTGCTGACGGACGATGCCAAAATCGCCAAGCTTGAGACGCGGACCGTCGCAGACGAACACGTTGACCGGCGTGAGATCGCGATGAAGCAGTTGACCACGGTGAAGCTTGCGAAGGACATCGAGAATTCCGGCAATCTCGCGCCGCACAGTGCGCTCCGACCATCCCTTTTCCTCACGGTGCAAATACGCGCCGAGATCGCCATGCTGGGCAAACTCGAGGACAAGGTAGTAAATCACCGTGCCGTCTGCGCGCATGTGCGGAAACATGTCGAACACGCGAATCGCCCGCGGATGATCGTCGAGCAGCTGGCCGAAATACGCCTCGCGAAGCCAGCCGTCGATGCGAGCGCTCACTTTGAGACACACCGTTTCGGGCACGACCGTCGACTGGCCGACGCGCGTCGCGAGATAGACCTGTCCGAAACCACCCTCGCCAATCAGGCGCTGCGTGCGATACCGCAGGCGTGTTTCGGGACTCTCCACCAGCTGGCCCGGCTCGAGAAAGCGATCGCCGCGCGGACGTGCGATGTGGAGCGATCGCGTCGTACGCGTCGTGGCGGTCCAGGGACTTCGCGGCATCTTGGAGTTGCGAACCGGGAGCGGGTGTCGCTTCTGGACGATACCGGTCGTCAATTGACGATGTCAATGCGGGCTGCCTGCGCCTGCGCCGCACAGCTGAGACGGCGCACGGAGTCGAGCAAAAGTGCGCCGATGTTCTGCACCGTTTGATTTCGTAAGGGCAAATCCTTTCCACTCAACCGTGAATTTCCGTGCATTGGGTTTGCGACGCCGACGCGCGAGACCCTGCGACGGTCACCTGGAGGCTGGGAATGTCGTGTGCCCGCTGGTTCGCACGTGCGTCGCTGCTCGCCATCCTGTTCGCTGGCCTGCCGGCCGCAGAGTCGGCGGCAGCGGATCGATTCTGCGATCCGTCGTTCGAGGATTGCCGTGCGCTACTGCGATGCCTGGAACGTCGATCGCGTGTATGTGGCCGGTGTCGCGGTCAAGATGCCCGCGCACCACCCCCGGCGTAGGGGCTTGACTTTCGTCTTTTCTTCGCTCTATAGTTCCGCCTCTTGAAGACCACTCACGCAGAGTGGGCAAGCGCGAGGAGAAGAACGATGGACGACAAGAACCTCTTTCTGCAGTTCTGGGACAAGGAAGCCGCCGCCACCCGCAAGGTCATCTCCCGCATACCGGAAGGATCGACCTACCGGCCGGACCCCAAGTCGAGGACCGCACGCGAGATCGCCTGGTTGATCGTGCGCGAGGAGCAGGTCCTCGCCGACGGCCTCGAGACGGGCACGCTCGAGTGGCAAGAAGTCGGCGCCCCGTCGACGATGAAAGAGGTGCTCGCGGCGTATGACGCACAACACGAGGCCGCGACGAAAAAACTGAAGGCACTGTCGGACGCGACCTGGCAGCGCAAAGTTCCTTTCATGTATCAGGGACAGGAAGTGATGAGCGAGACTGGCTCCGGCAACGCGTGGGGCTTCTTCCTCGACATCATTCATCATCGCGGTCAACTGTCGACCTACTTGCGTCCGATGGGCGCGAAGGTGCCGCAGATCTACGGACCCAGTGCGGACGAACCGATGGCCTGAGCCACGGATGAACACGGCTCAAAAACGAGCCACGGATGAACACGGATGACACGGATCAAAAACGAGCCACCGATGAACACGGATGACACGGGATCAAAACGAGCCACGGATGAACACAGATGCACATGGAAAGAAGAGGGTGTCAGAAATTCTGTGTGTGGGGCATAACATGGAGGAACCGCTATGCCCCGACCTCGTCGTAAGACCCTGGTACG
>Ga0207701_10000094_pt1 | contig 79019 bp, 66 predicted proteins | sample KBSSwiSSwithPhiX_FD_184294 | JGI IMG/M metagenome (GOLD analysis project Ga0207701, IMG submission 184294) | Switchgrass rhizosphere bulk soil microbial communities from Kellogg Biological Station, Michigan, USA, with PhiX - S5 (SPAdes) (version 2) | ecosystem: Environmental > Terrestrial >...
TCAATCCCGGATCCTGGAATCCCGGATCCTGGCATCCCGGATCCGGGCATCGCTGAATCCCAAAATCGCGCCGCGATTCGGCGATTCACGGATTCGAGGATGGGTGATTCATGGGATGCACGATGAGTGATCAGTGATTAGCGATTGCTAAATGCCGCGAGATCGGCAACCCCGATTTTCAGGGTTGCTTTTGCGAGCCGGTCCAGTTCAGCATCGGGTCCGACAAAATGAAACGTCCGATGCACATGCGTGTACTTTTCGCCAGGCGCAAGACTCAGTGCGGGTGACGACGTCTCGAGTTCGTAGAATGGGCCGAGTGGCGGTTTACCGGGAGCAGACGGCCCATCGTTGTAGCTGTTGACGACATCTCCCTTATAAGGATCCCGTTGGAGCTCCCACATGGAGTTCACGTAGTCGGTCGCCCCCTCCGGCCGGTTGTACTGGACGAGTGTGAGCACCTGGCCGGCGGCATCGTAGCTGCCGACAAGGGGCAGTGCGCGCGAAGGAGGAAGTCCTATCTTGCTGCGATACTGCCCATCGCCGCGGAAGTAAATCATCGGCTCCTTGATGATCAGCCTGTTTGACGGGACCTTTCCGAAGTAGGCGTCGTTGACGACGGCTGCCGATTTGTCTGCAGGGTTGGCGTTGTAAGGAATGGCGATCGTGGTTGAATCCGACGGCGTGAGCTGACCGAGAATCCAGATCGAGACCAGCCCCGACTGTTGTGTCCATTGTTGAGTTCCCGCGTTGGTCACGGTGTTCGCCGATTCGAAGGCAACCGTCTGGACATCGCTCCCAGGCGTTACACCCAGGAGGGACGCCACTTCCGCATCGCTCAATAGCTTGACGGTGCGATCGACGTCGAGGTCGAACCGAGTTCCCGAGTAATTCACAAGCGACATGTGCTTCTGGAATGCGATCGAAGTCTGCGACTCGCTGGCGATGGGCCACCCAGCCCAGTCGAACGCCTCCGGAACCTGCCAGTGATCGAGATCGAAAGGGTCGCCTTTCTTGAAGTAGAGCGCGTACTGACCGCCTTCCGGTCCGAGCCAGAACCGGTCCTCGCCGCCGAAAACGTTCATGTGCGGCTGTCGCTTTCCCGACTCGATTGCCGCGCGCCCGAGCCAGCCGAAACTTGGCGAGTCGCTGCCGCCCGTCGTGCTGGTCATGACCCGCCCTTGATACACAGGCGCGACCGCGACCTTCGCCGCGCCGCGCGGTCCAGTCAAGACGACGATCTTGGTGTGCTGATTGAGAAATGCGAGATCTGATTCGAACGGAGCCATTTTTGCCTGCTCGGTCGGCCCTTCGACTCCCGGTGCTTCGGCCTTGCAGCCGTGTAACGACAAGACGGCGACAACAACAGAAGCCAGTAAGCCAAGAGGGCGACTGAGCATTATGTGTTCGCAATTGGTGAGTTGGTGTGTTGGTGAATTACGCCATTCGTTCGCTGTGTCGACCTGGATTACGCGCGAGTCACGCCGAGCTTCTTCAGCACTTCGTCCGGGCAACCTTTCCACTCGGCCACGAACACGTTGCCCATGTACTGAAGATCCTTGATGCCCATCCTGCTGGTCCAGAAACCGCTGGCGGTGAGATCGCGGAACGTATTGAAGAACGCGACGCCATGCGACATCCCGGCGGGCGCTTTCCCGGGCCAGGCGATGTCGTCCAGCACTTTCGAGCGTTCGGCCACCGTGCAGGCGACGAAGGTCTTTTCGTAGCGATTGACGCATTCGCGATCGAGCCACGCGAGGCCGCCGCGCATTGCCGTCTGGCGTGCCGGCTGATCGGCCATCATGAAGTCCATGAACTGCGGCACTCCGGCATCGGTCGCGCTGCCGGATCGATCGTCTTTGGGAATGATCATGTCCGCCAGGATGCCAATCGTCGCCCATTCACGCGTGTTGAAGAACTTTGGCTTGTAAGGCGTGCCCGTCTTCTGTGCCGTGGTCTGCGCCGTTTGTGCCTGGGTGTGCGCAGTCTGAGCCTGGGCTTCTGTCCAGGTGAATCCTGCAGCCGCCGGCGCCGCAGCCAGCAATTGAAGAACAGTTCGTCGAGTGGTCTTCATAGGTCTACACCGTTCCTGCCCGCCGGGCGTCGGCGATGAATTCAGCGGTGCGCATCGACAGCGCCAGGATGGTCCACGTGCAGTTCTTGTCGGCCTGCGATGGCAACGGGCCGCCATCGGCCACGAACAGATTCTTCACGTCGTGCGCCTGGCAGTTCCTGTTCAGCACGGATGTCGAAGCGGTGTTGCCCATCCGGGTCACGCCGACTTCGTGAATGATTCGTCCGCCCGGCGCAATGCCGTAGCCATCTTCTTTTGTCGGCATCGGTGATGTCGGCGTACCACCCATTTCCTGGATGATCGCGCGGAACGTCTCCTGCATGTGCTTCACCTGGTTCAGCTCGTAATCGCTCCACTTGTAGTGGAAGCGAAGCACCGGGATTCCCCATTTGTCGACCATCGTCGGGTCGATTTCGCAATAGCTGTCGTCGTTCGGAATCATCTCGCCGCGGCCGGCGAAGTTGACCGTCGCGCCGTAGAGCCGGCGATAGTCGTTCTTCAATTCCCTGCCGTATCCGCCGAAGGAATGCGGACGCCCGGCAACCTCGACGCTCGTGAAGTTGTGGATGCCGCCACCAAAACCGGCATTCGGCATGCGGCGTCCGCCGCCGATTTCGATGTGATATCCGCGCGGGAAGTCGAGCTTCTTGTTGTCGAGCCACCACGGCATATAGAGATGCATGCCGCCGACGCCGTCCTCGTTGTGCGGAATGCCATCCATGAGTTTCGGGATGAACCCGCTCACGCTCGTGCCGGTCGAATCCATCAGGTATTTGCCGACCGTGCCGCTCGAGTTGGCGAGTCCCTGCGGGAACTTCGATGATTTCGAGTTGAGCAGCAGTCGCGCCGATTCGCACGCGCCACCGGCGACGACGACAATTCGGGCGCGAACGTGATTGTCGCGCGAGGTCGCCTTGTCGACGTAGGTCACCCCGTTTGCCAGTCCCGCATCGTCGATCGTGATCTCCCGCGCCATCGCGCCTGCGATGATCTTCAGTCGTCCGGTCTTCATTGCCGGAGGAATGAGAACCGAGGGTGACGAGAAGTTCGAGTGGGTCGCGCATCCGCGGCCGCATTGGCTGCAGTAGTGACATGCTGGCCGGCCGTTCAGTGGCTTGGTCAGGATTGACAGTCGAGACGGGACGCACGGAATGTTGAGCCGCCCGGATGCCTGCTTGATCATCAGCTCGTAGCATCGCGGCTGCGGCGGCGGCATGAAAATGCCGTCCGGCTCGTTCGGGAAGTTCGGCAGGTTCGCACCAAACACGCCGATGAAGCGGTCGATCTTGTCGTAATACGGCTTCAGGTCGTCGTAAGTGATCGGCCAGTCGTCGCCGAGGCTGTCGAGTGTTTTTCTCTGAAAGTCGTGCGGGCCGAAGCGCAGCGAAATGCGCCCCCAATGATTCGTTCGACCGCCGAGCATTCGGGATCGAAACCAGTCGAACTGATTTCCCGGGGCTGACGTGTAGGGTTCTCCCTCGAGCGTCCAACCACCGAGGGCACCATCGAACTCACCGAACTGCCGTTCGGGAATCGCGGCGCCGCGCCGCGGTGTGTCGTAGGGCCACTTGAACATGGCCGATTCCGTGGTCGAGTCCCACAGGGGACCCGCTTCGAGCATGACGACGTTTGCACCGGCCTCGGTGAGCACCATCGCGGCCATGCCGCCACCAGCCCCTGAGCCGATGACACAGACGTCGTAGAGTGTGCGGTTACGGATTATCTGCATGAGCGCCCCCGGACTCCGCGAGGCTACGTCGGCGGGCGCCGGGTGTCAAGAAAGGCGGGCGGGTTCGGGCGGCTCAACCGGCCAGATTTTCAACTGGACGGCGGTGCCGGGCGCACAATGCTTGTCGCCTCGCCACGGTGAGGAGGCGATCAATCCGGTCGCGGTCGCAAAATCTACCGGGCGGGAGAAGTAGAAGCCCTGCGCATACTCACAGCCGATCGATCGCAGCCACTCGAGTTGCTCAGAAGTTTCGACCCCTTCTGCAACCACGTCCATGCCCATGTTGTGTGCGATCGCGGCAATCGCGCGAACCATTTCCGCGCCATCGTCACGGCCGATGCGGCTGACGAACGAGCGGTCGACCTTGACGGTGTCGACCTGAAGGCGGTGAAGATAGCTCAGCGAAGAGTAGCCGGTGCCGAAGTCGTCGAGACTCCACGCGACGCCGAGCGTCTGTAAGCGCCGCAACGTCGCCTGTGCCCGACGAATGTCCCCGAGAAACGCGCTCTCTGTGATCTCGAGCTTGAGACTCGACGCCGGCAGTCCTGATTCTTCGAGCACGTTCTGAATCTCGCTCGTGAGGTCGGCGTCGCCGAACTGTTTGCTCGAGACGTTGACGCAGATGACTCCGGGCGCTGCCGCTCCGAACTGTCTTTGCCACTCCGCCATCTGCCGGCACGATTGCGCGAGGACCTGCCGCCCGATCAGCACGATCATCTCGGTGTCTTCCGCGATCGGGATGAAGTTGGCTGGATCGATCAGGCCCTGCGTCGGATGGTGCCAGCGCACCAGCGCTTCGAACGCGGCGAGCTTGCCGCCGCGGATCGCGACAATCGGCTGGTAATAGACCTCAAAGGCGCCGCGCTCGATCGCCTGGCGCAAATCAGTCTCGACGCGTAATCGCGACACCACGCGGTCGCGCATGTGGACGTCGAACAGCTCACACTTCGACCCCTCCTTCGCTCGCTGGAGGGCAATCGCCGCGTCGCGCAGCACATCTTCCGGATCCGAGTAACCGGAACTGCTCATCGTGATGCCGGCGCTCGCAGTTACGAACAATTCGTGCTCGTCGACGATGAACGACTTCTGCAGCGCGTCACGCAGACGCTCCGCCACCCGGACCGCATTCGCCGCGTCGTCGACGTCGTCGAGCAGAACCGTGAACTCGTCGCCGCCGAGGCGCGCCAGCGTGAATCCGTGATGGTTGCGTGTCACCGCGTCATGGGCGCGCAGGCATGTTTGAAGCCGGTGGGCGACTTCCACCAGGAGCCTGTCCGCTACCGCCGTCCCAAGGCTGTGATTGACCGTCTTGAATCGATCGAGACCAAGGATGACCAGCGCGAAGTGGTAGTCCCGCCGGCGCCTGGTGCGGCTGAGCGCGCGACCGAGGAGATCGAGAAACAGCACGCGATTGGGCAGCCCGGTCAAGCCATCTGCGAGTTTTGCCTCGGTGATGTCAGTGAGCGAACCAGCAAAGCGCGTGGCGATCCCGCCTTCATTTCTGATCGCTGCCGCACGGCAGAGGACCCAGCGGTAGGTGCCGTCACGATGGCGCAACCGATGTTCGCTTTCGTAATGGCCGGTGCCGCGCGCGATGTGCTCAGCGATCGCCTGCCGCACGCGCGTCCAGTCGTCCTGGTGCAAGCGGTCCAGCCACTCCTCGGGCTGGATGCCGATCTCCGCATCGTCGTAACCGAGCATCGCCTTCCATCGCGGCGACCAGTAGACTTCGTTGGTCGCGAGATTCCAGTCCCACAGTCCATCGTTGGCGCCGTTGACGGCGAGCGTGTATCGCTCCTGGCTCTCGCGCAGGCTCTCGATCACGCGTTTATGCGACAAGTGCGTGCTGATGCGGGCGAGGGCAACTGGGCAATCGATGGGCTTGGTGAGGTAATCGTTCGCGCCCAGGTTAAAGGCTTCGACAATATCGGGCCCGTGCGTCCGGGCGGTCAACATGATGACCGGTAGATCGGTCTGACTTCTTGTCGCGCGGATCTGTGTGAGTAACTCGATGCCGTTCAATCCGGGCATTTCGATGTCGAGCACTACGAGATCGAAGCGTCTCGTGTGGATTAGCGACAACGCTTCCTGACCATCGGCCGCCCCCTCCACTTCGTATTGGTGCAGCCGAAGCAAGCAAGAAAGTGCGTCTCGATTGAGCTCGTTGTCGTCGACGACGAGAATGGACGCGCCAGGGGCGACGCGATTGGTGAGGTCCATCGAAGGCCCGCCCCCGGGGTGCAAGCGGTACGCCCTCGGAATCGAGGGTCACCGGCTTCGAATAAGTACCATCACTCCAGTCGGTTGCCGGTGCGGCGCGGCTTGTGGATACCAGCTGCGCGCTGACAAAGTTGATCGGTTCTGGAACAAACTACGCACTTTTCGCAGATGGGTCGGGTGGCGGGTCACGGCGAGTGGTGCGGCAATCACGAAATTGTTAGAGTCCTCCGAGATGGCGCCCCGTATCAGTGTGTTTCCGAAATTCCAGTTCGACGAACTTGTATCTGGGCAAGCGTCCTTCGAGCGATGGATCCGAGACGCTGCGCTTCTCAGAGGGGAAGGGATCGAGCATTACGACGGGTTCTTTCGCAGTCTCGCGCCGATCGATGTCGACCCCATCGCCCGGCTGATCGAGTCCACCGGGCAGGAAACGTCGATGATGTGTTTCTCGCCCGACTTCACCCACCCTGATGCTGATGAACGGCAACGGCAGGTGGAGCGGCAAAAGGCGGCGATTGATCTGACCGTCCGTCTCGGCGCACGTCACTGCCGCACGCTGAGTGGACAACGCCATCCCGGCCTCTCACGAGCCGAAGGCATTGCGCGCACGATCGACGGCATCAGTCGATCGCTCGAGTACGCGGAACGTCGCGATGTCGTCCTGTGCATGGAGAACCACTACAAGGACGGCACGTGGCGTTATCCGGAGTTCGCGCAACCGGAGGACATCTTCCTCGAAATCGTCGAACAGATCGATTCGCCGCATTTCGGTGTCCAGTACGATCCATCGAATGCCTTCGTCGGCGGTTTCGATCCAGTGAAGTTCCTGCAAAAGGTTGCCAGTCGCGTGGTGACGATGCATGCCTCCGATCGATATCTGGCGCCGGGCGCAACCCTCGACGATCTGAAGATTGGCGACGGTGCCACCGGATACGCGTCGGCGTTGAAGCACGGCGAAACAGGGAAGGGAATGAACGATTACGACGCGATCTTCCGGATCCTTGCCGACAACGGGTTCAACGGGTGGATTTCGGTCGAGGCAGGGATGGAAGGGTTGGGTGAAATTGCCCGATCGGCGGAATTCCTGAAGGTCAAGCGGGCGAACTACTACCCTGCGGCTTGAAGCGCTGTATGCGACGCAGGCGATGAATGCGGCGATACCCCGCGCTGCCCATCTGTGCTGCTGCTAACACTATGCCCCCGATCGCGTCCTCCGCAACAGGAGGTCAGAATGATGAAACCGCGCAGAATCCTGAGTCTTGTCATCGCGTCGCTTGCCATTGCCGCACCAGCCCTTGCAGGGCCGCCGCTGCTCTGTCATCCATTCGATATTGGGAACGCCAAATCACTGCCGTGGCTTGGGGAGAAGAGCTGGGACGAAGGGCAACCGGGCTACAAGCTTGACCGTCTCGTGGCAGACACCGAGGCGCTCCTCACACCGTCGACCCCGGTCATCGTCCGCATGGAAACGCTGCGTCGGGCCGCGTTGTATGCCAGCACGGACGCGCGTGTCGCGAGCGATCTGATCAAGCGGTTCATCAGCCGCGCCGAAGCGTCGGAAGTGGCCGGCAAGCCGGATGCGCTGGCCTACCTCGACGCGGCGTATCTGGCCGGGGCGTTCAACGAAATCACGATGATGGGTCGCGCCAAGCAATGGGAGGAGAGGAGCGCGAACGCGGGAAAAGTGAAGGGGAGCCTGGACGGGTATGGCTTGATCACGAAGAGCGTCGCACTGCGTCCGTCCGATCCGGCGATCCAGTTCGCGGCCGCGCTGATTTCGTCAGATGGTCATCGCAGCGAATATCCGGCTCATGCCGCAAAGGCGCGCGCCGGAGTCACGAGCGACGCGCTCCTTGCCGCGAACATCGTCCACGTGCAATAGCGTGGCAATGAACCAACGGATCTACCAGGGCTCCAGGCCGCCGAGCGGAAACTGCTCGACATCGATGACGGCGCCGCTGACCACGGCGCTGTCGTCCGATGCAAAGTACGCGGCTGCATTGGCAATATCAGCGGGCAGGAGCAGCCGACCGAAGGGTCGAGTCTTGGCGGCGTCCTTCAGCCAATCGGCTCCCTTGCCGTCGGCTCGCTGAACCGCGTCCTCTCCCTCGGTCAAGGTCCACCCAACATTCAACTGGTTCACACGAATGTGATAACGGCCCAGGGCCAACGCCGCATTCTTCGTCATCGTCATCAGCCCGCCTTTCGACACCGAGTACGGGCCGAGCTGCGGCAAACCGACGTAGGCATTGATCGATCCGATGTTGACAATCGATCCACCGCCGCGCGTCTTCATGGACTTCACAGCTTCCTGCAGAAGAAGAAACGGCGCCCGGAGGTTCACCGCCATGATCGTGTCCCACTGATCGACCGTCGCATCCTCGACCGAAGCGCGGGCGACCGTCGCAGCGTTGTTCACGAGAATATCGATGCCACCGCGGCGCTCGACGACGTCGCGGACGATCTGGCGGCAGGCGTCGACGTTCCTGAGATCTCCGGCCACGGCATCGACATCCTGACCGCCGGTGCGCATCGAATCGGCGATCGATTTGGCGCCGGCGAGATCGGGTCCGTGGACGACGATAGACGCCCCCAGGCTCAGAAAGTGGGAGGCGATGCCTTTGCCGATGCCAGACGTGGAGCCGGTGACGAGCGCGATCTTGCCTTTGAGTGAAGCCATACGGCTAAACTATCACCATGGCCACTCTGATTGAAGCGATCGATATCAAACGCAAAATGTTTTTCGAATACGAGAACGCCCCCTATCACTGCATCGATGTCGACGTCTCGAAACCCACGGCCCGTGGTGGCCAGACACTGGTGCGGGTCAAGATGCGAAATCTGCTGACGCGGGCCGTGTTCGACAAAACCTTCAAGGCCGGCGAAAAGTTTTCAGAACCCGATCTCGTCACCGTGCCGGCGACCTATCTCTATGCGGACGCCGCCGGTTATCACTTCATGGATCAGGACAGCTACGAAACCCTGACGCTCAATGGCGACATGCTTGGAGAGGACCGTCAACTCCTCGTCGACAACGTCCTCGTCCAGGTGCAGAAGTACAACGGCTCACCGATTGGTGTTCAGTTCCCGCCGCACGTTGAGCTCACCGTGACATCTACCGAGCCCGGAGTGCGCGGTGATACGGCGAGTGGCGGAGTCACCAAACTCGCGACGCTTGAAACCGGACTCGAAGTGCGAGTGCCGCTCTTTATCAAAGAGGGGGAAAAGGTGAAGGTGCACACCGAGACCCGCGAGTTTGCTGGCCGCGCGTAAACGCCTAACGTTTCGTCGCGGTCCACGTGCCGCCTTTGCCACCCTTCACGGAACCCTGCATCGAAGTGCCATTGACCTTGCCGGAGTACTGAGCGTCGCCGACACTGAAGGTGATGTCGTTGCCGTGCAGCTTCCCGTTGGATATGGGGGTTGAGCCCAGCGTTCCGGTAATCACCTGAAACTGCTGCGTCAACGTGAGGTCTCCCTGGGGGGTGCGCCACGTTCCCTCGACCTTCGCTGGCACGATCCAGAGCAGCGCGGTGCACCAGCTGACGCAGTCCTCGGAGACGGTCGCGGTGTCGTCGGGCTCCCAGGCTTCCATGCGGAAGGAGTTCGACACAACGCGCGTCCCTGGTGGCATGTCGAGCAACTTCGGGCGGAGCCGAAGGTTCAGATCCGGCAACAGGAACAGCGTGATCACCGTCGCCTTCGAGAAGTCGGACTCGAAGATGTCGGCCTTGACGAACGTCGCCTTGTCGCTGACCCCTTCCTTCGCCGCATTGCGTTGCGAAAGGGCGACCATGTCGGGGTTGTATTCGATCCCCATGGCCTTGATTCCCCGTTTCGCGGCGGTGATGACCGTGCGGCCGTCGCCGGACCCGAGGTCCATGAGAAAGTCGGATGGCGTAACCTTCGCCATGTCGAGCATCTTGTTCACGAGGGCTTGTGGCGTCGGCACCCAGACCACGTCTTTGCCCTGCTGCCCAACGGTCGGCTCAAACGGCTTTTCCTGTGTGGCTTGCGCGAAGGTGAGCGTGGAACTCAGGCACAAGGACAAGACGACGAAAAGAAATCGGACGGAGACGGTAGAGAAGCAACGGCGCATGATGCTATTTTTCTCCTTGTCGAGAATAGGCAACAGATCGCCTCGCGGCATCATATCCCTTCCCAACCTTGGCGATCTGCTTTCCGGAGGGAGAGGCTCATGAAGATACGACAGGCCGTGGCGCTGAGCTTACTGACGTTTGGCGCCGGCTGGACGGCGGCCGCGTGGCAGAAGCCCGAACCCGGCGGGTACATCCTCGAGCGTGATGCCGAGGTCGCCGCGCAGGAACCCGGCACACACAAGGGTGGTGGCCAGACGATTGGCTATTCGTTCTTCAAGAAGGCGCCACGGCTCGGACTCGTCTTCCGGAAACGCGCCCTGAAACCCGGCTCAGGTATTGGATATCACGAGCAGAAAGAGGACGAAATCTATTACGTGCTCAGTGGTCGCGGGGTGATGACCGTTGATGGCAAGAGCTTTGACGTGGATCCTGGCACCGCCGTGCTGACGAGGCCCGGCAGCTCCCATGGATTGAAGCAGACTGGCACCGAGGACCTCGTGATCATGATCAATTACGAACAGAAGGTGCAGTAACGCGCCGGCCGCACTACCTGCGGCTTTTTCGCGCAAAGGGGACGACGTTGTCCCTGCCGACGACGTGCGTGTGGTGGCTGCGTACCATGGCGAGGTGCCTGGGCTGCTTATAGAAATGCCCCATCGAGTACCCGCACAGCAAGGCGAACGCGTGCCGGACGATGAGTCTGTTCCACAGGATCTCTAAGGCAAGTGCCGCTTCAGTACGTCCTTCTTTCCAGAGGATGTCCACCATCTCGCCGTAAGCCCGAGCGACAGTGCCGGCCCGCCCCTCCACGGCCTGTTTGACGATCACGCCGACATTGTTTTCAAACAGCTCTGGATCCGGGGTGTCCCCCACCATGAACTGGCCCAGCATCTCCTCGGCGTCGAGCATGACGAGATCGCCGTCACGCCGCGCCCGTCCACAGTTGATGAGGCGGCCGCACAGATGCTCCTCGATCGCGGCGCGATGGGGAAGCGTGGCAATGACCACCGCCGGCTGGCGGGCGATGAGACCTTCGCTCAGAAACGCCGCGACGGTCGTGAACAGGCTCTCTTCGTCGCGGTAAAACTGAACCGCGTGGTGGTGGGAGTCAGCAGAGACCGGTTCCATCCGTCAAGAATAGCTGAAAAGCGGCCAACTTCACCGTTTGCGTCAAAAATGGCGCCGTGAACTAGAAACGCAGCTGATGCAAGTACGTTGCGCTCGTCTGAATGCTGTCGAACGGAGACGGCGGCTGATCGTGTTCGACGAAGTAATGCCGGATACCGGCCTGTGACGACTTGGCAAATATGCGTTTCCAATCGACCAGGTCGTTGGCGCCGACATCGGTAATGTTTGGAATGGCCTGGTCGAACGGCACCGGTGCCGCGCCGTCCGGGATCTTCTTCAAGCCCTTCACGTGCACGAGCGGGAACCGGCCCGGATAGCGTTCGAAATAGGCGAGTGGATCCTTGCGGGCCACCGTGATCCAGCACAGGTCGAGTTCCATCTTCACCAGGTTCGGATCACACTCCTTCAGCAGGAGATCAAACGGCAGAACGCCGTTGACCGGCACGAACTCAAAGTGGTGATTGTGATACGCAAACTGAACGCCCGCTTTGCGGCACGCCTCGCCCGCCTTGTTGAACGTCGCGGCGACGCGCTGCCAGATGTCCGGCTGCTTCCGCATCTCCTCGTCGATCCAGGGATTGACGAGAAAGCGATGACCGATGATGCGAGCCGCCTCCAGCGCCTGATCGAGTTTGCTCTCGACGGTCGGGTAGTCAACGTGCGCCGACGGCGCGGTCAGTTTGTGGCGATCGAGGATTGCGCGAACGTTCTTGGGATCCTGCTTGAAGTATCCGGCGAATTCGACTTCCTGGTAGCCCGCCGCTGCCACCTTTGCGAGCGTTCCTTCGAAGTCTTTCTCCATCTCGGTGCGAACGGTATAGAGCTGCAAGCCGAGCCGCTGGATCTTTTGGTCGGCCGCTCGTCCGACAACAGGAATAAGGGTGCTCATCGCCATCTGGCCCAGGAAAGTGCGACGGTTCATCGTCATGATGCTTTTCATCCTACCTCCTTTTGTTGGGGTGTTCTGCCTGCACTCCTCACTGCTCGGCGGCCTGGCGCCTCGCCCGTGCCGCTGGCGTTTGTCGACCGTCTAGGTGTATATTGTCGATAATCTAGGTATCGACACATGGGCAAACCATCAGATCTCATTCAAGGCACGCTGGACCTTCTCATTTTGAAAACGCTCGCGCTCGAGCCGCGTCACGGCTGGGCGATTGCCAAGCGCATTCAGCAGATGAGCAATGACGTCCTCCAGATCACGCAGGGCTCTCTCTACCCGGCCCTCCATCGACTCGAGCAACAGGGATGGGTCAAGGCGCAACGCGGTCAGACGGCGACCGGCCGGGAGGGCAAGTTCTACGCGTTGACGGCGGCCGGCCGCAAGCAGTTGACGAAAGAGCTGGCAAGCTGGGATCGCCTCTCGGGTGCCATTCATCTCGTCATCCGGGAGGCAGAATAACCATGCCCCGCTGGTTTGATCGGCTGTATCTCCGAACACGATCGCTGTTCCAAGGCTCCGCCGTTGATGCGTCGCTGCGTGATGAAATTCAACTGCACCTCGATGAACAGATCAACGAGTACATCGCCGGCGGGATGACACCGACGGAGGCACGACGCGCAGCGTTGCGTGATTTTGGCCCTGTCGCCCGCATCGAAGAGGAATGCCGCGACACCCGTCGGGTGAACGTCCTGAGCAATCTTTCCCAGGACCTTCGGTACACGTTTCGCTCCCTTCGTCGCCAGCCGATGCTGGTGCTGGCGGCAACTGTGTCGATCGCGGTCGCGGTGGGGGCCAACACCACCATCTTCAGCCTGGCGTCGGAGCTTCTCTTCGCCACCCCGTCGGCCCGGGACGCCGGGCGCCTGGTGCGCATTCGGATCAGCGGGGGGAGCCACGTCTCGTACCGGCAGTGGCGATTACTCGAGCAGAGTCACGCGTTGAACGGCCTGGCCGGCTATCAGATTGAAAACGAAGTGAACTGGCGAGGACCAGGCTCATCGATCAGTCTCGTTCCACTGATTGTGACGGCGAACTTCTTCGACGTACTCGGAGTTCCAATGTCGATCGGCCGCAGCTTCACGGCCAACGAGGCTGCGGCAGAACTGCATCCGAATCTGGCGATCATCAGCCACGGGTTCTGGCGCCAGCTCGGTGCGGACCCTGCCATCGTCGGAGGCACTCTCACGTTCAACGACCGCCCCTATACGGTGCTCGGTGTCTTGCCGGCCGATTTCAAGGCACTGCCTGGATACGGCGTTGCCCCGCAGGTCTACCTGCCGCTCAGTCAAGAGCTGATGCCCGACCTGAATGAGCCACACGCTGCGATCGTCGAGCTCGTCGGCCGTCTTGGCGATGACCAGACGATCGAGCAGGGAAGAGCGGCGTTGACGGTCGCGGGTCACAATGCCCGCTCCTTGCTGAACGAACCGAAGTTTGGCGACGTGACACAGTTCTCTCCTGCCGGCGGGTTCCAGCGAATGGGCGACTTCCGCGAAGTTGGGATGTTTTTCGCAGTGCTGCTGGTCGCGGTCGGTCTCATCCTGGCGATTGCCTGCGCCAACGTCGCCGGGCTGCTTCTCGCGCGTTCGACGGTCCGGCGGCGGGAGATTGCCGTCAGGGTCGCGCTTGGAGCGAGCCGCTCGCGACTGGTGCAGCAACTCCTCACCGAAGGACTGTGGCTGGCCCTCTTCGGAACGATCGTCGGTCTTCTCCTGATGTCCGGATTGATGCAGCTGATCGGGAGCACATCACTGCCAGTGCCGATACCGATCGAGATCGGCGCCGAGATCGATGTCCGTCTCGTCGTCTCCTCCGTGTTGCTGCTGATGCTCACGACGGTGTTCTGTGCGCTCGCACCTGCTCTTCAGGCCACTCGGCCGTCGCTCGTGCCGGCGTTGAAGCAAGAGGAAAAGCAGTACGGACATCGTCGGTGGACACTGCGGGGACTGCTCGTCGTTGGCCAGCTCACCGTGGCGGTGGTGCTCTTGCTGACGGCGATGCTGTTCGTGCGGAACCTCAATCTCGCCGCCAATGCCGATCCGGGCTTCGAGATCAATCGCACGCTCGTGGCGCAAGTGAGTTTTGTCGAGGGGCGTTACACAAGAGACGCGCGAGAAGCGTTTCTTCGCGCCGCCGTCGAACGGCTGAATGCGCTACCCAACGTCGAACGAGCCGCGTACTCGAACAGCGTGCCGCTGACGATGCGCAGCGGCATGACGACCGGAGCTGATCTTCGGCTGGCTGATAGTGAGACCTCATTCAGGTCGCAATACGAAGTCAACCTTGTCGGTCCCGACTATTTTTCCGTGATGGGCATCCAGTTGATCAGGGGCCGTCAGTTCGCCGCCGGCGATCGATCGGGAGCGCCGACGGTGGTGATCATCAACCAGGAGTTCGCGACCCGCTATTTGGCAGGCATCGACCCAGTTGGTCGGCAGATCCTTCTGCCGGGCGCTGAGGGTCAGATGTATTCGGCGGAAATCGTCGGTATCGTCGGCAATAGCCGGTATCGCACGATCGGTGAGAGCCAGAAGGCTGCGATGTATGAATCGTTCCTTCAGCGAGGAAGCCGCGGCAAGCTCGTGCACTTGATGGTTCGAACGCGAACGGATCCGTCGTCGGCCCTTGCGGACGTACAACGTGCGCTGGGTGAGATGGATCCTTCAGCTGCCGTGGACGTGCGGCCGATGCGTTCGGCGCTGGCATTTGCGTTCCTGCCGAGCCGTGTCGGTGCCGCATTGCTGGGCGTTCTCGGGGCACTGGGCCTGGCGCTTGCGATGGTGGGCCTCTATGCGGTGATCTCGTATGCCGTCAGCCGACGGACGACGGAGATTGGAATCCGGATGGCACTTGGCGCGACTCGAGTGGCAGTCGCTCGACTGGTGCTTTCAGACGGCGCGATTCTGGTCACGTGCGGTATCGTGCTGGGCCTCGCGATCGCGGCGCTCGTAACCGAACCGGTATCGATGTTCCTGGTCTCCGGCTTGAGCGCGAGCGATCCTCTGAGCTTCGTCTCGACTGCCGGGCTGTTCGCGCTTGTCAGCTTGGCCGCAGCGTGGGTGCCCGCCCGGCGCGCGATGCGCATCGATCCTGCTGTCGCACTCAGAGATGAGTGAATGTGCCGCAACTACTTCTTTAACGTGACCCCACTCAGTTCCGCGATCGCAGCAAGCGTTGTCTGTGCGGCGTTGAGACCGAGCCGAAAATCCTTGTCGCTGTAAGTCGCGAACACGTCACTTGGCTGATGCCAGTTGGGATCCCAGCCGGCGCCGATCTGCATCCCACGCTCGTTTTCGCGGAGGCTGATGGCTGGAACCACGTTCATGAACGGCGTTGAATCGGTATTGGTCATGTGCGGACCGACTGTGGCGGGATAGTCGGTCGCGTACCGGTCGTTGGCAGCCTTGAAGATCCACGCGAGCTTTTGTGAACCCTCAGCCATCTTCGAGTTCATCTGGAACTCGATGTTGACATCAGCCTCTGGGCGCTGCTCGGGACTGACCTTTCCATCGGGGCCGGGCATTCCGTGATCCCACATCATCATGTCGTGCTGAATCATACCGAGCCACTTCGGCTCAGGATATTTCTTCGAACCGGCCGGCTCCTCTTTACCTTGGAGATCCTTGCGCTGATTCACGTACGCCCACGCGCCATTGAGTCCCGTCTCTTCGTTGTTCCACAGCACAAAGCGGATGGATCGCTCCGTCTGTACATCCGGTGAGCTGAGCACACGCGCGACTTCCATAACCAGCGCTGTGCCGGAGCCATCGTCATTGGCGGCTTCGCCCCACCCGAGACCGTCCATGTGGCCACCGATGATGTACATCTCTTCGGGGTGGGTGGTCCCGATCTTCGTGCAGTACACATCTTGCCGTTCACCCGGAGTGGTGGGCTGCGCATTGAGCGCCTGCAGACGCGGGTCGAGGGACGCGGCGTTCGGAGCATCAGGCTGATAGACGCCGGTGCGAGACCGCGGCCCGAACTGGGTACTGCCCCCTTCGCGTCCTCGACGCGTGTCGCTGCCCGCGGGCGATCCCGCGGGACCCGTTTCTCCGCCGCGCCCCCGGCCGCCGCGGCCGGCGCCGGTGCCGCGCGCTGGTGCATTCGGATCTGAAGCGGCGGCGGAAGGATAGGTGTAGGTGATTCGCTCGGTGTTGGTGCACCCGTAGCTTTTCAATTGGGCTTCGATCCAGTTGAGCGCAGCGCGGTTCCGATCGGTTCCCTGCCGCCGATCGCCAAACTGGGTGAGCCCCTTGATCGTCGCTTTGTACTTCTCGAGATCGAGCCGATCGACCAGCGCCTTGATCGCCGGATCCTGCCGAGCGGCCGCCGCCGTCGCGCTTACTGGTTCTTGTTCCTGGGCCGCCGCGACTCCCGCCAACGCACCAAACAAACACGACGCAACAATCACACGAGCCCGACGCATTCCAATTCCTCCACAATGCCGGGATCCGGGGATCCGGGATTCGAGATCCGGGATCCGGGATCGATTCAACGATTCAACGATTCAAGGATTCAAGGATTCAAGGATTCAAGGATTAGCGATCCTACGATTCACGATTAGTGATCAGTGATTAGCGATTCAATTACCAAACGTCACATCGGTCTGCGGCCGGCCGAACCATCGCCGCGTCCGGCTTGCAGCCGAATGCTTGGGCGAATTCAGGGAGATTCGATAGCGGGCCGATGACACGGTACTTGCCAATCGGATGCGGATCACCCTGCACCATCGTTCGCGCGAATTCCGGCCGCACGGCATCGCCGCGAAACTGTCCCCATGCAATGAAAAACTGCTGCTCCGGCGTGAAGTCGTCGGTGGCCGGAATCGGCGGCTTGCCGCGCTGCGCAATCTGAAACGCTCGATAGGCGATCTTCACCCCGGCGAGATCCCCGATGCTCTCGCCGAGCACGAGCTTGCCGTTATGATGAACGCCAGGCTCGACGAAGTAATTGTCGAACTGCCGCACCACGCACTCGGTGCGAGCCTGAAACTTTTTCAGATCGTCAGCGGTCCACCAGTTGGTCAAGCGGCCCTGCGCGTCGTACTGCGCCCCTTGATCGTCGAAGCCATGGCTGATTTCGTGGCCAATGACTACGCCAATGGCGCCGTAATTGACCGCGTCGTTGACATCCATGCTGAACGCCGGCGGTTGAAGGATTCCGGCTGGAAACACGATTTCGTTGAGCAACGGATTGTAGTACGCGTCTGAAGTCGGCGGCGTCATCCCCCATCGTCCGCGATCCACCGGTTTGCCGATGGTTGAAAGGTCATCACGGACGTTGAAAACGCGTCCGGCCACGACGTTGTCCCAAAAAGAGATGCGGCTGATGGGCACCTCGCTGTAATCCTTCCACCGATCCGGATAGCCGATTTTCGGATTGAACGTTGCGATCTTTTCGGCCGCGCGGGTCTTCGTCTCCGCGCTCATCCAGTCGAGCCCTTGAACGGTCTCGGCCATCGCGGCGAGCAGGTTCTTGACCAATTCCTGCATGCGCGCCTTGGCTTCGGGAGGAAAGTACTTTTCGACGTACCTCTTGCCGAGCGCCTCGCCGAGGAGCGCATCGGTCATTTCCACACAACGCTTCCACCGGGGATTCATTTCCGTAGCCCCATTCAGGAATGCGCCGTTGAACGCGAAATCCTCTTTGACGAAATTGTCTGACAGGGCGGGCGCTGCGCTGTGGAGCAAGTGCCACTTGAGATAGATCTTCCATTGGGCTACAGGTTCCGCGGTGAGCTCGCGACTGAAGGCCTGCAAGAACTTCGGTTCAGTGACGTTGAGTGGAGCAGGTGTCAACCCCGCTTGCTTGTAATAAGCCAGCCAGTTGAATGACGGCGCCAGCCGCTGCAAGTCGCTGAATACCATCTTGTGGTCCGTTGCCGCCGGGTCGCGGAGCGCAACGTTATCGAGCGACACTTCCGCCAGCCGCGTTTCAAAACGGAGAATGGAAGCGGCCGCGGTGCTCGCCGCCGAATCGGATTCGCCTGCAAGCCGGAAGATATTCGTGACGTGCGTCACGTACTTCTCCCGCGCCTCTTTGAAACGGGCATCTGGCTTGAGATAGTAGTCGCGGTCGGGCATACCGAGGCCGCTGGCAACGATCTGGGCGATGACGTCTGTCGGTTTGTGATTGTCCGAGCCGCCGTAGAGCGCAAACGGGACGCGAATGCCCAACGCATGCAACCGGCCGATCATCCGTTGCACGCCGGCGACATCGCGAACCTGATCGATCTCGGTCAGTAACGGCTGGAGCGGTTTGACACCGAGCTCGTTGATACGACGCTCATCGGTGCAGGCGCCATAGAAGTCGCCAATCAGTTGCTCGACCGAGCCTTTCGGCTGGGCCGGCAACGCCGACACCTCGGTCAGAATCTCGTGCAGACGATCCTTTGCCGACTCTCCAGCGGCCCAGCGCCGGCTCCATCGCGGCATTGCCGCCGGGATCGGATTATCCGTCCGCCATTTACCGTTCGCGAACTGGTAGAAGTCGGTGCAGGCGTCGGCCGTGCGATCGATGTCCGCCGGCTCGATGCCGCGGAGTGCACCACTCTGTGCCTGGGCGAGAGCGACGGACAACATCGCGATACGTGGAGCTATTCGAAGCAATCGCATGAAGCATCTGGAAAGTTGTCTCTAAGCCGCGGATTCACACGGAATAGAGCCACGGAAGAACACGGATTCACACGGAATAGAGCCACGGAAGAACACGGATTCACACGGAATAGGGACGGAAAAACACGGATTCACACGGAATAGGGCCACGGAAAAACACGGGTTCACACGGAATAGAGCCACGGAAGAACACGGATTCACGGAATAGAGCCACGGAAAAACACGGATTCACGCGGAATAGAGCCACGGAAAAACACGGAATAGAGCCACGGAAGAACACGGATTCACACGGAATAGAGCCACGGAAAAACACGGATTTACACGGAATAGGGCCACGGAAGAACCCAGATTCACACGGAATGGATAGCGACGGAAAAACACGGATCCACACGGATTCAGTTCGTGCTCGCAACACAGCTGCGAACTGGACCCAGACCATCCGTCTTATTCCGTGTTCATCCGTGGTTCGTACTTTCCGTGTTAATCCGTGGGTGAAGCTCATAGCTCAGTCGCCGCAGGAGCGCCAGCAGCGGCCTGGAGTCGATCGATCACATCTGCCGGAAGGTCAATGGCGCGCAGCTCACCGTTTTCCTTCTTGGTGCAGACGGCGGTCATCGATCCGGTTCCGACGAGCGCGCCGGCGGAGGTGATGATGAAACCGTAGCGGATGGATCGGCGTGTCAACTCGGCGATCGAGACCGTCACTTCGAACTCGTCCTCGAAGCGAAGCGGACGCTTGAACTCAAAGGAGGCTGCCACCCGTGGCCAGCCGCCCGTGATTTCCGCGGCGCCAATACTCAGCCCGGCGGCGCGCCACAGGGCATGCTCGGCCTCCTCCATGAAGCGGAAGAACGCGCTGAAATGCGCAATGCCGGCGAGATCGGTCTCCGAGAACTGCACACGCCTGCTGTAGCGGAATCCAGGCGGTTTGCTGGTCACCGTGTGCGCCCCTCCGGCACCTCCAGGTGCGGCGCCTTCTCCTCGAGTGCCACGCCTGGAGTGCCAGCATGCCACGGAGGAATCGGCGCCTTACCAGGTCTATATAGTGTCTCCATTGGTTCCCAGACGGCATCAACCCGCGGGGTGAACAGATCACCGATCAGCAGGTCGGTGATAGTACCGCGAAGGTGCGGATACTTGCGAACGAATTCACCGAAGCTGAACCCGTCGTAGAACTCGCAGACCAATCGTCGCATGCGATCGACGCCTTCGTTGAAATCGGCCCCCCACCTTCCGAGCTGTGTTTCGCCGACGTCGCCGCGTTCGAGACCCTCGGCGATGGTGTCGGCTGCCAATTCGCCCGACTTGAGCGCGAGCAGGACGCCAGATGAATACAAGGGGTCGAGAAAACCGAAGGCGTCGCCGACCAGGACCCAGCCGTTCCCTGCAACCCGTGTCGAGCGATAGGAATAATCGCGAGTGACGAAGTATCCAGTTGCGCGCGTGGCACCGCTGATACGCTGTTTGACCGCCGGGCAGCGGTCGACTTCTTCGAGATACGTCTGCTCGTGATTGGTGCCGCGTCCTTTAAACAGGTAGTCGAACGGCGAAACCACACCGACCGACACGATGTCATCGTGTTGCGGAATGTACCAGAACCAGCCGCTGCGATTCTGGGTCTGGAGCACCATCGTCGCGCCTTCATCGCGCCCCGTGTCACGATACGCCCCCTGCCAGTAGGTCCAGATGGCGCCTTTATTGAGGATGGGATCCCAAACCCGGAGTTTGAAACGGTTCTGGAGCATTGCCGCCTGACCGGTGGCATCGACGATGACCTGGGCACGGATTTGCCGTCGCGTGCCGTCAGTATCCTTGACCGTGACGCCGACCGCGCGGTCTCCGTCGAACAGAACGTCGACCACGTGGGTCCCCTCATGGGCATCAACGCCATGTTCGCGCGCGTTCTCAAGCAGCATCTGATCGAACTCGCTGCGGACGACCTGCCATGTCTGCGAGCACTCGTGCGGCTTGTTATCCCAGAAGTAGAAAGGCGCCGACAACTTGCCGTTCGCGTTGACGAACTGGACGCTGTACTTCTTGACGAAGTGGCTCCGCTGCATCTTTTCGAGCATGCCGATGCGCTTCAGCACCCAGTAGGTCTCGGGGATGAGCGACTCGCCAATGTGAAATCGAGGAAACCGCTCGCGCTCGAAGAGACCGACACGGCGGCCCCTGTCCGCGACCAGTGTGGATACCGTTGATCCGGCGGGTCCACCGCCAATTACGACGACGTCATATTCGGAATGAGGCATCAGCTGATTCGTGTAGATATGGGATGTGTGAGTAACCGAGAACCAAACACCTAGAACCAAAAAGTGTGCTTATGTATATCGAATCCCAGTGTGCTGTGGCAGGAAGAAGCGCGGTAGCAGGACGTCGACGCGCAGCAGGCCGGCGCGTGTGAGAACAATCGATTTCTGGTCGGCACGCGCAAGATAACCGGACGACTTCATCGAGGCCAGGCCTTCAGCGAACCGGTCGAGCACGTCAACGCCGTACTTCGAGGCGAAGTAGCCGGGTTTGAGAGTGCCCCGCTTCAACTGCAGGACGAATTCGCGAATCAGCCGCTCTTCCACGGTCGGTCGATAGGCGCGGCCGAGCGGGATTTCATCGCGATCGATTGCGGCGCTGTACTTTTCCCAGCTGTCGAGGTTCTGCATATGCACGCCGTTGACGTGCCCGAACGACGCCACACCCAGTCCGATCAGATCGGCGCCTTCCCACAGTCGATCGCGATAGACGAACTTCGTGGTCGCCGGATTCTTCACGGCGGTGTATGCACTGCCGATGTGATACCCCGCTCGTTCGAGGGCGGCGAACGCCTCGTCGACCCAGCGGCGCTTGGTGGACCAATTCGCAACTCCGTCGGCAAACTGCCCGGTGCCTTTCAGAATGTCGCTGCTGATCGTGGTGTTGTACGGCAGTTCCATCTGATAGATCGTGACGCTGTCGGGATCGAGGGCGAGCGTGCGCTCGATACAGGCGCGCCAGTTCTCGTCGGTCTCTCCGAGCATTCCGGCGATCAAATCGATGTTGATCTGGGGAAACCCAAGCGACCGCGCGAACGCGTAGGAACGACCGATTTCAGGTGAACGATGCGCGCGGCCGTTGATCTCGAGGATGCGATCGTCGAAGTTTTCGACACCAAGGCTCAGGCGGGTCACGCCCATTTCCCGGATCGCGCTGAGCTTCGCTTCAGTCAACGTACCGGGCTCGCACTCGAAGGTGATCTCTTCGGCCTCAGACCACGGCGTCGCTTGCGTCAGCCGCTCGACGAGCCGTGTCAATTGCGCGGTCGAAAGAAATGAGGGGGTACCACCGCCGAAATACACGAAATTCACACGACGGCCGGCGACGGCTGGCCGGGGGCCATACAGCTCCCACTCGCGGCCGAGGCGGTCGAGATAGGACTCGACTTCTCTGGCGTTTCGATCGGTGTAGACACGGAAATAACAAAAGTGACAGCGCTTGCGGCAGAAGGGAATGTGGAGATAGACGCCCAGCGGAACCGCGGGGACGGGTGGTGAGGCGAGTGCCGGGTTCGCGTCCTTGCCAACGGCATCCGAGTTCCATACCGAAAACGGCGGGTAATTGGCGACGAAGTAACTGCCGACTTCTGTCTGCTCGACATCGGGCGGCGGCACACTCTGCGACATCTCCGTACTATACTTGCGCCCGCCCCTGTTTGCTTACGCGGGCCGGCCTTTACCGGAAAAAAGCCTTGTCCCTTTTGCCGTTTCCCATTTCCCTTTACAATAAATATATGGGTTCCCATACATCTGGGGGAGACGTCGAGGTTCGCGCTGTCCTCGACGCCATCCGTCGCATTGTCCAGAGTCTTCGCGAATCGTCACGGTGGGCCGAGAAGCATGTCGGCATGACCGGCGCGCAGCTGTTCGTCCTGCAGCGGCTCGATGAAGAACCGGCACAGTCACTGAACGATCTTGCCGATCGAACGCACACGCACCAGAGCAGTGTCTCGACGATCGTCGCGCGGCTGGTCGAGCGCGGGTTGGTCACGCGCACGCAGTCGGCCCGCGATCGCCGGACGATCGAACTGGGTCTCTCGTCGAGCGGCAGGCGGCTGGTCGCCCGTGCTCCCGGTGCCGCTCAGGATCGACTGATTCACGGCATCCGCCGGCTGCCATCCTCACGTCGCCGCGCGCTGGCGTCGACGCTCACGACGCTTGCCCGCGAGATGGATTCGGCTGGCGGACAACCAGTGATGTTCTTCGAAGACCATCCGTCCCGGCGCCGGAGCCACCGTGCATAACGTGCCTGGCGCCTCGCCGCGCCTCGGCGACTTCACCGCGACGCCGCGGATGATCACGACTGGCATTCTGGCCATGGCCATCGGCAGCGTCAGTGCCTGGGTAGCGAAGGGTCTTCTGCTGCTGATCGCGTTCTTCACCAACGTCTTCTTCTTTCAACGCATCAGCACCGCCGCTGTCTCGCCGGCCGACAACACGCTGGGGCTCTGGATTCTCGTCGTCCCTGTGATCGGCGCGCTGATCATCGGCATCATGGCTCGGTACGGCTCGGAGCGCATTCGCGGTCATGGAATTCCGGAAGCGATCGAGGCCATCCTGATCAACGGCAGCCGCGTCGAACCTCGCGTCGCCGTGCTGAAGCCGGTGTCAGCCGCGATCTCGATTGGATCGGGCGGTCCATTCGGCGCCGAAGGTCCGATCATCATGACCGGAGGCGCGATCGGATCGCTCATCGCGCAGTTCTTCCACCTCACGAGCGCCGAGCGTAAGACGTTGCTGGTGGCCGGTGCGGCCGCGGGCATGTCGGCGACATTTGCGTCGCCGGTCGCCGCGGTCCTGCTGGCTGTCGAATTGCTGCTCTTCGAGTGGAAGCCCCGCAGCGTCGTCCCGGTGGCTCTGGCCAGCGCGACGGCCGCAGCCGCGCGTCGCTACATCATCGGCATGGGCCCGATCTTTCCCGTCCAACCCCATCCGGCGTTCATCGGTCCGGAGGGGCTGGCCGGGTGCGTGATTGCCGGGTTTCTTGCCGGCGGCCTCTCGGCGCTGCTGACGGTTGCCGTGTATGCGGCTGAAGACGCGTTCGCTCGCATTCCGACTCACTGGATGTGGTGGCCGGCACTGGGAGGTCTCGTCATTGGCATCGGTGGCTTGATCTTTCCGCAAGCTCTCGGCGTTGGCTACGAGACGATCGGGGCACTCCTGCAGGGCGACGTTCCGGGTCGAACCATTCTGGGCATTCTCGTCGTCAAAGCCCTGATCTGGTCGGTCGCGCTTGGCTCGGGCACCTCCGGCGGGGTTCTCGCCCCCCTGCTCATGATTGGAGGCGCGCTCGGCGGTGTGGAGGCCTGGGTCCTCCCGGCCGAAGGCGCGGGATTCTGGCCGCTGGTGAGCATGGGCGCGATCCTGGGTGGAACGATGCGATCGCCGTTTACCGGCGTGATTTTTTCGCTCGAACTCACGCACGACGTGAACATGCTGCTGCCGCTGCTTGTCGCGGTCACGATCGCGCATGCGTTCACGGTTCTGGTTCTGAAGCGATCAATCCTGACTGAAAAGGTGGCGCGCCGCGGTTATCACTTGACGCGGGAATACGCGATCGATCCGCTCGAGATCTTGTTCGCGCGCGAAGTGATGGACACCAATATGGCCGCTCTGCCGGTTGCGGCGCCGCTGCCGGCGATTCGGGCAGCGCTTCACGTCGATCCCGCAGTCGGACCGCAGCAGCTCTTCCCGGTGATCGATGTGCGACGTCGACTCCAGGGGGTTGTCACGCGCTACTCCCTCGAACAGCGTGTCAATCGACATGACCCGAGCGCCGCCGCGGTGAACTTTGCCGATATCCAGCACCATACTCCCGCGGTCGCCTATCCCGACGAGCCCTTGCGGCTCGTGGTGCAACGAATGGCGGAAACCGGCCTCACGACGTTCCCGGTCATCGAACGCGATCCTGCTGGTCTGCTGGTTGGCATGATCTCGCTGGATGATCTTCTGAAAGCGCGGGCAAGAAATCTCGAGGCGGAATATCGACGGGAGCGGATCTTCCGGTTCGAATCACTCATCACTAATCACTGATCGCTCAAGTCCTCGAATCCGTGAATCATTCATTCTCGAATCTCTGAATCCGCCAATCCGCCAATCTCAAATCCGCCAACCGGCGCCTGATTGCTATGCTCTAATGACCTAGCCATCCGCGGATTGAACGATTGTGCGATTCGAAGATTCGAGGATTCGACGATTCGACGATTCGAGGATTCACGATTAGTGATGCAACGATTCACGATTAGTGATTAGCGATTAGCGATGCAGATCCTCCATCCTCTGTCGCGACAGATCACCCGCCCCCTGACTTTCTTAGTGTTCTGCGCCTGGATCCCGACCATGGTGCTGCTGGTTCAGCGGTCCTGCGTTGCCGCCGCTTCAACCAGCCTGGCGACCGACTTCGCGCGCTACGGCACGTCGGCTGAGTGGCGCGGCGTCTACTACCGCAACGAAAAGATCGGCTTCACGGTCAGCCAGACGTTTCCGACAGACGGCGGGTTCGAGATCCGGGAGGATGGACGTCTCCAGATGTCGCTTCTCGGCGCCCGCAATGTCGTATCCATCCGTACGCGCGCCGAAGTCGACAAGGACTTCGCGGTGCGGGCGTTCGATTTCTCGCTCGATCCCGGAACTGGCGGCACCTCTGTGCGCGGTACGATTGACGGGCATCGGCTGCACCTGACGGTTTCTACGGCGGCGGGCACTCACGAAGAGGATCGCGAGCTCGCCGATACGCCGGTCCTTCCGCTCAACCTGGCTCGTCGTCTCGCAGATGCCGGCCTGACGCCTGGGGCGCGCTACACCTGGACGATCTTCGATCCAGCAACGCTCGGCAATTCACCAATCACCGTCGATGTGGGTGCGCGTGAGCTCGTGACGGTCAACCGGCGCCGCCTGCCGGCATTTCGCGTCGACGCCAACTACGCCGGTTTGAAAACAACCTCGTGGATCACTGATACCGGTGAGGTCGTGCTCGAAAAGAGTCCGATGGGATTCCAGACCGTGCGTGAAACACAGGCCGAAGCGCAGCTGATGGCGGTACCGTTCAACATTCGGAACGATTTGTTGAGCGCCTCCGCGATCGTTCCGAGTGGCCGGCTGCAAATCGATGAACCGCGAGACGTTCGGCGCTTGAAGCTCCGCCTCACTGGCGCCGAGATCGATCGCACGTCGATGGCCGGAGTGGGGCAGTCGGTGGACGGTGACATCGTCGAGATTCGCGATCCGCAGTCGTTACAGGCCGGTGGCGCCGATCATGAAGCGTCACAGTATCTGGTTCCCGAGTCGCTGATCGAAAGCACGGCTCCGGAAATCATCGCTGAAGCGCGGAACGCGATCGGTACGCTCGCCGGCGATCGGGCACGCGCGGAACGGTTGACGCGCCACGTCAATGCGATTCTGGAGAAAAAGCCAACCGTCAGCATTCCGTCAGCGCGCGAGGTCCTCCGAACGAGAGTCGGAGACTGCAACGAGCACACCGTATTGTTCGTGGCGATGGCTCGAGCGGTTGGCCTTCCTGCTCGCATCGCCGTAGGCCTCGTATCGGTTCATGGCGCGTTCTACTATCACGCATGGCCTGAGGTGTACCTGTCGGAAGCACAAGGCCGTGGTATGTGGCTGCCGGTCGACCCGACGTTGAATGAGTTCCCGGCCGACGCCACACACCTTCGGCTCGCTCGCGGAGGATTGCAGCAGCAGGCCCAGATCCTCCCGCTCATCGGCCGGCTCCGGATTGAAATTCTCGATCTCGAAACCACCCCTGGCTCTTCGCCCGTTGTCGTCGGCCGCCGGCCGACCGATGTGAGCCCGCTCAGCATCAGCCTGCCGGCACGAGCCGCCGGCGATTGCTGGTCGACACCGCCGGAGCGCCGCGCCCGTCGATGATCGCCGTCCATGACCTGGTGAAGACGTACGGCGCGTTCACCGCCGTCAACGGTGTGTCGCTCGACGTTCGTCCCGGAGAAATTCACGGCTTTCTCGGTCCGAACGGCGCCGGCAAGACGACGACGATCCGGATGATTGCGGGACTACTGAAGCCCACTTCGGGACGCATTCTCGTCAACGGTCACGATCTCGCGGCCGATCCTGAGCGCGCGAAGGCGGCGCTCGGGTTCATTCCCGATCGTCCATTCCTGTACGAGAAGCTCACGGCGGGGGAATTTCTGCGGTTTCATGGAGGCTTATACGGGCTTGACGGTCCAGGCGTCGGCGATCGCGTTCGCGAGATGCTCGACGTGTTCGAGCTGAAGCGATGGGAAAACGAGCTTGTCGAAAGTTTTTCGCACGGCATGAAACAGCGGCTCGTGATGTGCGCGGCGTTTCTCCACCGCCCCCAGGCGGTGCTCGTCGACGAACCGATGGTCGGTCTCGATCCCAGAGGTGCGCGCCTGATCAAAGACGTGTTTCGCACGATGAGCGGTCGTGGCGTCGCGATCCTGATGAGCACGCACACGCTCGAGGTCGCACAGGAAATGTGTGATCGCATCAGCATCATCCTGCAAGGGCGGATCATCGCGAAGGGAACAGTGCCCGAGGTCCGGGCGATGAGCGGCAATCCTGACGATCAATTGACGAACGTCTTTCTGAAGCTCACCGGCGGGAGCGCGCTCCAGGAGATCGATGAGATCGTCTAGGCAGGTCGTCTTCCCCTATTTGCTGTTGCCATCGGTGTGGGCGTCACGCAATCGCGCGCACCGGCGGGAACGGGGGGATCTGGTGCGTGCCCTGACCTTTGGCGGCATCGGCGTGTCGGTCGGTGTTGCCATCTTCGCCGGATCGTTCTGGCTCACGTGGCAACTTGCCGACTTCGGGGAGTTGGGAGACTACCTCCTCCGCGCTGGCCTGTCATGGCTCTTCCTCACCTTTCTGTCTTTTCTCGCGTTCAGCGGTCTGGTCACCGCGCTGGCCACGTTCTTTCTCTCTGCAGACTTGCGACTTCTGCTGGCGGCTCCGGTTGCCTCACGCCGCCTGTTCTACGCCCGATTCGTCAGGACAGTCGGTCAGGCATCCTGGATGGTGGTGGTGTTTCTCGTGCCGGTGCTGTTGGCGGTAGGAATCGCGCGGTGCGCGCCGTATTCGTTCTACGCGATCGCCATCCTGACGATCGTGCCGTTTGCCGTCATCCCGGTGGTGATCGGGACCGCGGTGACATTCGCGCTCGTTAATGTCTTTCCGGCCCGCCGGGCGCGAGATTTTCTCATGGTGACGGGTCTGCTGTTTGCCGCGTCGATCGTGATCCTCATCCGCTATATCCGTCCCGAACGTTTACTGCGAGTCGAGTCGCTGCCGGACATTACGGCGTTCTTCGCGACGTTACAGTCGCCGATCACGCCGCTTCTGCCGTCGTTCTGGGCCGCGGAAACGCTCTTTGCCAGCCTTAACGGTGGGCGCGATCTCCTTCACTTCTTTGCGCTCTGGACGACCGCTGCCTCGTTGACGCTCGTGCTGCGTGCCACGCACGAGCGATGGCACTTCAGCGGGTTCAGCAACGCACAGGAGGCACGCAAGTCGCGGTTCACGAAGCTCCAGACTCTCGAGGGCGTGGCGAATCGTCTGCCGATCTCCTCGGTGCGCCGTCATCTCCTGCTCAAAGACGCGAAGGTGTTTTTTCGTGATGTCAGCCAATGGTCTCAGCTCCTGCTGCTCGTTGCTCTGATGCTCCTGTACCTCTACAACTTTCGCGTGCTGGACCTGGATCGTATTCCCTACATGAGCGGCGTCATCAAGAACGTCTACGCGTTTGTGAATCTCGGCATGACCGGGCTGGTTATGGCAACGGTGGCCGTGCGGTTCGTGTTTCCAAGCGTGTCATCGGAAGGCGCAGCCTTCTGGATTGTTCGATCGGCGCCGATCGGCCTGCGTGATTTTCTGTGGTCGAAGTTCTGGATTGGGCTCGTTCCCGTGCTCGTGCTCACCGAGGCGTTGACCATCGTCGGCAATTACCTCCTCGGGGTTGACCCCTTCCTTGCGGCAATCGCTCCGATCGTCGTGCTGTTCATGAGTCTTGCGCTGGTGGGATTAGCGACGGGTCTTGGGGCCCGCTATCCACGATTTGCGGCTGACAGCGCAACCCAGGTCGCCGGATCGTATGGTGGTATCGCGTTCATGGTGATGGCCGTCTTGTTCGTGCTCCTCATCGTCGCGCTCGTTGGATGGCCGTCTTCGGTCTACCTCTTCCATCAGGTTCGTCGACTGCCGCTCGGGCGTCCTCAACTGTTCAACATGTACGGCTGTTTTCTTGCCGCTGCGGCGATCAGCCTCGCGACGTGGTGGATGGGAATGCGGACGGGGATACGGGCCCTGGAGGCGCTTGAATAGGGGTTCCACCGGATGAACCCGTATAATGATCGTTTGCTGAACATGGATCGAGACATTCCAGACGCCACGATCGGCGGCGTCGAGCGCGATTCCACGGCTCCGGTGGATTTCATCCGGGCGATCGTGACCGACGACCTCAAGGCCGCGCGCAACGAGGGGCGCGTTGTGACGCGATTCCCTCCAGAGCCCAACGGTTACCTCCACATCGGACATGCGAAATCGATCTGCCTGAACTTCGGTGTCGCGGCCGAGTTCGGCGGCATGTGCAATCTGCGCTTCGACGACACGAATCCAACGACCGAAGACGTCGAGTACGTGGAATCAATCAAGGAGGACGTCCGGTGGCTTGGGTTCGAGTGGAACGGTGAACCGCGATTTGCCTCCGATTATTTCGAGACGTTGTACGAGTACGCGGTTCATCTGATTCGCCAGGGTGATGCCTACGTGGACAGCCAGACCGCGGAGGAGATCCGGCAGCACCGCGGCACGCTCACCGAACCGGGAACCGACAGCCCGTTCCGCAAGCGATCCGCCGAGGAGAATCTCGATCTGTTCGCGCGGATGCGCGCCGGCGAGTTCGAGGACGGTGCGCACGTGCTGCGCGCGCGAATCGACATGGCGTCGCCGAACATCAACATGCGCGATCCGGTGCTGTACCGCATTCGTCGCGCGCACCATCATCGGACCGGTGACACCTGGTGCATTTATCCGATGTACGACATGGCGCATCCCCCATCGGACGCCATCGAACACATCACGCACTCTCTCTGCACGCTCGAGTTCGAGGACCATCGCCCGCTCTATGACTGGCTGATCGAACATCTGCCGGTGCCAGCGCGGCCCCGCCAGATTGAATTTGCCCGCCTGAACCTGACCTACACGGTCATGAGCAAGCGCAAGTTCCTGGAACTGGTGGACAACGGACACGTGAACGGCTGGGACGATCCCAGAATGCCGACCATCGTCGGGATGCGCCGGCGCGGCTACACGCCTGAAGCGATCCGCACGTTCTGCGAACGCATCGGCGTCGCCAAGCGCGAGAACGTGGTCGACGTCGCGCTGCTCGAGCATGCGGTTCGCGAGGACTTGAATCGAACGGCGCCGCGGGTGATGGCGGTGATCAATCCGCTGCGCGTGGTGATCGAGAACTATCCGGAAGGGCAGTCGGAGGAGTTCGACATCATCAACAATCCGGAAGACGAGTCCGCCGGCACGCGCCGAGTCCCGTTTTCGCGCGAACTGTTCATCGAACGCGACGACTTCCGCGAAGATCCACCGAAGAAGTTCTTCCGGCTGGCACCGGGCCGTGAAGTGCGGTTGCGGGGTGCATACTTCATGACCTGCAGCAAAGTCCTGAAGGACGCCGAGGGACACGTCACGGAGCTGCGTTGCACCTACGATCCGGCGACCCGCGGGGGAGATGCCGCGGACGGCCGCAAGGTCAAGGCAACGCTCCACTGGGTCTCCGCCGCGCACGCGCTGACCGTTGAAGTCCGGCTGTACGACCGGTTGTTCAAAAGCGAGATGCCCGACGCGGTCGATTACCTCGCGGATCTGAATCCAGTCTCGCTCGACATCATTCCCGATGCCCGAGTCGAACCCAGTGTCCGTGACGCACTCGTCGGGGCGCGCTATCAGTTCGAGCGGCTTGGATATTTCTGCATCGATCAGGATTCCTCTCCAGCTCGCATGGTCTTCAACCGAACCGTGACGTTGAAAGACACCTGGGCCAGGATCGAGCGCCGCAGCTGACGTGCTCGAAACGGTGTTCCTCGACGCCGGCGGCGTGCTCGTTTATCCGAACTGGACGCGCATCAGCAACGCACTGCGGGCGCGCGGCATCGATGTCGATCCCGCCGCGCTGGCTCGCGCGGAGCCGCATGCGAAGAAGCAGATTGATGTCCGCCAGACGATCACTGCCACCAACGATGCCGGTCGCGGCTGGCTGTATTTCACTCTGATCTTCGACCGGGCGGGTGTGCCGCCTGGACCGGATGTGGAAGCGGCACTTCAAGAGCTCCATGCGTACCATCAGAACACGAACCTGTGGGAGCTGGTTCCTTCCTATGTCGCGCCATCGCTGGCCGCGCTCCGGCGGCGCGGGCTCAAGCTGACCATCGTTTCGAATGCGAACGGGAAGCTCAGAGTGTTATTCGAGCGACTCGCGCTTGCCGGGTGCGTCGACTGTCTGCTCGATTCGCACGATGAAGGGGTGGAAAAGCCGGATCCCCGGTTCTTTGAAATCGCGCTCGAGCGCAGCGGCGCGCGACGTGAGAGCACGATTCACGTCGGCGATCTGTATCACGTCGATGTCGAAGGTGCCCGCGCGGCGGGCCTCCGGGGCGTCCTACTCGATGAGGCGGGGTTGTATCCCGATGTCGACTGCCCGCGGGTGCAGTCGCTCGAGGAACTCGTCGATCAGATCTCGCGCGGCGTGTTTGATTGAGTTGTGAAGACCGGTCACTGCTCACTCAGCGCAACTATCGGATCGATCCGTGCCGCCCGCCGCGCCGGCAGGGTACATGCGACGAACGTCACCAGCGCGAGCACCGCGGCGACGCTGCCAAGCACGACCGGATCCATCGGCCCGACCCCATACAGTTGCGCCGCCATTGTCCGTCGAATCACGAAGGCGCCGCCAAGCCCCGCGACAAAACCGCCCGCCAGTAGGCCCATGCCCTCCTTGACGATCAATCCAAATACGCGCCGCGAATCGCTGCCGAGTGCCAGTCGAATGCCGATCTCGCGCGTCCGCTGCGACACCTGATAGGCGAGCACGCCGTAGAGACCGATGGCAGCCAGGAAGAGGGCGACGACTGCGAAGACGATCGCCACTACCATCGGGGTACGTCGATCGGCCAGTGACTCGTTCATTCGGTCGGCCATTGTCCGCACGCTGTAAAGCGGCAATTCCGGATCCAGCGCTCGCAGCTGCTGACGAATCGATGGCGCCACCGCCAGCGGATCGCCCGTGGTTCGAACGGTAAGGGTCAACGCGCGACGGCCGAACTGTGTGAACGGAAGGTAGTAGGCGCCGACGCGATCCTCGGTCGTCGCCAGGCCGGCCATTCTCGTTTCACCGACGACGCCGACAACCGTCAGGTATCGCGTGTTCTTATCAGGTGTCACCAGGTCGTTCGGATTCTCCGGCTGGTACATGCGGCGGCCAACCGGGTCGGCCCCGGGCCAGAAACGGTGCGCAAGCCGTTCGTCAATGATGACGACCCCGGGCGATGTCGCCGTGTCGCTGTCGTTGAAGGTGCGGCCGCGTTTGACCGGAATGTCGAGCGCTTCGAAGTAGCCGGGTGTGGCAAAGACACGGTACGGCGAGATCAAGGACTCGCCGGGTGCCATTCGATAACCCTCCGCGAGGATCACGCTGTCGCTGTAATCGCCGCCGAAAGGAATGCTTGACGATATTCCGACGTGTTCGACTCCGGGGATCGATCGCACTGCGGTGACGAATCGTTCGGCAAGCGCGCGAACCGCGGCCTCGTCGCGATATCGCGACGCCGGGGGCGCGACGCGAGCGGTGACCACGTTGGCAGGATCAAAACCGGGATCAACCGCCAGGACGCGGTGGAAACTCGTCAAGAGCAGACCGGCACCCGCCAGGAGCATGAATGCAAACGCGACCTGACTGGCGACGAGAAGTCGTCGCACTCCGCGCGCGCCACGGCCCGACGTGCCGCTGCGTCCTTCTTCTCGGAATGCCTGCGCGAGATTCAGTGCGGTCAGCCTCGCGACCGGAGCAAGGCCGACAGCGAGGCCGACGAGCAACGCCAGTGACAAGGCAAAGCCCATCACTTTGATGTCGATCGTAATCTCGTGCGCGCGGGGCAACGCGTCGAGACCAACGCTGCCGAGGGCCCTCAGCGCGGCATAACCAACGATCAGACCGAGCGCGCCGCCGACTGTTGTCAGAAATACTGTTTCGGTCAACAGATGCCGCATCAGCCGCGGCAGCGATGCCCCGAGCGCATGGCGCGTGGCCAGTTCCCGCATCCGGGCCGACGATCGGATGAGCACGAGGTTGGTGATGTTGACCGCTCCAATCGCCAGCACGAACAGAACGCCTGCCCACAACATGAGCAGCGTCGGTCGAACTTCGCGCACGAGATCCTGTTGAAGCGGCGCGACAATCGTGTGGAATCCAGCGTTGATCAGGATCTGCTTGAACGCCGGGAAGCGATCCAGGTTCCGAGCATTGAGTGCATCGACCTGTTGTTGTGCGATGCCCACCGAGACGCCCGGTTTCAATCGGCCGGCCATCGTCCAACTATTGTTGTGCCGTGCGTCGTCTGATTTCTGTTGCGGCGTGAATGCCAACGGTGTCCACAGCTTCACATCCGGATCCATGAAAAAGAACGACTGCGGCATCACCCCGATAATCGTGTGGTTCTCGCCGTTGATTCGTAGATCGCGCCCAACCGCCGAGTCCTGGCCGCTGAAGAGTTGTTGCCAGAGCGCGTAACTCAGGATCACCTCATGCTCGCGACCAATCTCTCCCTCGTCCTCGCGGAACACGCGTCCCCGGTGAGGTGTTGCCTTTACCATTCGGAAGAGGGATGGCGTGACCGCCATTCCAGTGAGGCGCTGTGGTTCGTTCTGGCCGCCGATTGTCTGCCCGTTGAGTCGATACAGTGCCAGTTCTTCAAACGCGTCGGTCTCGCGCCGTCGGTCGTAATAGTCCGGCACGCCGCTGGACGCGCGCTCGACGCCGGCTTTCGGATAACTGTTATAGAGAGCGACGATGCGATCCGATTCAGGAATCGGAAGCGGTCTCAGCAGGACGCCGTTGATGATTGCGAAGATCGCCGCATTAGCGCCGATGCAGACTGCCAGGGTGAGGATGACAGTGGCGGCAAAGCCGCGATCCCTCCAAAGCACACGCCCGGCGTATTTCAGATCGTGAAAAAACCGGTCCATGGGAACCAGTTACGGAAGAACCCCGCAGCTGGTTCGGGATATATTGCCCGATCAACGGGGGTGGCATGGGCACCATCTGGCTCGAGACGTTCGTGAACGACCTTCGCTACGCGATTCGCTCCCTGTTCCGAACACCCACATTCACCATCACGGCGCTCGCAACCCTCGCGTTGGGCATTGGTGCGAACACCGCCATTTTCAGCGTCGTTGACACGGTGCTGCTCCGGCCTATGCCGTATCCCAATCCGGACCGTATCGTCCAGCTCGCGCGACGAACTGAATCCGGCGAGCAGATGGGGCACACCGGGCTCCGCTACATGTTCTTTCGCGACAACGTGCGCTCGTTCGACGGGTTGGCTGCGTGGCGCGGACTCACCGGGTTCAATCTCACCACTGGTGATTCGGCTGAGTACGTCAAGGCCATGCCGGTTTCGAAGGAGTTCTTCGACGTCTTCGGTGTGCGTCCTCTCTACGGCGAGACGTTCACCGACGTTCACGACCGTGTTGCGGGGGCCGACGCCGTCGTCCTCACTTATGGGCTGTGGAGTCGCTTGTTCGGCGGAAGCCGATCGGCTATCGGATCGACTGTATCGTTGGGCGATCGTTCTTACGCGGTCATTGGCGTGATGCCGCGCGACTTTCGCTCGATTCCTCCTGCCGATCTCTTTGTGCCGCTCCGGCCGAGCACCTCGGGACCCGGAGGCGGCTTCAATTACTCGGTCGCGGGCCGTCTGAAAGAAGGCGCCGGGCTCGCGCAAGCGAATGCAGAAGCCGGGTCTGTGTTCAAGTCATTTCGCGAAACGCATCCAGAGTCGCTCGTCAAATCCGAATACTCCGCTGCGTTCGTGCCGTTCCAAAGCAGCGTGGCCCGATTCGCGCGGCCGGGGCTGTTGATGATGCTTGGTGCCGTCGGCATGTTGCTCTTGATCGCCTGCGCGAATACCGCCAACCTGCTGCTCGCGAAGGCGTCGGCCCGTGGTCGGGAAATCGCAGTACGGGCCGCACTCGGCGCCGGCCGCGGCCGGCTGATGCGTCAGCTGCTGACCGAATCCGTTGTGCTGTTTGTTATTGGTGGCGCGATCGGTGTCGTATTCGCCTACTGGACAGTCCCTGCCCTGATCGCGCTGACCCCATCGACCTACACCGTCTATCAGGACGTGCGAGTCGATCTGTCCGTCCTGATGACGATGCTTGGTGTGTCGCTGGCGACAGGACTCTTCTTTGGTCTGGCGCCGGCATTGAGCCTCTCGCGCCACGACGTCGTCGACGCCATCAAGCAGGACGGCGCGCGAACAACTGCAAGCCAGCGCTCCGCGTGGCTTCGACATGGACTGGTGATCGGCGAGGTCGCGCTCTGCATGCTCCTGCTCGTTGGCGCCGGCCTTCTGATTCAGACGTTCGTCCGCATGCGCGCGATCGATCCCGGGTTCGATCCGAGCGGTCTGCTCACCGCGCGGATGTCGCTCCAGGGCGAGCGCTATACGACGACGGCGGACGTGAACCGATTCTTTGATCAAGCGCTCGAGCGAATTCGTCAGATTCCCGGGGTTCAGGCAGCTGCGGTGGTGAACGGCGTTCCAATCGAACGGGGCTTGAACCTCAACGTCGATGTGCTCGATGGTCCAGAGTTCATCGAAAGGGCGCTCACCGACTGGCGGTATGCCAGCATCGAATACTTCGAGACGATGAGAATTCCGATTGTGTCGGGGCGTGCCTTCAATTCAGGCGATCGGCCCGGTGCACCGCCGGTGACCGTGGTCAACGAGGAATTTGCCCGGCGCCTCTTGAAGGGAACCAACCCGCTGGGCCACCACGTTCGCGTTTTCCGAGATGACGGATCGATCGAGATCGTCGGTGTCGCGAAAGATCTCCGCGAAGGGCGAATCAATGGCCGGCCGATTCCCGTGATGTACGTGCCGGTGGCCCAGGCCAACATTGCCGGCATTCGCGCCAGCCACACGTACTTTCCAATGAGCTGGGTGGTTCGGACGACAGGGGCGACACCGGACGTCATTCGCGGATTCCGCGAGGCCATGCACGCGACCGATCCGAGGCAGCCATTTTCTGCATTCGCAACGATGGACGAGGTCAAGGCGGCGTCGATGTCCGACCAGACATTTCAGATGATCCTGCTCTCTGGATTGGCAGCGGTCGGATTACTTCTCGCGGTTGCGGGAATCTATGGGTTGATGGCGTACATGGTTGCGCAGCGCTCGCGCGAGTTTGGGATTCGTCTCGCGCTTGGCGCATCACGGTCGCGGATTCTCAGCGACGTGCTGCGCCGTGGACTCGTCCTCGCGTCGATCGGAACTGTCGTGGGAGCCGCAGCGGCGCTTGCCCTGAACCGAAGTCTGCAGACCTTTGTGTATGGCGTGAGCACCATGGACCCGCTTACTTACGCATTCGTAGGGGCCCTGTTGATCGCCGCGGCGGGTTTGGCGAGTTTCGTCCCGGCATTGCGGGCTGTGCGGTTGAATCCTGTCGCGGCGTTGCGCGAATAGCACTGGCGCGTTCCAGCTGTGAAATCCGCTCGCGAAGTGACACGGTAAAGCTCGCCGCCTCTTCGTCGGTCGCACCACTCGCAATCAGTGCGGCTCGAATCTGTTCGTCAGAGATTTGGCAAAGCTGGCGGCATAGCCAGATCGCATCTTCAACGCGAATCCCGCTTGCCATATCGGCCGTGCGCTGACCGGCATAGCCGAACAGCACGATGCCATTCTCCACACCGCTCACAAAGTGCGGCGTCTGCGCCGCAAATCCGTGCGGATCCCATCGTCCTCGGGTGACGATGTTCCCGCCCCAGCGGCCCATCGATCCACCCCAATCGGTGATCAAATACCGTGCTTCGCGCCGCCAACGTGAAACGCGCTCTTCGAAGATCGCCGTGTTCGAACCTCGCGCGACATCGCGACGATCCTTCGTGTCCCAGTTGGACAACAACATCACCAGGATTTTCAGGCCATGAAGCTCACGTGTCCCGATGAACGGGTTGTCATTCCACGCCCAACTGTGCTCTTCGAACAACTTGCGCACGGAGGGATCGTCGAGCTCGAAACGTGCTTCCCGGAACTTTCCCTGCTCATCGACGCAGGTGCGAGCGCGCTGTAAATCTCGACACGCGGCAATCTCCCCATCGTCGATGAAGTACGTCGTCTCCGCGAAGTAGCCGCAGGCCCAGACCAGCCGAACGGCGAAATTCTCCGAACGCACCTCGTTGCCCCATTTCACGCGCCATCTTTTCCCTGCATCATCGCGAACCGACACGCAGGGCTGGGAGCCGGAGGTGTGCTCCTCCAGGAATTCGAACGGCGGTCGCGGCGCGCCAGCCCTCCCACCGGGCCCGTTCACGAGATCGAGCCCGGCGACGTCACCCGGATCGCGCCAGATGGTGTGCTTTGACGCGAGGAGCCGCCGAGGTCCAGCCCGGTTGATGCGATACGCGCCAAGCGCCAGCCAGATCAGCCGTACACACGCGATGGTCACGACCGTGCCGAGCACGGTGACGAGGATGTAAAGAATCGCTTTATACGGATCCATCGCGTGGTTTGGTTAAACGTTGGGCGGGGAAGTGGGGTCTAAACGTGTCAGATGAGAATCCTGCGTGGTCTCTCGAGCAAGTGGCTGCCGTGTGAGTGCTTGGTCGGCGTGTACGAGACGTACGACGGTCTGGTGGTGACGATTGTGGACGCCAAAGGTACCGCGTGTGCGGATGCCTCACATCGCGCCGGCCATGCCATACCGCGCGAGGGGGTTCGCGCGGAACCGGATCCCGCGCAGACGACTGCCACGTAAGCATCTCATCTGCTGACGCCTTTCATCGCGCCTGCCCCCTCGGGTGCGGCCTACCCATCGGAACTCTGCCCTTCGCAATAGGAGTACCGTACAGCCCATGGCGAAGGTGTGGCCATGGGGTCAGGCCCCTGTGTACGGGGAGTCCGACCCTGGTCGTCGTTCACACTACGATCAGACTGTATGAAGATTGCGACCTGGAACGTCAACGGTATCCGTGCGCGTCAGGCGGAACTACAGGACTGGCTGGAACGCGTTCAACCGGATGTCGTCTGTCTCCAGGAGATTAAAGCGTCAACGGATCAGCTGCCGGTCTGGCTCTGTGAGATCGAAGGCTACTGGTGTTACTGGCACGGCGTGAAGGGATACTCGGGAGTCGCGCTCCATGTCAGTCAGCGGATCTCGCCAGAGCGTCCTGCGTTCGAGCATCCGTCATTCGACTACGAGAACCGGATCGTGGTCGTGCACTTGGCAACGATTACCGTTGTGTCCGTCTACGTACCCAATGGCGGCAAGGACTTTCCCGCCAAGCTGCGCTTCCTTGACGCCCTCGAACGGTTCGCCCTCGACGCGCGCGCTGCAGCAAATCCGATTCTGATTTGCGGCGATCTGAACATCGCCCGGGCCGACATGGACGTTCATCCCAAAGAGCGCAAGCCGCACGCGATCGGACAGCTTCCCGAGGAACGCGCGCAGCTCGAACGAATCATCGGCTATGGCCTGGTGGACGTCGGAAGGGCGCTCGAACCTGAGAACGATCAAATGTTCACGTGGTGGGCGCCCTGGCGCAACATGCGCCAGCGCAACATTGGCTGGCGCCTCGACTACCTGCTCGCGAGTGAACGCCTTTTCGAGCGTGTGCGCAGTTGCACAATTGAGCGGGAGACCGGCACGAGCGATCACGCGCCGGTCGTCGGTGACTTTGATCTGTGAGCGCCGACCCGGATCCCGCACACCGGGTCCCGCAGACTATTGAGCGAAGTTGATCGTGACCGTCATCATGATCGCCACCGGCTGGCCGTTCACGAGGGTCGGTTCGAACTCCCACTGCTTAACGGCGTCAAGTGCCGCCTCATCGAGGAGCGGAATCGATTTCAGAACGCGGCCCTCTTCGATGCGGCCGTCGCTGCCGATCTTTACTTCCAAAATGACGACCCCGGCAATGCCCGCTTCGCGGGCGATCGGCGGATACACTGGCCGAACGTCTTTCACCTTTTTCGGTGCCTTGATGTCGTCCCCGACACGAAGAGTGGTGTTGTCAGCCGATCGAGGCTTGAACGCCATCACTGGTTCGGCCGTTCCGATACGCACCTGTACCGCAAAAGTCAGCGGAGCTTCGAACGGTGCCTCGTACCGCCACTGGCGCACTGACGCAAGCACCGCCTCAACCAGCGCCTCGTGTGATTGACGACTCGGATCACGATCGAGCTTGAGAGAAGCTGGTCGATAGATGTCCACCATCCGCGCCTCAGCGATCCGACCGACGTCGTCGAGGGTGATCTTTACATCCACAAGTGCGCGCTCCGAACCGACCGAATCGGGCAGTACCGGCTCCTCGTAGTGGACCCGCCGCGGTATCGGGTTCTCGGGTGTGACAGTGTGGGCCTTGCGCTCGAGCGGTCCGGGTTGGGCCTGGTTTCTCACCGGCGACTGCGCCGTCACCTGTAGCGGAAACGCGGAAACGGCATACCAGCTTCCGGCAGCGACGATGAGCGCCATTGCGGCGCAGGTGGCGATGATCCGTCGTGAGGACATGACACTCTCCTTTGAAACGAGCGCGATCCGTCTGAAAAGATGGCGACGTCGAGCGAATGCGGCCGTCGGGACGACGGAGGTGGCGTCGGAAAACGCCAGCAACGCCTCGACATAGGCTCTGCGGCGGCCGGTGAGTTGGATCGCCAATTCGTCGACGACCTCCTCGCGCGCGCGCTGAATCTGCGCGGTGACCCACCAACTGGCGGGATGAAACCAGAACACACACACCGCGACCTCTTCGACGATGAGCCATGCCCAATCACGTCGCTTGACGTGCAGCAGTTCATGGCCGAGTACGGCCTCTTGAATTTCGCGCGGCTGACTACACAAAGTTTCAGGAAGCATGACGATCGGCCTGAACAGGCCGAAGGTGACCGGCTGTTCGATATCGGGAACGTAACGGACCGCCGAAGTCGTCCCAAGAGTCGCCTGTAGATCCTTCTCGATTGCGACAATCGCATGACGGTTTGCGTTGCGTCGCACGGTTCGAAGTCTGATTAACCCGAGGGTCAACCATCCGAATCGCACGACGACTCCAAGGGCGAGCACCCCGAGAAGAAGCCATTCCCAATTGAGGTGTGGAACGGTCCGCGCGACGGCACTGACCGCAGTTGTCGCGACGGTGACGCCGGTTGCGTCACTTGCCGGCGCCGACTCGCGCAAATCGCGATACGGCTGAATCCACGGCAGGGTCAGACACAGCACTGCGACGGCGCGCCAATACACGTAGCGAACCCCGGCGGTGTCGAGGCGAAACAACCAGGGCAGCATCGAGGCGACGGCGACAATCGCGGCGACCTGGAGACACCACGGAAGCAAGTTGGCGAAGAGGTCGGTGGCGATCATTCTTCCATCTCCTCGATGATGCGTTGAACCGCTTTCCGCTGGCGTTCGGTGAGACGCGAGTCTTTGGCGAGATGAAGGAGGAGCGAGGCGGAAGCGCCGTCGAAGACGCGATCGACGAAGTCGCGGACCATCGCGCCAACGACCTGGTGTCGGGGCTTGGTCGGCGTGTAGACGTGCGCGCGGCCGTTGCTCTTCTTCTCGAGATAGCCCTTATCCTCGAGTACGTTCATCATCGTCATGACCGTGGTGTAGGCGATGGGCCGCGTCTTTCTCAGCACTTCGTAGACCGCGCGCACGGTCGGGGCCTCGAGTCGCCAGACGACTTTCATGATCGAGAGTTCCTGCGGGGTGAGAGTGCTGCTGGGCTTGCGCATATTTAATACTAACTATTTAGTATTTAGTAGTCAATGTCAAGTGCCGCCCGCAGGCGTATCATCTCTAGGTAACACGGGGTGCCCCGTCGGAGCTTGCGGAGGTCGTCATGCTAGCCACTTTGTTGCTTGCCTCGAGCCTGCCTTTATTCGCACAGTCGCAGCCGCCCCGCGATCGTACGGTGCCGCGTACGCCTGTCGCCGTCGCCGATTCAGCCGTGCGCGAGGCGGAACTCCAGAAACGCATCACCGGAGCGCCAACGGGGGTCGCCGCATACATTGAGCTCGCGAAACTGCAAGAGTCGCGTGGTTCGTTCAACGACGCCGAACAGACACTGATGCGAGCCCGACAGGCGGTGCCGGCCAACAAGGACGTCGTCATGGCGCTTGCGGCGTTCTATAACCGGCAGGGTGACTTCACGAAAACGATGGAGATGCTCGACGCTGTCGAGCGACTGGATCCGACCGATCCTACCGCTCCGCAGATCATCGCGACGTACTACTGGGAGAAAGCCTACAAAGATCAGCGCCTGCTGCCGGCAGAAAAATACAAGTACACCCTGAGTGCCATCGAAGCGACCGATCGCGCGCTGGCGCTGAAACCCGACTATGCGGACGCGCTCACCTACAAGAACCTCTTGCTCCGGATGCGCGCCAGCCAGGAAACCGATCCTGTGCTGAAACAGCAGCTGATCGCTGAAGCCGACGTCCTCCGCAACCGCGCGATCGAGTTGAACAAGCAACGCACCGCAATCAATAGCGGTAACAGCGCCGTTGCGCTTCCCCCACCTCCACCGCCGCCGCCTCCTCCGCCCGCACCGGATGCTCCGGTTCGAGTCGGTGGCGGGATCAAAACGCCGACGAAGATCAAAGACGTGCGCCCGGTCTATCCGCCAGACGCGCTCGATGCACGGATCCAGGGCGTCGTGATTATCGAAGCCACGGTTGATGGCGACGGCCGCGTCGCAGATGCAAAGGTTCTTCGTTCGATTCCGCAATTAGACGACGCGGCACTCACCGCCGTGCGCCAGTGGGAATTCACCTCCACATCGGTCAACGGGGTGCCCGTCCCGGTCATCATGACGGTCACCGTGAATTTCACGTTGCAGTGAACCAGGAGCGTTCAGCAATCTCGCGCCCACAGCTCACAGAGCCCGACGATCACTTCGACCGCTTTGTCCATGTCTTCGGCCGAGATCCATTCGAGCCGCGAGTGAAAGTTATGTTCGCCGGCGAAGAGGTTTGGCGTCGGTAGCCCCATGAACGACAAGCGTGATCCATCGGTACCGCCGCGAATGGGACGCTCGATCGGTTCCATCCCGGCGCGCCGAATCGCTTGACGCGCCAAGTCGACCACGCGTGGGTGCTGTTCGAGCACCTCACGCATGTTGCGATACTGCTCGGCGATCGCAAACTCCACAGACGCGCCTGGATGATCGCGCACGACATCGCGGGCGATCTGCTGAATGTAGTCTTCCTTCTCCTTGAGCTTCGCCGTCACGAAATCGCGGACGAGTATTTTCACGCTTGTCGCATCCACCGCAGGGTGCAACTGATACGGATGCAAATAGCCTTCGTAGCCCTCAGTGGTTTCAGGGCTCATCGTGTCCTGCGGCAGACGGGTGACGAAGTCGGCGGCGACGCGAATCGCATTGACCATACGTCCCTTCGCGTATCCGGGATGAGTGTTGAAGCCTTTGAACGTGATCGTGACCGCATCAGCGGAGAAGCTTTCGAATTCGAGTTCGCCGCGGCCGCCGCCGTCGAGCGTATAGGCGCACGCCGCGCCGAACCGGCTCACGTCGAAATGATTCGCGCCGCGGCCAATCTCTTCGTCGGGCGTGAAGGCAATGCGCACGGGACCGTGCTCGATTTCAGGATGAGCAACGAGGTATTCGACTGCGGCGACGATTTCCGCGACTCCCGCTTTGTCGTCAGATCCAAGAAGCGTGAGTCCGGACGCAGTTACGATGGTGTTGCCGATCTGAGCGGCGAGCGCCGGGTTCTCGGATGCTCGCAGGACGACGGACCGATCGTCTGGAAGCGCGAGATCGCCCCCGTCGTAGTGCTCGTGGACGAGCGGTCGAACGTCATGCCCTGGCATTTCCGGCGACGTGTCGACATGCGCGATGAACCCGATCACCGGTACACGGTCACGTCCAACCGTGGGCGCCACGGTGGCCATGACATATCCGTGATCGTCCATGGCGGCGTCCCGCACACCAAGTGCCTGCAGTTCCGCGACGAGTTCGCGAAGGAGCACCAGTTGTCCGGGTGTGCTCGGAAACGTCGATGAGTGCTCGTCCGATCGCGTGTCATATGTGACGTACTTCAGAAACCGACGTAGCGCGGAGGTCTGGATCTGCGATTGTTTTTTGCCCGCGCTGGTCATGATCCGTTCGACTCCTCGAGAGACGCCACGTCTCGGGCAAAGGACTGGCTGTCGAGCACATGCAGCAGCAGCAGATCCGCAGATCGCAGCGCTTCGATGAACCCTGCGCGGTCGAAGGGAAGTTTCGACTCGAGCAGTCGTCGCAGCGCGAAGTGGTGAACCACTGCCGCACATGTGCGAACCCACTCGACAATGGAGCGGAGTCCCTGCCCTTGATAGGCGATCCAGTTTCCAAAAAGACGAGCGGCGAGGTAGTTCTTCATGCCCTGGTCGAACCAGTCAAGCGGCACGATTCCTACACGGTCCCGCCAGTGCGCCGCGAAATCCGCGATCGGTGCGAGGTCCTCACCGGCGGACCCGGCCGTCAAGCGTGCGACACGCTGCATCACACGGCTGTAACAGCCCGTGGCCGGCACATTTCGCTTCTCCGTCCGGAAGGCCGCCCGGACGGTGTCAGGCAGTGAATCGTTCCCGGGTCTCCATTGCCGAATGACCTCCGTGATCGCCGCAAGATCGTCAAGACAGCGGCCATGTGGGTGCTGTGGCCGCGCCAAGCTCGCCAGGCCAGCCTTCTCCCATTCCGCGTAGCCGGCGACATCGCACAGCAACCCCGGTCGCAACAGCGGGGGCAGGGCGTCACGTGCATCGAGACCTTCCATTTCGCACTCGAGTCGAAGTGGTGGGTGCGCATCGACAATGGCCGGCGTTCCATCGGCCAGTAACATCGCCGCGGCCGTCGGGCAGAAGTGCGAAAGCGAGATCAGCGTCCCGCGCGCGTCATGCAACACGCGACGCGGGAAGTGGCGGCACGCCGACGGCAGCGCTTCCTCGCCGACGTCACGATGAATGACGCACAGCTGACCGCCGCTTCGGTCGAAAAAAACACACTCACCGCGAGTATCACGGGCGACGGTCCAGAGTTCTTCGCCGCGTGAGTCGGCGGATTTCATGAAGAGTGGACCGGCCTCTCCCTGCCGTCCTATTGATCTACTGGAGACGATTTCTACGATGGCGGGCTCCGCCGGCACCGTCCAACTCTCGCAGCACGCCCCGGAATGGCGACATTGGTACCGGGCATGAAAATCGAGGCAAAACGCGGCCACTCGGGCATCATCTCAGGCCTCGTGCTTCAAACGCAAAACGAACTCGTTGACGAAAGCGTCATCGAAACGAACCAGTCGATTACAAAAGTGAAGCTGCACGCGGCTGCATAGACGGCGAACGTTAAAGATCTCGTGAGATATGGTCCGGCTCGATCTTTGCTCCTCGCCAGGATCCGCATGTCGGACAGAGATACCTTTGGTCCCCGCCTTCGAAGCGAACGGGAACGGCGCGGCATCAGCATCGAAACGATAGTGACCGTCACGAAAGTCGGCGCCGATCTCTGGCTTGGACTGGAGCGCAACGACTTCTCGAAGTGGCCGTCTGGCATCTTCGCCCGCGCGTTTGTTCGCGACTACGCCAAAGCCGTTGGTCTCGATGCCGACGAAATCGTCGACGAGTTCTGTCGCCTGTTTCCGAACGGCGATCGACGCGCCGCGCGGATCATCAAGGCGCAGGCGGAGCTGATTGGACATTCAGCCGGGACGCTCGATGATCCCTCACTTGTACCGCGCGGAGGAGATCGTCGCGCGGCCGCTCACGATCGAAAAGCCCAGGCCCGCGCCCGTCGCGTCCGGCTGGCGCCGCGAACACTTGCCGCCTCGATTGACGTTGGCTGCACCGCCGCGCTCGCGCTTCTCGGGCCCGCGGTAGTCGGGGCCGGGTTCTGGGCCTCAGCGGGGGTCGCGGCCATCGTCTACTACAGCCTGTCGACCATTCTCAGCGGCGCCACGGTTGGAACGCACACCGTCGAATTCCTGCGTCAACGGATGCCGGAGCTGTTTGCCGTCCGGGACCGGCGCGCCCACGCGTAGGATCAGCTTTCCTTTCTGTGGCGGTCGCCGCTCTGGCTTGCTCTACTTGGTTCTTCCAGGTGCTATTTCGTCTCCTACCTAGTTGAGCCTCAGGTTGCGCGACCCGGCAACCTCGGTAATACACGAGGAACCCAGCAGAACCGCGAAGAACCTCGTAGAACCTCGTAGAACCCCGTGAGAATCCGCCCATTCGGAAGGCGCCATCTGATCGTTGCACTCCGCCGAGCTCTGGAGTATACGGATGGACACTCCTTTGCATCGCCCGGCACAGGAAGAAGGGGAGGGACGATCGATGTTCGCTATTCTCTCGTGGATTGTGTTCGGCTTGGTCATCGGCATCATTGCCAAGTTGCTGATGCCAGGCAAGGATCCTGGAGGGTTCATCGTCACGATTCTGCTTGGCGTCGCCGGAGCGCTCGTCGGCGGCTTCATTGGCCGCGCGATGGGATTCTACGGCGACGGGCAGGGCGCCGGCTGGCTGATGTCCATCCTCGGCGCGATTATCCTGTTGGCGCTATACCGCATGTTGGTTCGGCGCCGGGTCTGACCCCGTCCGGCAACTCAGTTCACGACGCACCGCGGCTTTGCCGTTGTGCGTCGTGATCTGTACGGCCGCCTTTCGTGTGAGAATCGATCCCGCCGGCCTGCGCGCTCAAGGAGTGATGGCATGCTTCGTTCGTCTCAAGTCGCTGCCGGAGTTGTGGCAGCTCTCTGGCTCACCTGCGGCGTTCTGCACGCACAGACGGTGGACGAGATCATCGCCACCAATCTGAAAACGAAAGGAGGCCTGGAGAAGATCAAGGCGACGAACACGGTGCGGATGTCCGGAGCGGTTGTTGCGCGCGACATGAGCGGGCGCGAGTTGACGGGCACGATGACCATGGTTGCCAAGCGCCCGAACTTGATGCGCCGCGACGTCGACCTCAATGGTCAGCGCATCGTCAATGCATTCGACGGCTCCATGTTGTGGATGGCGATCGGCAACGCGCCGCCGCAGCAGGTTCCAGGCACGCAGAACGCCTACTCGTCGCAAGACGCGGAGTTCGACAGCGTTTTCGTCGACTACAAGGAAAAAGGGCACAAGATCGAACTCGTCGGGAAGGAAACTGTCGATGGCACTCCGGCCTTCCATCTGAAAGTCACGAAAAAGGGTGGACCGCCGCAGGACTACTACCTGGATGCGGAAACCGGCCTGGAAAAAAAGATCAGCGTCAACGGTCGTGGTCCGGACGGATCTCCAATGTTGAACGTCACGGAGTTTTCGGACTACCGCAGCGTCGACGGGGGCATGGTGCCGTTCGTGCTGAAGCAGCGGCAGAACGGTACGATCATCGCGACCACCACGCTGGACAAAGTGGAGTTCAACGTGTCGATTGAGGATGGACTCTTTAAAATGCCTGCGAAATAGCTGCGAGCGGCAGCGTGCTCAACTCCTGCAGGAGTTCATCGCGCGTAAAGGGGCGAACGAGAACGGGGCCCGGGTGTTGTGCCACCTGGTCGGCGATATAGAGGCTTCGCAGTGCCGGGTGATGGCGGCGAAGAGTGGACGCGAGCGATTCCCCGGTCATGTCATCGAGTGCGAGGTCGCTGATCATCACATCGATGTTATTTCGCATGATCGCGGCGAGCAACGCATGACCCGCGTGACGGGCGATCACGACGTCGAATCCTTCCTGCTCGAGCACTCGCGTCACGGCAGCGGCCAGGTTCCCGTCGCCAGTCACGACCAGTATCGTCCCGGGTGATGAGGCCTGAGCATCCGCGACAGGCAACACCGCGGCTTTCACACGACGTCCTTCAATACTATTCAGCATTTCAGCCCACCCGGCACGATGAGGGGTTAGGCGGCGCGGATGGGCAAAGGCAGTGCCGCGAACTTGCGCCAGTTTTGCACGCGATCCGGCATATCGGCTGATGTGAGCCGTTACGGTATTGGCAGGAACTTACGATTCTGTTAGTCGCTCGGCGGGTATGCTGACGAAGTTCGGGGTCAGACGGGGTCGGACCCCGGTCTGACCCCGGTCTGACCCTACGCCCGCAGTCGGTCCTGGAGCTTCTCGCGGTAGCCGCGACTCAAGGTGAGACGGGTGCCGGTTCGGAGCAGCACGGCGTACTCGCCGTTCAGCCACGGCTGCAGTTCCTGGATCCGCTCCATGTTGACAATCCGAGAGCGGTGAATGCGGAAGAACTTTTCCGGATCGAGCCGGCTTTCGATGGCATTCATCGTCTCGCGCAGCAGATGCGACGTCGACCCGACGTGCAGGCGGACGTAATTGCCAGCCGCCTCCACCCAATCGATCTCGTCGGCGCGCAGGAAGAACAGACGCCCTCCAGACTTCACCACGAGACGATCGGTTCGTGGCTGATCGCGCCGCAGATCCTTGACGAGCGCGAGCAGCCGCCGGCCCAGATCGCCGCTCTCGTCGCGTTCAATCTGCTTCCGCGCGCGCTGCAATGAGTCGGTGAAGCGCTCCCGATCGAACGGCTTCAACAGGTAATCGAGCGCGCGAACCTGAAACGCCCGCAGCGCGTGTTGATCGTAGGCGGTCACGAAGATGACGAGCGGCATGCGCTCGCCTCCGACCGCTTCGATGACCTCGAAGCCGTTCATCTGCGGCATCTGGACGTCGAGAAACACGAGGTCCGGCTCGTGATCCACGATCGCGGTCACGGCTTCCTCCCCGTCGCGACACTGCGCCACGATCTCGATATCCGGTTCATTCGACAAGAGCCCGGCAAGGCGTTCGCGCGCCAGAGGTTCGTCGTCCACGATCAGCGTCCTGATTTTCTTCATATCGTCTGTCCCAGATAAGGCCGGCCGAGTGCCGGGGTTTGCGACCGAGCGGCGCCCACTGCTCCGTCGATCGAGTCGGTGCCACGTCCGTTGGACGCGTCAATCGATTCATCGCTCTCCTGTGTCCGATCCACCGGCCGCGTCGTTCGCCAGGGCACGGCGACGACGACTGCTACTCCCTGTTCAAGCCGGTGGAACTCGAACCGGAAGTCCGCTCCAAACCGATGCTGCAGACGCGCGCGGGTCGTCGACACGCCGATCCCCTTCTGAAGCGCCGCGAGGGCGCTGTCGGAGAGGCCCAACCCGTCGTCCCGCACCTCGATCCGGAGCTTGTCGTGATCCTGTCGCGCTCGAATGTCGATGTGACCGGGACCAGACTTCTTCGAGATGCCGTGTTTGATCGCGTTCTCGACGAGCGGCTGCAGAAGCAGCGTCGGCAACAGCGCGTCGAGCGCATCCGGTTCGATGTCGAATCGCACGACCAATCGATCGGCGAACCGCGTCTGCTCGATCTCGAGATACTTCGCGAGGAAATCGAGTTCGGCCTTCAGCGTGTTTTCGTGGTGACCGAGATTCTCGAGCGTCATTCGCAGCAAATCGCTGAGCCGCATCAACGTTCGATCCGCCGCGTAGACGTCCTTGTGCATCAGCGTCGAGATCGCATGAAGCGTGTTGAACAGGAAGTGCGGTTGCAACTGGTGCTGCAGCGCCGCCATCCGCGCCTCGACAAGCTCGGTCTCGAGCTGTGACGCGCGAAGGGCACGATCGCGCGACTCGCGATAGTAGAGGACCGCATGACTGAGCCCCGCGATCGCCCAGTAGGTCATCATTTCCCAATCGAAGTTCATTAACGCCGAGCGCTTCACCTCCGCCCACCACGGATACGCGTGGTTCGAGCTGAGTCCCCACTGCACGCCCGCCATCGCCGCAATGTGAGCGAACGAGAAGACGGTGACCGAGGGGACGTGAACGAGAATCGCCCGCACGAGGCCCTGTCGCTCGAATCGGAAGTGCTGCGAGAGCCAGACGATCGACGGGGTAAAAAGCGCCCAGACGTACCAATACGCCGCGTTCAGAACAACGAGCGGGATCCAGTTGGTCGTCGGTCTTCCCAGCGCACGCGTGAAGCTCAGCGCCAGTGCCGAGGACACGACGGCGAGCAGGGTCGCCATGCCGAGAACCAGGGGCCAACGCAGCCCGTACCTGGGGCGCGCGGGTGCGGGCAGATCGATGCCAGCACCGGTCATGTCGAGCAGTCGATCGCTTGGCGGTTTCATAGCCGTCTGGTCGATTTCCGCCTCCGCGCCAAGCGCTACGGCGAGACCTCGCCGAAGCCTTGGCGTAGGCGGGGCGCAAGAGCGAATGTTGTGGGTTAGACGTAGCCGAACGCACTTTCGTCTTGTTCAAAACAAGCTTTTTCACACGGTGCATGTCGCTCGCCACACTCGCCACACGGCGGCAAAATCAGCCAAAAAGCACTTGATCCATGATTTTCCACCGTTCGTCCCACCCAATCGAGGGTTTGTCCCACGAGATGTCGTCCCATCGGTTTCTTGACAGTGCCCGGCAACGACCAGCCCTCGACCATTTCCGGACAGTGCGTGCTTCGTAGCTTGGAGCGGGGGACCGGGATCCAAGATCCGCCGCCGCCGCTCTTGCTATGACATACGGATGCAACACCCACCGTGTTGGTAAGAACCGAGGCGCGGGACACGGTGACCTGCGATCGGGATCCTCGATGTGATTTCAAGAGCCGAGACCGGGGTTCAACCATGGACCTTCACTGTCGCACGGCGATCGTGTCTTAGAGACACGCAGGTGAAGGGAGAAGGGAGAACCAAAACAGACCTGAGGGCAGCGTGACAGTGAAGGATGATGATTGATGCTTGGACGCAGATCGCAGCCAGGCATCATTTTTGAAAAGCGATTTCGGAAAACGTGTGTATCATGTTCGCGTGAGCAGCTCGATTACACGAGGTCATCGCACATGGAAGGCCGGAGAAGCCTTTACCATCGCCGATGCTACAGACCTCTACGAGCTGGACCGCTGGGGGAAGGGATACTTCTCGATCTCCCCGGCGGGACACGTTCTCGTCCATCCAACCAAAGATCCGGCCCGCTCGATCGACCTGAAGCAGCTGACCGATCACCTGCAGCTTCGTGGCATCGGGCTGCCGGTGCTGATTCGATTCCGCGACATCCTGCGGCATCGGGTTGGAGACATTCATAACGCGTTTCGGACGGCCATCGCCCAGCATCAATATGAGGGGCGCTACGTCTGCGTCTATCCAATCAAGGTCAATCAACAGCGGCAGGTCGTCGAGGAAGTGCTCGATTTCGGCCGGGAGTACGGGTTCGGTCTCGAGGCGGGTTCTAAGCCGGAGTTGATTGCTGTTGCGGCGCAGGCCTACAACGACACCCCGATTATCTGTAACGGGTTCAAGGACGCCGAGTTCATCGAGATGGCGATGTTGGCACAGAAAATCGGCCGCAACGTCATTCCCGTCGTTGAGAAGTACACGGAACTCGGACTCATCCTCAAGTATGCCGAACAGGTTGGCGTGCGTCCTCAGATCGGGATGCGAGTCAAGCTGGCGGCGCGCGGCGGCGGGCGTTGGCAGGGCTCAGGCGGCTATCGTTCGAAGTTCGGGTTGACCGTGGCTGAAGTGCTCCGCGGTCTCGACGAACTGAAATCCCGCGGCATGCAGGACTGCTTCAAGCTTCTGCATTTCCACCTCGGCAGCCAGATCCCGAACATCCGCATCGTCAAAGGGGCGCTCAACGAGGCAGCTCGCGTCTACACCGAACTTTCAAAGGCCGGTGCGGGCCTCGAATACCTGGACGTGGGTGGTGGGCTGGGAGTCGATTACGACGGGTCGCAGACGAACTTTGAATCCAGCGTGAATTACACGCTCGAGGAATACGCAAACGACGTCGTCTATCACATTCAAACGGTCTGCGACGACGCGGGTGTCAAGCATCCGACGATCGTGTCCGAGAGCGGCCGGGCGATCGTGGCGTACCACAGCGTGCTGATCTTCAACGTCCTTGGTGTTTCAGCGTTTGGCGAAGAGAAGATTCCCGAGGCGATCAAGCCGGAAGAAGCGGAACAGCCGGTGATCGATCTCCTGGAGACTTACTCGAACCTGACCATGCGCAACGCGCTCGAGGGGTATCACGACGCGCAACAAGCGCTCGATATGGCGCTGAACCTGTTCACCGGCGGCTATCTTCCGCTCGAACAGCGATGCCAGGCGGAGAACCTGTATTGGGCGATCCTCGTGAAGCTGCGCAAGCTGGTGGCGCAGATGGACGACGTCCCCGAGGACTTGCAGGGCCTCGACGACACGATGGCCGACACCTACTTCTGCAACTTCTCGCTCTTCCAATCGTGTCCCGACAGCTGGGCGATCAAACAGCTCTTCCCGGTCATGCCGATTCACATGTTGAACACGGCGCCGACGCACCATGCGGTGCTCGGCGATATCACGTGCGATTCGGATGGCAAGATCGATCAATTCATCGATCGACGCGACGTGAAGAGGACGTTACCGTTGCACACGGTGAACGGCGAGCCGTATTACCTCGGCGTGTTCCTTGTCGGCGCTTACCAGGAAATCCTTGGCGACCTGCACAACCTGTTCGGCGACACGCACGCCGTTCACGTCAGTCTCGACGAACGCGGCAGCGTCGTCCTCGACGCCGTCATCAAGGGAGATACGGTGAAGGAAGTGCTCGACTATGTCGAGTTCGACGCCGAGACTCTGGTTCGCAAACTACGCTCGGATGTCGAGCTCGCGGTTCGCGAAGGGCGCGTCAATTACGAAGAAGCCGGCCGACTGCTGAAGTTCTACGAAGACGGACTGCAGGGGTATACCTACCTGGAAGATCCCAACGAACGATAGTCGTCCGCCGGGATCGATGTGCAGGATCCGGTCACCGTGCCTGTGATTGTTCCGGTGTGCAGAGCCGATCGAACGCGCGGACGAGTTCGTCCGCGATCATGTTTGCATCGCGCATCTCGATAAAACTGCGCTCCATCATATAAATCAGCTGGCCATCGCGCAGCAGCCCAATCGACGGCGACGAAGGCGGATAGCCAGTGAAGTATTGGCGTGCGCAGGCGGTGGCCTCGATGTCCGCGCCTGCGAACACCGTCGCGACGACGTCCGGCCGGTTCTTGTTTTGAAGCGCCTTGGCGATGCCGGGCCGAGCCTTGCCGGCCGCGCACCCGCACACTGAATTGACGACCATCATCACGACGCCGTTGCTGTTCTTGACGGTATCGTCAACCGCCGCGGCGGTGCGCAGTTCGCGCGCGCCCATGTCGGTCATCTCGCCGCGCATTGGTGCAATCAAATTTTCGGGGTATGGCATTGACGTTCCTTGTATGAAACTTGTCGCTGCTCGCTCTTCGCTTCGGATTGCCGATTCCGAGTCGCGAGTAGCGAGTGGCGAACTACCTCTTGAGCGACTCATCCCGCTTGGCTTTGAATTCGTTGCCTGATTTCCATTCCGGCATCTTTGCGGCATTGGCGACTCTATAGCCGACCGCAAGAAACAACTGAGCGTCGTCCACGGCGCCGGTGAGATCCCAGTCGGGCTTAATCTCGTCCGACGGCGCGTGGTAGTCGGTGTTCGTATACTCGTCGCGTTTGGCTTTGCCGTACGCGGGATCCTTGCCAGTAAAGTCGATCCCTGAATCCGGATCGAGCGCCGGCACGCCTTGCTTGGCGAAGTTGAAATGATCCGAGCGGTAGTAGAAGCCTTTCTCCGGTTCGGGATCCGGCCGCAGCACGCGTCCCTGCTCGTCGGCCGCGGCTTTCAAATAGTCGTCGAGATCCGAGGCGCCCATGCCGACCACCGTCAGATCTTTGGTACGGCCCCACTGATTCACGCCGTCGATATTGATGTTTGCGACGGTTTTGTTGATGGGATACAGGGGGTTGGTTGCGTAGTACTGCGAGCCGAGCAGTCCCTGTTCCTCGGCCGTGACCATCAAGAACAGAATCGACCGCTTTGGCTGCGGCTGGATTTGAGTAAACGCGCGGCCGATTTCGAGCACCGTTGCCACGCCGGAGGCATTGTCGAGCGCGCCATTGGCGATGCTGTCTCCCTTCACAGGCCCGATCACGCCCAGATGATCCCAGTGCGCGGAGTAGACCACGTACTCGTCTTTCAATGCGGGATCGCTGCCTTCGAGCTTGGCGACCACATTCTGTGAGTCGACCGTGCGCAGCTTGTTCTTGACCGCCATTGATGCTTTCAGGCCAAGTGGCACAGGTTTGAATTCCCGTGTGCGTGCTTGCTTCTTCAGCGCGTCGAAGTCCTGTCCACCGAGCTTGAGGATCTTCTTCGCGGCATCCAACGTGATCCAGCCTTCGACGCTGGCGCGCCACATGTTCTTGTCGGGGGTGACCAGATCGAACTTTTCCCCGAGATTGCCCTGCACGACGGCGAACGGATAACCAGCAGGGCCCGTTTCGTGAATCACCAGGATGGCTGCCGCACCTTTTCGTGCGCCCTCCTCGAATTTATACGTCCAGCGGCCGTAGTAGGTCATGGCGTCGCCCTTGAACGTATTCGGGTCGAGCTTGTTCGGATCGGATGGATCAGGGACGGCGGGATCGTTGACGAGGACGAGAATCGTCTTGCCCTTCACGTCAACATCCTTGAAGTCGTTCCAGTTGAACTCGGGTGCTTCGACGCCGTATCCCGCGAACACGACGTCGGAGTTCTCAACTGATGCGTCATCGGCGACGTGTTTTGTCCAGGCGACGACGTCGTCTGCCCACTTGAACGATTGTTTCTGCGTCCCCTTCGTGACCGTCAACGGTTTTGCCTCAGCCCCTGTAATGCCGACGAGTGGCACTTTCTGGAGGTAGGTGCCATCAGGGTTTCCCGGCTTCAAATTGAGCTGCTTGAACTGCTCCTGGATGTATTTGACCGAGAGCTCTTCTCCCTTGGTGCCCGGCTTGCGACCTTCGTATTCATCCGACGAGAGCACCCGGACGTGATCGAGGATTTTGTTCTGGTCGATCTTCGGCAACGATGCGAGTGACAGCTGAGCCGGCGCTGGCGCTTGCGGTGTCGACGTTTCGTTGCCACCGCAGCCGTTGGTGATCACGCCGAGCAGAAAAAGAACGGCAACAGCCGTCGGTCGCTTCATGCGAGACATTGTACCCTCGTTCACAGATATACTAATCTCTTCGTACTTCACCAACCGGATCACGCCATAGTGCGTCATACCAACGGGTCACACGACATGAACGGCATCTGGCGCGACATTCGTCACGCAATTCGCGGTCTTCGCAAGACTCCCGGTTTCCTTGCCATCGTCATTCTGACGCTAGGCCTCGGCATCGGTGCGAACGCGGCGATCTTCTCGCTGATGGATCAGATCCTTCTGCGTCCGCTGGCCGTACACAACCCCTCAGCATTGGTCCTCCTCGACGGGCCGGGCGCATTCCTGGGCCGGACGACGAACGCGATGACTCTCTCGTATCCGATGTACAGGGACCTCCGCGATCGCAATGAAGTCTTCACCGGTGTGCTGGCGCGGTTTCCGTTCGCGCTGACGGCGGTGTGGCGAGGCGCTTCGGAACGAGCGAACGGCGATCTCGTCAGCGGAAACTACTTTGAGGTGCTTGGCGTTCAACCGGCGCTCGGCCGGGTGTTCAACGCGTCCGACGATCGCACGCCGGGCGCGCACCCGATCGCGGTCTTGAGCTACGGCTACTGGCAGCGGAAATTTGCTGGTGATCCGCTCGTCATCAATCAGACGATTACGGTCAATGGTCACCCGCTGACCATCGTCGGCGTCAGCGATAGACGGTTTACCGGTATTCAAATCGGTAGTGCTGTCGACATCATGGTGCCGATGATGATGAAGGCGCAGATGACCCCGACCTGGAACGATCTCGACAACCGGCGCAGTCGATGGCTGAACGTCATGGCCCGGCTGAAACCTGGAGTATCGAGGACTCAAGCGGCTGCCGCGATGAATGTGATCTATCGGCAGATAAACGAGCAGGAGATCAAAGAACTCCCGAGCACATCGCAGGCGTTCCGCAAACGATTCATCTCGAAGCAGCTCGACGTCCTGCCGGGTCAGAAGGGGCTCTCGGATCTTCGCCGCGAGTTCTCGACGCCGTTGATCGTACTGATGTCGATGGTCGGTGTGGTGCTGCTGATTGCCTGTGCCAACGTGGCCAACCTCCTCCTGGCACGGACGACTGCGCGGCAGAAGGAGATATCGCTGCGCCTTGCGCTGGGCGCGAATCGCGCTCGGATAATCCGGCAGCAGTTCGTCGAAAGCGGTCTGCTGGCGCTCGCCGGGACTGTCGTCGGCTTGGTACTCGCGTGGTGGACGGGAGTGATGCTGATCCGAGCGTTGCCCGGGGATCCGGCTGCGCGGACGTTATCGGCAGACCCTGACGTCCGAGTGACGTTGTTCGCGCTCGCAGTCGGCATCCTGACGGCGTTTGTATTCGGGATTGTTCCCGCGCTCCAGGCGACGCGCGCGACGGTCACCTCGGCGCTCAAAGAGGACTCGGGCAGCGTCTCCGGCGGCGGACGGCAGGCGCGGCTTCGCCGCACACTCGTCATTGCGCAAGTTGCGCTATCGATGCTGCTGCTTGCCGGGGCCGGCCTGTTCGCGCGTAGCCTTTACAACCTCAAGGCAGTGGATCCTGGATTTCGAGTCGACCATCTTGTCGCCTTCTCGATCGATCCGTCGCTCAGCGGCTACGACGGCGATCGACTCACCACCCTGTATCAGCGGCTTCAGGCAGAGTTGACTGCCGTTCCGGGCGTGCACAGCGTATCGATGTCGGAAAACGGTGCCTTGACCGGCAACGACTGGCAGATGACGATCCGGGTGGACGGCTATCAGATAAAGGAAGGGGAAGACATGAATCCCCGCGTGGACGGCGTCGGTCCGCGCTACTTCGAAACGATGGGAGTCCCTCTCGTCAGTGGACGCGAGTTCACCGATCGCGACGTCAAGGGAGCCCCCCGCGTCGCGATCATCAACGAGACGATGGCGAAGTATTTCTTCGAAGGATCGTCACCAATAGGGCGTCGTTTTGGATTCGCTCGCGGGTCGGCGACAGATATCGAGATTGTCGGTGTGGTGAAGGATGTGCGATCGCTCGACCTACGCGATCAGGCACCGCGTTTTGTCTACATCCCTTATGCACAGGACGAAAGCGTCACGCAGTTGACCTACTACGTCCGCGCCGCGCGGGATGCGCGAGCGATGCCCACGGCGTTGCGACAGGCCGTCCAGCGAATCGACGCGAACCTGCCTATCTTCGACATGAAGTCGATGCAGGTTCAAGTCGACGAGTCGTTGTTCGTCGAACGCATGGTTGCGGTCCTCTCCGTTGCATTTGGCGCGCTTGCGACGTTGCTGGCGGCGATCGGTCTCTACGGTGTGATGTCGTATGCCGTCACCCGGCGGACGCGGGAGATTGGGATTCGCATGGCCCTCGGCGCCGAACGGCGCCGCGTCCTGTGGCTCGTGTTGAAGGAAGTGGCGGTGATGTCCGTGGTGGGAATTGTCGGTGGTCTGGCAGCGGCGCTATGGCTCACGCGTCAAGTCCAGGCGCAGCTCTTCGGACTTGCGCCAACCGATCCGGCGACACTCACGGTTGCGGCGCTGCTGCTTGGTCTTATCGCCCTCGCCGCCGGATATTTTCCCGCCCGTCGAGCGACGACGATCGATCCACTCGTGAGCTTGAGAACGGACTGACCTCCGCGCGCCTGAGTTCGCGCCATTCACCGGGTTGCAGCTGGCCGAGCTCGACGCGTCCAAACGCGACCCGCATCAGCTTTGTCACAGGATGTCCGAGGGATTCGAGCATGCGGCGAACCTCGCGGTTCTTTCCTTCTACAAGTTCCACGATGAGATGCGTTTCGCGTGCCGATCGCTTGCGCACGATAACGGAGTGCGCACGACGCCCATCGATGCCGTCGGTCATCCGCCTGGCGTCCTCGTCATCGAAGGCACCACGCACGGTGACGATGTAGCGTCGCACGATCGAGTTCGACGGATCTGTCAGGGAGTTGGCGAGCTGCGTGTCGGTCGTCAGCAGCAACAGACCGGTGCTGGCCATGTCCAAACGACCGACGGCGACAAGCGATTCTGCTGCATCGCCGAGCACATCGAATACGGTCGGTCTGCCATCGGGATCGTGGCGAGTCGTGACCACCCCCTTCGGCTTGTGAAAGGCGATCGTGCGCCACTCTCGCCGTCGGGCCTTTGCGCCGTCAACCGTAATCGCATCTTGCTCGGGGACGACAAGGCGTGCGGCGTCGCGGACGATGCGGCCGGCGACGCGAACGCGCCCATCCGCGATCAATTGCTTCGCTTCAGATCGCGAGGCGATGCCAAGCTTGGAGAGTGCTCGGTCGAGCCGAGTGCGGCTCATCATTTCACACTAACCGGAAGCATCTGCTGACGTCCAACGTCTACATGACCCGCGATCTCACCTACGCGCTACGCAGTTTACGGAAGTCTCCTGCGTTTACCGTCATGGCGGTCGTCACCCTGGCGTGCGGCATCGGCGCCAACACGGCGATCTTCAGTGTGATCAACAGTGTCATCCTGCGGCCGCTCGCGTATCCACAACCCGAAAGGCTCGTGTTCCTCTGGTCGTCCAGCGCATCGTTGACCCGAGAGCCGCTGACACCCGGTCGATTGATCGACTTTCGCGACCAGTTGAGTTCGGTCAGCGCGATCGCCGGCATTAGCCACATTCCGCTGAATCTCAGTGGTAGCGGAGAGCCCGAGCGGCTGGACGCGTCGAGTGTGTCTTCCAGCTTCTTCGACATCCTGGGTGTGCCGGCGGTCCTCGGAGATGTCTTCCACGCCGGTCGTACAGATGAGCGAGCCGTCGTGCTGAGCTACGGACTCTGGGCACGGCGTTTCGGCGCCGATCCGGCAATCATCGGACGCCAGATCACACTGAACGGAACCGCACGAACCGTCGTTGCGGTGATGCCGCAGCGATTCGAGTGGCCCGCCATCACGGCAACGCCCGGCCGGGCTGGCGGACCCCAATTGTGGATTCCAGGAGTGTCCGTGGACCTGCCGAGAACCCCTACGGATCGCGCCGCCCAGGATTTGGCGACGAACCGCACCACTGGCTACGTGCGGGCGGTCGCGCGGCTGAAAGACGGCGTCACGGTGGAACAAGCGCAGCGTGAAGCGGACATGATCGCCACGCGAATCGGACACGCATATCCCGACACGGACGGCGCGCGTGGCGCGCTCATTGTGCCGCTCCGTACACAGTTCTACGGGTCGATGCAGCGGACGCTTCTCGTGCTTGTCGGCGCCGTCGCGCTGGTGCTCGCGATCGCCTGCGCGAATGTCGCAAGCTTGTTGCTCGGGCGAGGGACCGCCAGACGGAAAGAGATCGCCATTCGGCTCGCCCTTGGTGCAACACGGTCTCGGGTCGTCGGTCAAATGCTGATTGAGTCGATCCTCCTGGCTATCGCGGGGGGTGCCTGTGGCCTGTTGCTGGCGTGGTGGGCTCAGTCGTCGCTCATGGCACTTGGTCCGCCTGAATTCCTTGGCATCGGCAACGTCCACATCGATCCTGGCGTGCTGATCTTTACCGGTGCCCTCTCGATTGTGACGGGCATTGTCTTCGGCATCGTACCGGCCATCCAGGTGGCCAGCGACGACGTGACCGGCGATCTTCACGACGGTGGTACGCGGGCGTCGACCGGTCCTCGATCGACGCGCACACGTGAGATACTCGTCACCCTTCAGTTGGCCGTGTCGCTCATCCTGCTGGTCGGCGCGATGCTGCTCCTTCGCAGCTTTTCCGCGCTTGTCCACGTTGATACCGGGATTGCCACGCACAATCTGCTCACGTTCAACATGTTTCTCAGCGGGACGCGTGCGGCGTCCCCCGCGCAACAGATGGCGTTCTACGAACAGGTGCTCGAGCGCATACGCGGTCTTCCCGACGTCATGGCGGCCGGAGCGGCCGTGACACTTCCAATTGGGGGCGACGACTTCGCTGCGTCGTACATCATCGAGGGGCGCGCGTTGCCTGTGGTCGGGCATGAACCATCGGCGGGATTTCAGGTGGTTACGCCCGGATACTTTGGCGCGATGGGAATCCCGATCGTCAGCGGCCGCGATTTCAATACGAGCGACGTCCGCGGCGGCGCGCCAGTCGTGCTGATTAATCACACGCTGGCCGAGCGGGAGTGGCCGTCGCAGGATCCGATTGGCGGACGCATGCGGGTCGGCACAGACGGCCCGTGGATGACGGTCATTGGCGTCGTCGGCGACATCCGCCACATGGGACCGGCCGTTCCGCCGCGTCCGGAGTTTTATCAGCCGTACACGCAGCGCTCGTTTTCGTTCATGGCATTTGCCGTCCGCACCGCTCACGATCCGGCGGCGGCCGTTGCGAGGATTCGATCCGAGATCACCCAGCTGGATCCGACGCAGCCAATCGCGAACATTGCAACGATGGACGCACACGTCGATCGGGCGCTCTCGCGCCCTCGCTTTATCTCAACGTTGATTGCGATGTTCGGCGCGCTTGCGCTCGGCCTGTCGATTGTCGGCGTGTACGGTGTGATGGCCTACTCCGTTACTCAGCGCACGCGCGAGATCGCAATCCGTATGGCACTCGGCGCGCGCACCACGACTGTCGTCTCCCTGATCCTGTCGCAGGCCGCGCGACTGACCATCATTGGTCTGTTCATCGGCCTCGCGGGCGCGATCGCGCTTTCGCGAGTCCTATCAGGTCTGCTCTTCGCAGTGCATCCATCGGATCCGGCGACGTTCTTCATCGCGGCGCTGTTGCTCGGTGCAGCCGCTCTGGCTGCGGGCGCGATTCCCGCCATTCGCGCGACTCGAATCGACAGCATTGAAGCGTTGAAGATGTAGGCAGGCGCTCAAGACCGCGCCGCACGTCCGACCTTCCTGTGAACCGACGATGTAGGGCCGGCGGTCTCGAGCCCCCTAACCCCAGGGAACCCGCCTGGTCTCGTCACGCGTCTCATCTACAAGGGCTACCTCAGTGTCACGGGTACGGATGTATGCTGAGGGGCGTTACTCATGGGTTTGGATCCCGCTTACGCAACAGACCGCGCGTGACCCGCGCGTCATTCGATGACTTAGATAGAGGAGTGCGAAGATGTCTATCCGTATTGGAGATCAGGCGCCGAATTTCAAGGCGCAGACGACGGAGGGGCCGATCGATTTTCATCAGTGGATTGGCGACTCCTGGGCCGTGTTGTTTTCCCATCCCAAGGATTTCACCCCGGTCTGCACAACCGAACTCGGGTACATGGCGAAACTGAAGCCTGAGTTCGATAAGCGCGGCGTCAAGATCATCGGCCTCAGCGTGGATCCAGTGGACAAGCACAAGCAGTGGGCGCAAGACATCAAGGAGACACAGGGGCACGCGCCAAACTATCCGATGATCGGCGACACCGACTTGAGCATCTCGAAGGCCTACGACATGCTTCCGGCCGACCTCGAGGGCTCGTGTGAAGGCCGTACGCCCGCCGACAATCAGACCGTGCGCAATGTCTTCGTGATCGGTCCCGACAAGAAGGTGAAGTTGCAGATTGCGTATCCGATGACGACCGGTCGCAACTTCGACGAGGTTCTTCGCGTCGTCGACTCGCTACAACTCACGGCCAAGCACAAGGTGTCGACGCCGGTGAACTGGAAGCATGGTGACGATGTGATCATCGCCGGGTCAGTGTCGGACGACGAGGCAAAGAAAACGTATCCGAGCGGCTGGAAGTCGCCGAAGCCGTACATTCGGATCGTTCCGCAGCCGAGGTAAAAAGACGACAGGGAAAAGGCAAAAGGGAAAAGGGCCCTTTACCTTTTCCCTTCGTGAGAGTCTTCAATTTCCGCCAGCAGGCAAATAAACTCGCCCAGGATCATGGCCGTCGCTCCCCAGACCTGGTGGCCGAGCAGATCAAAGTACGGATACTCGACCGCAACTCCCTCGCGGATTCTCGTGCCCTGACGGATTCTTGAAGCGTCTCTCAGGTGGTCGAGAGACACTTCGATGATCTGATCCACTTCGCCAGGAGCGGGCATGAAGTCCGGGCGCCGATCCGTCACGCCGACGACGGGATGTAATGTGAAACCGCTGACGATGACGTGAACCGGGGTCAACTCGCCGAGGATGCGGACTGTCGCGGGATCGACGCCGGTTTCTTCGGCGGCCTCGCGAAGCGCCGCCTCTGCCAGCGTTTCTCCCGGATCTGTCGCTCCACCGGGAAGACTGATTTGCCCCGGATGTCGCGTGAGGCCGCTCGCGCGAACCGTCAGTGCCACGGCGGCACCGCCATCGTGCGGGTAGAGCAACAGCAACGCCGCCGCTTGCCGCGGCTGCACGGGAATCTGCCCCGTGCGCCACGCGTTCCTGAGCAACTCGGGCGCGAAGCGCATTTGCGCCTCGATTCCGGGCAGAGTCTCGTTCAGACGTACCCGCAGTGCTGTTTCAATCTCGCGTAGCGGCACAGCGGTTCCAGTATGCCTGTAGTATGAGGTGATGTCCGCATTTCCGAGAATCGACAAAACCGTAGGTTGCGAGACGCTCGAGCTGGTACGTGGCTGCACATTCGACGACTTCATCCTGTCGCCACAGCGGAGCGTGCTGCTGCGCCGCGATCCCACTGCGATCGACCTCTCATCCAGACTGTCGCGCCGGATCACGTTGAAGCGTCCGATCGTCTCGGCCAACATGGACACGGTGACACGTGCGCCGATGGCCATCGTCCAGGCGGAGGAAGGTGGAATCGGCATTATCGATCGCGGATTTCGGTCGGGCGAGATCGAACCGCAGGTGCGTGAAGTCGAGAAAGTGAAGCGGACGCAGCACGGCGTCATTCGCGATCCGTGGAGTGTTCGGGCGGACGCGTCGCTCGACGAGGCGGCGTCGTTGATGGAGCGCACGCGAGTGGGCACGCTCGTCGTCGTCGACGACTCGGGCCGGCTCACGGGGCTGCTCACCGAGCGGGACATGCGTTTTGTGACACGCGAAGGGTCGCGCGTGGCGGATCGCATGACGCCGCGCAACCAGCTCGTGGTGCACGAGGGGTCGATCGAGCCAGATCAAGCCGAACGGCTCATGGTCGAGCGCAAGATCAAGAAGCTGCCGCTGGTCGCCAGGGACGGAAGACTCATCGGCCTGATCACGGCTCGCGATCTCGTGCGGCAACGACGGATGCCGTTCGCCACGCGCGACGGTCAGGGCCGTCTGCGGGTGGGCGCGGCGATTGGCGCGACCGGGGATTACCTGGAACGGGCGGGAGAACTCCTTCGTGCGGACGTCGACGTGATCGTCATCGACATTGCACACGGACATTCGATTGTGATGGAGCGGGCGATTGCGGATTTCCGGAAGCGCTTTGGCAACGCGGAAATGATTGCCGGCAACGTCGCGACTGCCGACGGTGCCAGGTTCCTGCTCGAGCGCGGCGCCGATGGCATCAAGGTAGGCATCGGTCCGGGAGGCGGCTGCACCACGCGTGTGACGACGAGCTTTGGCGTGCCGCAGGTGCAGGCGCTGCTCGAATGCCGGCTCGCACTCGGCGGCGCTGACGTGCCGATCATTGCGGATGGAGGAGTGCGCCGGCACGGCGCCCTGATTGAGGCGCTGTTGTTTGGCGGCGATTGCTCGATGCTCGGCAGTGCGTTTGCAGGCACTGAAGAAGCACCTGGCGAGGTCGTGCACAAGTCGGTGGTGCTTCCCGAGTCCCAGAAGACGGTCAAGGTCCCGTTCAAGGTGCTTCGCGGCATGGCGTCGCTCGAGGCGATCCGCGATCGACTCGATGTTGAGGATGCCGACCAGGTGGAGCTCGAGGCCATTGGCGCGGAGGGGATGGAAATCAGCGTCCCGGCGCGCGGTTCGGCGCGCACGATCGTCCGTGAAATGATCAAGCACATCTGTTCATCGGTGAGTTACGGCGGCGCATCATCGCTCGCCGAGCTCCGGCAGATGTTCTGGAAAACGCCCCAGAAATACCTGATCAGACAATCTCCGTCCGCTCGGAGGGAATCGTACGAGCGATGAACCAAGCGGTCAGCAGCCGCCGACCTACCGCGGCCGTGAAGGCTTTGGATATCAAGCGGAGACTTCGCACGCGCGCCGACGCACGCCGGGTACCTGTCCTTCGGAGTTTTTTCAAGACCGGTCCCGGCGAATACGGCGAAGGCGACGAGTTCATTGGCGTCACCGTGCCCGCCCTTCGCGAGACCTGCCGTGAATGCCGGGGCGCGGGTCTCGGTGAGATCCGGGTACTCCTCGGTTCCCCGGTTCACGAAGATCGACTGCTCGCGCTCCTTCTGCTGGTTGACGCGTTCATCCGCGCCGACCGCGATGGGCGACGAAGCATTTACGAGTTCTACCTTTCGAAAACCGGGCGAATCAACAATTGGGATCTCGTGGACTGTTCGGCTCCCGCGATTGTCGGCGGCTGGCTCTACGACCGGAGCCGAGCCCGATTGCGCGGGTTGGCGAAGTCGCCGTCACTGTGGGAGCGACGCATCGCCATCGTCGCGACAGCCTACTTCATTCGACGCGGCGAGTTCGACGACACACTGGCCATTGCCCGCCTGCTCCTTCACGACCGCCACGATCTCATTCACAAAGCCGTCGGGTGGATGCTTCGGGAAGTTGGGAAGAAGGATGGCGCGTTGGCGCGGCGGTTCCTTGATGCGCATGCGTCGGACATGCCCCGCACAATGCTGCGTTATGCGATTGAGAGATTTCCACCGGCGGAGCGACAGGCGTACATGCGGATCGGCCGCGAACCAGTTACCCGCGTGCGACGAGACGGACCAGGTCCAGCGGCGCGTCGATGAACGTTTCGTCGCCGCGGAAATCTTCCGGCGCGAATCGGTAGCCAAAACCATAACGCGCAAGGCAGATTCGCGCGTCGGCGTTGCGAGCCGTCGCGAGATCGATGGGCGAGTCGCCGACGAGCAGGACCGACGCCAGCGGTGCGCCGATCGCGCCGGCGAGATGTACGAGTCCCGCGGGCGAGGGTTTCCGGCCGAAGGGCGTGTCTCCGCCGATCATCTCGTGGAAGTACTGGCGGAGAGCCAGGCCCTCGAGCACCCGATCGGTCGCATATCCGGGCTTGTTGGTCAGAACCGCGAGCGGGAGGCCCTGCGCCGTCAACACCTGGAGCGTTTGCACCATCCCGGCATACGGGCGCGTGTGATCCAGTAGATGCGCGTTGTAGTGCGCGAGGAAGCGATCCAGCGCACCTGGTGTCTGCGGATCCAGACCCGACGCGGTCAGAGCGCGACCGACGAGCACGGCGGCTCCCTCGCCAACCATTGACACGATTTGCCGATCCGGGAGTCCACTAACATCCAACTCTGCCAGCAACGCATTGACGGCATTGGCAAGATCGGTGCTCGAATCGACGAGTGTGCCGTCGAGATCGAACACGACGAGACGAATATCATGCATGTCGAGAGATCGAAGGCGAGTGATTGAGTCTGGTTTTCGAGGATATCATTTGACCCGGGAGGGTCGATGGCGGGATCGCGGCTACGCCTGCGTGCGGCGGCTCTGGCAATCGTCGCATCCGGCGCACTCATAGCGCTGAGCGCGCAATCGAGACGCGCCGATGCGGATTATCTGCGAGCCGCCTACGAATCGTACCTCTCGATGCAACGCTCGTCTCCCTACGCATCACTGAAGTGGCAGTGGCTCGGCCCGACGAACATCAGTGGACGGGCGACCGACATCGCCGTGGCCGAACGCGGCGGAACGCGCCGGATCTACGCCGGCTACGCGACGAGCGGCATCTGGGCCACCGACGATCACGGCGCGACCTGGCAACCGATATTCGAGCACCATGCGTCGACCAGCATCGGCGATCTCGCGGTTGCGCCGTCCAATCAGGACGTGCTCTGGGTCGGCACCGGTGAGGCCAACATCTTCCGCGCTTCGATGCCCGGCGTCGGCGTCTACAAATCTGCGGATGCAGGACGTACGTTCACGCATATGGGGCTGGCCGACACGCAGACGATTGCACGCATTCTCGTGCATCCGGCCAATCCCGAGATGGTGTACGTGGCGGCGTCGGGGCATGAATGGACCGACAACGAGAATCGAGGTGTGTTCAAGACGGTCGATGGCGGCCGCACCTGGAGGAAGGTGCTGTACCGCAGCACGCGGACCGGCGCAATCGATCTCGCGATGGATCCGACCAATCCGAATACGTTGTACGCGGCGATGTGGCAGCGCATTCGCCGTAAATGGAGCGATCCGCGCGTTGAGCCTGGCTACGGCGAAGGGGGAATCTGGAAGACAAACGATGGCGGTCAGTCGTGGACCGAGATCGATACCGGCCTTCCTCCAGCGCAATATCGCGGGCGTATAGGGCTCGACATCTCACGATCGAATCCGAACGTGCTGTATGCGTTCGTCGACAGCTATGAACCGGGGTCGCCGCCGCGCGAGGGAGAGCGCGACGCGTACGAACGTCCCGTCTTGGAAGCGCGCATTCGCGGCGCGGAGATCTATCGCACAGAGGATCGAGGAGCGACCTGGCGCAAGGTCTCGGAAACCAACGCATTCATGTCGGCGCATTCAGGCACTTACGGGTGGGTGTTTGGCCAGATACGTGTCGATCCGAAAGACGACAAAACGATCTACACGCTGGGTCTGGGCCTCAACGTGTCGCATGATGGCGGCAAATCGTTTGCGCCGATTCGCGGGACCCACGGCGATCATCATGGTTTGTGGATCGATCCTGACAATCCGGTCACGCTGTACAGCGCAAACGACGGCGGCGTGTATCTCTCGCCGGACGCCGGCGCCACGTGGAAATTCGCCGTCGCGTCCGGTGGTGCCCAGTTCTACAACGTGACCATCGACAACAGCACGCCAGCCTGGGCGTATGGATCGATTCAGGATGTGGGCAGCCGGCGGGGAAAAATCGATCTGATAGACGGTCGCGATCGCCTTCCCGCCGTCGAGTGGAGTACCGCACCGGGCGGTGAGGGATCGGTTCACGCGGCCGATCCGGAAAATCCGTCGATTGTGTACTCGCACACGTACTACGGCAATTTCACCAGACAAGACCTGAGCATTCCGGCGCCCGCGCGTCGCGGTGGCCCGCCGGCGGATACGAATGCGGCGCAAACCCAGCCGTCCAACCGGCCACAGCGAAGTACTGCAATTCGTCCGCGAGAAGACGACTTGCGCGCCCAGTGGATGGCTCCAATTCTCGTCTCTCCTCACCGCGCCGCAACGGTCTATGCCGGCTACCAGTACGTCTATCGGTCGCGCGATCGCGGCGCGACCTGGGATCGAATCAGCACGGATCTCACCGACAACGCTCCGGCGCGAATGCTCCGAAAGAGCTCGAGCGAGATTCCTTTTCAGACGATTGTGGCGCTCGCCGAGTCACCGCGAAAACCCGGATTGCTGTATGCGGGAACCGACGACGGCCACCTGCATGTGACGATGGATGATGGGAAGCGCTGGTCCGAGATCACTGCCGCGTTGCGCAGCCGCAAATGGATATCGCGCATCGTTCCTTCACAGCATGCCGAAGGCACTGTTTATGTCGCACAACGCGGCCGGGAAGACGACGACTTCAGCGCGTATCTCTACAAATCCGTCGATTACGGCGGCACGTTCACCAGCATCGTCGGCAACATTCCAGCCGGCTCGGTGAACGTGATTCGAGAAGACCCGACCGATCCGAACACGCTGTATGTCGGAACCGATTTCGGCGCGTTTGTTTCGGTGGACGGGGGACGCAACTGGCGCGTGCTCGGAGGCAAGCTTCCGTCGGTGCAGGTATCGGACCTGCAGTATCACGCCCGCGATCGCCTGGTTGTGATCTCGACCTACGGTCGAGGAATGTGGGCTCTGGACGCGACTCGAATCGCGAAATAGCACGATTTCCGCCCTTCTGGACCGTTGCGAGCCGCCGGCCGTCGGCATGAGCTGATCAGCGTTCCGTTTTCGCCTTTACGAATGATGAGGTTTCTGCTTTCGCTCCGAGGCTGGGAACTCGCGAGCCTCCTCTCGTTCGTGTATACCGGACTGGTTGCCGCCTTTCTCAAACGAGGATTGCCGCCGTCGGCGAGGATTCGAGTCCTTGGCGGCTCGGTCGCGGGCCTTTTGCTGACCGTGGCATCAGCGATGGCGCCTTCTCATTCGCTGTGGCATGGCTGGCTGCTGCCGCCGGCGCTTCTGCTTCTCGGTTATTGGACGAGCGGTCTGCTCTTTGTCGCACCGATGAAGCAGATCGAGAAGCTGTTTGCACTGGTTGATCGCCTCGTCGAAGTCCGCCGTCTTGGCTCACGCGCGCCGGTGACGGTGGCCGAGTTTCTCGAATTTTCATACGCCGCGGTGTTCGCCCTTATTCCCGTCGCGCTGGCACTTCATCTCGCTCTGTCGCCGGCGCCCGACACCGATCGCTTCTGGACGGTCATCCTCGTCACCGATTTCATTTGTTTCGCCGCCCTGCCGTGGATCCAGACTCGTCCGCCGCGCGCGCTCGAGTCCGGTGAGCCATGGTCGTCATCGTTCCGCAGCTTCAACCTGCGGTGGCTTGGCAGCGCGAGCATCCAGGTCAACACCTTCCCCAGCGGCCATGCGGCTGAAGCGCTCGCCGCAGCGCTGCTGGTGTCCAATCTCCGCCCTTCCGTCTTCATTTGGATGCTGTTCAACGCGGCAGCAGTATCTGCGGGTGCGGTGTTCGGTCGCTATCACTACGCGATCGACGCGTTCGCCGGGTGGCTCGTCGCGATTGGTGTCTGGTTGGTGGTCATGCACTAGAATCGAACGGTGCTCCGGAGTTTCGTCGCGGCATCGATTTCATGTGGCGCGGTCCTGTTTGCCGCTGCCTCTCCCCGTTCCTTCGTTCTCCAGGACATCGACTATCAGGCGGTCTACGCACGAGGTGCGACCTTCGCGGATTTTCTCGACAAAGCGCGAGCCCATCGCGAGGAGTGGCGCGCCAACTATAACGATGCAACGGTCAGCCCGTCGCTCATCACGAGAATGCGGGCGCTGCCGGCAAAACGCCATATCCTCGTGGTTGCCGAAGACTGGTGCTCGGATTCGCTCAACACCGTGCCCTACATCGCGCGGCTCGTCGATGGCGGACCCGAGCGTCTCGACATGCGACTCGTGAACCGCGAAATCGGCCAGGCGGTGATGGACGCGCACCGCACCCCAGACGGACGCACCGCGACACCAACCCTCGCAATCCTCGGCGACGACTGGCACCTCCTCGCCGCGTGGACCGAGCGGCCGACGTCGGTCCAGGCGTGGTTCCTCGAGAAACAGAAGACCACCATGCAGAAGCCTCTGCACGACGAACTTCTTGCGTGGTATGAGAAGGACGCGGGACAGACGACCGTCCGCGAAATCGCCGACCTTTTGGAGCGCTGACATGTTGTATGCGGTCGTCCTGACGATTCACTCGTGGCTGCGCTGGGGTGTGCTGCTCGCCGGGCTGATTGCCTTCCTCCGTTCAGCGGTCGGAGCGTCGCGCCGTGCGACGTGGACGCCGGCCGACGACCGGGCAGGCTTCTGGCTCAGCATGGTTCTTGATGCGCAATTTCTGCTCGGCCTGATTCTGTATGTCTTTCTGAGTCCTTTCACGCACGCTGCGTTTCGTGACATCGGCGGAGCGATGGGGAATTCGGGCCTGCGCTTCTGGCTCGTCGAACACGTGTTCGGAATGATCGTCGGTCTTGCACTCGTCCACGTCGGGCGCGTTCGTGCCCGCAAAACCGACTCGCTGCGGCGGCACCGTGTTGTCGCGATTTTCTTTGGGCTCGCGCTCGTCGCGATTATCGTCTCGATCCCGTGGCCGGGGATGCCTGCCGGTCGTCCTCTCCTGAGGTGGTAGATGCGTGCGTTCATTGCCGCCGCGCTGATGGCTTTCTGGTTCCTCACTTCTCAATCACCGGGTGCTCAGGGCCGCCGGGCGATGACGATTGACGATCTGCTCGGCGCCGTTCGCGTTACCGATCCTCAGCTGTCGCCTGATGCTTCGCGGGTGATCTTTGTGCGCACGACGACAGACTTGAAGTCGGGCGAGCGCAACGCCGACATCTGGGCCGTACCCGCCGATGGATCGGGTCCGGCGAAGGAACTCATTGTCGGCAGCAAGACCGACAATACGCCGCGGTTCTCTCCCGATGGCAGGAATATCGCGTTTATCTCGACACGTGATGGAGCGCCGCAGGTGTATGTCGCTGACGTGAAAGGCGGCAACGTTCGCCGCATTACCAACGTCTCGATGGGGGTTCAGCCTCCGCTCGTGTTCTCGACCGATGGATTACGTGTCGCGTTTGTTTCCGACGTCTACCCGGAGTGCTCGGACGAGGCGTGTAACAAGCGGCGGAGCGAAGAGGCGGAAAAGAATCCCGTCAAGGTACACCGCCTGACTCGCTTGCTGTATCGCCATTGGGACGAATGGCGCGAGGACGTCCGTCACCACATTTTCGTCGCTGAAGTGGAAAGTCGCCAGGCCATCGATGTGACGCCTGGAGATTTTGATTCACCGCCCGCGCAGCAGGAGGACGGGGCGATGGCGTTTTCACCCGACGGGCGTGAAATCGCATTCGCATCCAACCGCGACGGCGGCGATCGCGAGGCGTGGACGACAAACCACGACATCTGGATCGTTCCTTCTGCCGGGGGCAGCGTGAAGAAGATCACCAGCAACCCCGCCTCTGACCTGCAGCCGCTGTTCTCTCCCGACGGGCGCACGCTGTTCGTACGAGCCCAGCGCCGACCCGGTTTCGAATCCGACCGATGGTATCTCGACGCCTACGATCGCTCGACTGGAACGAAGCGCACGGTTTTTACATCGCCTGACATCTCACCTACCGATTACGCACTGTCGCCGGATGGATCGACGATGTGGTTCACCGCCGCGCGCCAGGGTCACGAGGAGCTATTCAGCGTTCCAAGCGCCGGCGGTGTTCCGGTTCGCGTCGCTGGTGGCATCGGATCGGTAACAGCTCCACGACCAGCCGGTTCGTTCGTCGTCGTGTCTCGATCGTCGCTGACTGCTCCGCCAGAAATCTTCCGAGTATCGACCGACGGGAAGTCCACCAACCCACTGACACAGGAAAACTCACCATGGCTCAAGGACGTCGCCTTTTCAGAGCCAGAGAGTCTGACCGCAACCAGCACGACTGGTCAGAAGGTTCAGTACTGGCTGCTCAAACCACCGCAGTTCGACCCCGCGAAGAAGCATCCCGTCGTGTTTCTGATTCACGGTGGGCCGCAAGGAGCGTGGGACGATGCGTGGTCGGCGCGCTGGAATCCATCGTTGTGGGCGGCGCAGGGCTGGGTGATTGCGGCGCCGAATCCACGTGGTTCGTTCGGTTTCGGTCAGCAGTTTGTCGATGACATCAGCGGCGACTGGGGCGGACGGGCGATGAGCGACATTGACGCGGTGGTGAACGCTGTTGCGAAGATGCCGTTCACTGATTCACAGCGAATGGGGATTGCTGGAGCGAGCTACGGTGGCTACGCGGTGAACTGGATCCTTGGCCACACCAACCGCTTCAAGGCTGCGGTGACCCACGACGGTGTGTTCAACCTGGAATCGATGAGCATGGCGACCGAAGAACTGTGGTTCCCGGACTGGGAGTTCGGCGGCCCGCCGTGGAATCCAAAGGCGCGCGCGCAGTTTGCGAAGTGGTCGCCGCACCTGTCTGCCCACAACATCCGCACTCCGACGCTCATCATCACCAACGAACGCGACTTCCGTGTACCGGTCGATCAGGGCCTGCAGATGTTTACCGTGCTGCGCCGCAATGGAGTGCCCAGTGAAGCCCTCGTCTTTCCCGACGAGGGCCACTGGGTGTTGAAGGCATTGAACAGCCGGGCCTGGCATGAAGCCGTGTTCGGCTGGCTGAAAAAGTATCTGGCGACCTCCTGATCCGAGGGACGCTTACTTCTTCGTGATTCTCACGCCCCCGTTCGACGTTCGCACGCGAAGTGTCGGACCGCCGCTGCCAAGATCAGTCGAGAACGATTGGCTGATCGTGCCCTGAAACGTTACGGGGAAATCGATCCGAACGTTGCCGTTCTTCGTGCCGGTCTCGAGGTGAGCGTTGTACTGCGCGGGAACCGCGAGCCGCACGCCGCCGTTTGTCGTCTGGAGATCGAGTCCCGCTCCATTCCACGTCGTGCCTTCGAGATCGACGTCGATGCCGCCATTCGTCGTCCGGCCTTCGACATCGCCCGCCATTCGCGAGAGCTTCACACCGCCGTTGGTCGTTCGCAGCTCCGTACGACTGTCCACGGCACTGACGGTGATGCCGCCGTTCGTGGTGGTGAGCGTCAGTGGTGTGTGCGTCGGGACCGCCAGCCTGTAGCTTACGCTCCAGCTCTCTCGCCGACCGAGGCCTCGGGGACCGTCAGCATCGACCCGTGCGGCCGTTGCCACGACCTGGACGCGCGAGGCAATGGATTTCGCTTCTTCTTCGGTGGCCGCCGTTGCGACAACGCGCGCTTGAACGACGATGTCGCCGCGGGACGATCCCTCGACCGAGATGCCGCCGTTCGGCGAGGCATCGACGGTCATCGTGCCTCCTGAGGCCGGAACCGAGTATTCGCGGACTTCACAGAAGCCTTGCCGGTCGTCACCCCAGTTCTCGTCAGCGCACCAGTCGCCGCCAGTGGCACGCCGCTGAGCTGCGAGCGGCCCGCCGGCCAGCAACAGCGCGGTCATCACGACGCCGACCCCTCTCACACGTGCAGATTTCGTCATTGCGACCTCATGAATGAACCGTTGAGCGAGCGGAGCCGTCCGCCCAGAGCCTTTGACGAGAACCACGGGCACGGAGTTGATGGGTCTTCGCGATTTCCTGCGTTATCATGGCCAACACCTCGCGTGCAGCTCGAGCTTCCGTTTCTTCTCGTTCCGGCGAACGAATCGGCTCGATCCGGGTTTTCAATCGAGTTCGTCCGAATCCGGCGTGCCCGTCGCTACATTGTCCGCGTCCGCCACGACGGCAACGTGCGCGTCACGATCCCCCGCGGCGGATCCAGGGCCGAAGGCGTCCGATTCCTCCAGAGGCAGGCGAAGTGGATTGAGCAGGAGAGGACGCGGGTCCTCGACGCACACGTCACCCCGACGTGGATCGACGGCGCGACGATGATGCTGCGAGGCCAGATGGTCAGCGTGAGCGTCCGCCACGACGCCCAGGGGCGGGCGACGATTCATTATGGGAATCGCGCGGTTGCGTTTTCGCGGCCCGACGGGATTCGTGCCTGTATCGAGGCGGATTTACGCGCGCTCGCACGCGAAGAGATTGGCCGCCGCCTGTACGACCTGGCGGATCAACACCAGCTCGTCGTCTCTGGGTTGACGATTCGCAACCAGCGATCGCGGTGGGGATCCTGCTCGCGCGCCGGCCGGATCGCGCTGAACTATCGGCTGATTCAGATGCCTTCGGCGGTGAGCGACTACATCATCCTGCACGAGCTGATGCACCTGAAGGAACAGAATCATTCGCGTCGCTTCTGGCGTCTCGTCGAAACCGTGTGTCCGGATTTTCGCGAGGCGGAGAAATGGCTGCGTCGGCATGGGCCGGGGCTACTCTGACATTTGAATCTTGCCGAGCAGGTGCAACCGTTGAAATTGCAAGGAACGCACTGCACGTTACGTCTCTGGCGCATGGACGATGCCGAGTCTCTCGTGCGGCAGGCGAATAATATCAACGTGGCGCGACAGCTCAGGGATCGATTTCCGCATCCCTACGGCCGCGCCAATGCGAGTGCGTTTCTGAAAGCCGCAACATCGGCGCCCGAACCATCGAATCTGGCGATCGAGGTCGACAGTTACGCGATCGGCGCGATCGGGTATGTCGCCGGGGTAGATGTGGAACGATACTCTGCGGAGATCGGGTATTGGCTGGGCGAAGCCTACTGGGGGAAGGGCATTGCGACCGAGGCCTTGACGCTGATGACGGCCCACGTGTTCGGGTCGATGAACTTGCTGCGCCTGTTTGCCCTGCCGTTTGCCGACAACGCCGGCTCGATTCGCGTGCTCGAAAAGGCGGGCTACGTCCGTGAAGCGACCCTGCGATCGAGCAGCGTCAAGTATGGCCAGCCACGCGATCAGTTGTTGTACGCGCGCGTGAACGAGACATGGCGCGGTGTTAGCGCGTGAGGATCTCCGCCTGAGGGAAACCCGGCGCGTGTTTGACCTGTTCGGCCTGCCACAGATGCCGCCGATCGTGCGCCGCGATCACGAAGAGTCCGGTGGCAATGCTGAATCTGACGAGCGGGAGGAATGGATTCCTGAACCGCGCGTGATTGGCATCGATCGTTGCCGCGCCGACGATTAATTGACGAACGAGATCATGTCCCGCGCGATAGCCCTCGAGGATGGCGCGCCGCTCTTTGGTCGGCGCCGGTCTTGACTGTCTGGGCGCCCGCAATCGCCGTCTGACCGGCGGCTCCATCGACTGGACGAACTTTCCGCCGATGAACCCGGGTTGCGCTGGCCCCTGACGTTTGGAGCCTCTGGAGCGCGCGGTATCAATCCCGCTGCGAATCGCCGTCCCATAGACGACGTTCATGACGCCGAGATGATCGAGACACTCGGCGATACTCCACGCGTCACCGTCTCTCGGCCGCCAATAGAGCTGCTCGTCAGTGCATGACGCGGCGATTGATTCGCCGCGGCGATCGGCCTCATCGATGTCGTCAAGAAGGCGCTGGAGTTCCGGTGGCAGGAGCATGAACTCTATTCTGAATCACTAATCACTGATCACTCATCCTGAATCCTCGAATCGCTAATCGTTGAATCATGAATCCTTGGATCCTTGGATCCGGGGATGCGAGGATAAGTGATTCACGATCAGTGATTTCAGGATGAGTGATTCAGGATAAGTGATCAGTGATTAGCGATTCCAGGTTACCCTCCGCGCTGAGGGCTCTTCATTCGCGCAATTACCGCCTGTTCGTCGCCGGGCAGCTGATTTCGCTCATCGGCACCTGGATGCAGAGCGTCGCGCAATCCTGGTTGATCTACCGGATCACGGGATCGGCAGCTCTCCTCGGCCTGATCGGTTTTGCGGGACAAATCCCGATCTTCGTGCTCGCCCCGTTTGGCGGTGTCGTCGCGGATCGATTGAACCGCCATCGTGTGTTGATTGCGACGCAAAGCACGATGATGGTGCTGGCCTTTGTTCTCGGTGTCCTGACGCTCAGCGGTGTCGTTCACGAGTGGCACATCTTCGTTCTCTCGACCCTTCTCGGCATCGCGAACGCCTTCGATATCCCGACGCGGCAGGCTTTCCTCGCCGAGACGGTGCGCCGCGAAGATATCGTCAATGCCATTGCCCTCAACTCGTCGATGTTGAATGGTGCGCGGATTGTCGGACCCGCGATTGCTGGACTGGTCGTCGCGGCATTTGGCGAGGGCTGGTGCTTCATGGTGAACGGGGTCAGTTATATCGCCGTGATCGGCGCGCTGTGGGTGATGCACGTCGATGCCGCACCGCATCCTCATGCCCACGTGTCGGCCTGGGACAGCATCGTCGAAGGATTCGCCTACTCGTGGAATACGAAACCCGTCCGCGCCTTGCTATTGCTGCTCGGCCTGGTGAGCGTGATGGGCATGCCGTATAGCGTGCTGATGCCGGTGATTGCCGCCGGGGTGCTGGGGGGCGGCCCGAACGCCTATGGTCTGTTGATGTCGGCCTCTGGGGTTGGCGCGCTCGCCGGGGCGGCCCTGCTGACATTCCGGCGGCACATCCGCGGTCTGGGACGATGGGTGGCGATTTCTGCCGCCGGTTTCGGAGTCAGCCTGATTGCGTTTTCATTCTCGCGCCGGCTCTGGCTATCGGCGGCTCTGCTCGTGCCCGCCGGGTTTTTCATGATGGTTGAAATGGCCGCGTCGAACACGCTCATTCAGTCGATGATTCCCAACCGCTTACGCGGACGTGTCATGTCGGTCTACTCGATGATGTTCATGGGGATGGCGCCGCTTGGCGCTCTGGTTGCGGGCGCACTGGCGGCACCACTCGGCGCGCCGGCGACCGTGGCGCTCGGCGGCGCGATCTGCTTCGCCGGCGGGCTGGTGTTTGGCGCGGGCCTGCCGCGGCTGCGCGGACCGGCGCGCGAACTCATCGTCGCGCAGCAACTCGCCGCCGGATCGCCGGCCGAGGAGGTTACGCCGTTGCAGGAATAACGACGTATAGTAATAGATCCGTGGAATATCTCATCAAGCAGTACGGGCTCCAGCAGGGAGCGCTCGAGATTCAGTACATTGAGGAGTTCTTCCTCGATTTCCCTCGAAAGAAGACGGCAACGGAAGTCATTCAACGCCTGTCAGATCGCGATCATCAGATCCTGATGGCGGAGGCGGCGCTGCCTGACGATCCCGGCATGATCGTGCCGGTGTCGTTCAAGGTCGCGCACGAGCTCCGCGCCGCCGAACGCGATCCGAAACTCGCCGATCTGGTCGCCTCGCTCGAGGATGTCGTCGAATTCGATGGCCGCCGGGTGCTGTATCACTGGATTGGAGGCACGCGCTCGGACTGGCGCGGTCAGGGACACTTTCGCGCCCTTACCGAGGAACAGGAAGTGTGGGCCCTGGCAAACGGCTTCGACGAAATCATCGTCAAGACGAAGAACCGGTTCTATGAGATGCGCAGCACACTCGCGCAACTGCACTTTGACCTCATTCGCTTCGTCCAGCATCCGTTCGACCCGGGCGAGTCGAAGCTGTTTCTCAGCAAGCGACTGGGACAGCACGTCATCGATCGCCATCGGAGCCGCCGGTCAGTCGTTCGGTCGCAGTAAGGGTCGAATCGATGAATGACTTCAGCCCTGCCGATTCGAAAGAGCCGCAAGTGCGATACCGGCGGCGACGACGACGTTCAGCGAATCGACTTCCTGGACGATGGGAATTCTCGCGGTGGCTGTCGCTGCACTGATCGCTCTCGGAGACAACCCTGGCCCTTCCGCTCCCAGCATCAGAACGACCTGTCGGTCCGGTAATCGTTTGCTGACGTAGTCGGAGAGATTCGGGGCCGAGACATCTGGCGTCAGCGCAACAACATCTCCACCGGACCCCCGTATTCCAGCGAGCGCATCGAGCCACCGTTCCGTCTGCGCGAATGGCACTCTGAAGACGGCGCCCATCGACGTCCGGATAGCCTTGCGATACAACGGATCGCCACTCGTGCCATCGAGTAGGATGCCGTCGGCGCCGAAGGCGGCGGCCACTCGAAACACACCGCCGACGTTGTCCGGATTGCCAACGCCCTCCAGTGCCAGTAAGCGGTGCGATGATTGGAGGCGGTTCACGGGTTCACCCGCGTGCGGACGTTCGCCGATCGCGAGGCAGCCTCGGTGAAAGTTGAAGCCGGCCAGCTGGTTCATCATGTCTTGCTGGCACACATATATGGGACAGCGGGTCGGATCGAGAACATCGGCGAGTGCTGCGAACGCAGTGCGCGTGACCAGCACAGACCGCACTGTAAACACGCGATTCAGGAACAGCCGCCGCACCACGAGCCGCCCCTCGGCAACAAATAATCCTCGCTCGCGCAGCCAGTCAGGTTGACCGACCTGCGCGTAGTCGGACACCCGCGCGTCAGTCAGGGTGGTTATCTCAATCACTGTGAATGCAGGCAGTCGGGATCCGGGATCCGACGATAGCGATTGACCGATTCGCGATCAGCGATCAGTGATTAGCGATTCAGTTTCTTCAGCAGAGCCGTCGCTCGATCGACGTCTGCGGTGAATGCGTTCACCGCAGACGTCACGATCGGAATGAACGATCGAGCTTCGTCCCACTGCTTCTGTTCGATCCCCTCGCGGATGCCGGGCAGCGTTTTGACACCGTAGCCGGTGTAAAGCCCCGGCGCATAGACCAGGTGTTTGAACCATTCGCGCTTTGGGAGGCCCGCTTCATGCCGGAACGCGCGCTCCGTGCGATAAAGCGTTTCGTTCAGGGCGGCGAGCTCCGAGCGAACGCCCTCACGGTCCTTGTCGATGCGATCGAGTCGTCCAAGCGCCTTCTCGTACGACTCGGCGGCCGACGTGAGTTTCTCGACCGCGGTTCGCAACGGACCGATATCCAGCTTCCCCGAGACACCGGGCATCCGCGCGATCTCGTCAGTGTAATTCCTTAATGCGGTCGCGGTCCCGTTGAATCCAAACGGCAATACATCCGCATCCGCCAGTCTGAGCAGCGCCGTGCCGATGACGCGCGAGAGTGCTGCGCTGTGCGTGAAATCCCCGTCTGAAAAGTGCGTGAACCAGTAGTACGAATCGTAGATGGAGTGATAAACGCCGCCGCCCCCGTCGCCGCCAAAACCGAGATCAAGCGACGCGATCTGAAGAAAATCGAGAAACGCCGTGTAGTCGGAGCCTGAGCCGAGCGCCTCGAGCGAAAGATCGCGGCTCGCTTTGATCTTTGCGCGCGCGGCATCATCCGCCGCCTGGTCGACGAGTCGGGTCCGTCGAGCCTCCAGGACGCTACTGCCGCTTCCGCGCGGGTCCTGAACGTCGCGAGCCACACCGTTGATGAACGCTTCAAGCGAATGCGAGCCGCCCATCGACAGCCAGCCTTTTCCCGTACTGTCGCTGTTGATGTAGACGACGGCCTTGTGCGTCAGCTCCTCGCGATGCTTTTCCGCCCACTCAGTTGATCCGAGCAGGCCCCACTCCTCTCCATCCCAGGAGGCGATCACGATCGTGCGGCGCGGCCTCCAGCCGGACTTCAGGAGCTCGCCGAGGGATCGGGCGGTCTCCATCAGCACGACATTGCCGCTGGTTGGATCTGACGCGCCGTTGACCCACGCGTCGTGATGGTTGCCCTCGATGATCCACTGGTCCGGAAACTCCGTCCCTTCGAGGCGCGCAATCACGTTGTACAAAGGACGGATCTGCCATTCAAACGTGAGTTTGAGGTGTACCTTCGCTGGGCCCGGGCCAAGGTGATACGTCAACGGCAACGCGCCGCGCCACGCCTCCGGCGCAACCGGTCCTTTCAAGCTCTTCAACAGCGGCTGCGCATCCTCATATGAGATCGGCAGGACCGGGATCTTCAGCAGGGTGGTGGCGGCACCTCGCTCGAGCCTGCGACTTCCAGCTTCGGACGGCCACCCGGGCGACAGCGGATCGCCGGGATACAGCGGCATGTCCATGACGCTGCCTCGCTGCACGCCACGCGGCGGCCGCCACGCACCCTGTTCGTACACGTCTCCCTGGAAGAACCCATCGTCGCGCGGATCCGAATAGATGATGCAACCGACTGCGCCATGTTCTGCTGCGACCTTTGGTTTGATCCCGCGCCAGCTTCGCCCGTATCTTGCGATGACGATACTGCCTTTGACATCGATGCCAAGCTTCGTCAGCTGTTCGTAATCTTCCGGCGTCCCGTAGTTCACGTAGACGAGATTGGCCGTCACGTCGCCGTCAGCGGAGTAGGCATTGAAGGTTGGAAGCTGTCCGGCATCGCCAGAATCGGGATCCTCGGGGGTGGCGGGCTCCTTCAGTCCGGCCACGAACTTCTCGGGCTCGACAAGTTCAACCACCCGCTCGGTTGGGTACGGCATCAACGCTTCAAACTGCTCGATGGACGCGTTGAGTCCCCACGATTTGAACTTTCCCAGGATGTACTCGGCGACTTTTCGACTGCCCGTGCTTCCGGCGTGATGTGGCTCAGCGGTGATGGTCCGCATGTAGTCGCGGAGATTGTCTGCGGCCGGCAGCGTCTGAATCCGCTGTTCGTGCTCGCGCTCCGTTGGGACGTGCGCGCTGGTAAACCCTCGGATGCCGCTCGACTGCTCCGATCCAGCCGAGAGCGAAGCCAGCGTGAAGAGGCCGGCGAACAGGAAAATCTTGAGTTGGAAAACCGGCAGGGTGGTTCTCACTCCGCGCAGCCGCATCGGCCTCCGCCGCACATGGGTGACGACGGCATCGCGCACCCCTCGGAGCGAGGTGAGGCGACGCCCACCATGCCGAGGCGCGACAGCAGCTTCCTGAGATTGGTGCCCTCGCAGGATGGGCATCTGGCCGCGCGATCCGCCGTCACAAATGCTTCAA